>Ga0207648_10007094_pt1 | contig 11058 bp, 11 predicted proteins | sample KBSMisM32_FD_184310 | JGI IMG/M metagenome (GOLD analysis project Ga0207648, IMG submission 184310) | Miscanthus rhizosphere microbial communities from Kellogg Biological Station, Michigan, USA - KBS Miscanthus M3-2 (SPAdes) (version 2) | ecosystem: Host-associated > Plants > Roots >... | reverse complement strand
GGTCAGGTGGACGGTGCCGTCCGCGAGCATGTCGAGGATCACCGGGAACCTGCGGGCGGTGCGCGCGACCTCGATCCGGTTGTACGACTCCCACTCGGAGAGGCCGAGGGCCTCACGGCAGTAGAGGTAGAGCGACCCGAAGCCCTCCCGCAGGTGGACGTCGCGCGTATCGAGCTCGGCAAGGTGAGCGATGACATCTGCGGTCGCCTCGCGCTCGCGGGCGACGAGGGTCTTGAGGCTCCGGACGAGATCGACGTCGGAGAGACTACCGAGGGAAGCGAGCATTTCGTTCTTCATGTCTGCTTGTAGCACCCGCTTCGGCGCGGCTTCGGCGAAGGCCGACAGGCGGTCGTTCGTCGCGCGCGCGAGCGGTCGGAGTCTTCGCAAACGACGCGGAGCGCGCGAATGCACTGCGGCGTCAGGACGTGTGCGAACGAGGCCATCCATGACGAGGCAGTACCGTCCGGTCTCGCGCGCCTGGAGAAATCGCGACAGCGATTCTGCGGCGCAAAAAAATTCCGGGAGCAGGGCGTCGCCGCGACCGGCGCGGCTAGGGACGCGACCGCTCGACGCGTCGCCGGGCCACGAGCCCGCGCGCGGACAACGCGCGCAGGAAGGAGGGCACCGGCACGCAGGTCTCCGGAGGCTGGACGCCGCGCGCGCGGATCCGGCCGTCCAGGAGCATGCCCGCGACGATCGCCGCCGGGAAACCGGTGTTGCGCGCCACCGCGCTCAGCGGCGGACGCCGTTGCGGCCCCGCCGTCAACTCGATTCGCACCGTCAGGGGGCCGCGCCGATCCCGTCCCTCGACGACGACGGCCAGGGCGTCCCGGTCGTCCACGACGTCGGGGCCCGCCGGAAGCGCGCGCAGGGCGTCGAGCAGCACGTCCCGCGGGGCGACGCCGCGGGGGCCGACGCGCGGATCGGCGAGGCCGAGGCCGATGAGGAGGCGCATCCGCTCGATGAAGGCCGGATCGTAGGCGATCTTGAAGGCGCACTCGCGGATGCCCTTGTCCGCGAACGAGAGGGGCAGGGTCGCCACCTCGGAATGCAGGCTGCGATGGACGCGCTGCGTCCCGAGGTCGAAGCGGAAGTCCTCGCCGCCGGAAAGGGGAGGCACCGAGCGGAACCGTCCCTTCGTGAAGACCATGGGCCGCTGGCTCAGCTCGTCGAGCAGGGTGGCGGGAGAGAACCCGAAGGACAGGGCCCCTCGCCCGGGCGTGAAGTCCGCGCCTCCGTTGTAGACGCGAATGGCGTCGATGCGAGCGAGGCCGTCGGCGCCCAGGCGAGCCAGCACGTTCGTCGTCCCCGGCGCGCTGCCCATCCCGAGGACGGCCAGACGTCCCGCCCGCTGGAACTCGCCGTCGCGCGCGAGCTGGAGGCGCGTCGTGTGGAAGAGGCCGCCGAGATCGACGTAGTGGCAACGCGCGGAGAGCGCCGCGTCCATGGCGGCCAGGTTCAAGCCGTACGGCCCACAATTCACGAGGACGCGCGCGCCCTGGACGGCGGCGGCCAGGCCCGCGCCCGCCTCGGTGCCCACGACCGTGGCCCGGCCGTGCCCGTACCGGCGCGCCACCGTGCGCGCGCGCGCGACGTCCGTCTCGACGAGTCGGACGGGAACGCCCTGACGCGTGAGATCGAAGACCACCGCGCGGCCCATGAGGCCCGCGCCCCCGACCACGGCGACGCGCGCAGCGGTCAAATGCGGTCGAAGGCTATTCGCCGGAGACGAGCTCGCGCGAGGCCGGCGGCGCGGGCGTGGCGTCGAAGGTGAAGGCGAGCGTCGCGCCCTCGAGCCGGATGGTCACCGTCCCCCCGTGCTCGAGCTGTCCGAACAGGATCTCGTCCGTGAGGGGATCGCGCACCTCGGTCTGGATCACGCGGGCGAGAGGCCGCGCGCCCATGATGGGATCGAACCCCTTCTTGGCCAGGTACGTGCGCGCCTCCGGGGTGAGCGTGATGGCCACGCGCCGCTCCGTGAGCTGGGCCTCGAGCTGGAGGACGAACTTGTCCACGATCGTCTCCATGACCTCGACGGTCAGGCCCTTGAAGGTGACGATCGCGTCCAGGCGGTTCCGGAACTCGGGGTTGAAGAGCCGCTCCAGAGCCTTGTTGCCGCGGCGGTCGGCTTCGTGGGCCCGATCCTGGGTGCGGTCCGAGCTGAAGCCGATGATGCCCGCGCTCATCTCGCGCGATCCCGCGTTGGAGGTCATGATCAGGATGACCTGGCGGAAGTCCGCCTTGCGCCCCGTGTTGTCGGTGAGGGTCGCGTGGTCCATCACCTGCAGCAGGATGTTGAAGAGGTCGGGGTGCGCCTTCTCGATCTCGTCGAGCAGCACGACCGCGTAGGGGTGCTGGCGCACGGCGTCCACGAGCAGGCCGCCCTGCTCGAACCCGACGTAGCCGGGGGGAGCGCCGATGAGACGGGCCACCGCGTGCTTCTCCCCGTATTCGCTCATGTCGTAGCGGATGAACTCGTTGCCGAGGTGCAGGGCGAGCTGCTTGGCCAGCTCGGTCTTGCCGACGCCGGTGGGACCCGTGAACAGGAAGCAGCCGGCGGGATGGTCGGGATGGCCGAGCCCCGCGCGCGCCCGCTTGATCGACATGACCGCGGTGTGGACGGCGGACTCCTGGCCGAATACGACGCGCTGCAGCGCCTCCTCGAGCGTGCGTAACCTCTCCTTGTCGGAGGCGGAGGCCTGCTTCTCGGGGATGCGGGCCATGCGGGCCACGACCTTCTCGACCTCGGGCACGTCCGCCGTCTTCTTCTCGTCCGGGCTCGTGGCCTGGAGGCGCAGCATGGCTCCCGCTTCGTCGAGCACGTCGATCGCGCTGTCCGGGAGGCGGTGATCGCGCAGATGGCGGCGGGCGAGGCGGGCGGCCGCCTCCAGGGCGGCGTCGGTGTAGGAGACCTTGTGGTAGTCCTCGTACCGGCTGCGCAGTCCGCGCAGGATCTTGATCGTCTCCTCGAGCGTGGGCTCGTTGAGGTTGATCTTCTGGACGCGCCGGGCCAGGGCGCGGTCTTTTTCTATGTGTTTGAACTCTTCGAACGTCGTGGACCCCACGAGCCTGATCTCCCCTTCGGTGAGCACCGGCTTGATGAGATTGGCCAGGTCCATCGTGCCGCCCGTCGTCGCCCCCGCCCCGACCATCGTGTGCATCTCGTCGATGAAGAGGATGGAGCGCGGCCGCTTCTTGAGCGCGTTCAGGACGGCCTTGAAGCGTTCCTCGAAGTCGCCGCGATAACGCGTGCCCGCGAGCAGCGCCCCCGTGTCGAGGGCGAAGACTTCCGCTCCCTTCAGGATCTCGGGTGCGTCCTCCTGCAGGAGGCGCAGGGCCAGCCCTTCCACGAGCGCGGTCTTGCCGACCCCGGGGTCGCCCACGAAGACGGGGTTGTTCTTGCGGCGCCGGGCCAGGATCTCCAGCGCGCGCTGCAGCTCCGGCAGCCGGCCGATGAGCGGATCCAGCTTCCCCTGCCGCCCGCGCTCGGTGAGGTTCACGCAATAGGCGCCGAGAGGATCGCGCGCGGTGGCCGGCCCCTCTTCGCCCGCGCCGCCGGTGGCGGCGCCCCCTTCGGGCTCGACCGTGTCGCCCGGGACCTTGGAAATCCCGTGCGAGATGTAGTTGAGGATGTCGAGGCGGCTCACGCCCTGGCCGGTCAGGAGATCGACGGCATGGGAGCGGCCCTGGGCCAGCAGCGCGGCCAGGATGTCGCCCACGTCCGCTTCCGCCTTCCCCGCGCTCTGCACGTGCAGGACGGCCGTCTGGAGGACGCGGCGGAAGGCCAGGGTCTGGTCGGGCGGGCGCTTGGCCCCCAGGGGCAGGGTCTCCAGGTTCTCGTCGAGGAACGCGTCGAGGTCGGCCTTGATCTTTTCGGTATTGGCCCCGGCGGCGCGCAGGATCTTGTCGCCGCTCGTCTCGTTGATGATGGCGAAGAGGAGGTGCTCCAGGGTCAGGTGGGCGTGGCGCCGGGAAACGGCTTCCCGGGCCGCGGCGTTGAGGACACGCTCTACGGTGCGGCTGAACATGATTCCATCTTACGAGCCTCCGGCCCGGGGGGGAAATGCGCGGATTGCCGCCGCCCCGCGCTACCATGGGCGCCGTGAAAGAGGTCCTGGTCCGCGTCGCCGGCCTCTTGTTCGCGGCGGCCTACGCGGCCTTTCTCGTCTCGGTCTACACGCGGCAGCCGCGGACGGTGCAACAGCTGGCCTCGGGTGTGGCCGCTTCCGTCGGGGCGTATCAAGTGGACCCCGTGAACTTCCAGGAGGGATTGCGCTTCTTCCGCAACGACCAGTTCCCGGAGGCCCGCGCCGCCCTGGAGCGCGCCGATCCCGCGCGGCAGGACGCGCCGACCCAGTTCTACATCGCGTACAGCTACTACCGTCAGGGCTGGGGCCGCGTCTATCGGGACGACGCGCTCTACCACCAGGGTCTGGAGGTGGTGGACCGCGCGATCGCGCGCGCTCCCGGCGGGCGCCTGGTCGTGCCCGACCCCACCTTGCAGATGCACACCGCGGACGAGCTGCGCGCGGAGCTGCAGCGCGGGCTGACTCGTGAGCTGTCCGACCTCAACCCGATGAAGGTCTTCGAGGAGCGCAAGTGACGACGCGCCCCTTGCCCGCGGCGCGTGAGGCCTTCGTCCTCCCCGCGCTGTTCCTGACCGTAGCCGGCGCGGGCGGGCTGCGCATCGCGCCGGCGGGCGGGGCCCTGAGCTTCGTGCCGCCGCCCCTCATCACGCTGGTGCTGGCGGTTCTGCTCCTGGGCGTGATGGCCCGAGCGGGACTCCTTATCCCCGGCGGCCTCCTCGGCGATCACCGCACGGGCCTCGAGAACGCGAGCGGCACCGTCGTCCTGCTCAGCCTCTTCGCGGCCAGCGCCCAGCTCTTCACCTGCCTGACTCCGGACGCGGGCGTGCTCCGCCTCGTGTTCAACCTCTTCTTCCTGTTCCTGCTCTGGAACACGCTGGCCGCGCAGCCCGACCGCACGCGGCTGCTGCGCAGCCTGATCGTCGTGTTCGGCTGGGCCTACGTGGTGCGCTACGTGGCCCTGGCCGCCCTGGCCGATCCGCAGGCGGGCTGGACGCGCCGCCTGCTCACCGTCCTCCTCGAGGGCGCGACCGCGGGCCCGATCGAAGGGGAGGCGACGGCGCCCCTGGCCGGCTACGTGGCCTTCGCGACCGTCGCCCTCTACATGATCGGGCTGGTGCTGCTGCCGCGCCCCGCGCCCAGCGCGGCCGTCGCCCTGGTGGCGACACGCACGGGTGAAGTCGTCGAATAGCGCGCGACCGGGCCGCGGTCAGCGCTTGCGCATGGCCGCGTCCACGCTGTACGGTCCCGCCCCGCGCGCCGCGATGTACAGGAACAGGAAGCAGTACACGACGGCCAGCTCGCCCTTGTTGATGATCGGCCAGAAGCCGCCCTTGGCGTGGACCATGAAGTAGGCCGCGGCCATCTGGCCGCTGGCCAGGAAGGCGGCCCAGCTCGTCAGGAAGCCGAGCGCGATCAGGAGCCCGCCTCCGAACTCGATGATGCCCGCGACCAGCATCATCGGGTTGGACGTCATGGCCGTCCCGCCCAACGCCCCGAAGAGCTTCTGCGCGCCGTGGCACGCGAAGAGGAGCCCGGCGACGACGCGAAGGAGTGTGTAGATGCGCTCCGCATGACGTCCTAGAAACCGGTCCATCGTGACCTCCAGGTGTTCGCCCAGTCTAGCGCGCGCACTCGCCGCGGGGCGGGGTCAGGGTGAAGTTGTCGGCGCGGGCGTTTCCGCGGTGTCGCGCAGGCGGGGCAGGCGAGTGGCCACGTGCCCGATGGGCTGGGACTCGATCTCGGTGATGCGGGTGAGGAGGAGCCGGTGGACGTCCTCCGGCATGCCCTTGGGGGCGGCGGGCACGCGGCCGCGCATCCCCGCCGCCACCTGCTGGAGCCGCGTGCGCACCGCGCCCGCGGCCTCGTGCGCCGCCGCCCGGTCGATCTCCCGGGCGGCCCGCTCGCGGGCAGCGGGATCATCCCCTTCCGCGCCCATCCCGCCGAGCCAGGTGACGTACACGAGGTTCTCGAGATAGTCGTATTCCGCGGGCACGATGTCGTGCTTCCGGAAGGCCGCGAAGCGCTCCTCGAGCAGCCCGCCCACGCCCTGCATCAGGGTCGGCACGTCACGCAGGCGGGCCCGCTCGCCGCGGGCGGGACCGCGCCGCCGCAGCTCGTCGCCCTTCCCTTCGAGGCGCCGGAGGTCGCGGCGCAGGGCGAGGAATGCGTCCAGCTTCTCCGCCGCGAGCGCGGGCGCCGCCGGCTCCTGCCAGGCCTTCTGCCGGGCCCAGGCCTCGAACTCCGTCTGCTCGGACTTCATGCGCGAGATGGGCGCGTACATGGAGCGCGCGCGCCGGAGGGCTCCCGGACCGAAAGCGGCCACGACCGCTCCCACGACGGCCAGGACCACGGCGATCGCGATGAGGCAGCCGCGCTTCATCCGGACCCGGGGTCAGCCCTCCTCGATGGTGGCGCGCAGGGGGAAGCCGCTCTCCTGCGCCATCTCGTGGACGGTCTCGACCTTCGTCTCCGCGATCTCGTACGTGTACGCGCCGCAGATGCCGCGCCCCTTGATGTGGACCTGCATCATGATGCGGAAGGCCTCGGGCTCCGGCTTGTTGAAGACCTGCTGCAGCACCATCACGACGAACTCCATCGTCGTGTAGTCGTCGTTGAGCAGGACGACCTTGAACATCTCGGGGCGCTTGGTCTTCTCCTTGGGCTTTTCGAGGACCTCGTCGCCGGTCTGCGGTTTCTCGCGGGGCATCGCCGTTCCTATTATGTAAGATGGTCCGATGTTCGGGCGGCCGCGGACGGGATCGACGCTGTGCCCTTCCTGCGGGATGCTCGTGGGCGTCAACGACGCGCAGTGCCTCGGGTGCGGACGTGCCCGCCCCGGCCTCTTCGGCCTGACCGCGCTCCTGCGCCTGAGCGGGCTGGACGACCTCTTCGTCCCGATCGTGATGTGGGGCTGCGGAGCGCTCTACCTGGCCAGCCTGGCCATGGATCCGGGCTCCATCGGGGGCGGCGGCCTGTCCATGATGTCGCCGGGGAACGAGAGCCTCTTCGTGCTCGGAGCCAGCGGTGCGCTTCCCGTCTTCGGGTACGGCCGATGGTGGACGGTGCTGAGCGCGTCCTGGCTGCACGGGAGCGTGCTCCACATCGTGTTCAACATGCTGTCGGTCCGGAACCTCGGTCCCGCCGTCTCGGAGTTCTACGGTGGCGCGCGCACCGTCATCATCTATTTCGTGGCCGGAGCGGCCGGTTTCCTGGCCAGCAGCTTCGCCGGCGCCTATCTGACCTTCCTGCCCGACCGCCTGCAGGGTGGCTCCTTCACCGTGGGGGCGTCGGCCGGAGTGTTCGGCCTGCTCGGAGCCGTCTTGCACTACGGGAGGCGGGGTGGCAGCGCACAGATCCGCGACCTGGCTACGCGCTGGATCCTGATCAACCTCGTGCTCGGCTTCTCCATCGCGCGCATCGACAACTGGGCGCACCTCGGGGGCCTGGCCGGGGGCTACCTCATGTCCTTCTGGCTCGATCCCTTCCAGCCCGAGCGCGGCACACACACGCTCGTGGCCGTCGGCTGCCTCCTCGTGAGCGTGGCCGCCATCGTCCTGTCCGTCGTCACCGGACTGCCGATCGTCAACCGGGGCTAGACTGAAGTCATGACTCTGCGGTCCGTACGGCGCATCCTCATCGCCCAGGAAACCTCCGACGGCGGCGGGGTCCGGCTGCGGCGCAGCCTGGGCTCGGCCCAGCTCGACCACCTCGATCCGTTCCTGCTCCTGGACGAGTTCAAGTCCGCCGAAGGCTCCGACTACGTCGCCGGCTTCCCGGATCATCCGCATCGCGGCTTCGAGACCGTGACCTACATGCTCGCGGGGGCCATGGAGCACCGCGACCACAAGGGCAACCGCGGCTACCTCGTGCCGGGGAGCGTGCAGTGGATGACGGCCGGCCGCGGCATCGTCCATTCCGAGATGCCCAAGCAGCAGGACGGCCTCATGTGGGGCTTCCAGCTCTGGGTGAACCTTCCCGCCGCGCACAAGATGGACCCGCCGCGCTACCAGGACATCCCGCCGGGAGAGATCCCCGAGCGCACGCAGGACGGCGCCCGCATCCGCGTCATCGCGGGCGAATCCGACGGCGTGCCCGGACCGGTGCGCGGCATCGTGACCTCGCCCCTGTACCTGGACGTGTCCGTACCGGCGCGCGGCCGGTTCACGCACCCCATCCCCGCCGGGCACAGCGCGATGGTCTACGTCTTCGAGGGCGAGGGCGAGGTCGGCCTCGACGAGAGCGGGAAGGGACGGCTGGTGCACACCGCGCGCCTGGCGATTCTGGACGAAGGCGCGCAGCTGGCGGCGTTGGCCGGTGAGAACGGAATGCGCTTTCTCGTGATCGCGGCGCGGCCACTGGGTGAACCGGTGGCGCGCTATGGCCCGTTCGTGATGAATACGCGGGAGGAAATCATGCAGGCAATGGCAGATTTCCAGGCCGGTAACTTCTAGCCGCCGTTAGACGGCAAAGGGTGGCTGGCCAACCGTGGTGACGAACCTCTTTCTCTAATACTGTTCCGCGAACAGTACCGCGACGCGTTCCTTCGCCTTCGCCCACCATCCGCGCCGCCGCCACTCCTCGAGGTGGATCTCCTGCGCCTTCTTGAGATCCTCGGAGTACGTCGCCTCCATCTCGCGTGCGAAGCCCTCGTCGAGGATGCCGAGCACGTTCTCGTTGTTCAGCTCCTTCGACCGCACGTCCATGTTCGCGGAGCCGACGATGGACCAGGCCCCGTCCACCACCACGCCCTTCGTGTGCATCATCGTCGGCTGGTACTCGTAGATCTTGACGCCCGCGGCCAGCAGCTCGTCGAAGTAGCTGTGGCTGGTGAGGCGGATGGGCTTGGCGTCGGTGTGCTCGTCGGGCAGCAGGATGCGCACATCGACCCCGGCCCGCGCCCGGTCCGCCACCACCTTGCGGACGGCGTCGTCGGGCACGAAGTACGGTGTCGTGATGTAGAGCTTCTGCTTGGCCGACACGAATGACTGGAGGAAGAAGAGGCGGAGCGGATGGTGCTCGCTGGAAGGCGCGCTGGCCAGTCCCGTGTGGAGGGTCACGGGCTGCACGCTTCCCGCCGAGGCGGCGGGCGCGGCCGGGGCGGGAGATGCCGCCGGGCTCGACGCCGGCGCCGGCGCGGTATCGGGGAACCCGAGGACGTCCGGCGGAAACACGTCCGGCCCGGAGAGCAGCTCGCCGGAGCTCTGTGCCCACGGCGCCACGAACGCGGATTGCAGGGTGGCCGCGAGGGGGCCGGTGACGCGCACCATGGTGTCGCGCCAGCGCTCTTCCGTATCGGCGTTGCCGACCCACTTGTCGGAGACGGCCATCCCGCCGGTGTAGCCCACACGGCCGTCCATCACGATCGAACGCCGGTGATTGCGCTTGTGGAACCGGGTGAGTTTGCCCAGGCGGGCCGCGCCGAACCTCTCCACCTGCCCGCCGGCGGCCCGGAGCGCGTCCACGTCCTTGTCCGGCGCCTTCATGCCGCCGAGGCCGTCCAGGAGGACGCGCACCTTCACGCCCGCGCGCGCGCGATCGATGAGGGCGGCGAAGACCTGGTCGTTGGCCTCGCCCGGCTCCCAGATGTAGACGGAGAAATGGATCGTGCGCTGGGCGGCGCGAAGGTCCTTCACGAGGGCGGGGAAGAAGGCCACGCCGTTGTTGAGCAGCTGCACGGTGCCGCCCGCTCGCAAGGGCGCGCCCGCGGTGCCCGCGATCGCGGCCAGGAATTCCGGCGACCGCACGGGGGGAGCGGCCGTGATCCGGATCTCCGGCGGCCGGCGCCCCAGGGGCAGGAACAGGGTGACGAGGACCGTGCAGACGGAGAGGAACCCGAGGCTGGCGAAGAGGATCACCCACCACGGGTACCGGGGCCGGCCCGCCTTTGTCACTCCTTCGATCGTAGGTGCATTCGCGGGGGAGCGGTGGGACCGCGGTGATAAAATGCAGTCCATGCGCACACGTCGCGACGTTCTGATCGGACTCGCCTCGCTCGGGGCGGGGCTCGCTTGCCGGGTGTCCGCGTCCGAAACGACGGAGGCCCAGGCGGGGGCAGGAGCGAAGGGCGCCATGAGCACGGCGGTGAAGTCGGACGCGGAGTGGCGGGCCGTCCCCGACTCCGAATGGAAGCAAATGCTCACGCCCATGCAGTACAAGGTCCTGCGCGGGAAGGGCACGGAGCGTGCGTTCACGGGTGAGCTCTGGAACAACCATGCCCAGGGCACGTACGTCTGCGCGGGCTGCGCGCAGGAGCTCTTCCGCTCCGAAACGAAGTTCGAATCCGGCACGGGCTGGCCGAGCTTCTGGGAACCCATCTCGAAGAAGGCGGTCATCGAGCGTGCCGACAACACGCTCTTCATGCACCGGACTGAGGTCGTCTGCTCGCGCTGCGAGGGACACCTCGGGCACGTCTTCAGCGACGGGCCGAAGCCGACGGGACTCCGCTACTGCATGAACTCGGCTGCGCTCAAGTTCGTTCCCGCGGCAACCTGAGGCCGGGCCGCGCGCCCGTCTAGGGCGACGGGGACGCGACGGGCTCGATCGGCCGCCAGTCCGCGGCGACGACCTTCCAGTCGGAGCCGCGGCGGGCCAGACGCAGGTCGAAGCGCTCGACCGCCGAGGGGGGCAGGAACCCGTCGAGGCCGCCGATGCGCCGGGCCGCCCCGTTGAATTCGGCGCGGAAGCCGACGTCCGCCTCCGTGTCCGTGCGCCGCGAGGCGGACACGTCGTAGACGGCGAGGTGCACGCTCTCGTAGGCGGCGAAGTAGCGGCGCAGGGTGGCCACCGCTTCCGCCTTGTCCACGCTCCCGTTGCCCTTGAAGTCGTCGGAGAGCCGGTCGGCGACGGCCTGGGCGTCGCGGTCCTCGGCGGCGGCGCGGAGCGACTCGACGAGGGCGAGGACGGGATCCGGCTGTCTGTGGCATCCGCCGAGAGCCAGCGCGAGGACGACGGGGAACGCCGGAAGGACGAG
>Ga0207648_10007091_pt1 | contig 11061 bp, 6 predicted proteins | sample KBSMisM32_FD_184310 | JGI IMG/M metagenome (GOLD analysis project Ga0207648, IMG submission 184310) | Miscanthus rhizosphere microbial communities from Kellogg Biological Station, Michigan, USA - KBS Miscanthus M3-2 (SPAdes) (version 2) | ecosystem: Host-associated > Plants > Roots > Rhizosphere... | reverse complement strand
AGTTCCTGGAACGCGTCACGCGTGGCGTGCCCAACTGCCTCGTTCTCGACGTGCGTCTTGGAGCATTCACGGGTTTCGACCTCCAGGATCGGCTCGTGGCGCGGGGCGAAGTGCCGCCGATCATCTTCATCACCGCGCACGACGAGATCCCCGCTGCGAGGCTCGACCCCTGCGCCGGCACTGCCGGCTACCTGCGCAAGCCGTTCGACATGGCCGCGCTCATCGCCCTCGTCCGTCCGTGGCTCCGTGAGAGCGCGACACAGGGCGCCACGCGCTGACCGCACGACGGCCGCAGGCTGTGAGGATGTCCATCCGGCGTGATGGGCATCCTCCCTCATCGATCCCATCGATGAGCGGAGCGTCGGCGGGAGTGGCAGGACTCAGGCGGAGCTGCCGCTCTCTCCCGTTGCTCCTAATACTCGCGCTTGCCGCGTGCGTGCTCACGCCGGCGTCCGCGACGGGACAGGCGCAAGGGAAGCCGATCCGCGTTCTGCTCCTCTATGGCGTCTCTCCTGAGCTTCCGGAGGTCGTCAACTTCACCAAGCAGCTGCGCATCGATATGCGCAGCGACGCCGACCGCCAGGTCGAGGTGTACCAGGAGTATCTCGACTTCGACCGCTTCCCGGACTTTGGTCCGCGACTCGTCCACTACTTCGAGGACAAGTATCGCCAGGAGTCGATCGACGTCATCATCACGGTCGGTTCCTCGGCGTTGCGCTTCAGCGTCGAACGCCTACGCGCCGCCCTCCCCGGTGTACCGATCGTCTTCGCGCTCGCGAACGACAGCCAGCTCGCGATGACACTGCCGAGCGAAGGCGTCACCGGTCGCTTCTCGCAGTACCCGTATACGGCGACGCTCGACATGGCGGAGCGGCTGCAGCCGGACGCCGAGCAGGTCGCGATCATCGGCGGTGTCAGCAAGTTCGACTCGGTTGCGGTCTCGGCGGCCGTGGTAGCGGTGAAGGCTCGTACGCGTCACCTGAGCATCATCATGCTGCAGGGGCTCACGTACGGGGCACTGCAAAAGAGCCTGGCGGATCTCCCCCCGCGAACCATCGCGTTGTGGACGAGCCTTCGTCAGGATCAGGCTGGACAGCGTTTCGTGCCCGGTGAGCTGATCCCGGAGATGTCGCGCGTCTCGGCGGCGCCGGTGTACGGCTCCATGCACACCGGAATCGGACAGGGACTCGTCGGCGGCGCGGTGGTGCTTCCGGCGGAGGAGGCCATCGCCACGAGCAAGCTCGTCATGCGTGTCCTCCGGGCCAGACGAGGCGCGCCACTTCCGCCGGTCGCCTATGCCCCGACCATACCGATGGCCGACTGGCGGCAGCTCAGACGCTGGCGTCTCGACGAGGATCAGCTTCCGCCGGGCACCGACGTCGCCTTCCGCGCGCCCGGCATCTGGGAGCGCTACCGCGTCGCGATCCTCGCGTCGCTGGGGTTGATCGCGCTCGAGGCAGGTCTGATCGCGCTGTTGCTCGTGGAGCGCGAGAGGCGCCGGCGCGCGCAGCTCGCGATCGAGGATCAGATGGCGTACGAGCAGACGATCGCCGACCTCACCACCGACGCGGTGCGCCATTCCCCCGAGGAGGAGATCCCTGCACTCGAGGATGCGCTCGCCCGCGTGAGCCGGTACGCTGGAGCCACGCGAGCCGTGCTGGTGCAGTACCCCGATGGACCGACGCGTCCGCCGCTGTCGATGACGTGGTCCGCCGACGGCGTCGGCATTGCGACGACGAGCATGCTCACCCGCGCGCGCGGCCGCGTGAGCGGTGGCGGGAACGAGCTGGAGATCCCCCTCATCGCTGATGGCGTCCCCATCGGCGCGCTCACGCTCTACCGGCCGAGCATCCGAAAGGAGTGGTCGCCGCGACTCGTCGGACGGCTGGGCGCCGCTGGTGAGCTGATCGCGGGCGCGATGGCGCGTGCGCGCTCCGCACGCGCGGTGCGCGCCGGCGAGGAGCTGAACAGGGCCGTTCTCGCCTCCCTCTCCACCGAGATCGCGATCCTCGATCGCGAGGGCGTCATCATCCGCGTGAACGAAGCGTGGCGCGAGCTCGGGCGCGAGGCGGGCGTAGCGGAGTGGCGCGACGCGTTCATCGGCGAGAACTACCTCGACGAATGCCGGCGCGCCGAACAGGATGGATGCACGGAGGCCGGCGACGTCCGGCGCGGCATCGAGAGCGTACTGGAGCGTCGCGCCGGCCCGTTCCGCTACGAGTATCAATGCTCCACGCCCAGCGCCCGCTGGTGCGAGATGCGCGTCGACAGCCTCGAGCACGAGGACGGGGGCGCGATCGTCACGCATCTCGACATCACCGAGCGGCGCATCGCCGAGGGGAAGGCGGAGGAGACGCGACGCCAGGTGGCGCACCTGGGCCGCGTGGCGATGATCGGTGAGCTGGCGGCCACCGTCTCGCACGAGTTGCGGCAACCGCTCGCCGCCATTCGCGCCAACGCGGAGAGCGGCGCGCTACTGCTCGCCCGTACCCCGGTCGACGTACAGGAGGCCTCACAGATCTTCCGCGACATCGTCGACGAGGACATCCGCGCCGCGGAGATCATCGACCGCACCCGCATGCTCCTGCGCAACGAGGTGCCGAAGTCTGCCGAGGTCGACATCAACGAGGTGTGCCGGCAAGCGGTGCAGATGCTGGCGCGCAACGCGGTCCATCGGCAGACGGATCTCACCCTGTCGCTCGACGCGCGTGCGTCGGCGGTCGTCGGCGATCCGGTGCAGCTGCAGCAGGTCGTGCTGAACCTCGTGCTCAACTCGATCGAGGCGATGTCCACCTCACTCGATCCGCGCTCCGTGACGGTGTGCACGCGCGAGAACAACGAGGAGGTGGAGATCTCCGTCCACGACACCGGCCCCGGCCTGCTGCCCGACGTGCAGCGCCACCTGTTCGAGTCGTTCTACTCGACCAAGACGCAGGGGTTGGGGATGGGGCTGGTGATCGTGCGCTCGATCGTGGAGCGGCACCACGGGCGGGTGTCGGCCTCCAACGGCGACAGCGGAGGCGCGGTCTTCCGCGTCGTCCTCCCCAAGAGTCTGGCGCAGGTGCCGGCGTAACCGCGGTCAGGGTGGGGTCAGACTCCTTGAAAAACGGTACGAGACGTACCGGCTTTCGGGAATCTGACCCCGTGAAGCTCTTACGAAACGACTACGGGCCGAGGAGCGCGCGCCCTCCGACGCTCGGACCCGTGCGGATACCGTGACACGCCCGCACGACCTGATGGGCCGAGAGCCGGAGCGCCGGGTTCGTCACGAGCATGCGGCCGAGCAGCGCCGACACCGCACTAATACGCGGATCGTTCGTGTCGCGCAGCAGTGAGTGCTCACGTCGCTCGTGCACGCTCGGCTCCGGCCATCCCGACGCCGGCGGCAGGCGACGACCGCCGGAGAGCGCTTCGTAGATGAGCCCTCCGAGCATGAACACGTCCGAAGCCGGCGTCGCCGAACGCACTCCGTCCTGCGAGAGCTCGGGCGGTCGCCAGCACCAGTGCTCGACGACATCGTTGGCGTGCACGCCGAAGGGCGAGCCCGCGAGCGACGCGTAACCGAAGTCGCCGAGCACCGGTCGGCCGCCCGGCGCAGTGAGCAGGACGTTGCCGGCGACCACGTGTCCGTGCACGCACTGCCGCGGGCCGTCGTGCATGAACGCGAGCGTCGTCGCGACGCCTTCGGCGATCGTCAGCACGCGGTCGATGTTGCCGCGGAACGCTTCGCTCCATCGCCCGCCGATGCCGTCGTCCGTCCACATCGCGCCGCCGGCGTAGTACGGCATGACGTACCACGGCGGCGCCGCCCCCGCCGTGCCCCAACCCATACCGAAGGAGAGCACGCGCACGATGCCCGGACATCCGACGGCGCCGAGCTCGCGGAGCGCGTCGATCTCGCGGAGCAGGCGCCACCGCTGCTCGGCAGCGTCGCGCGGTTGGCCATCCGGCCCCATCGCTCTCAGCACCTTCGCGACGTACGGACGACGCTCGCGGTCGCCCATGCGATGCACGCGCACGATGTGCGCTTCCTCTCCAACGGCGAGCGTCGACTCGCTCACCCAGCCCGGGATGAGCGGAATTTCCTGACGTGCGGCGCGGCGCGCCCGCACGGCCGCCACGCGGCGGGCCGTCGACTCGATGACGTCGACGATATCGTGTGGCTGCGAATCGAGTCTCATTGTCCTTCCTCCCTGTCCGGGCGTGCGCAGGGCGCAGACCGTCCGGAATGTCTCGAGGCCGAAGCGCGCGCGGGCTGCGGCGCGCGAATGAGCACGGCGAAGGACGGAACGGCGAGCGAGTGTCGGTCCGAGTGGACCGTCGGCACTCGGCTGAAGCGTCAGCCGTTCCGCGGACTCGAGGCGGGTGGTGCGGTCGCGTCGAAGGGCGACGGCTCGCCATACGGCGCATGCCCGAGCGCGAGACGCCGGAGGCATGCGCGCGCCGAGTCTGCGACATCGCCGAACAACTTGGCGCTCGTGGCAGCGAGCACGGAGGTCGGCGTCGGATCGCCATCTCCGTCGGTTGCGCGAGAGCGCGCGAGGAGCTGATGACGACCGCCGGCGTGAGCGGATTTCGCGGACTTCGGGGTCGTGAGCGGGCGCGCCGGGGCGACGCTCGCGCCGACATCGTGCGACAGGACGCTCGAGAGCGCGCTGGATACGCCGGCAGCGTACGCGCTTGCCGCGGACGGCTCGGCGGCGCGCCACAGGAGCAGCGCGAGGCACGTCACCACGCTGGCGGACGCCACGCGAAGCGCACGCCTCGCCAGGGTGCGCTTCGGCCGTTCAGCTCCCAGTGGTGCCCAGAGGTCGCCGCCCATGACTCAAGTTACCCGGTGGACCAGGGAAAGGTGCCCGGCTCTGCCGCAGCGTTCGTGGCGCGCCACTCTACCGACCGCTGTGAACCGCGTGATACCTTGGCCGCGACTCAGCGGTCCAGGTGTTTCTGGCGTCTCCAACGATCGTGGCTCGCGCCGCACTGCTCGCCTTTCTTCCCGCTCTCCTCGCCGCGCAGGAGCCGGCGCGGGGCGTCATCGTGGGGCGCGTCAGCATCGCCAGCGACTCCGGTGCGGGCGCTCCGCTCGCCGGCGCGAGGATCTCGGTGGTCGGCACGGCCCTCGGCGCGACGAGCGCGTCCGACGGCCGCTATCGCATCCGCGACGTGCCCGCCGGCAGGGCCACGCTGCGCGTCCGGCTGCTGCGCTACCGCACCGTCGATCTCGACGTTGTCGTGAACGGCGGCGACACGGCGCGCGTCGACTTCGCCATGCATCGCGGCCCGCAATTGCTCTCACCGGTGGAGACGAGGGCGCGTGCAGAGGAAGGCGAGCACGGCGAGCGGCCGGACATGGGCGTGACGACGCTCAGCGTGGAGACGATGAACGCGATCCCCACCATCGGAGAGCCGGACGTCGCCCGCACGGTGCAGCTGATGCCCGGCGTGATCTCGCGCAACGATTTCAACACGGGGCTCATCGTGCACGGCGGCGAGGCGGATCAGAACCTCGTGCTGCTCGACGGCTATCCCGTCCACAACCCATTCCACCTCGGCGGGCTATTCGGGACCTTCCTCGACGCGACCGTCGGGCGCATCGAGCTCATGTCGAGCGTGCTGCCGGCGCGACTCGGCGGGCGGCTCTCCAGTGTGCTCGACGTTCGCTCCGCCGATGACGCGCGCCGCGGCGTGCACATGACGGCCGACGTGTCGGCCCTCGCGGCCACCGGCGTCCTCTCCGGTGCATTCGGTGGCGACCGCGGGACGTTCAGCTTCGGCGGACGCCGCACCTACGCCGACGCGCTCCAGTCGATCTTCACCGACAACATCTTCCCGTACCACTTCCACGACTTCCAGGGTCGCGTCACGTACGCGCTGCCTGGTGGCCTGCGCCTGTCGGCCACCGGATACGCCGGCAATGACGTGCTCGACGCGAACCTGGCCGACTTCTCAGCCGCCGATTCCATCCCGACCAAGGCGGGAAGCGGGACCTGGGGGCTCGACTGGGGCAATCGAGTGTTCGGGGTAGCGCTCGCGAAGGATTTCGGTGCCGTTCGCCTCGGCGGATGGCGCATCGCTGACAGTGCGACTGTGGAGCAGCGCGTCTCCACCTCCGGCTTCCGCACGCGGCTCGATCTCGGCGATGGGGCGCAGACGCAGCGCAGCGAGATCCGAGACCTCCGCGCCGCAGGCTCGCTCCTGCTGCGCGGCACGACGCACGACGTCGGGCTCGGCTACGAGGTCGCCACGCATCGGATGTCGTACTCCTCCGGCTCTCCGCAGACGGAGACGGTCGACTTCGACCTCGTGCAGAAGCCCGTGACCTCGGCCGTCTATGTCGACGACCTGTGGCGAGTCGGTTCGCGCGTGCTGCTCGACGGGGGACTTCGCGCCGAAGCGCTGTCGACGCGGCAATGGGCCGCGCTCTCGCCGCGTCTCTCGGCGAAGCTCTTCGTCACGCCGACGCTCGCCCTCACGGCCGGAGCGGGGCGCGTCACGCAGTGGATGCAGTCGCTCGCCGGCGACGGACCGCTCCGCTACTTCGACATCTGGATCGCGAGCGATTCGTTCATTCCTGTCGCGACGGCCTGGCAATACGTCGCCGGCGTCGAGCGACGCCTCGACGCGGGCTCGATACGCGTCGAGGCGTACCTCAAGAACTACGATCGCGTGCTGCAGGCCAATTGGTCCGAGGACCCGAGTCGGCGCGGCGACGAATTCTTCCTCGCCACAGGGCGATCGTACGGTGCCGACCTGTTCGCGCGCTGGCAGCCCGCGACGGGCGTGAGCGGGTGGCTCACCTACTCCTATGGCCTCAGCTCGCGCACGCGCGACGGCATCACCTGGGCGCCAGGCCACGACCGTCGCCACGACGTCGACGCGTTCGCCACCTGGCGGATGGCGAAGTACCGGCTCGGCGCCCACTTCGGATTTGCGACGGGCACGCCGTACACGCCGAGCGTAGGTCAGATCGTGCGCCGCGTGTACGATCCGGCGCGCGACAGCTGGGGTACAGGCGACCCGCGCCTCCTCCTCGAGCAGCTGGGCGCGGCACACAACAGCGCGCGCTTTCCGCCCACGCATCGCCTCGATCTCGAGGTGTCACGCGAGATGCTCTACCACGGCGCGACGCTCACGCCCTACCTCAGCGTCGTGAACGCGTACAACGCGCCGAACGTGTTCGTGTACCGGTACGACTACTCCACCGATCGCCCCACGCGCCGGGCCATCTCGCAGTTCCCCATTCTGCCAAGCGCGGGGGTGCGCATTGCGTTCTAATAGCACCGCCCCAATCCGGGGTCAGAGTAAGTGGGGTCAGAGTAAGTGGGGTCAGAGTAAGTGGGGTCAGAGTAAGTGGGGTCAGAGTAGAAGGGCTGGCTCCGAAGTCAAAGGGGTCAGACACCTTCGGTATCTGACCCAAGGACTGGCCCCGCGGCTCGCCGTGCTGTTGGCTTTCGTACTGCTCGGTGTCGCGTGCGAGATCGAGAAGGTCGCGATCGATCGGCCGCCGACTCAGCTCGCGCTGCATGGGGTGCTCAGCGCCACAGCGCCGAGCCAGGTCGTGCTGCTCGAGAAGACGCGCAACGGCTCGGTGCAGCTCATCGCACCACCATTCGACGTCACCGATCCGGTCCTCTCCGACGAGGGGATCGCCGAGACGGGCGCGACGATGACGCTGCTGTCGCCGAGCGGCGACGTGTATCTCGCGCAGGAGGACAACACGACGCGCGTGGACGGCAAGGGGCAGGGGATCTATCGCTTCACGCTCCCCGGTTCGGCGCTCCAGCGAAACGTCCCGTATCGACTCACCGTGAACACGAAGTCGGGTGCCACGCTGACGGCGGAGACGTCCGTGCCGGGTGGCACCGCGGCGCTCGACACCGCGTCGGTCTTCGGCCCCGACGTGCTCTTCGATCGCACGCGCGACACGATGGATCTGCGGTGGGCGGCCGTGCCCGGAGCGCGCAGCTACTTCGTGCGCGTCGAGACGCCGTATGGTCCGCTCTCCTTCTTCACGGAAAGCACATTCGTGCGGTTGCCGGGAATGCTGCGCAACGCGGACGTCACCTCCCTGCCGCGCGTGTTCGTCCCCGGCTTCCCGCAGACCGTGACCATCTCGGCGGTGGACTCGAACTACTACGACTGGTATCGCACGCGGAACGACGCCGTGTCGGGGGAGGGGCTCGTGAACCGCGTGAAGGGCGGCATCGGCGTGTTCGGCTCGCTCGTCCGCCTTCGCCTCGACCAGGTGCACGTCGTCGCCCCACAGAGCGGATCGATCTCCGGTGAGTACGTAGTCGGCGGCAACGATCTCGAGAAATTGATCGCGCCGTACTCGAGCCTTTCGCTGTACCTCGAATCGCCCGCGTCACGCAGCGATCAGCCGGATCTCCTCAGCGGGCGCTACACCATCGGGGTCGGCTGGAAGTTCACCGGCTGCCAGGTGTGTGGACTGTTCGGCACCGTGCAGGGAACGACGGTGCGGATCGCCCTGCTGGAAACGGGCCTCGATACGAAAGGATGGTCCGCCCGCGACACCACCGACGTCTTCACCGGCACCGTACACGGCGACACGCTCGTCGGCTCGTACCGGTTCAAGGGCGGCCCCTTCCACTTCGTCCGGAAGCGGTAGCCGACCCTCGCGCGCCTCGTTGCCTTACTGAGGGAGCACGAGCCGCAGCGTCGTCAGCTGGTCCGTCGTCTTGGCACTCGCGTTCGTGCGCTTGTCACCCTGCCAGACGTCGATCGTGACGCTCTTGTTCATCGGCAGCTGGCATGAGTGGAAGAAACCGTCCGCATCCGCGCGGCCGCTCTCCACCATCACCGTTCCGAACTCGTCGCGCATCGTCCACCGTGCGTCGGAGGCGGGCTGGCCATCGGCGCGCATGACGCGGCCGAGCAGACGCGCCCTCCCCGCGACGATTCCCGCACCGTAGCCGCAGCGCTTGATCACGTAGTCGTCCGCCGACTCGACCACGACGCGCGCGTCGACCGTCGAGTCGCGCACCGCCGACAGGCGCAGCGTCGTCGTCGATGGAACCTCGAGTGCGGCGAGTCGTGGATCGCGTACCGAAGCGACGTATGGCCCCGGCAGGAGATCGGTCAGCAGGAACGAGCCCGATGCGTCCGTCGTGGCGCGGTAATCCGTGTCGAGCAGCTGCACGACGCTTCCCGACGCGGCCTGTCCCTGGCCATCCACCACGCGAAGTCGGATCGTGCCGAGCGGCGCCTCCCAGCTGTAGCCATCGGCCCAGCTGGCGCGCGCGATCTCGCCGCCGATCTCCTGCGGACGATCGCGCGTTCCGCCCATGGAGGTGACTTCCGGCGTCCGCCCGACGAGCGTCCTTCCGGGCGCGCGTCGCTCTGCTCCGAGCCGGAGCGACCACTGATCGATGATCACGACCCCATTGGAGAGCTCGCGGAAGGAGAGTCTCCCCGCGGGCGACAGCGCAGTGATCTGCGGATCGAGCCCGACGTAGTGAAAGTCCATGTCGCGCAGCACGCGCGAGAGGGTGTCGACCCACACCGTGCCGATGATGTCGATGCGACCGTCCTCGCGATCCACCGGCTCGAATCCGAGTCCCACCTGGAGCGGGCGCGTACGATCGGGCGGCGCGACCTTGAAGCAGTACCGCTCCGCGAAGGCATCGTCGATCAGCGTTTCCGCATCGGGGCCGACGTACGTGTGCGCGCCGGTGCTGTCCTCGATGAATCCCTGACGGCTGAATGCCGCGGCGCTGCGCGCGGCGCTGAACGACTCCGTCGTCGAGCTCGTGACCCGCCGCCGCACCGTCTGGCCGGCGATGCGACCGCTCCCTCCCTCGTACCGGCGCTCGTACAGCAGACGCTGCATCGTCGCGCTGCTCTGTGAGCGCGCCACGACGTTCGCGAGGAGCGACATGCGAACCTGGCGGAGCAGGCCGAGCGCCTGCTTGCGGTCGGGGCGCTGCGGGCAGGTGAGCGCGACGACCTGCACTTCCTCGAGCTGGATCGGGAAGGAGACGAGGCTGACGTCCCAGTACGTTCCCGCGGATGCCGCGGTGAGGGGGATCTCGCGCGGACGGAAGCCCATGCGCAGAACGCGGAGCCGCAGCGGATACACCGTCTTCGGCGCCGCCCGGCCCTTGCCCGTGGTGGGGCTCGTGGCGAGACGGAAGCGTCCCTGCTGATCGGTCACGCCGCGCGCCACCGGCTTGCCGGACGGCTCGAGCACCATCACGGCGGTGTTCGGCAGCGGAAGCTGGCTCGAGCTGTCGCGCACGGTACCTGCCACCTGCGCGCGGAGCGCCGGCGGCATCAGGACCATCACAATGAGCGACAGCACTCCGTAGACGGAGAGGCGTCGCCGTCCGCACTTCACGCGCATCGACTCCTTTGACACTGCCCAGGGTTGCGGTGCTCGCGAGTGCGAGAAAACACCTGAACACAATCTCCGCCGCCGTACGACGTGCGGGCAATCCCCCGACGATAATCGCGAGGTCACCCACGCTCTGTGTCGAGCGTCGCACTGGGATCGGCGGACTCTGGCGTATCCCTGTTGCTCTGGCCACCTTCGCTGCTTCTCGCCAGCGTTGCGAAGGCTACTCCACCACAGAGCACGAGAGCAATGTCGCTCACGCACAACGACGGATCGCCATGGGCCGCCGGCGCGTGCCACCGGGATGGGTGGCGACGCGTCGCGCGCCTCGCGGCGATCTCGTTCGCGATGTCGCTGGGCGCGGCTCCGCGCGTGCTCTCAGCACAGGAGTCCTACAATCTCGACGCTGGACGCCCGACGCGGCTCGAGGATGCGATGCCCGCGGCGCGGCAGGAGCTGGACATCCAGATGCCCGCGCTGCGCCTCGATCAGGTCGAGAACGGGCCGAGACTCTGGCGCGCCGACTCGAAGATTTCCTACGGCATCGCGGCGTTCACCGAGGTGGAGGTCCGCGTCCCGCTGATTCTGGTCGACCCGCCCAACGCCACTGATCCGCGCACCATCGGCGTCGGCGGTGTGGCGATCGGCGGCACGCGCGCGCTCACCCTCGAGACGGCCGCAATGCCCGCATTCGCGCTCACGGGCGA
>Ga0207648_10007090_pt1 | contig 11063 bp, 9 predicted proteins | sample KBSMisM32_FD_184310 | JGI IMG/M metagenome (GOLD analysis project Ga0207648, IMG submission 184310) | Miscanthus rhizosphere microbial communities from Kellogg Biological Station, Michigan, USA - KBS Miscanthus M3-2 (SPAdes) (version 2) | ecosystem: Host-associated > Plants > Roots > Rhizosphere... | reverse complement strand
TTAACAATTCTGGCGAGCATCTTGTGCACAGATTTGTTCTCGCCTAGCGTGCTCCGCAGCACCCACCCGCCGGAGGCCGCGATGAGTTCGACTTTCACCACGTCACCGGGGTGGCTGGACTGGGATCCGGAGCCCTCGGTTCCCGCGTTCGCCCTCCCCGCCGGCACGGTGGACGCGCACTGCCACGTGTTCGGGCCCGGCGACGCGTTCCCGTTCGCGCCCGAGCGCAAGTACACGCCGTGCGACGCGGGCAAGGACCAGCTCTTCGCCCTCCGCGACCACCTCGGCGTGAGCCGCAACGTGATCGTGCAGGCCACGTGCCACGGCGCGGACAACCGGGCGATGGTCGACGCCGTGCGCAGCGCCGCGGGCCGGGCGCGTGGGGTGGCGACGGTGCGGCCGGACGTCACCGACGCGGAGCTCCGCGAGCTCGACGAGGCAGGCGTCCGGGGTGTGCGGTTCAACTTCGTCCGACGGCTGGTCGACGCGGCGCCCACCGCCGAGCTGGCGGCGATCGCCGAGCGCGTCGCGCCGCTCGGCTGGCACGTCGTCGTCTACTTCGAGGCCGCCGACCTCCCGGAGCTGGAGGGCTTCTTCGGCGCGCTGCCGACGCCGGTCGTGGTCGACCACATGGGCCGCCCCGACGTCACCAAGCCCGCCGACGGCGCCGAGTTCGCCCGCTTCCTGCGGTTCGTCGAGCGCAACGACGTGTGGGTGAAGGTCAGCTGCCCGGAGCGGCTGACCGTCACCGGCCCGCCCGCCCGCGACGGCGAGCGGAACGCCTACACCGACGTCGTGCCGTTCGCCCGCACCGTGGTGGCCGAGTTCCCGGACCGGGTGCTGTGGGGCACCGACTGGCCCCACCCCAACCTCACCGACCACATGCCCGACGACGGGTTGCTGGTCGACCACGTGCCGCACGTGGCCGTCACGGCCGACGAGCGCCAGAAACTCCTGGTCGACAACCCCCTGCGCCTCTACTGGCCCGACGAACGCCCCTGACCGGTCCACCTCCGACGAAGGAACCTGGACATGCAGCACCCCAATGCAGCGAACCGGCTCGACCGGCTGCCGATCGGCCGTTTCCACAAGACGATGCTGGTCACGCTGGCCTTCGCGTACTTCTTCGAGTTCGCCGACATCAACAGCTTCGCCACCACGGCCCCCAAGCTGATCAAGCTGTGGGGCCTCACCGTCAACCAGATCGCCTACGTCACCTCGTTGTCGTTCGTCGGGATGTTCATCGGCTCGCTGGTGGCCAGCTGGATCGCCGACCGCGCGGGCCGCAAGACGGCCCTGTTCGCGACCACGCTCTTCTTCAGCTTCTTCTCGCTGCTCTCGGCGTTCACCTGGGACACGGTCTCGCTCGGCGTCTGCCGCGTGCTGACCTCGGCCGGGCTGTCGGCGATGACCGTGGTCGCGGTGATCTACCTCAACGAGATGTACCCGGCCGCCGTGCGCGGCAAGTACCAGGCGTACGCCATCGTGATCGGCATCTGCGGCACCCCCGCCACGAACCTGCTGGCCAGCGCGATCGTGCCGCTCAGCGACTGGTCGTGGCGACTGGTCTACGTCTGGGGCGCGCTGGGGGCGCTCGTCCTGTTCCTGATCCGCCGCCTGGCCGAGTCGCCGCGCTGGTACGAGAGCCGCGGCGAGTACGAGCGCGCCGACGCCGTGCTGCGCGACATCGAGGAGCAGGTCGCCGCCGAGCACGGACCGCTGCCCCAGCCCGCCGCCGCGGCCCCGCAGGACGACGTGCAGGTGAGCAAGGCCCCGCTGCGGCTGCTGCTGCAGAAGCGCTACCTCGGTCCGACGGTGCTGCTCACGATCCTGTGGGTGACCCAGACGATCGGCTTCTTCGGGTACTCGAGCTGGGCTCCGACGCTGCTGGCCAAGGAGGGCTTCAGCGTGGAGAGCTCGATCTTCTACGTGGCGCTGACGACGGTCGGCGCGCCGTTGGGCTCGTTCCTGGCGGCGCAGGTCACCGACCGGTTCGAGCGCAAGTGGTGCCTCGTGGTCTTCGGCACGGCCATCGCCATCTGCGGCCTCCTGTACGGCCTGACCTTCAACCCCCTCCTCATCGTGGTCTTCGGGTTCCTGGTCAACCTGATCGAACGCGGCTACACGGCGCTGGCCTACGCCTACTCACCCGAGCTCTTCGACACCCGCGGCCGCTCGCTGGGCACCGGCGTGTCCTACGGGATCGGCAGGCTGTCGAACGCGATCGGCCCGCTCGTCATCGCCGCGCTCTACGTCGGCGTCGGCTACCAGAGCGTCTTCGCGTTCATCGCGGGCACGTGGCTCTTCGGCGCGGTGGTGTTGGCCATCTTCGGCCCGCGCACCCGTCCGGACCGCGCGCCGCGGCCCGCCGAGCTGGTCGCAGGCGAGGAGCGATGACCGGGTTGTCGGCGATATCGTCACGCGGGATGGCGACAACGGCGGCAGGAGGCGGTTCCGAGGAGCCCGCCGCTCGGCCCACCACGGTCGCCGACGCCCTGCGCGACGCCATCGTCGACGGCGAGTTCGCCCCCAACCAGCGCCTGGTCGAAGCCGACCTGTCCGAGCGGTTCGGGGCCAGCCGCGGGAGCATCCGGACCGCGCTCCTCGAGCTCGGCGCCGAAGGCCTCGTGGAACGCGTCCAGAACCGGGGCGCCCGGGTGCGGGCGGTCTCGCTCGCCGAGGCCATCGAGATCACCGAGGTCCGGATGGTCCTCGAGGGCCTCTGCGCCGCGAAGGCGGCCACCCGGCTCACCGAGGACGACCGCGACCGCCTGCGCGGCATCGGCACCGCGATGCAGGAGGCCGTCCGGTCCGGGGACCTGCTGGGCTACTCCGAGCTGAACAGGCAGCTGCACGCGCTCATCCGCACGCTGGGTGGCCAGTCCACGGCGCAGGCCATCCTCGAACGCTTGCGCGGGCAGAACGTGCGCCACCAGTTCCGGCTGGCCCTGCACCCCGGGCGGGCCGCGGTCTCCCTCCCCCAGCACCTCGAGATCATCGAGGCGCTGTGCGCGGGCGAGGCCGAGGCCGCGGAGGCGGCCGTCCGACGGCACCTGCACAGCGTGATCGAGACGCTGCCGGAAGTCAGCACGACCAGGAGCAGGGAGGCTCACCCATGAGGACCGTGGTGGTGACCGATCCGCCGCGCGCCGACGTCGACGACGCCGAGACCCTCGGCGAGTACGGCGTGGCGACCGTCCACGAGGCGCTGGGCCGGGTCGGCTACCTCGGCCCCGAGCTGCGGCCCGCGTGGCCGGGAGCCCGCATCGGCGGCACCGCGGTGACGGTGCTGTGCTGGCCGGGCGACAACCTGATGATCCACGTCGCGGTGGAGCAGTGCCGACCCGGTGACGTCCTCGTGGTGGCGACGAACTCGCCCTCGACCGACGGGCTGTTCGGCGAGCTGTTCGCCACCGCGCTCCAGCGGCGCGGCGTCCGCGGCGTCGTGCTGGGCTGCGGGGTGCGCGACGTCGCGGACCTGCGCAACATGCGGTTCCCGGTGTGGTCGCGGGCGGTCAGCGCCCAGGGCACGGTGAAGGCGACCGCCGGAGCGGTCAACGTCCCCATCGTGCTGGGCGGGCAGACCGTGCGACCGGGCGACGTGGTGGTGGCCGACGACGACGGCGTCACGCTGGTGCCGCGCGGTGACGTCGGCCGGGCGCTCACCGCGTCGCAGGCCCGTGTCGACAAGGAGGCCGCCGCGCGGGCCGCCTTCCAGGACGGCGAGCTGGGGCTCGACCGCTACGGCCTGCGCGCGCGGTTGGCCGACCTCGGCATCGAGTACGTCGACCACCAGGCGTACGCGGCGCAGGAGGGCGGCGATGGCTGACTACGACAGCACCGGCGTGCGCGCCACCATGCTGCGCGGCGGCACCTCGCGCGGGCTCTACTTCGAACCGGGCGACCTGCCGACCGACCCCGCCACCCGCGACGACCTGCTCCTGCGCCTGATGGGCACGCCCGACCCGCGCCAGATCGACGGGCTCGGCGGCGCCACCTCGCTCACGAGCAAGATCGCCGTCGTCGGCCCTTCGGAGCACCCCGACGCCGACGTCGACTACCTGTTCCTGCAGCTCGGGGTGGACGAGGCCACCGTCAGCGACCGGCAGAACTGCGGCAACATCCTCGCCGGGGTCGGCCCGTTCGCCGTCGAACGGGGGCTGGTGCCCGCGGCGCACCCGGAGACCAGCGTCCGGATCCGCATGGTCAACTCCGACAGCATCGCCGTGGCCACCTTCCCGACGCCCGACGGTCGGGTCGAGTACCGCGGCGACGTCGCCATCGCGGGCGTGCCGGGCACGGCCGCGCCGGTCGTGCTCGCGTTCAGCGACACCGAGGGGTCGGCGACGGGCAGCCTGCTGCCCACCGGCAACGTGCGGGACGCGATCGACGGCATCGAGGTCACCTGCATCGACAACGGGATGCCCGTCGTCCTCGCGATGGCCGAGTCGTTCGGACTCCGCGGCGACGAGTCCCACGAGGAGCTGGCGAGCGACAAGGCCCTGCTCGAACGGGTGGACGCGTTCCGCCGCAAGGCGGGGCAGCTCATGGGCCTCGGCGACGTGTCCGCGTCGTCCGTGCCGAAGACGGCGCTGCTCGCCCCACCCCGCGACGGCGGCCAGGTCGGCACCCGCTCGTTCATCCCGGTGCAGCCGCACACCGCGATCGGCGTGCTCGCCGCGGTGAGCGTGGTCACCGGCATGCTGCTGCCCGGCGCCGTCGGGCACGAGCTCACCGCCGATTGGCCGCACGACCGCTCGCAGGTCGACGTCGAGCACGCCACCGGCCACCTGCTGGTCGACGTCGTCGTGGACGCCGACGCCACCCCGCCGCGGGCCGTCCGCTCGGCGGTCGTCCGCACCGCCCGCAAGCTCTTCGACGGCACCGCCTTCCCCCGCCGCTGACACCGGAGACGTCATGCCCCCTCTGCACGACATCGCCCACGTGGGCCACGTCGAGATCCGCACGCCCGTCCCCGCCGAGAGCCTGGAGTTCTTCACCCGCTACCTCGGGCTGACCGAGAACGGCTCGGTCGGGGACTCGGTGTTCCTGCGCGCCTGGGACGACTACGAGAACGTCACGATCAAGCTCACCGCGCACGCCACGTCGGGGATCGGCCGGACGACGTTCCGCGCCACGAGCCCCGAGGCGCTCCAACGGCGGGTGGCCCAGATCGAGGCCGCAGGCCGCGGCGTCGGCTGGCAGGACGGCGACCCGGGGTACGGGCCGACCTACGTCTTCACCGACCCCGACGGCCACGAGCTGGGCATCTACTACGAGAGCGCGTGGTACCGGCCGCCCGCCGAGCTGCGCCCCGCCCTGAAGAACCAGGCCCAGGCCAACCCGGCGAGGGGGGTCAGCGTCCGGCGGCTCGACCACGTCAACTACCTCGGCGTGGAGGTCGAGCCCAACCGCGACTACCTGCGCGACACGCTGGGCGCCCTGGTCACCGAGCAGATCGTGCTCGACGACGGCAGCACCGCAGGCAGCTGGACGACGTTCACCAACAAGGGCTACGACGTCGTCTACACCCGCGACCGCACCGGCACCGCCGGGCGGCTGCACCACATCGCCTTCGCCACCGACACCCGCGAGGACATCCTGCGCGCCGCCGACATCGCCCTCGAACAGGGTGTGTTCATCGAGACCGGCCCGCACAAGCACGCCATCCAGCAGACCTTCTTCCTCTACGTCTACGAGCCCGGCGGCAACCGCGTCGAGCTCTGCAACGCGGGCGCCCGGCTCGTCCTCGCGCCCGACTGGCAGCCGATCGACTGGACCGAGGAGGAACGCGCCAAGGGACAGGCCTGGGGGCTGAAGACCATCGCGTCGTTCCACACCCACGGCACGCCGCCCGTGGCGGACCCGGCCACGCCGGGAGCGACATGATCATCGACTGCCACGGCCACTACACGACGGCCCCCGCCGCGCACACCGCCTGGCGGGACGCCCAGCGCGAGGCGTTCGAGGCGGGCCGGGCCGCGCCGCCCTACCCGACGATCTCCGACGACGAGATCCGCGAGACGGTCGAGACCAGCCAGCTGCGCCTCATGGCCGAGCGCGGGATCGACATGACCGTGTTCTCACCCCGCGCCTCCGCGATGGGGCACCACATCGGCGACGAGGGGGTCAGCGCGCGGTGGGCGCAGGTCAGCAACGACCTGGTCGCCCGCGTGGTGCAGCTCTTCCCGGCCCACTTCGCAGGCGTCTGCCAGCTCCCCCAGTCCCCCGGCGTCCCCATCGACCGTTCCGTGGCCGAGCTCCGCCGCTGCGTCGAGGAGCTGGGCTTCGTCGGCTGCAACCTCAACCCCGACCCGAGCGGCGGCCACTGGAGCGCGGCCCCCCTCACCGACCGCAGCTGGTACCCCTTCTACGAGGCCATGGTCGAGCTCGACGTGCCCGCGATGGTGCACGTCTCCGCGGTGACCAACCCGAACTTCCACGCCACCGGCTCGCACTACCTCAACGCCGACACCACCGTCTTCATGCAGCTGCTGCAGGCCGACCTCTTCGCCGACTTCCCCGACCTCCGGCTGGTCATCCCGCACGGCGGTGGCGCCGTGCCGTACCACTGGGGCCGGTTCCGGGGGCTCGCGGACATGCTCGAGCGACCCGCGCCGCAAGACGCGCTCATGCGCAACGTCTTCTTCGACACCTGCGTCTACCACCAGCCGGGCATCGACCTGCTCTTCGACGTCATCGACGTGGACAGCATCCTGTTCGGCTCGGAGATGGTCGGCGCCGTGCGCGGCGTCGACCCGCAGACCGGCCACCACTTCGACGACACGCGCCGCTACGTCGACGCCCTCGACCTCGCGCCCGACGACCGCGCCAAGGTCTTCGAGGGCAACGCGCGGCGGGTGTACCCGCGGTTGGGCTCGACGGCCGGGTAGTAGCGCGGCGCGGTCAGAACGCGATGTGGAGGGCCTCCGACAGGACCAGCGCGGCGGCGCCGCGCAGGGCGGCGACGTCGTCGGTGGTGCCGAGGACGACCCGGACCGGGCCGCCGGGGTGGTCGAAGGCCTGGTTGCGGGCCGCCTGCTCCACCGCCGCCCGGAAGGGCTCGCCCGCGCCCGCCGGATCCCCGTGCAGGATGAAGAGGCTGCATCCGAGTATCTGCTGGAGGTTGGCGATCCCGAGCGCGACGTTCTCCGTGTACTCGGCGAGCACGGCGGCGGCCCGCGGATCGCGGGGTGCGTGGGCCGCGAGCGCCGCGACGTCGACGGCCGCCGGGTCGGGGAGGCCCGCCTCGGCGGCGGCCCGCTGGACCCAGCGCCGGTTGGCCAGCGCCTCCCAGCAGCCGCGCAGACCGCACTGGCACGGCGGCCCACCGCGGTCGACGACGACGTGCCCGACCTCGCCGCCCGCGCCTCTGGACCCGCGGTGCAGCGCGCCGTCGAAGATGAAGCCCGCCCCGATGCCCTGGCCGATGTACACCGAGGCGTAGCTGCGCTCCCCGCGTCCCGCGCCGAAGAGCAGGTCGCCGAGGGCCTGGGCGCGCGGTTGCAGGTCGACGTAGGTCGTGACGCGGCGGTCGGGCTCCACGATCCTGGCGATCGGCAGCCCGTTGAGCACGGGCGCGGAGTCCATCCGGATGATCTCCCCCGCTTCCGTGTCGATCATGCCGCCGACCGCGATCCCGATCCCGTGCAGCGCCACGTCCGCCTTCGCCGCGGTGCGCCGCAGCGTGGTGGTGATGCGCCGGGCCACCTCGTCGGCGTCCGCGCCCGCGGGGAAGGCCGAGGACGTGACCGCGCGCACCCGGCCGCCCGCGGTGACGACGGCCGCTTTGACGCCCTGCGGCAGCACGACGACCGCCCCGACCGGCCACCCGTCGTCGGAGAACCACAGCGGCCGCGCGGGCTTGCCGCCCTGCACGCCGCTGGCCAGTGGCTCGAGCTCCTCAAGGACGCCGTCGTCGAGCAGCGGCTGGACGATCTGCCCGATCGTCGCGCGGGTCGATCCGGTCAGCCGCGCGAGCTCGGGCCGCGGCAGCGGCCCGTGCGCGTAGAGGGTCTTGAGCACGCGGGCCCGGTTCAGCTCGCCCGCGAGGGAGGCCGAGACGATCGCGGAGCCGCGGGCGAGCCGGGAGCGGGGCGAAGCAGGCGTCGGCGAGGCCACGTTCGCTCCCAACTCGCGCAGGTTTGTCAACCCTTTGTGCAATCCTAGCGCACATCGACGCTGGTGATCGACCCCCAATCCGTTACCTTACGGCTTGACCCGGCTAGGTTCGTATGCGAGCCTCACAAACTAATTCCGGAGCCTCCGAGCGAGGAGAGTTGCATGCTCAAACGACTGATAGCGATCACCGCGGTCGCCGCGCTCGCGCTGACGGCGTGTAGTGGCGGGACCGGCGCCGGAACGGCAGGGGGTTCCGGTGGCGGCGGCGAGCCCGTCAAGAAGATCAAACTCGTCGCGGCCGAGTACTCGAAGGACAACACCGCGGCGTTCTGGAACAAGTTCGCCGCCGCCTACAAGGCCAAGACGGGCATCGACCTCGACGTCCAGGTCGTCAGCTGGGACGACATCGACCAGCAGTCCAGCACGATGATCCAGAACAACGCCGCCCCGGACATCCTCAACCTCAACGCGTACGCCAGCTACGCCAAGGACAGCCTGCTCTACTCGTCCGACGAGGTCCTCTCCGACTCGGTGAAGAGCGACCTCCTGCCGAACTTCGTCCAGAGCGGCACCTACCAGGGCAAGATGTACGGGATGCCGGACCTGTCTTCGGCCCGCGCGCTGTTCTACAACAAGGACCTGTTCGCCAAGGCGGGCATCGCGGCGCCGCCGAAGACCTGGGACGAGTTCACCGCGGACGCCAAGAAGATCACCGCCCTCGGCGACGGCACGGTCGGCTACGCGATGCCGTTGGGCCCCGAGGAGGCGCAGGCGGAGTTCTCCATCTGGATGTTCAACAACGGCGGCAACTGGAAGACCGACGACAAGTGGACGATCAACTCCCCGCAGAACGTGGACACGTTGACGTTCCTCAAGACCCTGTCGGTGAACGACAAGGTCACGCAGAACAACCCCGGCAAGACCAACCGGACCGACGGCGCCTTCCCACTCTTCCAGTCGGGCAAGGCGGGGATGGTCGTCGGGTTCTCGCCGCTGGCCGCCACGCTCGACAAGGACGCCAAGGTCAAGTACGCGACGGCGCCGATGCCGACCAAGGCCGGCGGGGCACCCGCGACGTACGGCGTCACCGACTACCTGATGGCGTTCAAGAAGCCGGGCAACCAGGACGCGGTCAAGGCGTTCTACGACCTGTACTACTCCCCTGACCAGGTCAACACGTTCATCAAGGCCGAGGGGTTCCTGCCGGTCACGGAGTCCGGGGTCAAGCAGTTCTCGTCCGACCCCAAGCTGAAGACCTACCTCGACACCCTCACCGGCGCCAAGCTCACGCCGACCGACGACCCGAACTGGGACCGCGTCAAGCTCGCCGTGCAGCAGAACATCGGTGCGGCCGTCGCACCGAACGGCGACCCGAAGGCGGTGCTCGACAAGCTCCAGGCACAGGCCGAGTCCGGCGGCTGAGCGTGAGCAACTCTTCGCTCTCCCTCGCTGCGCTCGGTCGGCGCTTCGCTAGGACGCTGTGTCGATGATTCGCTCGCAAGCTCGCTCATCGGGTAGCGGGGCCGGGGCGGCCGGGAACGCCGCACCGGCCCCACCCCGGGGCAACCGGCCCGCGGCGGGCAGCGGCCGCACCGAGGTGCGGGTGGCTGCCGCCCTGCCGTGGCTGGGTCCGGCGCTCGTCCTCATCGCCGCGGTGGTGTTCTACCCGGCCGCCGAGCTCGTGCGGGCCTCGATGTCGGACTACTCCATCACCGGCCTGCTCAAGGGGTCGGCGGGCCTTTCGAACTACGCCAAGGTGCTGGCCCACCCGGACCTGGGAACGGTGCTGGTCAACACGGTCGTGTGGGTCGTCGCCGTGCTGGTGCTGTCCCTGGTGATCTCGCTCGGCCTGGCCCAGCTGCTGAGCAAGGAGTTCTTCGGCCGCAAGGTGGTGCGCTGGGCGGTGATCATCCCGTGGGCGGCGTCCCTCGTCATCACCGCCCGGCTGTTCACGCTCCTGCTCGACTACAACTACGGCATCGTCAACCGGTTCCTGATCGCGGTCGGGATCCTCGACACGCCGATCGACTTCCTCGGCGACGACCGGTGGACGATGCCGTCGATGATCGCCGTCGGGGTGTTCGTCACGCTGCCGTTCACCACCTACGTCCTGCTCGCCGGGCTCAAGGCGATCCCGGGCGACGTGTACGAGGCCGCCCGCGTCGACGGCGCGTCCCCCCGGCAGGCCTACACCCGGATCACCCTGCCGCTGCTGCGACCCGCGCTGCTGGTCGCGAGCGTTCTGAACATCATCTACGTGTTCAACTCGTTCCCGATCGTCTACACGCTCAACGACCGCAACCCCGGGTTCGCGCACGACACGACGATCACGTTCATGTACAAGCTGGCGTTCAAGAGCGCGGACAAGAGCGTCGGGATGTCGGCGGCGGCGGGTGTCGCCAACGTGCTGCTCATCCTCGTCGTCATCCTGGTCTACCTGCGCGTCTCTCGGTGGAAGGATGCGACCGAATGAGCACGTCCACCGTCCTCGACACCGGGGCGTCCACGGTTCCCGGTGGTCGTGCAGGCGCCGCCCCGCCCCGTCGCACCGGGTACCGCGCCGCGCGGCCCTACGTGCTGGCCGTGGCGGGTTTCGCCGTGGCCGCGTTGTTCGCGCTGCCCTACCTCGTGATGCTGCTGGACGCGTTGCGGCCCAGCGGCGACGTGCTGGCCACCCCACCGACGCTGTTCCCCCGCACCTGGCAGTGGGACACCTTCGGCACCATCCTTTCCGACGAACGCTTCCTCAACTGGCTGAAGTCGTCGCTGATCGTCGCGGCGACCTCGACCGTCCTCGTCCTCGTCATCGCCGTCCCGGCCGCGTACTTCACCGCACGGCACCGGTTCCGCGGGCGCACGATCTTCCTGCTCATCGTCCTGATGACCCAGATGTTCTCGCCGACCGCGCTGGTCGTCGGCCTCTACCGGGAGTTCTTCGAGCT
>Ga0207648_10007089_pt1 | contig 11064 bp, 8 predicted proteins | sample KBSMisM32_FD_184310 | JGI IMG/M metagenome (GOLD analysis project Ga0207648, IMG submission 184310) | Miscanthus rhizosphere microbial communities from Kellogg Biological Station, Michigan, USA - KBS Miscanthus M3-2 (SPAdes) (version 2) | ecosystem: Host-associated > Plants > Roots > Rhizosphere... | reverse complement strand
TTGCACCGAGAACAGGACTGCCACGAAGATCAACACAGACACTACCAGCAGACCATCAACGAGAGCGCGCTGCCGATCCCAAGCGCTTCGAAACAGCCCCAGCGCAGCCAGCGCAAATAGCCAAGGGGCGCTCAAAGATGTACTGCCCGTTAAGGTCTTGATGATGGGACTGACATTCTTCTTTGCCGCCTCAGCAGCAAAGTGCAGATACTCTTTAGCGGTGTAATGGGTCGAGGTAATGACGTCGCGATTTGGCCGCATGAACACGCCTTCCTCGCTGAGGTCGCTTCCGATGCCGTTGGCTGCCTCCTCGTATGACATCGGCTTGTTCATCCGAGTGCCCCACTGGTATGCCAATGTGCCTTTGGCCTCGATACGGAATTGACCAGTGCTGACGGTAAGGAATATCACGTTCGGAGCGGCGACCGCCATGAACGTGATCAGCAGGCTCATTGAGCCCTTCCAGAGCGTTCGATGGCCGCGCCGCGCCAACGCAACGGACAACGTGCCGGCGGCAAGTACCAGAACAAAGAGAAAGGCCTCCGGTCTGATCAGGTAGGCCAACCCGAACACCAGACCGGCAACGGCTCCCTGTGCAGTGCGCCGCTCTACTATCCAGCGGGCAGACTGCAGGAAGGCGAAGACCATCAGGGTCAGATAGGGCACCTCGGAATACGTTGACGCCGAGCCGGCGATCAGGAGCGGGTGAAGGGCGACCAGGACGGCGATCGCAATCGCTGTCCGCTGACCGTAGATCCACTCACCAAGACGGGCCATTGGAACAATCAGTGCAGCCCCGAACGCGATGTTTATCGCGCGTGCTGCCCACTCGGTGCTGCCGGTCAGAAGTGAGACGGCGGCGATCATCAGCGGGTACAGCGGCGGAAAGTTCAGTTGCACGCCATTGTTGAAGGTGCCCGCGTAACCGCGGCCGTTCAACAAGTTCTCGGCGATACGGGCGTACTCAGCCCCTTCCTGCTCGATGGTTTGTCCATTCTTGATAGCCCATCCGAGCCGTATGCATACGGCGATCATGACAACCCAGATCAGCCACGCACGCGGGGCTCGCGCTGGCGAAGCCGTTTTGAGACGAGCGATCCGATCCGGAAGCTGCTCCATCGCTACTTTCCCTTGGCGATCGCAATGAGATTGCGTCGGATAGTACGAAGCCACCGCCCCGCTGCGCGGTGATCGAAGATTGGGCCCTCGCGCAACGGACACAAGCAACAGTCCGAAGGCGGGACGCTTGTCAGCGCTTGTCCACTCGCAGGTCGAGAACGCTGGACAAGAAGGCACCCATGCCAATTTGCACACCGACGGACATCAAAGTGACGGACGGCACCACGATGCGCATCATGAGTGAATAGTCCAGTGCGCCGAAAGCATGCGCGCCCCAATCGATGACGGCGACGATGACTCCGGCAACGCCGAGCAGGATGAGGGCGCCGGCCAGCAGCAGCGCGTACTCCAGTCGGAAGACGCGTCTGAAGCTTCCGAAGTTGCGGCCCTGCGGAAGAATCCCAGAGTCGCTCGCATGCTGCTTAGCGAGAAGAAAGAAGACAACGACTTGCGTACCAACAATAATGGCACTCATCCCAACGATTAACGTATGGACGTCAAAGACGATCGATCCCATGCGCAATGGGCCCGGGAGCACCATACCGCAGATCAGAAGGCCGAAGGCGATCATCGCGAGGCCCGGATATAGGAACAGCGAGCGCGGCGCGAAGAGCAAGAGAAACCGTAAATGGCGCCAACCGTCGTGCCAGCTTCTCAAGTGCGGAGGGCGGCTGCGACCGTCCGGCGATAGGGTCGTAGGAACCTCGATCACCCTTAGCTCAGCGATCGTCGCCTTGACAACCATCTCAGACGCGAATTCCATGCCGGATGCTCGGAGGTTAAGCCGGTCGATTGCCGCCTTGCTGAAGCCGCGTAGACCGCAGTGAAAATCACCGATCGTCGTTGGAAAGAATGCACGGCCCAGTGCCGAGAGAACCGGGTTCCCTAAATAGCGGTGCAAGGTCGGCATGGCACCTGGCGCGATACCACCCGCAAACCGATTGCCCATGACGAGTTCAAAGCCATCACGAAGTTTCTCGACGAACAGATCGAGGCGGGAAAAATCGTAGCTGTCGTCAGCGTCCGCCATGATGACGTAGCGACCCCTTGCAGCGGCGATTCCACTGATCAGTGCGGCGCCGTACCCCCGCTGAGCGACGCTTATGACGGTTGCACCGCTGCGAAGTGCGATGCTCTGACTGCCGTCGCTGCTCCCGTTATCTGCGACTATGACTTCTCCCTGAATTCCCGTGCGTTCGAGATAGCCGATTGCCTTTCGAATGCAGCTGGCCACGGTCTCAGCCTCGTTCAGACAGGGCATTAGGATGGTCAGCTCGACGACGTCAATATCCGTCGCCGATTTCTCGGCTGGCATGTCCACGACGTCTGACGAGGCTCCTGAAGTCATAGGCTTCTCGACAACTCCTTTGCATTGCGGCCAGGTCGCGGGCAATTTTTGCCGTTCCACACTTCGTGCCTCACCCGCTTCGACACTCGCTCGCTGATGCTGCCGATTGCGAATACACGTCCGGCCTTCACCAGCGAACCATACGCGATTACACGATCAGAGCGTCATTCCTGCAATCATTGATTCGCGGGTTTCGAATCCGGATCTTGTAGCGCGGCGGCTCTGAACTGTGAACTCGGTCAGAACAATTCCGCGTCCTGCATGTATCGGCAGCGCGTCGAATCGAGAGGCGATGAGCATCGGCGCTACATGGATGCTACGTCTGCCGTGTAAGCGAAAAGATTGGTCCTTCTTATCGACTGGCGTTCCAGGTCATAGGGTGCGTACGGTAATAGCGTCGAATCCGAAGTCGGTATTCGGTGAGCCGCCATCCACGAAGAATCCGATGCCGGGATTTCCGGAGGTGATCTGCAACATTGCGTCGGTGTCGGTGAAGTCGATCTTCAATACGTCGTTCCACCAAACCCGGATTCGCTGTCCTTCGATTCGTGCGCGAAATCTGTCGCCAGTCTTAGGAACGGCGAAGTTATCGACCTGAGTCAGCAGCGCGCCCTTGAAGCGGCCGAGCTGCATGTAGTTGCCCGCGTGGTTGACGTTGATTTCGTATCCGTTGGCGCGCGTCGGGCCATAGGCAGTGGAGCGCAGCGGTCCGGTATCGGTCCAGCGAAGCAAGATTTCGACCTCTCTGTGTCCGGAGCCTGAGAGCGCCGGATCCAGCCAGACCGTTCCTTCCACCTCGTGGTCGTTGCCGTAGCCCGTGAGGTATGCGTTCGAATCGTCATAGGACCCGTTGCCCGATTGCGTACCGAACGCCCGACCACCGACGGTCTTGCAGACGGTGAGAGTCGAATCGGTGTGTAGCCACCTGCCGCCTTCTGAAAGCGGGTTCTCGTCGAGGTCGAAGGTGGTCGAATAGGTGCCCGCTGGCGTGGGCGCAGGCTCAGGCTCAGGCGTAGGTGTCGCATTGAACGTCGCGGACACGGACTGCGATGTGTCCATGGTGAGGATGCAAGTGAAGCCAGTGCATGAGCCCCCCCAACCTCCGAAGGTGTAGCCCGGATCGGGCACAGCGCTCAAGGAAACGAGAGCCGTCCTTGGGAAGCGTGCGTTGCATTCAGAGCCCGACTGGCTCGAGCAGTTGATACCAGCCGGGGAACTGGTTACCGTCCCACCCCCCTCAACAGATACGGACAACGGCCTGCGTCTAGCCTGTGCAGCGGCATCGGGCTCTTCCTCAATGCCGTCGCCTCCGCCTCCGCAGCCGAGCAGACCGAGGACGAGCAGAGTTTCGAAAGTGCGCGTTTTCCGAGTGACGTTCGTTGTGAGGAAGTTTTCTTGCTTCATGATTTGGGCGAGCTGGCCCAAAAACCGAGCCACCGTCTTCAAAGATTTGAAAGATAGACGCTGGCCAGCGGCCGCTGTAAGACAGCACCTCAAAAGACAGTCGGCACGTTGCTCACCTCAACACCCGCCTTCATCTGTTCTCGCGGGCAGCCGGATTGCTAATGGTCTTTTCCGTCACGGAACAATTCCGACGCAACGTCTTCGAAAAATTGAAACAGGCTGACGGCGAATTCGCAACTAGGCTTTGGAGTCTTCAAGGAACTGGCTTCATCAGCAGCTTTGCGCGCCCTACAGTTCATCCGAGTTTGGTAAGGCCGGACGAACAATCGGTTGGTCGCCATACTCGGCGTCGCGCTTGTTGCGTTCGATCGACGATCGGTAGACTCGACGGATGAAGCGGCGACATGCCTCTTTGTAGCCACCTTCAGGATCTAGCTCACAAGCGATCGGCATAGGGCAGTAGTGCACCCACGGCAATTTGAGATTCCTATGCAATCAACGTCGGTCGATGAGCCGGCTCTGCTAATTCGCATCGCAAAGCACTGGTCAGGGAAGTGTTCGCGGTTATGCAGTGGCATCCCGCTGGTTCAACGCCTTCTCCCGTGGCAACAGCAATCCAGTCCTGTATGTAAACGTGGACTAGGAAGAGGTGACCAACCTGAGCAAGCGGACGGAGCTTTGAGCCGGTGGATCTCTTGGGCAACCCCTCCGTACGAAACTTCCACGGAACTGTGGCGGCCTCCAGATTCGTGGCGCAAACCGCTGCTCTACCCCCTTTGCTACGGCATCTCCTACATCGCGCTTCCTGCTTTAGACCTGCATCAGGTGGAGCAGGGCAAAAGGTGCTTGCTCTCGGCGACGAACGGGATGCCGTTCAAGTAGTACCGGATGTCGTGCACCGCCATCGCAAAGCGAAATTGCTTGATCAAGCCCTTTAGCGCTCCGCACGCGCTAGTCCTTGAGGGCCTGTTCGAGCACATGCAACTGCTGCTTCAGCTCGGTGTTCTTCTGCCGCTCTGCCGAGATCTTGCGGACCGCATGCAGCACCGTCGTGTGGTTTCGTCCGCCGAACGATTGACCGATCTCGGGCAGGCTTTTCTGTGTCATCTCCTTCGCCAAGTACATCGCGATCTGGCGCGGTCGTGCGGTCGAAGCCGGCCGCTTCTTGCTGTACATGTCGGCCACTCGATCTTGTAGAAGTCGGCGCAAGTCCCTTCGGGTCGACGACGCCGCCGTGCTGATACCAGCAGGTGCGGTGGAAGAACAGCAGGTCGAGGAGGCGTCGACGCAGCCACTCGAGCGAGTGGTACTTGGCCTTCAATTCGTCGAAAACGTTTTGCGCTTAGTTGCTGATCCTCTTCATCGGAATCACTTCGCAGAAGCCGGCTGGGCACCGTAGTCGGCCCACGCCTGCATCATTTTTGAGCGCTTCTCAAACAGGTCGCTTCGTCGGTAGGCGCCCTCGACCTTGTCGTCGATCGCATGCGCGAGCGCATCTCGGCGGCGTCGCAAAACTTTCGAGGGCGCGCTTGAAGGCGATGCCCATTCGCAAATAGTTGACGCGGCTGAGCGTCGAATGATGTGCTACCTGTCCTGGTTTCCGCCCTGGACGGCTCGCCTGCGTTCCGACTGCGAGTGACGCGATCGGGCGGTCTACCAGACGCTCCTGCGTGCCGTTCGGGCGGCGCCCGAAGTGCGTCGTTCAGTTCGCCGCCGGTCGGTGACGAGAACCTGGCGGTCAGCGCGCGGCGGACAGCGCTTCACCCAGCTGTCGCAACAGTGCGCTGCCATTCCCGCGCCAGGCGCTGCCGTGCATGCAGGCCAGGGTCCGCGGCTCCTGCTCGGCGAGGCGCGTCAGCGTGGCGGCCGTATGCGGAGCGTGCGCGAAGTAGTCGAGCGGCTGCCGGAAGGCCTCGCTCGGGCCGAGGATGTCTGACTCGGTCATCGGAACTTCGCCGGTACCGCCTTGCGTGAACAGGTCGCCGCAGAAGAAGGTGCTGTTCGACAGGTCCATCAGCAGACCGCAGTCCCAGCCGTGTGGCACGTGCGGCGTATCGAACCATTGCACCGTGTGGCGGCCGAGTGAAAGCTGTTCGCCATCGGCCAGCGCGCGGGGCGGTCGGTCGGCGAGGTCGTTGACTGACACCATTGCGCCGATCCGGCTGCACAGAGGGACGGCCTGCGGCGCCACACCGAGCAACAGGTTCAGCGCTCCGCACTCGTCGGCCTCGACGTGTGAGAAGCCGACGTAGCGCAGGCGTTCGACCGGCATCAGCGACGCGATCGCCTCGCGCACCATCGGGAAGAGCTGGCGCGGACCGGTGTGGAACAGCAGCGGTTCGTCGTCGACCAGCAGGTACTGGTTGAAGTTGAATGCCGGCCCGCCAGGGATATCGATCGGCGTGTTGATGCGGTAGATGCCATCGGCGATCTCGTGCACGTTGGTGCGCGTTTGCGGGTTGGTGATCATCGGAGTGCCCTCTCATCGAAGAGTGGATGGATGCAGGTTGTGGCCCGAGCGACGCGCGCGTTAGACCCATGTTTGGCCGGCTTGCACGATAGAAGCGATCGATGCAGCCGCAGCGGACAGTCCGAAGGTCCGCTTCGCCTGCCCGATCGCCCCGCTCGGCACCCGGCGGGGCTCACGAGGCCAAGCGCATTTATACCGGCTGCTGGTGCCGCGCATTCGATGCCACGGTTTGCGCCACTTGCACGACGCCGACGCTGCGGCAGACCTGGCGCAGCGAGTCGTGCCCTCACCGTGGAGCGTGTGCGCGTGGGTTAGCTTCGCGAGCCCGGTCGGGCCCTGTCCTTCGCGTTTTTGCCATCGGTCGTGGCGGAGCCTTGACGGTATCCGGCGACGCGCCGGGCACGCCGAGCGACCCCGCGAACGAGGGGTTGAATCGCCAACTTGCCCTGCTAATTTTCCTGTAGTGCAGCACGTGAACTGCATGTCGCAGAGCGCGCTATCGGGGAGTTGTTCAATGAACGCCAGTCGGATCGGTCGGTTCAGTCTTTCCCTGGCCGCGGCGTTGCTCGCGATGGGAACTGCAGGAACGCATGCCGCGCAGATCTTCTGGACCGATTGGACCGGCAGCAATGCCGCGCCGACGCCGTTCACGGGTCAAGGGACCATCACGACCAACACGACGACGATCGGCGTGACCTATCAGAACGCCAATGGCATCGGTTTCTATCAGCCGAGCGGCGGTACCGACTACTGGATCGGCGGTTCAGGACAGACGTCGCCTTACACGAGCGCCGCCGTCGACAACAGGCCGACCGGAACCGACATCATCGCTCTCAGCAAGGCCGGCACTCAAACTTTGACGTTCTCGCAGACCGTTGCGAATCCCGTCTTTGCGTTCGTCAGCCTGAACGGCAACGGCTACGCCTTCGACCAGGACTTCGAGCTGCTCAGCCTTGGCGGAGTCGACGGCAACGCCTGCGGATACTGGGGTTGCGGAGGCGCATCCAAAGTCGTCAAGGATCTGGGCGGCGGCCAGTTCGAATATCAGTTGAACAGCAACGGCGTCGGCGGAACCGAACCCCACGGCGCGTTGCGCTTCACAGGGGCATTCGACAAGGTGACATGGCGCAGTTCGACGAACGAGTTCTGGAATGGGTTCACGGTCGGTGTGCAGGGCTCGGCCGCCGAGGTTTTCGAGCCACCGCCGGTCGTGCCCGGCATACCGGAGCCCGGCACCGTTGCGCTCATGGGCGTCGGGTTGGGATTGGTCGCCGCGGCGGCACGCCGACGCTCGCGCCGTTCCTGAGGACGTTCGCGCCGTCCGCGAAGGCCGAATGTCAGGCTGCGGCGTGCGACGAGTACGGTGCCGCGCGCTTCGCGGCGGAAGTCGTGAAGTAGCGCGTCCCGAGTGCCGCTCAGAAGATGCGGCCGACCAGCACGGTGAGCCCGGCAAAGGCCGACCAGGTCGGCGCGCCTGAACGAAGACTTCGCGACAGGCCGGCGTCCAGCGTCAACGACGACGAGACGTTGTAGCTCAGCGCCGCCAAGGCCTGCGCGGTGTGATCGGTGCCGCGCTGGCGGGTGCCCGACAACTCCCCGACCAGGCCCCAGCGGTCGTTGAGGGCTGTCGACAGGGAGCCGGCCCACAGCAGCTGGGTCCGGCTGATACCTGGCTCGACCATCCCGACTCGCGTCGCGACCAGGTTGAGGTCGGTGTGGTAGCGGCCGAAGTCCGCGCTGTAGATGCCGTTTACCGAGTAGTCGGACTTGCCCGATCCCAGCGTCGCGCGGGCGGTGGGAATGCTGGCCCCGCCTTCGATGCCGAAGGCAGAGGTCGCGTCGATGCCGAAGCGGCGCTTCAGCACGACCACCGTGTCGCCGCCTCCGCTGACGACGCGACCGGACTCGTCGCGTTGCCGGACCCATCCGTCGCCGCCGAGGCGGATGCCCCAGTCTTCGGAGAACGCCAGTTTCAAGGTGAACGGCATGCTGTCGCGTCGCGCCGATGATCCGTCGTGCAGGTGTTGCCCGCCGATCTCGAGTTCGAGCCAGCCCGGGGCGGAAAGGGCGGCGGGTGTCGAGACGCTCGGTCGATACGGTGTGACAGTCGGCTCCTGCGACGCATCGGCCGCATGGCTCGACACCGAGACGGCGACCAGCAGCACGGCGCTCGCCTGGACGAGGCGGCGGCCGCGCGCACGCGAGAAGGTGCGTCGCTCCCCCGCAGCAGCGCCAGCCGTCGTGCGATCGATGCCGCGATGAAGTGTCTGGACGATGATCGGTTCTGCTTGCGCCTGCGAGAAGCGGCGCCGTGCACGCATCGTAGCGACAAGGGAAGGCGCTCCGGCAGGGAATAATCGCTCTCGCCTTGCTTCCGGCAATCGCCGCATCCTGCGCATGGGTCGACTCAGCGTCACGGGAGAACGCCAATGAACGCGACACGAAGCACGACTCGCCGCACTTACGATGTGGTGCTGTACGGCGCCACCGGCTTCGTCGGCCGGCAGACGGTTGCCTATTTCGCCGAACACGCTGGCGCCCTGCGCTGGGCACTGGCCGGTCGCTCCGCCGCCAAGCTCGAGCAGGTGCGCGACGCGGCCGGGGCCGGCGCTGCCAGCGCCGGCATCGTCGTCGCCGATGCCGGCGACGCGAAGGCGCTCGATGCGCTCGCGGCTCAGACAGCCGTGGTGCTGAGCACGGCCGGGCCATTCGCTCTCTATGGCAGCGCGCTGGTCGCCGCATGCGCCAAGCATGCGACGCACTACGTCGACATCACCGGCGAGACGCCGTGGGTGCGCGACCTGATCGAACGCCATCATGCCGACGCCGTCGGTTCCGGCACCCGCATCATTCCGTGCTGCGGCTTCGACTCGGTGCCGTCCGATCTCGGGGCCTACCTGATCGCCCGAGCAGTCCTGCGTCAGCACGGCGAGCCCTGCACCAGCGTCAAGGCCTGCCATTCGATGCGAGGCGGCCTCAACGGCGGCACGCTGGCCTCCGCACTGAACATGATGGACGCGAAACAGGAAAAGCTTTTCGCCGACCCGTTCCTGCTCAATCCGGCCGGCGCCCGACCGCTTGCCGCCAGTCGGCATGCCGACCCGATCGCGCCGCATCTCGACCTCGACTTCAACGCCTGGGTCGGTCCATTCGTGATGGGGCCGATCAACACGCGCGTGGTCCGGCGCAGTGCTGCACTGCTGGCCGCCGCCGGCGACGCCGCCTACGCGAACGACTTCAGCTACCAGGAATACCAGCGCTTCGGCGCCGGACCGCTCGCGGCTGCCGCGGCGACAGGCGTCAGCTTGAGCATGGGTCTCGGCCGCGCCGCGATGCAGCTCGAGGCGGTCCGCCAAGTCACGAAGGCGCTGGCCCCGGCGCCGGGCACGGGCCCGTCCGAGCACAGCATGGACAACGGCTCGTTTCGTTGCGAACTCGTCGGCAAGAGCGCGAGCGGCAAGCAGGTTCGCGGGCGTATCGCCGGCCAGGGCGACCCGGGCAATCGCGCGACGACCCGATTCGTCTGCGAGGCGGCGCTCGCGTTGGCGCTGGATCAGGACAAGCTGCCTGGTGGCGGTGGCGTCCTGACCCCGGCCACCGGCTTGGGCGATGTCCTCGCGCGACGCCTGGCGGCCGTCGGCATGACGGTCGAGCCGCTGCCTGCGTGATCGACTTCGAGAAGATTCGCCTCTTCTCGGTCCCACTCGCACGTTGCCGTTCGGACCCACGTCGCGATGACAGAACCGGCCGCCCCCAAGATCATCGCCTTCGAGCGCCATCACATCGCGCCGGCCCGCGCGCTCTGGGATCGGTCGCCCGGTGTCGGCTTGAGCAGCGCCGATGCGCCGGCTGCGATCGCCACCTATCTGGACCGCAACCCGGGCAGCAGTTTCGTGGCCGTCGACGGCGATGCACTGGTCGGCACCATCTTGTGCGGGCACGACGGCCGCAGGGGACTGATCCATCACCTCGTCGTCGCACCCGCCCATCAACGACGCGGGCTGGGCCGCGCACTCGTGCGAGCCGGACTCGATGCACTGCAACGCGGGCACATCGAAAAATGCCATCTGCTGGTCTTCAACTCGAACCAGGAGGGCCTGAAGTTCTGGCGCACGCTGGGTGCCGAAGAGCGCGTCTCGCTTGCGCTGATGTCGATTGCAACCAGCGTCCGGCCTTAGTCGTCATGGGTTCGGTGCCCGCGACCGGGTGAGCTGGCCCATGACCCCGGCGCGCGATCGAATCGACCTGCATACACTGCGCAGGCAAGCGGCGCGCACAGCTCGTGCCGTGCCATTTGCGCGGAGCGCATTCCATGGTCGATTCCCTCTCCTATACGCCGGCCACTGTCTGGTCCTGGAACAAGGACAACGGCGGACGCTTCGCGAACATCAACCGCCCGGTCGCCGGTCCGACCCATGACAAGGCGTTGCCGGTCGGCAGGCACCCGCTGCAGCTGTACTCGCAGGCGACGCCGAACGGCGTCAAGGTGACGCTGATGCTCGAAGAGCTGCTCGAGCTCGGCCACGGCGGCGCCGAGTACGACGCCTGGTTGATCCGCATCAACGACGGCGAGCAGTTCGGCAGCGACTTCGTCGCGGTCAATCCGAACTCGAAGATTCCTGCGCTGCTCGATCGCAGCGGGCCGAAACCGGTGCGTGTCTTCGAATCCGGCGCGATCCTCTTGTACCTGGCCGAGAAGTTCGGCGATGCGTTCGTGCCGACC
>Ga0207648_10007087_pt1 | contig 11065 bp, 7 predicted proteins | sample KBSMisM32_FD_184310 | JGI IMG/M metagenome (GOLD analysis project Ga0207648, IMG submission 184310) | Miscanthus rhizosphere microbial communities from Kellogg Biological Station, Michigan, USA - KBS Miscanthus M3-2 (SPAdes) (version 2) | ecosystem: Host-associated > Plants > Roots > Rhizosphere... | reverse complement strand
TTCCCGCCTACCGCATGCCGCGCGTGGAGAAGGTATCGGCCGGCTACTTCGCCACGCCGGGGATGGATCTGATCGATCTGTTCATCGGATCGGAAGGGACGCTCGGCGTCGTGACCACGGTGACGTTCAGGACGGCGTCGCCGGTCCCGACAACCGCCATGGCGCTCGTCCCCTGCGCATCCGAACCCGACTCGATCGCCCTCGCCGCCGATCTCCGCCGCGACCCTTCGGTCGCGGCGATCGAACACATGGATCGGCGCTGCCTCGAGATCCTCCACGAGGACGGCGCGGATCGCCTTTGCGACGTGGCATTTCCATCCGATACCGCGGTCGCGCTGCTGGTGCAGCTCGAGCTGACCGCAGGCACGACGGAGGAGCAGGCGTTCGAGCAGATCCAGGATGGCCGCATCGACTCCGCCATCGGCCGCGTGTGCGCGTCGTTACGCGCGCGCGGCGTGTTCGACCAGGCGCAGATGGCGCTCCCCGGCAACGTGCGGCGCGCCGGGCAGTTCCTGGCGCTGCGCGAAGCCGTGCCGGCGGGAGTGAACCAGCGCGTGGGCCGCGCGCAGCAGGAGATCGATCCGCGCATCGTGAAGACGGCCGCCGACATGATCGTTCCGTTCGAGCGCTTCGCCGACATGATGACGCTCTACCGCGACGCCTTCGCGTCACGCGGACTGGACTTCGCCGTGTGGGGACACATCTCGGACGGCAACGTGCATCCGAACGTGATCCCGCACTCGTACGCAGACGTCGAACGCGGCAAGGAGGCGATTCTGGCGCTGGGACGCGAGGTCGTGCGGCTCGGCGGCTGTCCGCTGGCCGAGCACGGCGTCGGCCGGCATCCGGTCAAGCAGGCGCTGCTGCGCCAACTCTACGGCGACGAAGGGATCGCGCAGATGCGCGCCGTGAAGCGCGCGCTCGATCCTGACTGGAAGCTGGCGCCGGGAGTGATCTTCGACAGATAGAATCAGATCATGATCAAGGATCTGCTGACGAGCTGGCCGGCGTTCCGCCAGCTCGCCACCGGTACGGACGGCACGGGTCGCGAGGCCATGAGCCCGGCGACGCGGGCGCTCGCGCCTCGCCACGACGCCACGGACGTGTCGCGCTCGATCTGCCCGTACTGCGGCGTCGGCTGCGGTCAGTTGATCTTCCATCGCCGCGGCCGGCTGGTCTCGGTCGAAGGGGATCCCGCGTCGCCGATTTCCGGCGGACATCTCTGCCCGAAAGGAGCCGCCACCTTCGAGCTGCTCACGCATCCGGCGCGCGCGACGCGCGTGAAATACCGGGCGGCGCACTCGCGCCAGTGGCAGGAGATCGGCCTCGAGACCGCGATGGACATGGTCGCGGATCGCGTCTGGGAGTCGCGGGCCCGGCACTTCGAGGACACGCGCGGGGGCGAGACGCTGATGCAGTGCCCGTCGATTGCCCACCTCGGCGGCGCCACGCTCGACAACGAAGAGAACTACCTGATCAAGAAACTCTTCGCCGGCGGCCTCGGCATCGTCGCGATCAGCAACCAGGCCCGCATATGACATAGCTCCACCGTGCCCGGTCTGGGCACGTCGTTCGGGCGGGGCGGCGCCACGACGGCGCAGCAGGACCTGGTGAACGCCGACGCGATCCTGATCATGGGATCGTCGATGGCGGAGAACCATCCGGTCGGCTTCCGCTGGGTGATCAAGGCGCGCGAGCGCGGCGCCACGATCATCCACGTCGATCCGCGCTTCTCGCGGACCTCGGCGATGGCCGACCTGTGGGTGCCGCTGCGCGCGGGCAGCGACATTGTCTTTCTCGGCGCGCTGGTCAATTACGTCCTGACCAACGATCTCGCGTTCCGCGACTACATCGTCCCCTTCACGAACGCGGCGACGATCATCTCCGAGGATTTCAGGGACACGGAAGATCTCGACGGCCTGTTCTCTGGATGGGACGCGGAGAACAAGCAGTACAGCACCGAGTCGTGGGCCTACGAAGGATCGAAACCCAAAGCCTCCGGCGAGTCGGCGGAGCACGATCGCGGCGGCCACGCCAAGGAGCGCGGCGGTTCGTCGATGGAAATGCCGGAGACCCCGCCGAGCGATCCGACGCTGCAGCATCCGCGATCCGTCTACCAGATCCTGACGCGGCACTTCGCGCGCTACACGCCGGCGATGGTCGAAGACGTCTGCGGCGTTCAGCGCGATACGTTCCTGCAGGTGGCCGACGCCTACTGCCGCGCGTCGGGGCCCGACAAGACCGGCACGATCTGCTACGCGCTGGGCTGGACGCAGCACTCGACCGGAGTCCAGACGATTCGCACCGCCGCGATCCTGCAACTGCTGCTGGGAAACATCGGGCGTCCCGGTGGCGGCATCCTCGCGCTGCGCGGTCACGCGTCGATCCAGGGCTCGACCGACATCCCGACCCTGTACGACGTGCTGCCCGGGTACCTCGCGATGCCGAAGCATGGCGCCGATGCCGGGTCGCTCCACTCATATATCGACAAGCACCGGCTGCCGCGCGGCTGGTGGGCGCACTACGATCGCTACATCGTCTCGCTGCTGAAGGCGTGGTACGGCGACGCGGCGCAGCCGCACAACGACTTCGGCTTCGGCTGGATGCCGCGCATCACCGGCGATCACTCGCACTTCGGCTACTGGCTCGACATGGCCGACGCCAGGACCGTGGAGGGGCTGTTCGTGATGGGACAGAACCCCGCCGTCGGCGGCGCGAACGCAGGCCTGGAGCGCCGGGCGCTGGGCAACCTGAAGTGGCTGGTCGTCCGCGACATGGTCGAGACCGAGACAGCCACCTTCTGGCTCGATTCGCCGGAGGTCGCGCGCGGCGAGTTGCCCCCGGAGACCGTCGGCACCGAAGTGTTCTTCTTCCCCGCCGCGGGACAGGCGGAAAAGGAAGGCTGCTTCACCAACACGCAGCGCCTGCTGCAATGGCATCAGAAAGCCGTCGATCCACCTGGCGATGCGCGCAGCGAAGCGTGGTTCGTCTATCACCTCGGCCGGCGCCTCAAGGAACGCGCCGCGCGCGACACCTCGCCGAGGAATGCAGGTCTGCGCGCGCTGACGTGGGACTACGGGACCAGCGGCCCGCATCACGAGCCGGACGTGGAGCAGGTGCTGCAGGAGATCAACGGCCGCAGCCTCGCCGATCGATCGCAGTTGCCCGGCTTTCATGCGCTCGCGAACGATGGCAGCACGGCGTGCGGTTGCTGGATCTACTCCGGCGTCTACCCGTCGCCAGGGCGCAATCGCGCCAACGAACGCGATCCGCACGGGCCATACGGTCACGGCTGGGGCTTCTCGTGGCCGGCCGATCGCCGCATCCTCTACAACCGCGCCTCGGCGCGTCCCGACGGGCGTCCGTGGAGCGAGCGCAAGAAACTCGTCTGGTGGGACGAGACCATGCGCGAGTGGACCGGCCTCGATACGCCGGACTTCGGCCGCACGAAGGCGCCGGATTACGTTCCGCCGCCAGGCAGCACGGGCGACGAGGGGCTGCGCGGCGATGCGCCGTTCATCATGCATCCGGACGGGATGGGATGGATCTGGGTACCCGACGGCCTGAAGGACGGTCCGCTGCCGGCACATTACGAGCCGCTCGAGTCGCCGGTGGCCAACGCCGTCTATCGCCAGCAGACGAATCCCGCCGCGGATCCCAAGCGTCGGTCTGACAATCCCTACGCCGACTCCCCCGGCGATCCGCGCTATCCGTGCGTGCTGACGACCTACCGTTTGACCGAGCATCACACCGCGGGCGGCATGACGCGGACGCTGTCGCATCTCGCCGAGCTGCAGCCGGAATCGTTTTGCGAGATCTCGCCGGAGCTGGCGACGACGATCGACGTGCGCAACGGCGATCAGGTCGAGCTGACGACGCCGCGCGGATCGATCGTGACGCGGGCGCTCGTCACCGGCCGCATCCGTCCGCTCGTCGTGCAGGGAAAAACGATCCACCAGGTCGGCCTGCCGTGGCACTGGGGCTACCGCGGCCTCACGACCGGCCCGGTCGCCAACGATCTCGTCGCGATCTCGGAAGAACCCAACGTCAAGATCATGGAAGCCAAGGCGCTCGTCTGCAGGATCGACCGATGGTCACCGCGTTCCTGACCGACACCACGCTCTGCATCGGGTGCAAGGCCTGCGAGGTGGCCTGCAAGGAATGGAACCAGGTGCCGAGCGACGGCTGCACCTTCACCGGGTTCTCGTACGACAACACCGCGGGGCTCGGCCACTCGACGTGGCGCCACGTGAAGTTCGTCGAGCGGATGTTCGACGGCGCGAGCGCTGAGCCGGCCGGCCTGTCCCGAGCGAGCGGCAGCGAGCCGAGGGGATACCGGAGCAACGCCTTTCGCTGGGACTTCTCGTCGGACGTCTGCAAGCACTGCGAGCACGCCGGCTGCCTCGAGGCGTGCCCCACGGGCTCGATCGTGAGGACGGAGTTCGGCGGCGTCTACATCCAGCCCGACGTGTGCAACGGCTGCGGCTACTGCGTCGTCACGTGTCCCTTCGGCGTCGTCGATCGGCGTCCTGACGACGGGCGGGCGTTCAAGTGCACGTTCTGCTACGACCGGCAGAAGGCCGGCCTCCAACCGGCGTGCGCGACGGCATGCCCGACCGAGTCGATCGTGTTCGGAGAGATCGACGAACTGCGCGTGCGCGCGTACGCGAGGATCGAGGAGCTGCGGGCCCGCGGCATCGAGGACGCGGTCGTCTACGATCCGCAGGACACGAGCGTCGGCGGCACGCACGCGATCTTCGTCCTGCGCGGCCGTCCCGAGGAGTACAACCTGCCGTCGAAGCCGGAAGTGCCGACCGTCCACCTGCGCGACGGGTGGACTGGCGCGGCGGTCGGCGCCGGACTCATACTGTTCGGCACGTTGGCGGCATTCATCGGCACGTCATTGACTAATCCTGGGACTAATCCTGGGAATTCTTCGCGCGCGCTGCGCGCCTCTCGCGAGCGATGAGCGATTACTACGGCCTTCCCACGCTCAAACAGCCGGTCTGGACCTGGGAGGTCCCGGCCTACTTTTTCGTCGGCGGCGCCGCGGGCGCGGCGGCGACGATTGCCGCGGCAGCGCGGATGGCGGGCGGGCGTCCGGAGCTGGTGCGCGACGCGCGCTGGATCGCCGCGGTCGGCGGCGCAATCTCCCCTCCGCTGCTCATCGGGGATCTCGGGCGTCCCGAGCGCTTCCTGAACATGCTGCGCGTGTTCAAGCTGCAGAGCCCGATGTCGGTTGGCGCGTGGACGCTGGTCGCTTTCTCGAATGCCGCCGGCGCGGCGGCGTTTGCCGACTGGATCGATCGCGCGACCGGCGGGCGCGTACCCGTGCGGGTGATTGGGAACGCGGCGGAAACGGTTGCCGCTGCGACGGGGCTGGTGCTGTCCACGTATACCGGCGTGCTGATCGGCGCGACCGCGATCCCCGTGTGGTCCGACAACGTGCGCGTGCTGCCGGTCCATTTCGGCGCGTCCGCGGTCGGGGCCGCGGTCTCGATCCTCGAGTTGCTCGGCCATCGCGATCCCGCGCTTAACCTGCTCGGCGCGGGGGCCGCCGCGGTCGAAACGCTGGTCGGCGCGTCGCTGGAGCTGTCGAGCCGCGAGGCGCTCGTCCCGCTCAAGCAGGACTGGACCGGCGCCGTCGTCCGCGCCGGCGGCGTCCTGTCCGGCCCGCTTCCGCTCGCGCTGCGCCTGATGGCGGGACGCTCCCCGTCCGCGCGCAAGGCGGCGGCGGTTTCCACCATCGTCGGGTCGCTCCTGACCCGCGTCGGCTGGCTCGCCGCCGGCCGCGAGAGCGCCGCGCGCACCTAGCCGGGGGTCAGGTCTGCAAAACGTCCGATCCTAGGGGTCAGGTCTGTAAAACGTCCGATCCCAGGGGTCAGGCCCCCGCGCATATTCGACAACCTGCCCCCGCGAAGCGACATTTTGCAGACCTGACCCCGGGGGACGCCGTCGACCTGGCACCGCGAGGCGACGGTTTGCAGACCTGACCCCCGACCTGACCCCAGACCTGACCCCCAACGTGGCGCGGGGCGGCGGCACGGGCGGGGTAAGATGCCGCGCATGACGCGACTGCTTCTCGCTTCGATACTCCTCGTCGGCGCGCTCGCGGCGCCGGCCGCACAGGGAGCGCGGACGCTCATCGTGCTGAACAAGGCCGACGCGACGCTGGTCAAGGTGGACCCCGCGAGCGGGAAGATCCTGGGCACCGTGCCGACCGGCGAGGGGCCCCACGAAGTGACGGTCTCCGCCGACGGACGCACGGCCTTCGTCGGCAACTACGGCGGCGGCGCACCGTCGCCGGGCAGCACGATCTCGGTGATCGATCTCGGCGCGATGAAGGAGCTCAAGCGCGTGGACGTCAGGCCGCTGCTGCGCCCGCACGGGATCGTCTTCGCGGACGGCAAGGTCTACTACACGTCGGAGGTCAGCCGCGTCGTCGCGCGCCTCGACCCGGCGACCTACCAGACCGACTGGCTGCTCGGCACCGGACAGGCCGGCACCCACATGGTGTGGGTGAACCGGGACGCGTCGCGGATGTTCACCTGCAACATCGGATCGAGCAGCATCTCGATCCTCGAGCGCCCGCAGAACCCGAATCAGCCGTGGAACGTGACGACCATTCCGGTCGGACGCGGACCCGAGGGGTTCGACGTCTCGCCCGACGGACGCGAACTGTGGGCCGCCCACTCGCAGGACGGCGGCGTCTCGATCATCGACCTCGAGCAGAAGAAGGTCACCGCGACGCTCGATCTGCAGACCAAGCGATCCAACCGCCTCAAGTTCACGCCCGACGGCAAGCTCGCGCTGATCTCGGATCTCGACGCCGGCGAGGTCCTCGTCGTGGACGTCCCCACGCGCAAGGTGACGAAGAAGATCCCGCTCGGCCGCATGGTGGAAGGGATCCTGATGGACCCCGACGGGGCGAAGGCCTACGTCGCCGTCAACGGCGACAACCACATCGCGGTGATCGACCTGAAGACCCTCGAGCCGACGGGCAAGATCGTGACCGGTGGCGGGCCCGACGGTATGGCCTGGGCGCGCTGACCCCCACTGATCAACGTCCCGTACGTAAACCGAACCCCTGCCTCGCCCGTCTGAGCAGGGGTGAGCATCTTCTCTACCGTCGCTCGCGACCTCGGCTACGCCTTCCGCACGCTCCGCGCACGGCCGGGCTTCACCGCGGTCACCGTCGTCACCCTCGCGCTCGGGATCGGCGCCAACACCGCGATCTTCAGCGTCGTCCGCTCGGTACTGCTCGAGCCGCTGCCGTTCAACGACCCCGGCAGGCTCTACATGCTGTGGGAAGCGGACGCGACCAACCCGTCGCGGACCTCGATCCTGAGCATGCCGAACTACGTCGACTTCCAGCGCGGCGTGACCTCGTTCGAGCAGACGGCGATCTGGGAGTACCTCAACTTCAATTTTTCCGGCGACGGCGAAGCGGAGCGCGTCGTCGGCCTGCGGATTTCCGCCTCGGCGTTCCCGATGCTCGGGGTCGCGCCGCTGCTCGGACGCACCTTCACGCCGGAAGAAGACGCGCCCGGCCACAGCGTCGCCGTGATCAGCCACGCGCTCTGGCAGCGGCGGTTCGGCGGACGACCCGACATCGTCGGACACATCGCGCGGATCAACGGCTCGCCGTACGAGATCGTCGGGGTGATGCCGCCGTCGTTTCACTTCATCACCCGCGAGGTAGCGGTGTGGACGCCGATCGCGTTCAACGAGGAAGACCGCGGGCGCAACTCGCATTCGTTCCAGGCCGCGGTTCGCCTGAAGAGCGGCGTGACGCAGGCGGCAGCCGGCGCGGAGCTGCACACGCTGGCGCGCGCGATGGCGAAACAGTATCCCGATTCGAACGGCGGCAACACCGCGGTGATCACGCCGATGCGCGAGTTCGGCGTGGTGCAGCTCAGGCCCACGCTCATCGCGCTGAGCGGCGCCGTCGCCTTCGTGCTGCTCATCGCCTGCGTCAACGTCGCCAATCTCCTGCTGGCGCAGTCGTCCTCACGCCGGCAGGAGTTCGCGGTGCGCGCCGCGCTCGGCGCATCACGCGGCCGGCTGACGGCGCAGGTGCTGAGCGAGGCCGCGGTGATCGCCGCACTTGGCGCGGCCGCGGGACTGGCCATCGCCTGGGCGGGGACCGCGGCGCTGGCAAGCGTGCTGCCGCGCAGCATCGCCAGCGCACCGTTCCGCGACGCGAGTGCCGGCATTCGCCTCGATCCGTGGGTGCTCGGATTCACCGCGGCCATCGCGATCGTCACTGGACTGCTCTTCAGCCTCGCCCCCGTCGTCGGACTCACACGGCCGGATCTGAAGGCCGCCGGCGCGCGCGGCGCGACCGGCCGGATGACGACGGTGCGGACCGTGCTCGTCGCCGGTGAGGTGGCCCTCGCGCTCATCGTGCTCGTCGGCGCGGGCCTGATGGTCAAGAGCCTGGCGCGGCTGGTGGACGTCGACCCCGGGCTCGATCCTCACAACGTGCTCACGGTGACGATGGCGCTGCCGCAGCCCGATTTCTACGGTCCACCCGTCCGGAGGAACTTCTGCACCGACGTCACGGAGCGCGTCGGCACGCTGCCGGGAGTACGGTCGGTCGGCGCGATCAGCCATCTGCCGCTGAGCGGCGCGAACGCCAGCCGCTCGTTCGCGATCGAAGGCCGCATCCTGCCGAACGGCGAAATCGCGACGGCGATGTATCGGCTCACCTGCCCGGGATACTTCACCTCGATGGGGATTCCGCTGCTGAAGGGACGCGACTTCGACGCGCGCGACACGCTCGAGTCCCAGAACGTCGTCATCATCAACGAAGAGGCGGCACGGCGTTACTGGCCAGATCAGGATCCGATCGGCCAGCGGTTCAAGCTCGGACGCCGCGAATCCGCCAACCCGTGGATGACCGTGGTCGGCGTCGTCGGCAGCGTGCGCCACTTCGGGCTCGACGACGTCGCCCGCCGAGAGATGTTCCGTCCGTACAGCCAGGCGGCGTGGCCGATGATGACGGTCGTCACGAAGACCGCGAGCGCGCCCGCCGCCTTTGCGGTCGCGGTGCGCACGGCACTCCAGAAGATCGATCCCGACCTGCCGGTCGGACGGGTGTCGACGATGGAAACGGTGGAGCAGGAATCGCTCGGATCGCGCCGCTTCCCGATGCTGCTGCTCGGCGCGTTCGGCGCCGTCGCGCTGTTGCTCGCCGTCGTCGGGGTCTATGGCGTGGTGAGCCATCTCGTCACGCAGCGGACGCGCGAGATTGGCATCCGCGTGGCGCTCGGCGCGCGGCGGGCGCAGGTGCTGCGGATGGTCGTGGCCGGCGCCATGCGGCCGGTCGCGCTGGGCCTTGCGATCGGCGCCGCCGGCGCCGTCTTCGCGTCACGCCTGCTGGGCACGCTGCTCTTCGCGGTGCGGCCCGGCGACCCCGCGGTCATCGCCGGCATCGCGGCGCTGCTCGCCGTCGCGGCCGCCGCGGCATCGCTCGTGCCGGGCGCGCGCGCGACGCGCGTCGATCCGATGACCGTGCTGAAGGTCGACTAGGCGCGCCGGCAGAGGGCCGACTACGGGTTCGCGCGCTCGATGGTCGCGGGAATGACGCTGCGGATCGGCCCCCAGCCGCCGCCGAACTTGCCGTCCGCGGTCTTCCACACCTTGACGACGGCGACGCCGGCGCCGTCGGGCAGATCGGCAATCACGACCATGCCGTTGGGCGAGGTCAGCACGTCGGAGATCTTCAGTTCGCGTCCCGGCCCGCTCACGATCGTGCCGGTATAGACGCCCGCCTTATCGGTGATCTCCATCGTCCCCGAAATGGCAGTCCCTTCGTCGTCCTTGGTCGAGTAGTTCCACTTGCCGACGGGATTGAAGGATGCGGCCTGGCGCGGCTGCACGCCGGTGGCGGCGAACGTGACGAGGAGCGTAGCGAACAACAGATGGCGCATGGAGCCTCCGGGGTCTTTGACGACACCGGCGCGGCTCAGGTTGCTGCGAAGGTCCGCTCGAGCGCGTCCGCGGCGGCCGCGCTGCCGTTCTCGCCCGACACGATCCGCCCGATCTCGCCCGCCCGTGCCGCGACCGCGGAGTCGCCGAGCAGCGCGCGCAGCGCCGACGCGGCAGTCGCGGCGTCGTACTGCGATCGCCGGATTGTCGCGGCAATCCCCAGCTTCTTCGCACGCAGCGCGTTGTCGGGCTGATCGTGCGCGTAAGGCACGATCACCATCGGCCGGCCGGCGCGAAGCACCTGGCCGGTCGTGCCCGACCCGCCCTGATGCACGATCGCGGCGGCGCGGGGAAACAGCTGCGAGAAGGGGGCGTAGTCGAACACGCCAATCGTGTCGTCGATCAGCGGCGCCGGCGGCAGGCGAACCGGCTGCGGCCCCACAAGCAGCACCGCCCTGCGTGCGAGCGCCAGCGCCGCTTTCGCGCTCTCGTCGAAGAACGCGCCGGGATCGAAGACGGCGGCGGAGCCCAGCGTAAAGACGATCGGCGGCTCGCCGGCAGCCAGGAACGCCTCGAGGCCCGGATTCAGCCCGCGCTCATGCCCGTCGTAGAACGCATAGCCGGTGACGACAGTCTGCTTCGGCCAGTCCGGGCGCGGCGGGCCGATCAGGCGCGAGAACATGGCGAGCACCAGCTCGCGCGAGTGCTTGCCATCGAAGAGCGGCTGGTGCACCGGCTCGAGGCCCTGCGCCTGTCTGAATTCGTTGACCGGCGCGCCGAAGCGGCTGGCACTCCGCTTCACGAGGTCGAGCACGAGCCCGTAGACGCGCGGCCCGAGCGCGTGCAGGCGGCTCAGCCACGGCACGGGCGGAAGGATCGTCTCGTCGTACGGAGAGAGGAACGCGATCGGCGAGAGCGTCACCGAGGCCCAGCGCAATCCGACCTTGTCGGCCGCGATCGGACCGGCGTAGGCCAGCTCGCTGCTGACGAGCACGTCGGGCGCGAACTCGTCGATCGCGCGGCGGATGTCTTCATAGGTGCGCGGCAGATCCGCGACCATGAACTTGAAGACCATCTCGGGTCCGCGCCGCTCGTCCATCGTCGCCCGAATGAGCTCGCGATCGTCGGGCCG
>Ga0207648_10007084_pt1 | contig 11067 bp, 12 predicted proteins | sample KBSMisM32_FD_184310 | JGI IMG/M metagenome (GOLD analysis project Ga0207648, IMG submission 184310) | Miscanthus rhizosphere microbial communities from Kellogg Biological Station, Michigan, USA - KBS Miscanthus M3-2 (SPAdes) (version 2) | ecosystem: Host-associated > Plants > Roots >... | reverse complement strand
AGAGGAGCGGTTCCCCTGTCGTTGCGAGGGCTGCACCGAGCTGCGAGAGCGCCGTCTGCCAGTCTGCCGGGTCGGCCACGCCGACCGAGCCCAGGACGCTGCCCGGAAGCCCGGTCGCACGGTCGATCGCGGCGGCGACATAGCTCAGCAGTGCGGTGGGGTCCTCCTCGCGCTCATCCAACGTCAGCCACGCCACGGCCCGTCGATCCATCGACGCCCACTGCGCGAGCAACGTCGTCTTGCCGAAGCCGGCCGGACCGAACACTCCCACCAGCGGCACTTGGGGATCGGCGACGAGCCGATCGAGGAGGCGAGGGCGGGCGACGAGGGCATGGGTCTGGCGAGGAAGGAGCAGCTTGGTCTCGAGGATCCCGGGACGACGCGGTATGGGTCGCGACGGGAGGGGGATCAGATCGCTGCCTGCCACGGGACGGACCTCAAGCGCCGATCGGCATCCGATCGCGATTCCCGTACGCGGAGCCGATCACCCCGCCGAGATCGAGCACGAACGCGAGAGCGAGCCAGACCCAGTCGAAGCCGTTGAGCCCGTTCGGAGACCACAGCAGGACGTACATGAGCGTGGTGAGCGGGAAGAAGATGATCCCCAGGACGGCGACGAGGGCCGACGGGATGGCGGCCTCGAAGACCGCGGGACGCGCCAGCCAGACGAACAGCACGCCCAGGCGCGGGAAGAAGGCGCCGAGCATGACTAGGAGACAACCCATCGAGATCAGCCCTCAGCTGACGGGCCACGTCACTCGCCGTCCTCTCGAGTCCGCACCCGGTCGCGCGCGACCAGCCCGGTCGCATCGTCAGGGCCCAGCGTCGCCGCTTCGGCGGATGGCCTCCACCCGGCCTGCCCCCGACCGCGCAGGCGTGCGCACCCGCACGGATCACGGCCGCTCACGAGGAGGGCGACGCACGCCTCCGGCGCCCGGTCGCCTCGTCGGGTGTCCCTTGCTGGCCTGGCGGGGCGCCGCCGCCGTCCCCATCGCCGTCGGGCATCGCCGGCGTCCCGTCCTCGGGCAACGTGTGCATCAGGAGGGAGGCCGCGACATCGCTTCCGGACCCGACCTGGACCATCGCTCGCGTGTTCGCGGCGAGCGCGCGAGCGACATCGAGCCGCTGTGTCTCGACGTCCCAGTGGACGGCATTGGGATACGCACGCAGCCGCTCCTCGAGCCGCGTCAGCCGCGCGACCTCGTTCGCAGCTTCCAGCTCGATCGCGCGTTCGCGAGCCTTGATGCGCTGCTGCTCGAGCTCCTCTTGATCGGATTGGCGGAGGAGCGCCAGAGCGTGGTGCTCGGCCTCCTCGGCTCGCTGCAGGCCCGCGAGGCGTCGCGACTCGCGCGACGCCATGAATTCGAGGGGCGGCATGACATGGGTCACGACGACGCGCACGACGACGACGCCGTACGGCTCCAGCGCCGCACCGATCCCGGTGCGGAGTCGCTCGGAGTCCGCCTCCCCCAGATCGAGGACCTCGTCGGCCACCTTGTCGCGTAGCAGCAGCCGGACGACCTCCTGGCAGGTCGCCTGGCAGACTTGGTCGAAATCGGCCGCCGAGATCGTGAACACGAACTTCTCGGGCGATTCGATCCGGAACGTCATGAGGATGTCGACGCTCGTCCGCACGTCGTCGCGCGTGGGGATCTCAGCCGCGGGGGCATCGAACGGCGTTTCACGCGTCGTCACGATGTGACTAACCACGATGTTCGGGACGACGATGTGGTTGCCCGGGCCGAGGGTCTTGTGGAACCGGCCGCGGCGCAGCAGGACGGCCCGCGATCCTTCGGGGACGGGCACCATGAACGCACGGAATACCCCGAGGATGACCAGGAGGGCGCCGGCGGCGAGGGTCCCGCCACGGAGCGGCAGCGTGACGTCGAACACGAGCCCGCCGAGGACGAGGAGCAACCCCGCGCCGACGAAGCCGTTGCGGATCCGGTAGGCCTGCTTCGGGAGCACGACGATCGGGAGGCGACCCGCCTCGTCCTGCGTGCTGAGCGCCTCCGCGGCTTCGTCCAACGGGACCCGCACCTGCGTGAGTTGGATCCCGACGACGGGAACGGGGACACCCTGGGCGTCGACCTCAGACTGGCTCGTGTCGGTCGCCATGGATCAGCCCCTTCCCGCCGGCGCACTGACGGTGGCGCCGGCCGGCGCGGCTCCCGCCGACCTGCGCCGCATGGTTCGGTAGACGTTCGGCACCCGCGCGGGCGCGACCGCTGGGCGACGGCCGTAGTCGGCCGTCCGCGGCAGGACCCCCGCCGGCAGCGGAGGTTCGGACAGGCGTCCGTGCAGATAGCGGACGATATCGGCGGCGACGGTCAGGATCGGAGCCGAGAGGAGCAGCCAGAGCAGCCCGAACTGGCCGAGCACGACCACACCTGGAACGAGGATCACGGGCGGGACGCCCTGGTATCGATCCCGGAGGCGGGCGCCGACAGCGGTCGTGCCGATGACCCGAGCCGCGATGTAGATCACGAAATACGCGCCGGCGCGTTCGGGCGAGATCGGCAGGATCAGGAGCGCTGGCAGCGCGCCCGCGATCGGTCCGACCACAGGAACGACCTGCGTGGCTCCGGCCAGCACGGCCAATGCCAGTGGCTCCTGGAACGCCGGGCCGCCGAGACGCGTCACTGCCAGGAGTCCGAGGTACGTGAGGATGCCGACCAGACCGGCGGCCAGCACGTAGCCGCGCAGGTAGGAGCCGACCGCACGGTCGACGATCGCCACGATCGCCCATAGGTCGCGCCGCAACCATGGGGCAAGCTCGCGGTCGACGGCCATCCGACCCCGCCGCTGCTGGCTCATCACCGACAGCATCCACGTCGGCAGGACGATCAGACCGAGGACGGCGCCGAGCGTGTTCAACAGGACCCTGAGGATGTCCTGCGTCAGCGCGTCGGTCCGTTGGGGCAGGCTCGTCATGACGTCGCGGGCAGTGGCGGCGACTGTCGCCAGGATCGGCAGGATCGCGTCAGCCGATCCGTCCGGCAGCGCGGCGAGCTGACTACGTGCCCGCTCGAGCGCAGCGTCGATGTCTGCGGCGGTGGGAAGGTCGATCGCAAGCTTGGCGAATGCGCGCACCAGTGGCGGGCCCACGATGACCCCGATGGCCACGACGGCCGCCAGTACGGCCAGCACGGAGACGCCCGCCGCGATCCCACGCGGCATCACCCCATCGAGCGCATCGACGACCGGAAGGAGCATGTATGCGATCAGGCCGCCGATGAGGAACGGCAGCAGCGTGGGCCAGGTGGCTGCGGCGAGCCAGAGCGAGCCCCCGACCACGCCGACCGTGAGCGCGGCGCGACCGATCGCCTGCGGTGTCGTGCTCGCCACGCCGTCGCGGAAATCCGCCCAGCGCCGCGCCGACTCCGCCCTCCGGGCGGCGCGCGGATCGGTCACCGATGTCGTGCGGATCTCGTTCGCCACTGCTCACAAGCATCGGTCCCAGGCGTCTCCTGGGCGATGGCGCCGACCCACGTCATGGCGCGTGCCGACACGCACAGCGCGTCACATACCCCCGAAAGGGTGACTCTGCATCGACGGGGGAGTGATAGCTTCCGGGCAGTCGACTCCCCGCGAGTGGAGCCCCAACGACCCGATGGCCTCGACCGACACCCCGCGTACCCGGTACGTGTCCACGCGCGAGGCTGCCTTCATCGGCGTCGGCGCGATGGTCGGCGCGGGCATCTTCTCGCTTCTCGGCACGACCGCCGAAGTGGCCGGCTCGGCAGTATGGCTGTCGTTCGCGCTCGCGGGCGGCATCGCTGCTCTGCAGGGGTACTCGTTCGCCAAGCTCGGCGCGCGCTATCCGACGGCGGGTGGCCTGCTCGAGTACGTCAACAAGGGGTACGGCATCGGCCATGTGGCCACGATCGTCGCCTGGCTCACGTACGCGGCGAACATCATCGTCACCGCCATGGTGGCGGTCTCCTTCGGCAGCTACGCCAGCGATGCCATCGCCGGTGGCGATCCGGTCTGGGTCAAGGGGCTCGCGGTAGCCCTCGTCGTCGTCATGACCGGTCTCAATGTCGCCGGCTCGACGCTCGTCGCGAAGGTCCAGAGCCTGATCGTCTTCGTCGTGATCGGCATCCTTGCGTTCTTCGCGATCGTCACGATCTCGGCTATCGATCCCGCGTTGATCGCCCCATCCACCTACCCGAGCGCTCGCGACATCGTGTCGGGTGTGGCCCTGACGTTCTTCGCGTTCCTGGGGTTCGGCGTCGTCACGTTCACCGCGAAGGACCTGAAGGATCCATCGCGCCAGCTCCCGCGCGCGATGACGATCGCGATCGGGCTCGCGGCCGTCATCTACATCGCCGTGTCGCTGGGAGTCCTCGGTACGCTCGGCGTGGAAAAGGTCATCGCGGCAGGGCCCACTGCGATCGCGGTGGCGGCCCAACCGATCCTCGGTGATCTTGGCTACTGGCTGATGCTCATCACCGCGCTGTTCGCGACGTCCGGAGCGACGAACGCCGGGTTGTATCCGGCAGCCGGCCTGACCGAGCATCTCACGTCGACCGGCCAATGGCCGACGGGCATGTCCGGACGCGTCGGGCCCGTGCCGACAGGGCTTTTTGTCGTCGCTGTGGCAGTCATCGTGATGGTCCTCTTCTTCGACCTGTCTGCGATCGCGTCGATCGGGAGTGCCGTGGCGCTGATGATCTTCGGACTCGTCAGCTTCGGACATCTGCGGATCAGGGCCGACACCGGCGCGAACCTCGTGATCCTGCTGGCGGCAGTCGCGACCACGGTCATCACGTTGGTCACGTTCGCGTTGACGACGCTCATCAAGGAGCCGGCGTCGATCGCGACCCTCGTCGGGATCGTCATCGCGAGCGCGATCCTCGACGTGACCTGGACAAGGTCGCGCGAGCGACGGGCGACCGCCAGCGTCTAGTCGGAAGCGCTGATCGAAGCCCCTTATTCGGGTGCCTCCCACCTTGTGGCGGGATCGCCATATCCGAGGATGTGGTCTGGAGGCTCATCCGGAGATCGCGCAGCGAGGCACGACCGGCGAGCTGCGAGATCGAGATCCGACACACATGAGCCGAGGGGTGCGATGAGCGATCGAACCATCGATGAACTGGGTCCAGTCGACTACCTTGTGGTCGAGTTTCCCCCAGGCCAGCAGAACTTCACCGGCGAGGCGGCCGAGCAGCTTCTGAAGCTGCATGACTCGGGCATCATCCGTGTGATGGACCTCGTCATCATCGGCAAGGGGGCCGACGGAACGGTCATGGCCCAGGAGCTCGGTGATCTCGAGGACATGGGGGAGTTCGCCCGCCTGGAGACCGAGCTCGCGGAGACGCTCGCTGAGGAAGACGTCGAGGCGTTCGGTAGCACGATGCAGCCGGGCAGTCTCGGCGCTGTCCTTGTCTTCGAGAATCTCTGGGCCGCGGGCTTCGCATCGGCGGTTCGCCACGCTGGCGGACAACTCGTGACCCAGGGCCGGATCCCGGTCCAAGCCATCATCGCGGCCGTGGAAGCCGACGAGGCAGCCGCCGCAGCCGGAGGAGTCTGACATGCCGCTACGCGCATCACGCCTGGGCAGGGCAGCCGTCGTCGGCGCCGCAGTCTCGAGGCCGGGACCCGCGCCGGTCGCCAAGGCGGCAGTCGTCGGCGCCGCAGTTTCGAAGCCGGGACCCGCGCCGATCGCCAAGACGGCGGTCGTCGCTGCCGCGGTGACCCCCGGGCGCCGACGCTTCTAGCTCTCGCTTCCTTGCGGGCCGGCCATCGATGGCCCGAGCCTATCCGACGACGTTCAGCGACGCGATGACGTCTTCGAGCGCAGCTCGATCGGCGGACGTCGCCCTACCGTCGATAGTGGATACGACCACGACGCGGTCGCCGTCCACCTCGGTGGTCAGCACGGTCCCTATCGTGTCGGGCGCGAGCGCGTAGTAGCCGTTCTCCTCCGAGTCGGCCCAGATCTGCAACGGACCACCTGCGCCATGACGGCACGTGGCGCGGTCGAGACCGGGGGCCTGTGCCAGATCGACACGCTTCCATGCCAGCCCGTTCAGTGACGGGGACGACACGGTGGCGTCGGTCGACGCTTGGGCATCAAGGGCCTTCACGAGGTCATCCGCACTGCTACCGACGGGTTCGAGTCTCCCCTCGGATCGGCACGCATCGGCGTAGACGTGTGTCACCGGCTCCGAGAGCCCTATCCCGATCTCTCCAGGCTGGTCTTCGTTCCTCGCGATACCGGTCGCACCCGCTGTCCAGCCCGCCGGCAGCGTTGCGCTGAGCCCATGACCGTCCATGGCCCAGACCGATGTATCCGGGGACGCGTCAGCGCTGGCCGGTGCTGACGCCACGGCCGGCAGTGGCGAGGCTGCGACCGACGCCGCAGGGCTCGCTTGCGCGGGCGTGCCTCCGCTTGATGATGCGCACCCGGCCAACGCGACGAGCGTCAGGGTGAGTGCGGCCCCGACGCGTCCGATCCTCTGCACGTCATCCATGTCTCGCGCGTGCCTCCACGGCGGCCGGCACCGGGCTGATCTGGCCGGCGCTCTACGAGACGGATGCCGGCCGCGGGCCGCAGGTTGGGTCTCCGAGTCACATCGCGCGTTGACGTCCCTTTAGCGAGTCGTTAACACAGCCCGATATGCTCGCTCGTGGATGGCAAGAACGATCCTGGTCGTCGAAGACGAACCGACGTTGCGCGAGACGATCGTCGACGCGCTCGAATCGGAGGGATTCCGGGCCATCCCGGCGGCGGACGGGCGCGAGGCCCTGACGCGGTTCCGGGCGGAGCGTCCCGACCTCGTTCTCCTCGACCTGATGCTCCCGGAGCTCTCCGGCATCGAGGTCACGCGCATCATCCGCGCCGAATCCGGCGTACCGATCGTGATGCTGACGGCGAAGGACTCGGAGCTCGACAAGGTCGTCGGCCTCGAGCTCGGCGCCGACGACTACGTCACGAAGCCCTTCTCGCTGCGCGAGCTGACGGCCCGCATCCGAGCCCTGTTCCGTCGCTCCGAAGCCGCGGTCGCTACCGGCGCTCCGCCACAGATCGTCGATCTGGGTCGGGTGCAGGCGGACCTCGGCGGCCATCGCCTCCTGCGAGATGGCGAGGTCCTCCCGATCAAGCCCAAAGCCTTTGAGCTCCTCGCGTTCCTGATCCGGAACCCCGGACAGGTGTTCACCCGCGACCAGCTGCTCGAGAAGGTCTGGGGGTACGACTATGCCGGCGAGACGCGTACGGTCGACGTGCACGTCCACTGGCTTCGCAGCCAGATCGAGGAAGACCCGGGCCAGCCGGCGTTCATCCACACGGTCCGTGGCGTCGGCTACGTCTTCCGGCGGCCGACCTGAGGCGCTGGACGGCGACCCGACAAGCGCCCCACGGATCGCCCGTCAACGTTGACCGCCCGCTGATGGCGCGTTCATACGCAGGACCGAACCTCTGATCATGCCGATCCGAGATCGACAGCCCGAGACCACGCAGCGCGCGACGGCGCACCCCGTCGGCTTCGTACGTCACGGCAGGATCGACGACGGTATGCACGCGCAGGGACCCGGCGTCCTCCTCTCGCCGGGTGCTCCTACCCTCCAGGCATCCGTGCCGGCGCCCGCTCGGGCGCTGGCGCTGGATGCTCTCCGTGTGACGCGACTCCTGCGCGACCCATCGCGCCGCCCAGAGCGATGGGGGCAGCCGGGCTTCGCGGCCGAGGTCGAGCAGATCCGCCGCCATCTCGCTCCCGTGCGCAGCCGTCAGTCCCTTGCCACGTCGTACGGCCGCGAGGCATTCCATCTCGCCCTGACGCGCTCCGATCCGGCCGACCCGAGCCCCACCCGGCTGGCGTACGCGCTGCGCTGGCTGGAGCTGCGCGACGGTGCGACCGGGCCGTCCTGGCAAGCGCTGCTGATCTAGCGGCCGCCGCCGGGGCAACTGCGCCCCCCATAAAAGTGGTGCCTACTTGCACCACCTCTGTATGCTGCTGGTCGGCCCGCCGAAGCATGTGCCGATTTCGGCGCCTTGGTCGAACCGCGAGGGGGTTCATCGAGGTGTACCTGCATGCAATCCGTCCGGCGCGCCACCGCTGCCGATGACGCACTCGACGTGACGCGCGCGCTCGCGCTCGACGCGCTTCGGCTCGGTCGGATACTGCGTGATCGTTCGCGCTGGCCGAGATCGTGGTCCCAGCCGGCCTTCGGCGTCGAGGTGGAACGCCACCGTCGCACGCTGGCGCGTCTCCGCACGCGCGACGGCTTGGTCGCGGGCTATGAACGCGACGTGTTCCGCCCGGCGGACACCGGTCCGCATCCCTCGCAGGAAAGCGCGATCAGGGTCGCCTACGCGCTCCGCTGGCTCGAGCTATTCGACGACGCGACTGCGCCGTCGTGGCCGGCCCTCGTCGGCTAGCGCCCGCCCCCGACTCGACCTTCTCGCCCGGCGACCGGTCAGGTCGCCTTCTGGAACATCCGCTCGATCGCCTCTGCCGTGTCCTCGGCTGCGTCGATGGCATTCTCGAGCTCGCGATAGAGGTCACGCCACTTGATCACCTCGAGCGGGTCGAGGCCGTCCCGGAACAAGCGCGCGACCGCGGCGCGCGACAGGGTGTCCGCTTCGTGCTCGAGGACGTGGACGCGGGTCAGGTCGGCGTCGAGGTCCTTGAGCCCATCGAGCTTTCGTAGGGCCGACAGCAGGGCATCCGACTGATCCGCGAGGATGCCGGCGAGCTGGCGCGCCTCCTCGGTCGGGCGCTCGACGCCGTAGATCATCATCGTTTCGGCGACGGCCTGGATGCCGTCGACGACGTCGTCGAGCTGGATCGTGAGGTCGTGGATGTCCTCACGGTCGAACGGCGTGATGAAGGCATCCTCGAGCCGCTGATTGAGCTCGCGGTCGATCTCGTCGCCGCGCTTCTCCAGGGCCTGGATCTCCGCGATGCGCCGGTCCAGATCGTCGAAGTGGTCGAGCATGTCGCGGAGCGCGACCGCGGCCGCCTGGAGGTTCTCACCATCCTCCACGAAGAGATCGAAGAACTTGACGTCCTTGGGAAGCAGGCGGAACGACATCGAACGACTCCTTTCCTCAGCCGAAGCCGATCGCGTTGAGGATGAACCATGCCCCGGCGGCGACGATCGCGGCCGCCGGGATCGTGATGACCCAGGCGAGGAGGATGCGCCGGGCGACTCCCCAGCGGACGCCCTTCGGGCCTCGGGCGGACCCGACACCCATGATGGCGCTCGAGATCACGTGGGTCGTCGAGACCGGCATGCCAAGATGCGCGGCCCCGAGGATGACGGTCGCCGCGGTCGTCTCGGCGGCGAACCCGTGGACCGGCTCCAGTTCGACGACCCGATGACCCATCGTGTGCATGATCCGCCAGCCACCGACCGCGGTCCCCAGGGAGATCGCGGACGCTGAGATGACGATCACCCAGAACGGCACCTCGATCGATGGGATGGCCCCCGCCGCGAAAAGCGCCAGCGTGATGATGCCCATCGTCTTCTGGGCGTCGTTGGAGCCGTGGCTGAACGCCATGTACCCGGCCGAGATGACCTGCAGGCGCCGGAAGATGCGCGCCATCGGCTTGCGCTTCGCGTTCCGGAAGATCCAGTAGATCGCGAGCATCAGCAGGAACGCCCCGACGAAACCGATGACCGGTGAGCTGATCATCGGCACGACGACCTTGTTGTAGATCCCGTCGAGCTTGAGGGCACCGACGCCGGCAGCGACGATCGTCGCGCCGAGGAGACCGCCGATGAGCGCGTGGGAGCTCGACGACGGCAGCCCGAACCACCACGTGATGAGGTTCCAGGTGATCGCACCGATCAAGGCCGCCGCCACCACCGCCTGCGTCGTCGTCGTCTCATCGACCAGCCCGGCCCCGATCGTCTTGGCGACCGCGGTCCCCGCGAAGGCTCCGACGAAGTTGAAGAACGTGGCCATGAGGATCGCGTGGCGCGGGTGGAGTGCGCGCGTGGCGACCGACGTCGCGATCGCGTTCGCGGTGTCGTGGAATCCGTTGATGTAGTCGAAGACGACAGCAAGGACGATGACGACGAGGAGTGAGAACAGGGCGCCGTCGACCAAAAGGTTGACCTCTCCACCGGCAGACTGTCGCCGGATGGTAACGGGCCCCCGCAAGGGGTTTGAGCCCCGCTGACACAGGCGTCATCACAGCGGGGTGGTCGCGGCTATCCTTACCGCTCCATGCGTCTGTCCCACCTGTTCTTCACGACGCTTCGCGACGACCCGGCCGACGCCGAGATGCCGTCCCATCGCCTGCTCCTCCGCGCCGGCTACGTCCGGCCGCTCGGATCGGGGATCTACTCGCTCCTACCGCTCGGCTATCGCGTCAACAAGCGCGTCGAGCAAGTCATCCGCGAGGAGATGGACGCGATCGGCTGCCAGGAGATGGAGATGCCGGTCGTCCATCCCGCGGAGGTGTGGAAGGACAGCGGCCGGTACTTCAAGATCGGGCCGGAGCTCGTGCGGTTCAAGGATCGCGGCGAGCGCGAGATGGTCCTCGCGATGACCCACGAGGAAGTCATCGCGATCCTGCTCCGCGACATCGTCCAGAGCTATCGCCAGCTGCCGATGCAGCTCTACCACTTCCAGACCAAGTTCCGCGACGAGCCTCGCGCCCGTGGCGGCCTTATCCGCGTCCGCGAGTTCGTCATGAAGGACGCGTACAGCTGCGACCGTGACTACGCGGGGCTCGACGTCAGCTACGAGAGGTACCGCGGCGCGTACGTCCGGATCTTCGACCGGCTGGGGCTCGACGCGATCATGGTCCGCTCCGACGTCGGGATCATGGGCGGGGCAGGCGCCCACGAGTTCATGGTCGTGAACGAGTTCGGCGAGGACACCCTCGTCCTGTGCGACAGCTGCGGCTACGCGGACAACCAGCAGATCGCCGAGGTCCAGAAGCCCTCACCTGAGGCCGAAGAGCTCCGCCCGATGGAGGACGTCGAGACGCCGGACGCGACGACGATCGAGGCGCTCGCGGCCTTCCTCGACATCTCGAGGACGAAGACCGCCAAGGCCGCGTTCTTCATGACCGGCGACGGGCGGTTCGTCGTCGCGATCGTGCG
>Ga0207648_10007083_pt1 | contig 11067 bp, 8 predicted proteins | sample KBSMisM32_FD_184310 | JGI IMG/M metagenome (GOLD analysis project Ga0207648, IMG submission 184310) | Miscanthus rhizosphere microbial communities from Kellogg Biological Station, Michigan, USA - KBS Miscanthus M3-2 (SPAdes) (version 2) | ecosystem: Host-associated > Plants > Roots > Rhizosphere... | reverse complement strand
CCGATACGGCGAAAGCGTAGATCACGTTCCACCTGGAGACGCCATGTCCCGCCTGCCCACCCTCTTCGTTTCGCACGGCTCGCCGATGAACGCCGCGGCGCGCACGGCATCGAGCGATGCGTGGGCAGCGCTGGGGCGCACGCTGCCCCGGCCGCGCGCAGTGCTCGTTTCGTCCGCGCATTGGGAGACGGACGTGCCGATGCTCACCGGCAGCGTGAAGCCCGAAACGATTCACGATTTCGGCGGATTTCCCGAGGAGCTCTATCGGATCCGGTATCCCGCGCCCGGCGCTCCCGATCTCGCCGCCAAGGCGGCGGCGCTCTTGAAGGACGCAGGCATCACGGCCGGCATCAACGGGTGCCGCGGACTCGATCATGGCGCGTGGGTGCCGGTTCGGTGGATGTATCCCGATGCGGACGTGCCAGTCGTGCAGCTCTCGCTTCAGCCTGACCGTGGCCCCGCGCAGCACGTCGAGCTCGGCCGCGCGCTTGCGCCTCTGGCCGACGACGGCGTGCTCATCATCGGCTCCGGGCACGCCACCCACAATCTCCGCGACTGGATGAGCAATCCGCGACGGCAGGAACCAATGCCTTACGCCGAGGCGTTCGCGACGTGGCTCTCCGAGCGGCTCACCGCGCACGACACGGCTGCGCTCGTCGACTATCGGAAAGCGGCGCCGGACGCCGACCGCGCGCATCCGTCGCCCGAGCACTACCTTCCTCTGTTGGTGGCGTGGGGGGCGGCCGGAGACGACTCCGCGGTCGAGCGCTCCTCCACCGGCTTCGAGGCGGGCGCCCTTGCAAACGATCTCTACGTATTCCGCCCCAGGTTGCACTAGGACGGCGCGCGCGACATTGGGTACATGGAAAACACTCATGGGAACGCCGAGTGGAACTCCCGTAAAATCGCGTTTTTCGAATCGTTGCGGAGGAACTCTCCATGGCTAGCCAACCAGGCACCCGCGCGGGGCACCCGACCATCGACCCCGATTCGCTCTATCGCGAAGAGATCTACACCGACCGCGCGATGGGCCTCTTGCGGGTGATGCATCCGGTTTCGAAGGAGGGCACGCCCGATGCTTCGCGTCCCACGATCTTCACCGGCGAGGCGCAACTCATGACCAACGTCGGCCCGTTGCCCATCAGCTTCGAGATTCCCGGCGCGACGCTCGCGGAAGCGATCGCGAACTACGACGACGCGGCGAAAGAGGGTGTCGCCCACGCAATGCATGAGATCGCCGAGATGCGGCGGCAGGCCTCGTCGTCGCTCGTGATTCCCCAGGGCGGAGCATTGCCGCCCGGCGGCCCTTACGGCGGCGGAAAGATCCAGCTTCCCTAGGCGCTCATGCGGAAGCCCCCCGCCGAAGCCGCCGTCGAGGTGCGCCACAACGCGGCCGCGAGCCGCTTCGAGGCCGAAGTGGACGGCGCGCTTTGCGTCGCCAACTATCATCTCGTCGACGGCGTGATGCGCATCCATCACACCGAAGTCCCGGCGATGCTCGAAGGACGCGGCATCGCGACGCGGATCGTGCGCGAAGCGTTTGCCTACGCGGAAGCGCACGGCCTCGCGGTGGAGCCGTGGTGCTCGTTCGTACGCAACTACATGCGGCAGCACCCCGAGACGGAGCGCCTCTTGCCGCAAGGATCCCAGTTCGCCCGCTGAGCAAGTCTCCGGTCTAAACGGCGGCGGTAGCGTCCGCCGCATCGAACACGGCTTCCGCCGCGGCCAGATCCTCGAGCGCGAACCCGACCGATTTGAAGATCGTGATTTCCCCGGCGCGCGTGCGTCCGGGATGCGTCCCGCGGGCCAAATCCGCGAGATCGGCGGCAATTCGGGATTCGGAGAGCGCGCCGCTCCGAATCGCCTGGACGACGTCGCCACCTTCGCGCAGCGCGCCGTCGCGCCGATCGACAACGATCACGTCCGCTTTCGCGAGCGCCGCGTCGTCGGTCTCGCGCATGTCGGCACGAAACGCTCCGACGAGATCGAGATGCACGCCGGGGGGAAGCCATTCGCCGCGGACAAGCGGCACCGTCGACAAGGTCGCGCAGGAAACGATGTCGGCCTCGCGCACCGCGCGCTCCAGACTGTCGACTGCGCTCGCTCGCACGCCGTCGCGCGCGAGGTCCGCCGCGGCCGCGTGCGCATGAGTCATCGTGCGGCTCCACACGCTCACCCGCTCGATCGGCCGGATGAAGCAGTGCGCGTCCGCAAGCTCCCGTGCGATGCGGCCCGACCCCACGATGACGAGATGCTTCGCGTCCTTGCGCGCGAGGCGGCTCGCGGCATACGCCGAGGCGCCCGCCGTGCGGCGCGCCGTGATCTCTTCGCCGTCGAACAACGCGAGGGCGGCGCCGTTGCCGGCATCGAACAGCGCGTAGACCGCCCCCACTGCGCCCTGCCCGCGGCGCGCATTGCCCGGGAATACGGTCACGAGCTTGACGCCCAATCTCCGGGCAGTGCGCCACGCGGGCATCAGCAACAGCGAAGCCGTCGGCTCGCCGGGCACTTCGATCGAATGGTGGGAACGGAGCGGCGCCGCGACCTCGTCGTGAAGCATCGCGTCGAGCGCAGCGAGCATTCGCGGCCACGGCAGGCGCGCGCGAATCGCGGCAGCGTCGAAGTATTGCATCGGCCGGGAAGGAAACGATGGGCGGCGACGGGTCCGTCAGGCCGTATCTTCGGACAGCGACAGGAGCGCGGCATTCCCGCCGGCAGCCGCCGTGTTCACGGTCAGCGTGCGCTCGACGACGAGCCGCATCCAGTCGCTTTCGCCGTTCTTGCCGAAGGCGACGATGGGCACGATGGCCCCTTCTGATGCGGCCATCTCCGCACGCACACGACGCGCGCGCTCGGTATCGACGTCGAGCAGGATGGCGTCGATCGCAGCGGGATCGAGCTTGTCGAGGAGCACGACGTTGGCGGCGCCGAGATGGTCGCGGGCTTCGAGGGCGATCGGCTCGCGGAGCATCACGACGCTGTTGCCGAGCGCGCGCATCGCCTTCGCCTGTGCGACCAGCGTGCGCCGGTCCTTGGCCATGCACAGCACCGCGCCGCGCGGATGGAATTCGAGCGTGTTCGATTCTCCCGTCGGACCAGGCAGTGCGATCGGCGCGTGCGGAATCGGCGCGGCGGCATTTCGTACGAGGCGTCGCAGGTACAGCGGCCCGCCGGCTTTCGGCCCGGTGCCCGAAAGACGGTGGCCGCCGAACGGCTGCACGCCGACGACAGCGCCGACGATGTTGCGGTTGACGTAAACGTTCCCGGCCTTGACCCGCGACAGGATTGCCGCGACGGTCTCGTCGATGCGCGTGTGGATTCCATGCGTCAGGCCGTAGCCCGTGGCGTTGATCGCGTCAACGAGTGCCGGAAGCTCGCCCCGTTTCCAGCGCAGCACGTGCAGCACGGGACCGAACACCTCGTTCGTAAGATGGGCGAGGCCGCCGATGCCGCCGAGATCGACGAGCGTGGGCGCGAGAAACGTTCCGCGCGCGCATTCGCGCGAACGCTCGGCCTCGACGACGCGAAGCCCGGCGGCGCGCATCCGTCCGACGTGCGCGCCGAGCGCCTTGTGCGCCTCGGCGTCGATCACGGGGCCGACGTCGACCGCGAGCCGCCGCGGGTCGCCGACGACGAGCTCGCGCATCGCGCCTTCGAGCATCGCGAGCATTTCCGGCGCGACGTCATCCTGAACGCAAAGGAGGCGCAGCGCCGAGCAGCGCTGGCCGGCACTGTCGAACGCGGAAGCGAGCGCATCGGCAACCACCTGCTCGGCGAGCGCCGAGCTGTCGACGATCATCGCGTTCTGGCCCCCGGTTTCGGCGATCAGCACCGGGTCGTCGTCGCGTCGCGCGAGCACCTGGGCGATGCCGCGCGCGACTTCGGTGGAACCGGTGAAGATCACGCCGGCAACACGAGGATCGCCGACGAGCGCCGCACCCACCGTCTCGCCGCGCCCGGGCAGGAATTGCAGCGCCGCGCCGGGGATGCCCGCGCGATGCAGCAGGCGAACCGCTTCGAAGGCGATGAGCGGTGTCTGTTCCGCCGGTTTCGCGAGGACGGGATTGCCGGCCGCGAGTGCCGCGGCGACTTCGCCGGTGAAAATCGCCAGCGGAAAGTTCCAGGGCGAAATGGCGACCACAGGGCCGATCGGCGCGACGCCAGGGGCAGCGAGCTCGTCGCGCGCCTGCGCCGCGTAATAGCGGAGGAAATCGGCGGCCTCGCGCACTTCGGAGATGCCGTTGGCGACGGTTTTGCCGGCCTCGCGCACCGCGAGCGCGACGAACATGGCACGTTGCTCTTCCAACATATCTGCAGCGCGCTCGAGACATGCCGCGCGAGCTTCCGCCGGGGTGGCCGACCAGGCTCGGCCTTCTTCCCCCGCCGCAACGTCGACGGCGCGCGCGACGTCGTCGCTGGTGGCTTCGATCACCGTGCCGACGATGTCGTCGCGGTCGGCGGGATTGCGGAGGTTGCTCGTTGCACTGGCCGCGCGGTCTGCGGACGACGCGAGGATCGGTACGGCGGCGCGCGTTACGGACGCCTTCTCGAGGTCGGCGGCCAGCGCAGCGAGTGTGGCATCGTCGGCGAGATCCGCGCCCCGCGAATTGCGACGTCCGGGCAACAATGCGGCCGGCAGAGGAATGTTGGCGTGCGGCGCGCCGCCGCCTTCCGCCGCCACCGCCACGGGGTCGACGACGAGCGACGCGATGCTGACCGCGGGATCGACGATGCGATTGACGAAGGAGCTGTTGGCGCCGTTTTCAAGAAGGCGCCGCACGAGATACGCGAGCAGCGTCTCGTGGGATCCCACCGGCGCATAAATGCGGCAACGCTTGTCGAGCTTGTCCTTGCCGACGACCTGGTCGTACAGGCTCTCGCCCATGCCGTGCAGGCACTGGAACTCGTAGTCGCGCTCGCCGGCGAGCACGTGAATCGCCGCGACGGTGAAGGCATTGTGCGACGCGAACTGCGGATAGATCGCCTCCGGCGCCGCGAGCATCGCCTTCGCGCACGCGAGATAGCTGACGTCCGTGTGTACCTTGCGCGTGAACACCGGATAGTCGGAAAGGCCGTCCATCTGGGCGCGCTTGATCTCGCTGTCCCAATACGCGCCCTTGACGAGCCGGACCATGAGCTGGCGGTTGTGGCGGCGGCCAAGCGCCACGATCCAGTCGATCACGTGCCGCGCGCGCTTCTGGTACGCCTGCACGACGAAGCCCAGCCCGGGCCAGTCCGCGAGCGCCGGGTCGGCGGCGAGCGCCTCCAGGATGTCGAGCGAAAGATCGAGTCGGTCCGCTTCCTCGGCGTCGATGTTGAAGCCGATGTCGTATTCGCGCGCCAGCGCCGCGAGCCTCGCGACCTCGGGAATGAGCTCGGACATGACGCGAGCGCGCTGGGTGCGCGAGTAGCGCGGATGCAGCGCCGAGAGCTTGACGGAGATGCCGGGGCCGGCGATCGCGCCGCGACCGGCGGCGGCACGGCCGATCGCATGAATCGCGTGCTCGTAGGCGGATGCGTAACGCGCCGCGTCGGCGGCGGTCATCGCCGCCTCGCCCAGCATGTCGAACGAAAACGTGTAGCCGCGCGCCTCGCGCTCGCGCGCGTTGTCGAGCGCTTCCTCGATCGTCCGGCCCGTCACGAATTGCCGGCCGAGAAGACGCATCGCGAGATCCACGCCCTTGCGGATCAGCGGCTCGCCGCCTTTGCGCAGCAGCGACGAGAGCGCCATCTCGAGCGTGCCCTCGCTGCGGGAATCGACGATGCGGCCCGTGACGAGAAGACCCCACGCCGCGGCGTTGACGAAAAGCGAAGGCGACGCGCCGACATGGGTCGACCAGTCGCCCTTGCTGATCTTGTCGCGGATCAGCCGGTCGCGGGTGGCCGCATCGGGGATTCGCAGCAGCGCTTCGGCGAGACACATGAGCGCGATGCCTTCGCGGCTGTCGAGCGAGAACTCGAGCATCAGCGCGTCGACGCCGCCGGCGTTCGAGCGCTCGACGCGCACCGCCTCGGCGAGCTTCGACGCGAGCGCCTGCGCCTTCGCGAGCTCGTGGGGCAGAAGGCGCGCCTCGCCGATCAGCGCGGCGACGGCCTGCGCTTCTTCGCCGCGGCATGCGGACGCAATGCGCTCGCGCAGGCGCGCGAAGTCGTCGTGCGCCGGGGCCGAGAGGGCGAAATCGAATCCTGCGGGCATGGCGACAGGCGTTGCGAAGGAGGAAGGGACTCTGTGAGGCCCGGCATCGCGGCCACGCACCGGGAGCCGCGATTCTAGCGCGCGCACCCCCCGTCATGGGCGCGACGAACGTCCGCGCCGGCAGCGACGGCAAAACGCATACAATGCGCTGCCTACGCCTCGCGCGAAGCGGCCGAAACGGCACGGTGACGCCATCCTCCTTCAGGAAGCACCCAGCGTACAGCTAGCCCGGCGCGGCAACATCGCGACGCGGCCGGCACTTGCCGTGCTCGGAGCCATCCTGTTCGCCTTGTGGTTCGGCGCACTCGAAACGCGCGGATTGTTCTGGCCCGACGAAGGGCGCTACGCCGAGATCGCGCGCGAGATGCTCGCGAGCGGAGACTACGTCACGCCGCGCCTGAACGGCCTCAAGTATTTCGAGAAACCGCCGCTCCAATACTGGTTCTCGGCGCTCGCCTTCCGTATTTTCGGGCTGGACGAGTGGACCGCGCGACTGTGGCCCGCAACGACCGGGTTCGTCCTCATCGTCATCACCGTTTACCTGTGGTGGAGATGGCGCGGACCCGATACCGGCCTCATCGTGGGCTCGGTGCTGACGAGCGCGTGGGGCGTCCTGCTCGGCGCGCAAATCCTGACGCTCGACATCGGGCTCGCTTTCTTTCATTCGCTTGCGCTCCTCGCGTTCATCGGCGCGCATCGGCCCCTCGCGACTCCGAGGGCGAAAGCGTGGGCGATGACGATCGTCTGGGCGGCCATGGCAGGCGCGGTCCTGTCGAAAGGCCTGGTCGGCATCGTGCTGCCGGGCCTCGCGCTGGTCGTCTACGCCGCGGTCGAGCGCGACCTGTCGATCCTGAGAAGCGTGTTCACGCTCCCGGGCATCGTCGTCTTCCTGGCGCTCACGCTGCCGTGGTTCGTCCTGGTCCAGCGCGCGAACCCGGAATTCTTCGATCTCTTCTTCGTGCAGGAGCATTTCCGCCGCTACCTGGAGCCGGGTCACAACCGTCCGGGCCAGTGGTGGTATTTCCTCGCCATCGGCGCCGCCTTCCTGCTTCCGTGGACGGGCTCGGTGCCCGGCGCGCTCAAGGATGCCTGGCAGGCACCTCGACAAGGAACGCTCCGGGCCGAGCGGCTGTTGGTGATCTGGGCCGTCGTGGTCCTCGTGTTCTTCAGCCTCTCCCGCTCGAAGCTTCCGTTCTACATCCTGCCGGCACTGCCGGCAGTAGCGTGGGTGCTTGCGCTCTCCTCTCCCGTCCGACGGCCGAAGATCGCGAGCAGCGCGGCCATCGCGACGATCATCGCAGGCGTCGTGATGATCGCGACAGCGATGAAGCTCGACGCCATCGAGAAGCTGCGCGACCTCGGCGCCGGAGTCGCATCGTACCCACCGTACATGATTGCGGCGGGAGGCCTGCTGGTGGTCATCGGCGCGCTAAGCGCCACGCTACGTGCACGGCTGGCCGTGACGACCCGGATCGCGCTCGTTGCCCTCGTCAACGTCGTCGCGTTGCAGATCCTGCTGGTCGGGGCGCACGTCTTCGACGCGTATTTTTCGGCCGAGAACGCGATCGATACGTTCGTCGGGGAAGGGCAGTCGTTTCCAGCCGAGCCGCCGTTCTACAGCGTCGGCATGCTGGACCAGAGCGTCCCTTTCTATCTCGAGCGAACCCTGACGCAGGTCGAGCACAAGGGCGAGCTTGCCAACGGCATCGCGGCCGAGCCCGAAAAGTTCATCGAGCAGATGAGCACGTTCGAGGCGCAGTGGCGCGCGCTCGACGAAGCGTACGCGGTGATGCCGCTGAAGACGTACGACGAGCTCAAATCGGCGGGCTTGCCGATGACCGTCATGGCCGTCGACCCGCGCCGCGTCTTCGTCGCCCGGGGACCTTGGCCGCCGGCGAAGGCGACCGTCCCGACGAAAGCGCCGTAGGGGATTGCGGCAACGGCCCGGGGCGAACGCCCTCAGGCAAGCGCCGGTCAGTGCAGGCGTTGCCGGGTCTTGCGCGCTACTTCGGACACGGCGCCCCGGCGCGATCCCGCGCCGATCACGCGCTTGGCGTTGCGGCGCTCCTGCCAGAACCGGTAGATCAGCACCGCGGCGACCGGCAGCTCGTCGATCAGCTCAGCGCGCTTTTCGTCGCTGTCGACCCACTCCGTGAAGTCTTCGTCGCGATCGCCATACGCAAGCGCCTCGATCGGAAAAATCCAGTCGCGCGCATCCGCCGCGTCGAAGAGCGGCTGCCACTCGTCGTCGCGCAGCTTCACGCCCGCCATGTAGCCTTCGCACCATGCGGCGCCTTCGGGCGGCATGCGGTCGTTGCCGCGGGCCTTCTCCTCAGGCAAATACAGGAGCGGCTTGAAGCGTGTCGGGGATTCGCCGAGCGTGCGCTGAATGCCCACGAGATGCCGCAGCACGAGCGCCATGATCTTCTGCGCCTGGTCGTTGTTGGCGAACGCCGCGGCGGCGCTGCGGCTGCCTTCGCTCCACACCTGCGGCAGCCATTCCGAAGGCTGGATCGCGTCGGGGCCGGAAACGATCGCCGCGAGGTAGCCGTCGAGCATCTCGAGGTCCATGCAATCGTGCGGCACGGCGTCGGACGCGAGGAACGACTCGAGGTCGTCCAGTTCGGCTTCGGTGAGGGGTTCGTCGAGGGCGCGGGGATCGGTCATTGCGGGGCTTTCGTGAGAATTGCGGCATTACGACCGCATATGATCCCCCGCCGCACCGATTGGCGCAACCGCGGCCCGAGGGACGGCGCAACAGAACGGACCGCCGCCTACCGCAATGCGTGCGCGACGTTGAGCGCGGCGGCGAAGACGAGCACGGCGCCGGCCTGATGCAACGCTGCGAGCGGAAGCGGAACGACGTTGACGAGGGTGGCGATCCCCAACGCGATCTGGCCGGCGACGAGCGCCAGCAAAAGGTGCCCGCCCCAACGCGCACGGCCGGGAATCTCGCGCGCCCGGTGGAGCTTCCACCACAGCGTCGGCACGAGCGCGGCGATGAGCCAGGCAATGAGGCGGTGATCGAACTGGACCGTGGCCATGTTCCAGAAGAAGTTTTGCCACAACGGATCGAGCGAGAAGATCTCCGGCGGCACGAAGCGGCCGTTCATCAGTGGAAAGGTGTTGTAAGCGAATCCGGCGCGTATGCCGGCGACGAAGCCGCCGGACATGATCATCACGAAGATCACCGCAACGATTCCGTAGGCCCATTTGCGGAGCGATCCCGGCACAGCCGCACGGCGCGGCGAGACGAGGGAGAGCGCGAGCCAGAACATCGCCCAGAAGATGGCGAGCGCCAGCCCGAGGTGTGCGGTCAGCCGGAACTGCGAAACGCGCGGGTCATCGACGAGGCCGCTTTTCACCATGTACCAGCCCATCGCGCCTTGCAGCCCGCCCAGCACGAAGATCGCCAGATATTTGAGCGCGTGGCTGGGCGGGATGTCGCGCCGCGCAATGAACCAGAGGAACGGAACGAGGAATGCGACGCCAATCAGCCGTCCGAGCAGCCGGTGCCAGTACTCCCACCAGAAGATGAGCTTGAACTCGTCCAGCCCCATTCCTTTGTTTACGAGCTGGTATTCCGGCGTGAGCTGATACTTTTCGAATGTCTGCTGCCACTGCGCTTCCGACAGCGGCGGAAGCGTGCCGACGATCGGCTGCCACTCGACGATGGAAAGGCCCGAGTGCGTGAGGCGGGTGACGCCGCCGACAACGACCATGGCGAACACCAGTGCGCAGCAAACGAACAGCCATGCGGCAACACGCACGCTGCGCGCCGAATCGTCGGTGGCCTTCGAGTCGCTACCGGCGGTGGCGAGGGAGGCTGAAGAAGCGAGCGATCGCATGCCGCGCATTTTGCCACGCGCCGTCTCCTCTTTGCCGCACGCCAGGTGTGTAATACTCTCCGCCATCACGCTGTCCCACCCCACCATCCATCCCGACATGAACCCCATCAAGCGACTGGCCGCCCGATCCGCGGCGCGGGTACTGGCGACGCTCAAGGCCAATCCGCAATTCCGCGAGGCGTATGCCAACCTGACCTACGAGTCGCTCAATCGCGATGAGTATGCCGACGTGGAGCAACAGGAGAAGATGCTCGGGGACGAGGTTCGCCTCGATGCCTACCGGCTGGCCGTCGAGAAGCACATCCGGCCAGGGGACACCGTCGTCGACGTCGGCACGGGGTCGGGCGTGCTGTCGTTTCTGGCCGCCACGCAGAAGCCAGCGAAGATCTATGCGATCGACCACTCCAACTTCATCGATATCGCGAAGTACATCGCGCAACAGAACGGCATCGGAAACATCGAGTTCCAGAAACTGCACAGCAAGAAGTTCAACCCGCCCGCGAAGGTCGACGTCATCATCCATGAGCAGATCGGCGTCGGGCTCTTCAACGAGAACATGGTCGAAACACTGGTGGATCTTCGCGACCGTGTGCTGCGCGAGGGCGGGAAGATCCTCCCGGCTCGCTTCGATCTCTACATGGAGCCCGTGCAGCTCAAAGATGAATACAACGTCCCCTTCATCTGGGACCACAAATATCCCAATGCGGACTACGCGTGCCTCAAGGAGCTTTGGCGGGAGAAGGCCCAGCCGTTCAGCATCGCGCGCTCCATTCGCCCCTACGAGATCGACTACCTGCTGACTGAGCCGGAAAAGCTCTACAGCTGCGATGTGCACACGATGGGCAGGGACGACCTGCCGACGTCATTCGAGGCACGGCGGACTGTGCACCGCGACGGGCGCCTCGACGGTTTTTGTCTCTTCTTTACGGCCGCGTTCGACGACGACATTGCCTTCAGCACTTTTCCAGATCAAAGGCGGACGCATTGGTCGACACCGAATTTCCGCGTCGAGCCGCGAATGTG
>Ga0207648_10007081_pt1 | contig 11068 bp, 8 predicted proteins | sample KBSMisM32_FD_184310 | JGI IMG/M metagenome (GOLD analysis project Ga0207648, IMG submission 184310) | Miscanthus rhizosphere microbial communities from Kellogg Biological Station, Michigan, USA - KBS Miscanthus M3-2 (SPAdes) (version 2) | ecosystem: Host-associated > Plants > Roots > Rhizosphere... | reverse complement strand
TGGAACTCCTGAACCGGTTTCCTGTTAAGGACGCTGCGCAATTTGAAATCTTCCTGCAGCAGCTGGAACCAACCACACCGCGCCTGTATTCTATTTCTTCTTCCCTGGAAACCGTGGATGGCGAAATACACCTTACGGTGGCAAGGGACAAATTTTCTATTGAAGAAGAATGGAAATACGGACTCTGCTCGGATCATCTCTGCAGCCTGAAGCCGGGAGATAAAATTGATTTTTACATACATCACAATGATCAGTTCCGTCTTCCCGACGATGGTCAGGACCTGATCATGATCGGTCCCGGAACCGGCATCGCCCCATTCCGCGCCTTTCTGAGCGAGAGGGAAACCGTAGGTGCAGGGGGAAGAAACTGGCTTTTCTACGGCGACCAGCATTTCATTACCGATTTTCTTTACCAGACTGAACTGCAGCAATGGAAGGAAAACGGGATCCTGCATTCGCTCGACCTGGCTTTTTCCCGTGATCAGAAGGAAAAAGTATATGTCCAGGACCGTATCCGGGAGCATTCGGCCGACTTTTTTCAGTGGCTGGACAATGGAGCAACGCTTTATGTCTGCGGTGCGAAGAAAATGAGTGACGATGTGGAAAAAACTATAAGAGACCTTCTCCTGGAACAGGGGGCCGGCGAGCAGGCAGAGAATTTTCTCGATGACCTGAAGTCGAAAGGCCGCTATCTGAAAGATGTATATTAAAAAAAGAAAGCAAGAGTAAGAAGTAAAGTCATTAAGATCATCATGAGCGAACCGAATCTGTCATCCACAGAAAAAATAAAACAGGCAAGTGATTCCCTCAGGGGTACCATCCGGGAGGGATTGTCCGATGACATTACCGGGGCCATCAGCGAAGACGACCGCGCCCTGGTGAAGTTTCACGGCATGTACCTGCAGGATGACCGTGACCGCAGGGACGAAAGAGCAGAAAAAAAACTGGAACGGCTTTATTCCTTCATGATCCGTCTGCGTCTGCCGGGAGGATTGTTAAGCGCAGAGCAGTGGCTGGCCACCCAGGATATTGCCGGCGAACACAGCACCGGTATTATCAAGATCACAACGCGTCAGACCATTCAGCTGCACGGGCTCTATAAATCTCACGTCAAACCAACCATTCAGGCATTTAATGAAGCCAGTCTTCATTCCATCGCCACATGCGGCGATATCAACCGCAATGTGATCTGTTCTGCTCATCCAAAGCAATCTCCCCTGCATGGAGAAGTCCATGCATTTGCTTTCAAGATCAACGAACTCCTGCTCCCCAAGACGCGGGCTTATTATGAGATCTGGCTTGATCAGGAAAAAATTGCAGATAAAAAGGAAGAAGAAGATCCTTTATACCAGGACCGCTACCTGCCGCGTAAATTCAAGATCGCCATCGCCATTCCGCCGAATAATGATGTGGATGTATTTGGAAATGATATCGGACTGATCGCCATCGTGGAAAACAATCAGCTGACGGGCTTCAATGTTGCCATCGGAGGCGGACTTTCTTCCACTCATGGAAATCCCGCAACCTACCCCCGTCTGGGAACGATCATTGGTTTCGTGAGCGGCGAAGAAAAAATACTGAAGACGATATACGAGATCGTTACTATTCAGCGGGACTATGGAAACCGGTCGGACCGTTCGCTGGCCCGTCTGAAATATACTGTCGATAAAATGGGCGTGGAATGGTTTAAGGAAGAGATCGTCCGCAGGACGGGATTCCCGCTTGAAAAGGAAAAGCCCTTTCAGTTCTCTGAAAGAAAGGACTACTATGGCTGGTTCCAGAATCAGGATAAACACTGGTACTATACGCCTTTTATTGAAAATGGACGCGTAGCTGACACAGAACAGGTGCCCATGAAAACGGCACTCTACGAAATTGCAGAAACCCGGAAGCTTAACTTCCGTTTTACGGCAAACCAGAATGTAATCCTGTCCGACATATTACCGGAGGATAAAGAGGAAATAGACAGGATCTTAAAAAAATATGGTATTGAAGAGTATACAGCGTCAGCTTCCCCGCTTCGTCAGAATTCCATGGCCTGCGTGGCCCTGAGTACCTGCCCGCTGGCTTTTGCCGAAGCGCAACGCTACCTGCCTTCCCTTATCAGCAAGATCGATCCGCTGCTTAAGAAACACGGACTGCAGGAAGAAGAGATCATCCTGCGTATGACGGGTTGTCCGAATGGTTGTGCCCGCTCCTATCTGGCGGAGATCGGCTTCATTGGAACGGCTTTGGGAAAATATAATCTGCAGCTGGGCGGTGATCATGCGGGTATGCGGCTTAACAAAGTCTTCCGCGAAAGCCTGGAGGAACCCGCTATCCTGGAAGAACTCGACAGACTGTTTGCTGAATTTTCAAAAGAAAAGAAGAAGAAAGAGTCTTTTGGCGATTTCGCTGTAAGGAAGCACTGGGTCTGAAAACATTAATGAAAACATTGTTTTAATAATTTATTTAAAAGTCTACTAATTTAATAGAGAATTAGCTATTTTTGTCCATCCATGGAGTTGAAACAAACCAGTATAGAGGAAGCCACACATGCAGCCGGCACGTCGCCGGATGGCACGGTAGACGGGACGGAGAAAAACCGGCTGTTTCCCGTATTCCTTAAACTGGAATCCCTGGAAGTGCTGCTGGTTGGAGCGGGCAAAGTGGGACTGGAAAAGCTTACCGCTATTTTAAATAACGCACCCCATAGTTCGGTCACCGTTGTAGCCACAGAAATCTCTCAGGGCGTGCGTGAACTGGCTGACAATTATCCCGGCATCCGTTTAATAGAAAAAAGTTTTGAAGCGGATGATCTTGATGATAAAAATATTGTCGTGGTGGCGGTCGACGATCCATCCACTAGCAGCTATATCCGCTTTTTGTCCAAACAGAAAAATCTTCTGGTGAATGTAGCCGACAAGCCGGATCTCTGCGATTTTTACCTGGGATCCATTGTCAACAAAGGAAATCTGAAAATTGCCATCTCCACCAACGGCAAGTCGCCTACCATCGCCAAGCGAATGAAGGAACAGCTCAACGAACTCATCCCTGATGAAATCGAAGGCGTGATTCAAAACATGCATACCATCCGTCAGGATCTTAAGGGTGATTTCGCGGAGAAAGTGAAACAGCTGGATGACCTTACCAAACTCATTGCAGCCAAGCAGGCGGACCTGCAGACTGTGAAACCATCTGCCGGCAAAAACTGGTCACGGATCGTGCTCTTTTGCCTGGGGGCATTTTTCTTTATGCTGATAGGACATGCCATCCTCTCCTATCTGCCAACAGATCTCATCAGCACGGGTTTAAAGAAAATCCCGGAATATATTGACGTTACTTCTTTTCTGATGATGCTGGTTACAGGGTTCCTTGCACAGATGGTTGACGGTTCGATGGGCATGGGTTATGGAACCATCTCAACAACTTTCCTGCTGGCCAATGGCGTGAGTCCGGCGATCGTGAGCAGCAGGGTGCATACCGCACGCGTTTTCTCAAGTGGTGTATCAGGTTACAGCCACCACCGGTTCGGGAACATCAATAAGAAGCTGTTCAAAACCCTGGTGATACCCGGTATCATCGGCGCACTGATCGGCGCCTCCCTTGCCTTCTACGGTCAGAAATATTCTGTCTTTGTCCGGATTCCTCTTTCATTATATACCCTTTACCTCGGATATTTTATTATGAAAAAGGCCTTTCGGCGAAAGAACCAGATCGATAAAATCCGTCGTGCCGGATGGCTCGCGAGTGCGGGCGGATTCATGGACGCCTTCGCCGGCGGTGGATGGGGTTCTCTCGTTACCGGAACCTTGATCGCCAAGAGAAGAAATCCGCGGTATGTGATCGGTTCTGTTTGCCTGGCAGAATTTTTTGTAGTGCTTGCCAGTTCGATTGCGTTCTTCATTTACCTGAAAACCTTTTTTATCGTGGATGTCGCGGGGCTGATCCTTGGCGGACTGATCGCTGCGCCCATCGCGGCGAGACTCGTCGGTAAGATCCCGATGAAAACCATGTATGTTGCCGTCGGCGGAATGGTTATTCTCACCAGCCTGATGACCCTTATCAAGGGTATCGGCAATCTCAGCTGATTTTATGGAGAACAGAAACAACGTAACAAAATATAGTAATTTGTTAGTCTACCAAATCAATAGACTTATATTAATAACCATGAAACCCACAGCTCAAAGACGATGTAGCCATGACCGTTAGTCCATTAACCTCATTGCTCATCCAAACTGCTTTTTAACATGTACTTCAGAAAAGAAAACAGACAAACGACCAAAAGAATCATTCGGATTTTATTTCAGTCCTTATTGCTCATTGCATTTGTTCAATTCGCCTCCGCCCAGGGGAACAACCTGATCTATATTTCGGGAAAGGTGGCTGACAAGGACCATAAGCCCCTTTCGGGTGTAAGTGTCGAAGTCAAGGGATCCGTTTCGGGTACCATTACCAGTGATTCCGGCACATTCACTATCAGGACAAAATTCAAATTTCCCATTACCCTCCTGTTCACTTCGGTGGGTTTCCAGCCTCAGGAATACGTGGTGCAAAGCATCGATTCCAAGCTCTATATTGCCCTGGAGACCCAGACGGCACTCGGCAAGGAAGTCGTCGTCACGGCTTCCCGGGTATCTGAAAGTCGTTTGAAATCGCCCGTGGCCATCGAAAAGCTCGATATCAGGGCCATCCGGGAAACCGCTTCACCCAATTTCTACGATGCACTCCAGAATGTGAAGGGAGTCCAGATGACGACGTCCAGTCTCACTTTTAAGATCCCGAATACAAGGGGCTTTAATACGTCTAACAATTTCCGTTTTATGCAGATGGTAGACGGTGTCGACATGCAGTCAGCCACCCTGGGTGTGCCGCTGGGTAATGCCATCGGGCCGACACAGCTGGATATTGCCAGCGTGGAGATCACGCCGGGTGCCGCTTCGGCGCTTTATGGGATGAACGCCATAAACGGTATGGCCAACCTGATCACCAAGAGTCCCTTCACTTATCAGGGCCTGAGTATCTATCAGAATACCGGTGTAAACCACGTCAATGACGCGGACCTTCCGCTCAGTGTCATCAGTGAATCAGCGATCCGTTACGCAAAAGCCTTCAACAATAAATTTGCTTTTAAAGTGAACGTAGGATTTCTCGTAGGCACCGACTGGCGTTCGAATACGCAGACGGATCAGAATCCCAATAATCTTAATAGTGCAAATCCGAAATTTCCGGCGCTCAACGGCCCGCAAAACAATGTGGCTTACGACGGCTGGAATAAATACGGCGACGATGCCCTGGCAGGCAGCAACCTGGTTTCCATCGGCGGGCTCACCATTAACGGCCAGCCAAGCCAGAGCCTGCGTGTGGTAAGGACCGGATACTGGGAGAACGACCTGAACCCGCCCCAGGTGCATAACCTGAAATTTGACGGCCAGCTGAATTACCGGGCAGGAGAGAATGCGGAGATCTCCTATGGCTACCGGTATGGACAGCTGGATGGAACCTTCCAGCGCGGCAACAAGATCCGTCTTCAGGGATCCACGGTACAAAACCATCACCTGCAGGTGCAGGGAAGCAATTACCTGGTGAGCGTATATATGTCGATCGAGCACACCAATCATTCCTACAATATCAAGCCGCTCGCAGACAATATCGATCTGTATACCGGAGGCGCTACCGATACCAAGACGCCCACCAGCTGGGGTACCAAGTATAAGAATGCCCTTCTGCAATATGCTGCTGACAACGGCGGCCTGACTTCAGCCAATCTTGCACAGGCCAACCAGTATGCCAGGAGCCAGGCAGATGCCGGCCGCGCGCAACCAGGCACAGCTTACTTCAATGCCCTTAAGGATACCATTATCAATATCAACAACTGGGATATCAAGTCGCCTCTGGCGCCCGATGCGCCCGCCACGGGAGGAGCCGCTTTATGGCAGAACAGCCGCTATTATAATATCGATGCGCAATGGGACCTTTCCCAATACGTAAAGGTTTTTAATCTCCTTGTGGGGGGCGATGCCCGGCTCTACAGCGTCATTCCCGACGGCAACAACTTCGTGGATTTCTCAAGGCCCATTCCCGAAAGGAATAAGGAGTTACCCAATGGTACCTTCGGATCAGATGTGATCTATAAAAAAATCGGTGGATTCTTTCAAATTACCAAGACGCTGTTGGACGACAACCTCAAGCTCTTTGGTTCGCTCCGCTATGATTACAATCCCTACTATAACCCGCGGTTTACGCCCAGACTCGCAGCCGTATATACGTTTAAGAACTATCACAATTTCCGTTTCACCTATCAGCAGGGATACAGGTTCCCTGCCTTGTTCGAAGCGCTTTCATTCGTTAACAACGGAAGGGTCAGGCGCGTGGGAAGTCTGCCTTTCATCAACGAAGGACTTGGATACCTGCAGAACAGTTATACCCAGCAGTCGGTCGTCAATTTCAATGCGACAGTATCAGCACAGGGTAATTCGGACGCCGTGGCCCTGGACAACCGCAGTTTGCTGCAGGTGGCCAATCTGCCTGATGCCACGCCGGAAAGAATTATTTCTTATGAATTCGGATACAAATCGGTGATTATGAATAACAGGCTGGTGATCGACCTGGACGCTTTTGTAAACCAGTATAAAGGGTTTCTGGGGCAGGTGCAGGTTTATGTACCCAATGGCGTTCAGGTAGGCTCTGACGATGCCGTATTGGCCATGCTGGATCGTAACCGGGACCCGACCAAGGCGTCCAATGGAAACGCAGCCAGCCTGGGTCAAAGCCGCTACCGTGTCTATACCAATGCCAAGAACACCTATTATAACTGGGGCTCTTCTCTGGCTATCACCTATAATTTCTACAGAAAATATACGCTGAACGGAAACATAAATTTTTCCAAAATGCAGACCAGCAACACGGCCGATATCTTCGTAACGGGCTTTAATACCCCGTTATGGTCAACCAACCTTTCCTTTGGTAATCCGCAGATCAGGAAAAACCTCGGGTTTAATATTACCTGGAGATGGCAGGATGCCTTCTATTGGGAAAGCCCGCTGGTAAACGGCACTATAAACGCCTTTAACACCCTTGATGCACAGGTTAACTATACCTTCCAGAAACAGCATACCACGCTGAAACTGGGAGGAACTGACCTGCTCAACCATCAATACCTGCAATATGCGGGCGGACCGACACTGGGAGCCATCTATTACCTTTCTATTACGATCGATAACCTCTTGAACTAAACTCATCCCCGGTCATGGACAAGAAAGTCTTCGGTTTTTTGAACATTTCTTCTATCTTTGTGTTGATAGTTTACACATAGCATGAAATTCAGCATATTACCCGCTTGTTGTTGTTGTTGTACAATCCGTGCATACGGAGTGGGGAATATTCGTCTATAAAAGATTAAAATCATACAACATACGAAAGCTCCACTCTGTGGGGCTTTTTTATTTTCCATATGATAGATACCAAACCCGTCCATAACGCAAGCCTGAATCAAAAACTGAACGCCCTCCGCCAGGAGATCGGCCACACACCACTTCTTGCCTTTCCGGAACTGACAGAGAATAAAAACCTCCAGATTTACGGCAAACAGGAATGGAAACAGCTTTCAGGCAGTGTAAAAGCAAGGGCCGCTTATGCGATCTTCCGGAACGCCATTGAAAAGGGATTATGGGTCCCGGGAAAAACCCTGCTGGACGCCACCAGTGGAAATACTGGTATCGCTTATGCGTGGATAGGCAGAAAGCTGGGAATACCTGTCACCCTTTGTCTGCCGGAAAATGCTTCGGCGGAAAGAAAGGAAATTCTGCGCTCACTGGGCGTGCACCTGATCCTGACTTCCCGGTTTGAGGGGACGGATGGTGCACAGGAGCTGGCACGCGAGATGGCGGAAAACGCGCCGCACCTGTATTATTATGCAGACCAGTATAAGAATGAAAATAACTGGAAGGCCCACTTTGAAGGCACAGCGCCGGAGATACTCGAAGCACTTCCCAGTGTGACACATTTTGTGACAGGCCTGGGCACCACCGGCAGCTTCGTGGGGACTGCCAGAAAATTAAAGCAGGCAAAACCGTCCGTCCGGCTGATCTCCCTGGAACCCGACAATCCCCTGCATGGACTGGAAGGATGGAAACATCTTGAAACAGCCGTTGTTCCTGAGATTTATGATCCTACGATCGCCGATGATCATCTGGTCATTTCCACCGATGCAGCCTACGATATGATCAGGGAAGTGAAAGAAAAGAAAGGGTTGGTGCTGAGTCCTTCATCGGCGGCAAACCTCGTCGGCGTAAGGCAGGTCGCTTCACGACTGGACAACGCTGTGATCGTGACCCTGCTGCCTGACAATGGTGATAAGTATGGAGAAGTTTTAAGAAAAATACTGAAATGATAGAACTCGAATCCGGCCCGTTTCATATAATGAAGATTCATGCGGAAAAAATTTTCCCGGATGAATGTTGTGGTTTCCTGTTCGGTAAGGAAGAAAGCAATGGCAACCGAAAGATTTCCACATTAAAAGAAGTCGAGAATGCAAAACCCGGAGATAAAAGGCGACGTTTCGAGATCACAGGAAAAGACTATATGCAGGCCGAACGGTTCGCTGCTGAAAATAATCTGAGTCTCCTGGGGATTTACCATTCACATCCGAATCATCCGGCCATTCCCTCCGAGCATGACCGTGTGGCAGCCCAGCCGTTTTTTTCCTACGTTATCCTGTCGGTACGCGATGGGAAAACAGACCATATCCGAAGCTGGCGGCTTAACGATGACGCTCAATTTGAAGAAGAAATTTTTACATCAGCACAATTAAATCCATCCATAACATGGCAACAGTAATTATTCCAACGCCTCTGCGAAAGTTCACGAACCAAACTGCAAAACTGGAAGTCAGTGGAGGAACCGTGGGCGAGATCCTTGAACAGATCACGGCTTCTTATCCTGACCTTAAAAAACACCTGATTGATCCGCAGGGCGGTCTTCGCTCCTATGTCAACATTTTCGCAGGCGATGATGATATCCGCGATCTTCAAAAAGAAAATACACCGGTCCAGTCCGGTACCGTACTAAGTATTGTGCCTGCAATTGCAGGTGGAATTTAATAAACAGCATTATGAGTCATTCATCCATATCATTTACCAAAGAAGAGCTGGCGCGCTATAACCGCCACATCATCATTCCGGAATTCGGGGAAGAAGCACAGCTCAGGTTAAAAGCAGCAAAAGTATTGATCATCGGCAGTGGCGGGCTGGGTAGTCCCGCCCTTCTTTACCTAACGGCGGCCGGCGTGGGAACCATCGGGATCGTCGACTATGACGTAGTAGATGACAGCAATCTGCAGCGCCAGGTTATTTTTGATACAAGAGAAATAGGTCAGCCAAAGGTGGAAGCTGCAAGAAGAAGGTTGCAGGCGCTGAATCCGCATGTGCAATTCAAAATACATAACACGCACCTGAATTCTTCCAACGCGCTCGACATTATCCGCGAGTATGATGTGGTGGCCGACGGCACGGATAATTTTCCTACACGTTACCTCGTCAATGATGCCAGCGTGTTGCTGGATAAGCCCAATGTGTATGCTTCAATCTTTCAATTCGACGGACAAGTCTCTGTATTCAACTATGTAAATAAAAACGGCGAAAGGGGTCCAAATTACCGTGACCTCTACCCTACACCTCCTCCGCCCGGACTGGTACCCAGTTGCGCAGAAGGTGGTGTACTCGGTGTTTTACCCGGCATCATCGGAAGCCTCCAGGCGCTGGAAGTGATCAAAGTAATTACCGGAGTGGGTGAACCCCTGTCCGGACGATTTTACAGCTTTGATGCGTTGAACTTTGAAAGCCGCACGTTCAGGATCAAGAGACGTGAGGACAATCCGGTCAATGGGAAAAATCCAACCATCACTGAGCTGATCGACTATGAACAGTTTTGCGGCATGAGGGCGGTGGAAGAAAAACCGGTGAAGGAAATCACTGCCAAAGAACTTTATGACTGGCAGGTAACAGGTAAAAAATTCAAACTGATCGACGTGAGAGAACCTGCAGAATACCGTATCGTGGAAATCGGCGGTGATCTGATACCGCTCAACAGCGTGTCAGAAAATGCTGACCTCATTCCCCGCGACATCGATGTGGTTGTACACTGCAAGGTCGGCGCCCGGAGTGCAAAAGCGATTCGCGAACTTGAAGAAAAATTCGGTTACACTAACCTTTACAATCTCAAAGGGGGAATCCTGGCTTATATTGACCAGGTTAAACCTGAACTTACCAGGTACTAAAAAAATAAGGTGGACCTCTGTCCACCTTTATATTTTTTTACATGACTGTCTGGCCGACGTGCCTGCGGGATAACCGTGGTTTGCCCGTCAGACCAGTCGCTTTCCTTATTCTTTTCTACTCAAAAACTCTTTGCTTCTGACTTACTGCGATTGTAGGCTGAATAACCCTTATCTGCAGCATCTTCAGCTTCGGTTTTCAACGTAGAAAACTTGTCCTTCACACCATCTACCAGATCCGAGAATTTCCCTTTAATATTATCTGCCAGATCATTGCTCTGTTCGGCAATCTTACGGCGGGTTTCAGTTCCTTTGTCCGGAGCGAATAAAATACCGAGGGCGGCGCCTACAGCTGCACCCGCGAAGAAGCCTAATAAAGTTTTTGAAGTGCTCATAATGTTTAATGTTTAATACTTTTTACAATCTAAAATCCTTGCCAGACTTGCTGAATTCAAAAAAAAAATCCAAATGTTTTGAAAATTGATGACCGGTCAGCTTTTAATTAACGGATTTCAGCATGGTCGCATAGAGCATTCTGACCTGTGAGAAACAATGCAAAAGTCCGTTTTGCTGGTAACGGATCATCTGACGGATGGTATCGTAAAGGTATGGTTCGTTTAAAACTTCCCGGTATGTCTTCATCACCTGCTGTTCACCCAGTTTAAGACCCACCATATACTCCGCATACCCTGGCAATTCATCTGCGGGTTCCGGTTTACCTACTTTATTAAAGTCTTCTTTTATTTTTTCCTGCATCACTCCACCCAGTGTTTCTATATGCGCGATCAGTTCATTTGCATACTGCTTGCTTTCCTG
>Ga0207648_10007080_pt1 | contig 11068 bp, 5 predicted proteins | sample KBSMisM32_FD_184310 | JGI IMG/M metagenome (GOLD analysis project Ga0207648, IMG submission 184310) | Miscanthus rhizosphere microbial communities from Kellogg Biological Station, Michigan, USA - KBS Miscanthus M3-2 (SPAdes) (version 2) | ecosystem: Host-associated > Plants > Roots > Rhizosphere... | reverse complement strand
TATAGGAACACCGATTGTCCCAGTGCGCGCCAGCGAGTTCTTCAGCGTTTCATTCACGTCGAGATTGAGCACATCGCCGGGGCCCAGCGTGAGCTTCTGCTGCCACTGGGCGCGCTGCGCCGGAGATACGACGGAGAAGGCGGTCGAAGCGGCCGCGGGTGGAACCTGGGCCGCGGCAAAGGTCGGGTCCGTGGCCACGGCGCGCTCCAGTGCCGTGATGGCAGCCTCATTACCGTCTCTGTTCTGTCGGTTGAGATAAAACCGGCCGCGAAGGTAATCGTCGTAAGCTCGAGGGTCGACGGGACGAACGTTCGCGAATTGGCCTTGCTCCTGCGGTGTCAGCGGGAGCCTGATTTCGCCGACGATATCCCGTGTGACCTCTCTTTGTAATCCCAGCACATCACGCTGATCGCGCTCGTAGGTGTCGGCCCATAACTTCCGGGCCGTACCCACCTGAATTAGCTGGACGTCGATCCGTACGCGCTCGCCAGAACGCGCAACCGAACCTGTCAGCACCACATCCACGTGCAAATCGCGCCCGACCTCCGGCGCCGGTAGGCTCGCCAGTCACCTTCACTGCCACGGCGGACGGGCACACCACTCCACCGAGCGGCACCGTTGGGTTCTACGACGGCATCGTGCCCATTGCAGGTTGCGAAGCCGTCCCGCTGGTCCCGAACACCGCAACCACGTCCTCGGCAGCGTGCATCACTTCGACGCTTTCCGCGGGCGGTCATGGCATCGGCTTTCTGTACAGCGGTGACATGACCTTCGCCTCGGCGGGGAACATGCTCTCGCAGACGATCAACGCCGTCGCGTTCGCGACGCCGACGCTGGTTCGAGCGATCGCGGGTCCTTCCAGTACATACCTGATCGGGCTTGCGGATACCTCTGTGGGTGCGCCGACCACCTTTTCCTTCAACGCGTACCAGGCCTCGAGTTGCAACGCGGGCGCCTTGATTGGTGCAACGCCTGTATCCGGACCATCCTTCAACGTTTCGGTTGACGCCGGCGGTTACTTCGCAGTGACGCTACCCGGGGTGGTCTCCGGCAATTTCGTAGCCATCCAGCCAACCAGCCCCGCCAACGCGATATCCGCGTGCATCGCCAGCTCGGGCGACAACGATTTCTGGCCGAAGGCGCTCGATTTCGGAGCGAACCCGACGCTGGGTGATTACATCGACGGCCCGGGCAAGGCTCGCTGGTACAAGTTCAGCGTCCTCCCAGGTCAGAAGGTCCAGGTCACTCTTACGGGCCTCCCCGCCGACTACGATATCGTCGTCTTCAAGGACATCTTTCAGGCGTTCCTTAAGCAGCTCCTTCCGACGACCACGACGGACCTGGCCAAGCTCAACTCCGAGTTCGCACCCTCGACGTTCTCGCCGTCGACGTTCAGCCCGTCGACGTTCAGCCCGTCGACTTTCAGCCCGGATGCGTACGCGCCGTCAACGTTCTCACCATCGACATTCAGTCCGTCGACATTCAGTCCGTCGACGTTCTCGCCCTCGACGTTCAGCCCGTCGACGTTCTCGCCCTCGACGTTCAGCCCGTCGACGTTCTCACCCTCGACATTCAGCCCGTCGACGTTCTCGCCGTCGACATTCAGTCCATCGACGTTCTCGCCTTCGTCCCTCCTCAATTTCAGTTTGACGGACGTCCAGCAGGCCTTCTCGAGCGCCCAGACGCGAAGCATCGTTGGCGTCTCCGCGACGGTCGGGCTTGGCAACGAGCTCGTCCTGGTCAATACCTGGAACGACACGGGTGACTATTACGTTCGGGTTGCCGGACGCGGCGGTGCATTCTCCACGACCAGCCAATACACGCTGAACGTGGCCAAGAGCCCCACCAACTGCACGGGCGTAAACCCGTTGCCGGGGCCTCCCACCTACGTCCGGCCTGCGGCACCGGGTGCGGGGACAAAGACGGTGATCCTCGCCGACGGCTCGGGGGGTTATCTCAATACTCTCGTGGGCGGTGTAACCCTGCTCAGCAAGCTCCAGGCGTTTGCCAGCCGGCCCGACATCGCCGGAGCCATCGTTGACGTCAACGCCGATCCTGATAATCGCGTGCAGCAGCTCAAGCAGCAGGCGTTGACGAAAGCCAATTGCCCGTACGCGATGAACCTCGTCGCCGAGGAAATCAAGACCATCGTCGACTCCTATCGCGCGAACAATCCCGACCTGCGGTACGTCGTCATCGTCGGCAATGACAGCCGGATCCCGTTCTTCCGCTATCCCGACGAAACCCTCATCGGTCAAGAATCTGGCTACGATCCGCCCGTTGCCAGCACGTCCGTCTCCGAAGCGAGCCTGAGCCAGGACTTCGTGCTGAGCCAGGACGCCTATGGCGCCAAGACGCGGATCACGATGCGCTCAATCGAGTTCCCGGTGCCTGGGCTCGCCGTCGGTCGCGTTGTCGAAACGCCCGATGAGGTCGCGGGACTGATCGACGCTTACACCGCGGCGGGCGGAGTAGTCATTCCGACGACGTCGCTCGTCACCGGCTATGATTTCCTCGCCGACGTTGCGGGCGCTATCGCTACAGAGTTGCAAACGGGCATCGGTGCAGCGCCTCAGAAGCTGATCACGCCGAACCTGGTGTCCCCGCAGGATCCGCAGTCGTGGACCGCGACGGACCTTAGCGCGGCGCTGTTGAACAGCTCCCACAATATCGTCTTCCTGGCGGGGCACTTCAGCGCCAATAGCGCGCTTGCAGCCGACTTCTCGACCACGCTGCTCACCAGCGAGTTGGCTGCATCGTCGACCAACTTCACCAACTCGATCGTGTTCAGCGCCGGGTGCCATGCGGGCTACAACATCGTCGACTCGGACGCGATCGAAGGGTTGACCGTCAAGCTCGATTGGGTGCAGGCCTTCGCCAAAAAGGGGGCGACGCTGATCGCGGGGACCGGTTATCAATACGGCGACACCGACTTCATCGAATACAGCGAGCGGCTATACAAGAATTTCGCGCAGCAATTGCGCGCCGGGACGACGGGAACGGCGATTTCGGTAGGCGAGGCTCTCAACCGCGCGAAGATCGACTACCTCGCCGTAACGCCAGATGTCCGGGGCATTCACCAGAAGGCCGTGCTCGAGGCTACGGTCTTCGGGCTGCCGATGCTGAGCGTGAACATGCCAGGCGTTCGTTCCGGCAATCCAGTCGGCTCAGGTGTGATTACGCCAACGCTCGTGCCCTCCGGGCCGGCGAACACGCTGGGTTTGCATACCGCATCGCTCTCGTTGGTGCCTGCGACGACCACAGGGTCGGTATGTCTCAAGAATGCTCCCTTCGATGCGCCCAACCCGCCCACCGCACCCGTCCCGCCATCATGTTCCGTTCCTGCGGGCTACGGAAGTTATACGGCAGCCCAGTGGCTGAATGGAACTGATGGCGTCGTGTCGAACCCGGCGGAGCCCGTCCTTCCGCTCCAGGTCGCCAACGTGACGCCTACCAACAACGTTGCGCTGCGGGGCGTAGGCTTCCTCGGCGGGAGTTATTCGGATTCGACGCTCGTTCCGCTGACGGGTGCGCCGACGACCGAAATTCGCGGTGTGCATACATCGTTCTCGTCGCCCGTGCTTTTCCCGATGCGGTTAACGACATCGAATTACTTCGGCGCGCTGTCCTCGACGATCGGCACGCGGCTTCTGGTCACGCCGGCGCAGCATCGCGCCGCCGATCTGGTCCTGGGAACGAGCGTCCGGCGGGAATTCACCGGGCTCAATCTGCGCCTCTACTACAGTGGCAATACCACAGCGGCTGCGCTGTCCGCCGCGCCGACGATCGTCAGCGTGAACGCGACCCCAAGCGGCGGCGCGACGTTCGCCGCGCGGGTCGTCGGTGATCCGGCCGCCGCGATCCACGAGGTGTGGGTCACGTATACCGCCGACGGCGGCCCATCCGGTTCCTGGGCGTCGGTCCCGCTGACGCAGTGCGGAGACCCCGCGCCAGGCGTGTGCGGCACGACGACCGACACGCAGATCTGGATGGGGCAGCTCGCCTCGCCGCCTGCCAGCATCAAATACATCGTGCAGGCCGCGAATGGCGTGGGTCTGGTCTCGCTGGACGACAATCTGGGTGCGTACTACTCCTTCTCCGCAGGCGCACCACCACCTTCCCCGCTCGGAACGACACTCGCGCTGCTCGCGGTCCCAACCCTTCCCGTGACTTATGGCGCCACGCCGCTGGTGACTTCGCGACTTACCTCCGGTGCAACAAACATTGGCGGTGCGCAAGTGACAGTGTCGATCGGGGGGGCGGCGAAGTCCATGACGACGGCAGCCAACGGGGAAGGGAGCGTCAGCCTCCCGCTCGCGGCGCCGGGCAGTTACAACCTCGTGGGATCGTTCGCCGGCAATGCAAGTTACCTCGCGTCTTCGGCGTCACAGCTCGTTACGGTCACTACAGCGCCAACGATGTTCGTCGACGATTCGACGACGGTGGCTCCTGCGGCATTCCTGAACGCGCAAGTCGGAAGCACCACCGTGCCCGTTACCCAGGACTTGGTGACGTTCATAGTGAAGCAGGGTGCAACGATAGTGAAGACCACTCCGGTCTTCACGGACCTCACGGGGCGCGCAGCACTGCCACCAACGGGCCTTCCCGTCGGTAGCTACTCGGTGACCGCCAACTTCGCAGGCAACGCGTTGTACTCGGACACAACCCTGGCACTCGGAACGCTTGCCGTCACCGCACCTTGCCCGTTAGGGCAAAAAGTGAAAGTTCGCTGGCATTACAGCGCGAACGGCTCCCCCGGATACTGGAGCAGCGAGAATCAGAATAGCTGTGTGGACGGTGGTGTCGCATTTGCCACTACGAACTTGGAAGGTGACGTGAGCGTCGCGCCAGGAACGCTTCTCAGGGTCGGCTACGACTTCCAACTGCCGGGCAACAAGTCGCATCTCACCGCGTACGTCAACAACGCCCAGGTGGTGTTCAAGGCCGCTTGCGCCTCCGGTGCTACGCCCTCGTCGAGTGTGTTCTCTGTGACGATTCCGAACCAGGTGTACCCGCTCGATGACAAAAATTGGATCCCGTCGGCGGTCAGGGAAAGCCCGCTCGTATATCAAGGATCGCGGCTGGTGCCTGATCTCTGTAACGGCGGCCTGGTGCGACTCAATCAGGGAGCGAGCTTCTCCGCAGTGATACTGCAGCAGTAAGCGATTCAAAGAGCCGGGGCCGCGCATGCGGCCCCGCGTCTCTTCCATTCGGGCGGATCAGTAGCCCAACGCCAACCCGGTATTGCGGCGCGGATCGATAGCGCCGTAGTACCGGTTCCCGTCGCGCGACGCGCCACCGAGCCACGGCGCACCGACCATGATGCCCGTGGCGTGGCTCCACGATACGCTCTCGACGATCTGGTGGCCCATGTCGGCGAGCATTCGACGCGTGTCGGGGCTCAGTGCGTACGGCTCGACGAACGTCGTTTCCGGCAGCCATTGCTGGTGGACCCGCGGCGCGTCGATCGCCTCCTGCAGGTTCATCCCGTAGTCGATCGTGTTGAGGATGAGCTGCAGGACGACGGTGATGATGCGGCTGCCGCCCGGCGTGCCGATGACGAGGACGACCTTGCCGTCGCGCAACACGATCGTCGGCGACATCGAGGAGAGCGGCCGCTTTCCTGGCGCGATGGCGTTCGCCTCGCCTTGCACCAGTCCGTAGACGTTCGCCTCGCCAGGTTTCGAGGTGAAATCGTCCATCTCGTTGTTGAGGACGATGCCCGTGGTCGCGGGCATCACCTTCGCGCCGAACCATTCGTTGAGCGTGTACGTGACCGCCACGGCGTTGCCATCCTTGTCGACGATCGAATAGTGCGTCGTGTTGACGCCCTCGTGCGGAGCGACGCCGGGCTTGAGGGCGCGTGACGTGCCAGCCCTGGCCGGATCAATGACCGCGCGCAGCTTCGCGGCATAAGCCTTGTCCAGCAGCCCCTCGACGGGATTACGGACGAAATCCGGGTCGCCGAGATAGCTGTTGCGATCGACGTAAGCGTGGCGCATCGCCTCGATCTCGTGATGCAGGGAGCGGGCGGAATGGAAGCCCCATTCCTGCAGCGGATAGCCCTCGAGCACGCCGAGGATTTCGCAAAGGATCACGCCGCCCGAGCTCGGAGGTGGCGCGCTGACGATCGTGTAGCCGCGGTAGTCGCATTCGATGGGCTTGCGCTCCTTGGCCTCGTATCGCGCGAGATCCGCCTTGCTGATGATGCCGTGCCCGCGCTCGCTCGCGGCCACGATCGCGTCGGCGACCGGCCCCGCGTAGAACCCGGCGTTCCCGTTCCTCGCGATCCTCTCCAGCGTGCGGGAGAGATCCTTCTGGACGAGCCGTTGTCCCGCGACAGGAGGCTGTCCATTGCGGAGAAACACGGCGGCGGAGGGCGCGTCCTCGCGCAGGTCGCGCGCCACGATCGAGATGAGCTCGACGTCGCCCTGCGTCAGCACGAAGCCTTCTTTCGCGAGGTGGATCGCCGGGGCCATGACCGCCGCGCGCTTCATCGTCCCGTATCTCGAAAGCGCCAGCTCGAAGCCCGCGACATCGCCGGGAATGGCTGCCGCCAGATAACCTTCGGTGCTGCGTCCGCGCACCACGTTGCCGTCGCGGTCGAGGTACATGCCCGCGGTTGCCGCCAGCGGCGCGGTTTCGCGAAAGTCGATGAACGTCCTGCGGCCATCGGCAAGCTGAATCGTCATGAAGCCGCCGCCGCCGATGTTGCCGGCGGCAGGGAGGACCACGCCGAGCGCATATCCGACGGCGACAGCGGCATCGACGGCGTTGCCTCCCTGTTTCAGGATGTCGACGCCGGCCTTGGTCGCCAGGTGCTGGCTGGTGGCGACCATGCCGTTGCGCGCTGCGACCGGCGCCAGCGACGCCGCGCAGACAGCGGCGCAAGCAATGCAAGCGATGCAGGCAAGCACCGCGCGGGCGAACTTTTTCCTCCCGTGAGTCACGGTGCCACCGTCGCACCTTCGATGCCGTGCCTCGCGAGGGATTGGGCGACGAATCCGGAGGACTTCATCGTGTTCACGAACTCAATCAGGTATTGGTTTCCGGCGACGCGTGACCGCGGCGTTCCCATCGCCTGGTTGATCACCATGAACCGTCCGTCGAGCACGCGCAGACCCGGGAGGCGCTTCGCGTCGGCTTCGAGCTGCTGCCTCACGCCGGCGGCAACGTCGAGCTTCCGCGCGACGAAGAAGTCTGCAACCTCCGGGGATGTCGGCGCGCGGACGATCGTCGCGTGCTTCAACTCGCGTGAGAGGTAAAGGTCATAGGCGCTGCGGTTGCCCACGACGACTCGCGTCCCGGTGCGGTCGACGTCGGCGTTGCTGCGAATCGGGGAATCCACGGTAACGAGGTACGCGCCTTCGATGACGACATAGGGCGCGCTGTAGCTCAAGTCCGCGGCCCGCTCGGGGTCGATCGCGACGAATCCGACGTCGACGGCGCCCATCTTCAGTGCTTCGACTACCTGGCCCGCGCTCGTGAACGTGACGAGCTCGACCGGCACGGCAAGCCGACGTCCAAGCTCGCGCGCAAGGTCGACCGACACGCCGCGGGGTTCGCCCGTGGCAGCGTCTTTCGTGGCGAGGATCGGATTGCCGAAGTTGATCGCCGCGCGGATCTTTCCGGTCGGCGCGAGATCGGCGACGGCGGCGGGGCGATCGGTGGCCGGGGCCGCGCAGGACGCCAGCAACGCGGCCAGGGACAGAGTAACGGCGAGCTTCAACATGGAATGCCTGGAACCTTTCCGCCGGCGGGCTGGGCTTCGGGATGTGACCGAAAAGCGTACCACCGATCGATGTGGCGTCGGAGGCTTCGACCAACTGGGCATTCGCGTCGCTGCGCAAGTCGTGATAAAAAGACAGCAACAAGAGTAGCGATGGACCTCGATCCCTCCACCGAAGAGCTTGCCTTCCGCGACGAAGTCCGCGACTGGATCTCGGCCAATCTGCCGCCGGAGCTCAAGGACAAGGTCGTCCGTTACCAGTCCCTTGCGAAGGACGAGCTGCTGCGCTGGCACAGGATCCTGGCGGCCAGGGGATGGGTGGCTCCGTCGTGGCCGCGGGAATGGGGCGGCACCGATTGGAGCGTGGCGCAGCGCTACATTTTCGAGGAGGAGTGCGGGTACGCGGGCGCGCCGCAGCTCCCGCCGTTCGGTCTCGCGATGTGCGCCCCCGTACTGGTCAAGTTCGGCACTCCCGCTCAGCAGCAGCGGTTCCTGCCGCGGATCTATCGCGGCGACGATTTCTGGTGTCAGGGTTATTCCGAACCCGGCTCGGGATCGGATCTGGCGTCGTTGCGGACGTCCGCGGTGCACCGCGGCAACCATTACATCGTCAACGGGCAGAAGACGTGGACGACGCTCGCACACATGGCTGACTGGATCTTCTGCCTCGTTCGCACCGGCAGCGACGCGGCCTCGAAGAAGCAGGACGGCATCTCTTTCCTGCTGATCGATCTGGCGACGCCCGGCATCACGGTGCGGCCGCTCGTCCTGATGGACGGTGGCCGCGAAGTGAACGAGGTCTACTTCGACGATGTCGCGGTGCCGGCGGAACAGCTCGTGGGAGACGAAGGACGAGGATGGACGGTCGCCAAGTTTCTCCTGGGACACGAGAGATTGAACACGGCGCGCATCGGCATCTCGAAACGGGAGCTCGAACGCCTCAAGGAATACGCCGCCAGCCAACGCAAGGGCGGGCGTCCGCTGATCGACGATCCGCGCTTTCGCGACAAGCTGTCCCGCCTCGAGATCGAGCTCATCGCGCTGACGATGACGAACCTGCGCTTTCTCGACCGGTTCAGGACCGGCGGCGCGCCGGGCGCGGAGGTGTCGATGCTGAAGATCAAGGGCACCGAGATCCAGCAGGGTCTCACCGAATTGATGATGCAGGCTGCCGGCCCGCTCGCGCAGCGGGTCGAAGCGTACGCGGGGATGGACGACGACGACCGAATGATGGCGCTACTGGCTCCCCGCTACTGCAACTATCGCAAGACGACGATTTACGCGGGATCGAACGAGATTCAGCGCAACATCATTGCGAAGCAGGTGCTGGGGCTGTGAATTTCGATCGCACCGAGGAAGGGCGGCAACTCGCCGACTCGATCGCCCGCTTCGTCGAGCGCGACTACGATTTCGACGCGCGCCGGAAGATCGTCGCCTCCGGCGAAGGCTTCAGCCGCGACGCTTGGAAGACGATGGCCGACCTGGGGCTTGCCGGCCTCCTGCTGCCGGTGGAGACCGGCGGTTTCGGCGGCGGCGCAGTGGACGCGATGCCGGTGATGGAAGCGATCGGCGAGGCGCTGATCGTCGAGCCGTACCTGCCGACCGTCGGCCTCGGCGCGCAATTCATTGCGCGCGCGGGGACGGCGGCCCAAAAGGAGCGGATCCTGCCCGCGGTGATTTCCGGCGACGTGACGCTCGCGTTCGCCCAGCTCGAAACGGATGCGAGGTACGACCTTGCCCACGTCGCGACGCTGGCCACGCAGCGCGACGGCGGCTACGTGCTCGACGGCGAAAAGCGCGTCGTGGTTCATGGCGAGTACGCCGACATCCTCGTCGTGTCGGCGCGCACGGGTGGCGAGGCGGGCGACGAAAGCGGCATCGCCCTGTTCCTCGTCGAGCGCAGGGCACCCGGAGTCGCCATTCACGGCTACCGCACGCTCGACGGGCTGCGCGCGGCGGACATTGCGTTCGACGGCGTTCGCGTCGCCGGCGATGCGATCGTCGGGGATGCCCGCAACGGGTTGCCGCTGATCGAGGCGGTGGTCGACTATGCCACCGCGCTCGTCTGCGCGGAGGCGGTGGGCGCCATCCGCTACGCCAACGATGCGACCCTCGAGTACTTGAAGACGCGAAAGCAGTTCGGCGTGCCGATCGGTTCGTTCCAGGCGTTGCAGCATCGGATGGTGGATCTCTACATCGAGTACGAACAGGTGAAATCGATGGCGAGCCTTGCCTGCGCGAGCGTGGACAGCGAAGCCGATCCCACGGCGAGGAAGCGCATTGTCTCGGCAGCAAAAGTTCGCGTTGCCGACGCCTGCCGCCGCGTGAGCCAGGACTCCGTGCAGTTGCACGGAGGGATGGGAATGAGCGACGAGGTCAAGGTGAGCCACACGTTCCGGCGGCTCACAGTGATCGCGCAGCAGTTCGGCGATGCGGAGCACCATCTGGAGCGCTTCGCAGCATGAAGGGGGGCGCATGGGAGTGATGAACAGGCAGGTGCTGCTGGCCAGCCGGCCGCAAGGCGCGGTGACCGAGGGCAATTTCCGCATCGTCGATGCGCCGATCGGGGCCCCGGGCGACGGTGAAGTGCTGGTCAGGAATGAATGGCTGTCGCTCGATCCCTACATGCGGGGGCGTATGAACGACGTCAAGTCGTACGTCCCGCCGGTGCAGATCGGCGAAGTGATGGTGGGGCAGACAGTGGGCGAAGTCGTCGAATCGCGCGACGCGCGCTTTGCTCCCGGCGACAAGGTGCTGGCGCCGTCGGGGTGGCAGCTCTACGCAGTGATCAAGGGCAACGAGTTGACGAAGATCGATGCGCGCCAGGTGCCGGCGTCCTGCTACCTTGGCGTGCTGGGCATGCCCGGAGTCACCGCCTGGTTCGGCCTCCTCGAAATCGGCATGCCGAAGCCCGGCGACACGGTCGTCGTCTCGGCGGCATCCGGGGCGGTCGGCAGCGTCGTCGGCCAACTCGCGAAGCTACACGGCTGCCGCGCCGTGGGCATCGCCGGCGGGCCGGCGAAATGCGACTACGTCGTGCGCGAGCTGGGCTTCGACGCGTGCGTCGACCACAGGAGCGGCTCGCTGCAGGAAGATTTGCGCGCCGCCTGTCCCAAGGGCGTGGACGTGGATTTCGAGAACGTCGGCGGCGCCGTGCTCGACACCTTGCTGGCGCTGATGAACCGGCACTCGCGCATCGTCATCTGCGGTCTCGTCGCCGAGTACAACGCGACGGAACCCTACGCCTATCGCCGGCTGCGCTCGGTGCTCGTCAACCGCATCCGCATGCAGGGGATGATCGTGTTCGACTTCAAGGACCGCTACGGCGAAGCGGTGCGG
>Ga0207648_10007078_pt1 | contig 11070 bp, 9 predicted proteins | sample KBSMisM32_FD_184310 | JGI IMG/M metagenome (GOLD analysis project Ga0207648, IMG submission 184310) | Miscanthus rhizosphere microbial communities from Kellogg Biological Station, Michigan, USA - KBS Miscanthus M3-2 (SPAdes) (version 2) | ecosystem: Host-associated > Plants > Roots > Rhizosphere... | reverse complement strand
TCGTCGAAGCGGCGTGGGGCGACGAGGCCCTGCAGCTTGTGCGGTTCAAGCACGCGCCCCGAGGATCGTTCGATCAGTATTCGGCGTGGTTCCCCAAGGCGCTCGTCGAGCCCCCGCCCGCGGTAGTCACCGACAAGACCACACAGCCTCCCCCGCCCACCGATGAGGTCCGCTACCTCGGCGGGGGCCTGGCGCTCGGTGGTGGTGGCGACGGTGACGGCTCCGCCGGGCTCGAGGCGCGTGATGGTGAGGCCGCGCACGGACGGGACCATGCGCTGGAAGTCCGCGAGCAGGTCGTCGAGATCGGCAGCGGAGGGGAGCCCCTCGCGCTCCGTGAGCTCGGCCGCCACCCCGAGCGCCGTCGCACCCGCTGCCTCCACGGCCTCGTCCTCGACCGCGGCCACGATGATGTGTCGCTGCACGTACGTGCTCCCGCCCACCACGAGGGCCGCGCTCAGGGCCCACATGACGAGCAGCCGTGCGCGCAGGGAGCGGTCCGTCCGCGGTTCGTCCACGCGTCCTACGATCGCGCCGCTCGGGCCCGCGGTCAATCCGCGCGCTTCGCGGCGGGCGGCAGGGCCGCCGCGGTGTGGCGTCCCTGCGCGCCCCGCGCGCCTTCCGATCCGGTGTTTGCGCGTCGCAACTCCATGCACCGGCAGTCACTTGCACATCTCCGGCCAGCGCGGCCGCGCGTGGCACGCGCATTGGAGTCCTCGGTTCCCGACCAAGGAGGTCTTCATGCGAAAGATCATTGCCGCCGTCAACGTTTCGCTCCTCGCCCTCGCCGTCGCCGCCGGAACGGCCAACGCCGCCACCAAGGCACCGGCCAAGGCCACCGCCCCCGCCACCCACACCGTCAGCGGCACCGTCGAGTCCTTCGACGCAAGCGCCAAGACGCTCACCGTGAAGGGCGCGAAGACGAGCTGGACCTTCAGCACGACCAGCGCGCAGGCCTGGGAGGGCTCCAAGAGCATCGGCGTCGACGAGCTCTCGTCGCACACCGGAGCCAAGGTGACCGTGAAGTACACGGACCACGACGGGCAGATGTCCGCCAGCAGCGTCCGCATCGCCCCCGCGCACGTGGCCAAGGCTTCCTCGAAGTCGAAGTAGGCCCGGGCTCCCCGTCCCTGCCATCGGGAGTCCAGACATGCGAGTGGTGTTGGCGGATCTCAAGGGCGCCGGCGGCTTCGTCCACAAGGACACGGTCGTCGGCGGATACGGCGCGCGGCTGCGGCCCCTGTCGCGCGTGACGTCGCTGGCGGCGGCCCTGCGCCGGCGCATCAACGACGTGCCCAGCATCACCATGGGCTACCTGGCCGCGATCCTGGCCCGCGCCGGCCACGACGTGGCCTTCACCCGCGACCGCGTCCTCGAGGGCGACGTCGCCCTCGTCCTCTCGTCACTCGTCGACCATCGCCGCGAGGCGGCGTGGGCCGATCAAGCGCGCGCGCAGGGCACGCGCGTCGGCTTCGTCGGCCTCGCGGCGTCCAAACTGCCGGACCTCTTCGTCGACCATTCCGACTTCGTCGTCTACGGCGAGCCCGAGGAGGCGGTGATCCGCCTCGCCCGCGGGGAGGACATGCGCGGGATCGTGCACAGCCGCGAGCTGGCCGACCTCGACGCCTTGCCCTTCCCGCGCTGGGACCTGCTGGGGGCCCTCGCCGCACGTTCGTCCTGGGGCGCCTTCTCGCGGCCCCTGGGCGGGCTGCCCGTGCTGGCCAGCCGCAGCTGCCCGGAGTTCTGCACCTACTGCCCGCACCGCATCCTGTCCGCCTACCGCGCGCGGTCGGTGGGGAGCATCGTGGAGGAGCTCGAGATGTTGTGCCGGCTGCGCCCCGAGCCCTTCGTGATCTTCCGCGACCCCCTCTTCAGCCACGACCGCGAGCGGTGCCTCGAGCTGGCGCGCGGCATTGTCTCGCGCGGGTTGCGCCTGCGGTTCGAATGCGAGACGCGGCTGGACCGCCTCGACGACGAGCTGCTGGAGGCATTGCAACGCGCCGGCTGCGCGAACATCACGTTCGGCGTGGAGTCCCTCGATCCGGAGACCCTGCGCAAGGTGGGCCGCCGGCCGATTCCCGAGGAACATCAGCAACACGTCATCCAGGCCTGCGACCGCCTGGGCATCCGCACGGTGGCCTTCTACGTGCTCGGCCTGCCCAGCGACACCTGGGAGTCCGTCGCCGCCACCATCGATTTCTCCATACGCCTCGGCACCACCCTGGCGCAGTACAAGCTGCTCACCGTCTACCCGGGCACGCCTCTGTGGAAGCAGCTCCGCACCTCCGTCTACGAGCAGGACTGGGAGCGCTTCGACGGGTTCACCCCGACCTTCACCCATCCGACCCTGAGCGCAAGCGAGCTGCAGTTCCTCCTCACCGCCGCCTGGTCGCGCTTCTACCTGCGGCCGTCGTTCTTCGCGAAGCTCTGGCGGCTGGATCCGAACTGGGCGCATCGCCTGGCCGGCCGGCTCGACGGCGCGGTGTCGGGACTGCACGCGCGGCAGGAGGCGGCGCTCATGTCGCGGCCGGTCGCATGCTGAGCGCGATCTCCCGCTACGGCGCGCGCTGGGTGCCGCATGCGGACGCCATCGTCGAGAACTGCCGCTCGCGCGGGCAGCTCGTCGAAGGTCCCGCCATCACCGCCTTCGAGCGCGCGCTGGAGGAGCGCCTGGGCGGCGGCCACGCCGTCACCGCTTCCCGCGGCCGCATGGCGTTCTACTACATCGCGCGGGCCCTGGACCTTCCGCCCGGCTCCGAGGTCGTGTTCCCGGCCCTCACCTTCTGGGTGGTGCCGGAGATGGCCCGCGTGGCCGGCCTCAAGCCCGTCTTCGCGGACGTGGATCCGGTCACCTTCAACCTCGACCCCGCCGCGCTCGAGCGGGTCATCACGCCCGCGACGCGGGCGGTGGTCCCGACACACATCTATGGCCTGCCGTGCGACATGGACGAGATCCTCGAGATCGCGCGCCGGCATCGCCTGGCCGTGATCGAGGATTGCGCGCACGCCCTGGGCGCGACGTATCGCGGCGCGCCCGTGGGCACCCTCGGCGACGCCGCCCTCTTCAGCTTCCAGGTCCTGAAGCCGCTGAACACGTTCGGGGGCGGCGCCGCCTACACGCGCCACGACGGCCTTGGCCGCCGGCTCGCGGAGATCGCGCGCGCCGAGCCCTGGCCTTCGCCGGAACGCGTGCTGCGCCGGATCCGCGCGGCGCGCTTCGAGCGCGCGCTCATGCGGCCCTCCGTCTTCAGCGCGACGCTCTTCCCGATCCTGTGGGCCGCCTCGTTCTTCCGCGCGCGTCCGGACGTGTACCTGTGGGAGAAGGTCCGGCCCCTGTGGCCGCTGCCCGAGGGATACGCGGAGCGTTACAGCAACGTGCAGGCCTCCGTCGGCCTGGCCGCGCTCGACCGGCTCGACGAATGGACGGAGACGACGCGTATCCACGCGCGCTTCATGTCGTCCGCCCTCGCCGATTGCGGCGGCCTCGCGTTGCCCCCGGAGCCCGCGGACCGGACGCACGTGTATTACCAGTACTGCGTCTACCCGCTCGACCGCGAGCGCGTGGTGCGGCGGAGCCTGCGCGCCGGCCTCGACGTCGAATATCACCACATGGACGTGTGCCCGGACCTGCCGCTCTTCTCGGCCTCCCGCGCGGAGGTGCCGGGAGCGCGGCGCACGATGGACGCCCTGCAGCTCCCGATCCACGCCGGCCTGAGCGCGCCCGACCTGGAGCGCGTGGCGCGGCGCTTCCGGCGCGCGGTGACGCCACCGCCATCGGCCCCCAAGCACCTCCGGCCGGCCTGAGAAGCGGATGAGCCCGGCCGCGCTCCTGGCCTACGCCGGCGTGTTCGTCGCTACCGTGGTGGAAGGCGAGGTCGTTTTCGTCGGGGCCACCGTCCTCGTCCACCAGGGCCGGCTCGACGCCGCCGGCGTCTTCGTCGCCGCCGCCCTCGGGGGATCGGTCGGGGATCAGCTCTACTTCTACGCGCTGCGTGGCCGGCTGCACCGCTGGCTCGACCGCTTCCCGACCTGGGCCCGCCGCCGCGACCTCATCGTCGACCGCGTGCGCGATCACGCCTCGGCCATGATCCTGGCCTGCCGCTTCCTCCCCGGCCTGCGCGTCGCCATCCCCGCCGCCTGCGCCTACGCCGAGGTGGCCCCGCTGCGCTTCACCGCGCTCAGCCTGATCAGCAGCGTGGCCTGGGCGGCGGCCGTCATGTCGTTCATCGTGTGGCTGGGGCCGACGTCGCTCGCGGAGCTGGGCGTGCGCGCGTGGTGGACGCCCCTCGTCCCCGCCACGCTCGTGGTGCTCTTCAGCTGGTGGCTCTCGCGCCGACAGCGCGAGAAGGAACACCTTCCGGCCTGACCGCCGTCCGCCACGGCGCGAGCGGCCCATTCGTGCGGCGCTATACTCGCCGGCTGCGTCAACACCGGAGGTGTTCAATGCGCTGGACGACACTCGCGCCGGCGGTGGCGGCGATCCTCGCCGCATCGGGGGCCGCGCAGGCGGCGGCCGTGATGCCGAAGGTGCCGATCGTCTCGAGCACCCTGCCCAACGGCCTCAAGCTCGTGATCTCCGAGGATCATTCCGCGCCCGTGGCCACCGTCGCCGTCTACTACGGCGTCGGCTTCCGCATCGAGCCCAAGGGCCGCACCGGCTTCGCCCACCTGTTCGAGCACATGATGTTCCAGGGCTCGGCGAACGTGAAGAAGTTCGAGCACGCGAAATACGTCGAGGCCAACGGCGGCAGCCTCAACGGCTCGACCCGCCTCGACCACACGAACTACTACCAGGACGTGCCCGCCGACCGCGTGGAGCTCGCGCTCTGGCTGGAGGCGGACCGGATGCGCTCCCTGGACGTGAGCGAGGAGAACCTCGACAACCAGAAGAAGGTCGTGAGCGAAGAGGTCCGCGTCAACGTGCTCAACCAGCCCTACGCCGCCTTCGAGTGGCTGGACCTCTGGATGAACGCGAACCAGAACTGGCCCAACGCCCACAACTTCTACGGCGACCTCACCGAGCTGGAGGCGGCCACCATCGGCGACGTGCGGGACTTCTTCAAGAAGTACTACGCGCCGAACAACGCCGTCCTGGTCGTGGTGGGGGACGTGGACCCGGCCGAGGTCTCGGGCTGGGCGACGAAATATTTCGCGGACATCCCGAAGGCCGCGACGCCGGCCGCCCCGGACGTGACGGAGCCGCCGCAGACGAAGGAGAAGAGGCTCTCCCAGAGCGACAAGCTCGCGAACCTGCCGGCCCTTGCCATCGGCTGGCACCTGCCCGCTCAGACCTCCTCCGATTTCCCGGCCATGGTCCTGCTCAACACGATCCTGCAGGGCGACGAGTCCTCGCGCCTCTACCAGAGGCTGGTCAAGGAGAAGGAGATCTCGCTGGACTGGACGGCCGCGATCAACCTCTATCTCGGGAACGAGTTCGACTACAACGGGCCCATGCTGCTCACCGCGCGCACCACCTACAAGCCCGGCCACACCGTGGACGAGATACTCAAGGAGGTGGACGCGGTGGTGTCCGACGTCCAGGCCCGCGGGGTGACGGCCAAGGAGCTGGCGGACGCGAAGGTGCGTTTCCGCTCGGCGTACTACGACCAGCTCGAGTCGAGCTTCGGCAAGGCGAACCTGCTCGCCGCCTTCGCGCTCTTCCGCGGCGATCCCGCGCTGATCAACACCGCGCTGCAGCCGTTCGAGTCCGTGACGCCCGCCCAGGCCCAGGCGGTGGCGAAGAAATACCTCGTGTCGTCGAACCGGACGGTGATCGATCGCGTGCCCGAGCCGAAAGCCGAGGGCGCGCCGAAGGGAGGCCGGTGATGCGCGCGCGCTTTCGTGCGATCGTCCTCGTGGCGGCGGTGGCCGCGGCCGGTGCTTCCGCGGGCGCGGAGGTGAAGACGCCGCCCGCGCCGGGCAAGGCGCGGCCGGTGAAGCTGCCCGCGATCACGGAGCGCACGCTGCCCAACGGCCTGCTCGTGGTGATGGCCCCGCTGCGCAACGTGCCGAAGATCACGGGCATCCTGACCTTCCACGTCGGCACGGGCACGGAGGCCGACACGCACGCGGGCGTGGCCGGGCTGGCCGCGCGCGTCGCCAACGAAGGCACCGCGACGCGGACGAGCAAGGGCATCAAGGAAGAGCTGCGCGCCATCGGTGGGTACCTCAACGTGGCCGCCGACTCCGATTCCACGACCGTGCAGGCAGGTGCGCTCTCGGAGTTCACTCCGCGCCTGCTCGCCCTCGTGGCGGACGTGGTGACCCATCCGTCCTATCCGGAGAAGGAGGTCGCGCTGGCCAAGGAGAACCTCGTCCAGGAGATCCACGACCAGCGGTCGCAGCCCGGCTTCCTGGGCACCGAGCGCTTCATGAAGGCGGTGTTCGGAACGCATCCCTACTCCTACGTGGCGCCGGACGAGAAATCGGTGGCGGCCCTCCAGCGCGCGGACCTCGCGGCCTTCGCCTCGAAGTACTACGTTCCCGCCAACGCCCACCTGATCCTGGTCGGGGACTTCGACGTGGCCGCGCTGTCGAAGCAGATCGACGCCGCCTTCGGTCCCTGGAAGGCGGGGCCGAAGTTCCAGCCCACGCTGCCCGCGCCGCCGCGGCGCGACCGCCGCGAGATCTTCTTCGTGGACCGTCCGGGCTCGGTGCAGTCGTCCATCCGCATGGGCAACATCACCTTCCCGCGCAAGGACGACGACTACTTCGTCCTCCGCACCGCGAACGTGATCTACGGCGGGTCGTTCTACTCGCGGCTGACGCGCAACATCCGCGAAGCGAAGGGGTACACCTACTCGCCCTTCAGCACGCTCGACACCCGCGCGTATTCGGGCTACTTCTCCGCGGGCGCGTCCGTCCGCAACGAGGTCACGGGGGCGACGATCCTCGAGATGATCTACGAGCTGGACCGCATGCGCGTCCTGCCCGTCACGGACGAGGAGCTGGCGGCGGCGAAGAGCTTCAGCGTCGGCAACTTCGCGATCGAGCTGGCCAGCCAGGGCGGCCTGGCCGGCCGTCTCAACACCGTCTACCTGTACGGCCTGCCCAAGACGTTCCTGGAGGACTTCCGCACGCGCATCGAATCGCTGACCACGGCCCAGATCGAGGCCGCGGCGGCGCGGCATCTCGACACCTACCGGCAGGCCATCACGATCGTCGGCGACTGGCAGAAGGTGAAGGACCAGGTCACGCCGTTCGGGACGGTCACGGTGTACACGCCGGAAGGCGAGGTCAAGAAGGGCGTGGATTAGCTAACGAGCAAACAACGGAGCTCGGCTCGTGCCGACGCTCTCGTGCCTCGTCGGCACGAGCCTCGATCAAGGCCTTGGCTTTGCCTTCACCTTCCGCGGCTTGCCGCTGGCCGCGCGCGACGCGCTCCGGCCGTGGCGCGCCGCGTGTGGTCCGCGCGGCTCCTCGAGCCGGCCGTGGCCCACGCCGCTGCGCCCCGGCCGCGCGTGCCCGCCCTTCGCGCGCTCTTCGAGTACGCCCTTGATGAGCAGGGGCCACACCGTCGTCGCGTCCGCGTAGACCTCGGCGAAGCGGCCGCCCTCCGACTCGGGGACGAACTTGCCCCAGGACACGCCCTCCGAATACGTGCAGCCGGAGAGCCCGCCCCAGTGGGTGGGCTCGGGGCAGATGCGCACGGCGTATTGGTAGCGCGGCGGCTTGAGGTCGATGTCGAGGCGATGGTCCATGATGTCGATGTACGGCCCGACCTCCTGGGCCCAGTTGCGCGGCACGCCCCCCCCGATGGTGAAGATGCCGAGCCGCTTCGCCCCCAGGGCGAAGCGCGCGAAGCTGTTGAGGTCGAGGTAGGGGTTGTACTGGGGGATGGCCCCGAAGAGGTCCATCGGGTTCTTCGTGCCCGTCTTCTGGGCCCGCTTCATCGACCACGTCGAGAGGTCGAGGCCGAGCTCGGAGTCGGTGAAGGCGGGGACGTAGACGGGCACGCCCTTCTCGTAGGCGCTGCGCAGCACGCCCGATCCACGCTCGTCTTCGGCCAGGACCTGCCCGAGCGCGCGGCACACGATCTCGCTGGAGAGGACCTGGTCGCCGAGCCGGTCGAGCGCGCGCCGTGAGAACTCCTCGACGTAGTTGAGGTTCGCCTCCATCTCCAGCGTGTCGTAGACGCGGTTGTAGCCCTTCTCGAACAGCTCCTCGTCCGACATCCGGGGGTCGTGGCGGTAGTGCACGAGGCCGACCGCCTCGCTGAGCCCGTGCGCCATGAGCGCGCCCGTGGACACGATGGCCTGCACCATGCCCTCGTCGATCATCTTGGAGATGACCTTGCCCATCTTGGCGATGGTCATGGCGCCGGAGAGCGTCATCACCACCTTGCAGTCCGGGTCTTCGACCATGGCCAGCATCACTTCGAAGGCTTCGCCCAGGCTCCGCCCGCTGAAGGCGGTGCGGGACATGCCGCGGAGGAGATCGGCGAAAGACGTCACGCGATCGAGGTCGAGGCTCTCGAGCGCGACCAGGCCGTCGTGGCGGCCGTCGTGGAACTTGCGTGAGTCGGTCATGGCTCCGGTGATCGTATCGCAGCGGGGGTTGGCGATGAAGGCGCGCTATTCGAGACGCTCGTTCCGCGGATCTCGGCTCGGCCCGAAGACGACCTCCGCCTCGTATTGATTGTGGCGTCGGCAACGGAGCGAGAGGTTCTCGGCCGTGGTCGGTCCCCCGAGCGCAAACGCCTTGACGTGATGGAACTCCAGGAACGCGCGCTCGGTGCAGCGATGTCCATCGCGGGAGACGAACGCGCACTGGCCGCTGTCGTGTTGCCACACGATGCGCTTGTCGCCTCTGGCGACATCACGCGATTCGGACGATGCCAGCCTATCCGTCCCGGGACGGATAGGGCGCGGATTCCGCGCGGCCCCGACCTTGGCGCTCTCGACCTTTTGCAGGAGCAGCGCGAGCGCGCGTTCCACGATGACGCCCGTGTCTCCGTCTGGGATCTCCCGGCGGAGCAGGGCCTGGAGCCGACGCAGGCGGTCGTGACTCTCCTTGCCGATGGTGAACTGGACGCGGTACCGCTCCGGGGACGTGTTCTCGATGATGGGACGACGTGCCGTTGGCGGAGCCGCGACTGGTTGGGGCGGGACGTTTACGGTGGGGATGGTCCCTGGTCCCTCACCGGCGGTACTCGTGCTCACTGCGCCCGCCGGGGCACTCGAGACGGGAATGGGAAGCTTCCGGACGGACGTCGGGACATCGGGCCGCGGCGCAAGCTCCGCGACCAATGCCTCGATCTCACGCCGGCTGCGGCCGCTGGCCTTGGCGAGTACGGCCTCGCAGTTCTCGGCCGTGAGGTGCTGGTGGAGCAGGCGGATGGACGTCAGCGACATCGCGCCCGACGCCAACGATTCGAGGATCGCCGGAAAACGGCGGCAGGTCTTCGCGACCGTGATGCGGTTGCACGCGGCATCCTCCGACAGGCCGAGCGCCTCCGTGCAGTAAGCGAAGAGTGACCCGTAGCCCTGCGCGGCGTACAGGGACGGTCGCGCGTCGAGCACGGCCAGATGGGCCACCAGCTCGGCCGAGGCTTCGCGCTCCTTGAAGGCCAGCGCCGCCAACCGGTCGAGAAGCTCGTGATCCGACAGCGACGATGCGAGAGCGAACATGTTCGTATTCATGTGCTCTGTGTATCACGGTGATTTTTGGTCCCCACGCGAACGCCACATTGGCGTCAAGGGCGCCGAGCGCCGTCCATCGCCGCGGTGTTCGTGCGCTTCGCTCGCATCGCCGCGCGGAGGGCGCCCACGCATTCTGGCGGCGGTTCTGGACTTGCTTGCATCTCGCAACGAAGCGCGCACCCGAAAATGCGGGTCCGAAACTCGGGCGCCCGAAGAAAAAAGTTGCGCGTCCCCGCTTCGCTCTCCCCTCCGCCCGCGGGCCGACCGGCACCCTGCCCCTACAATGCCCACATGCGCGTGGCCGAGCTGCGAACCCGCCTCGACGACCTCTACGCGCACTACGACCATCGCTTCGTCGACCCCGATCCGCTGCAGTTCGTCCGCCAGCAGACGACCGACGCCGACCGCGAAGTCGTCGGCCTGATTGCCTCCGCCCTGGCCTACGGCAACGTCAAGCAGATCAAGCGCAGCATCGCGCGCGTGGTCGAGCCGCTGGGCGCCCATCCCGCGGCGGCGATCGACCGCCTGGACGCGAAGGAGGCGAAAAGCCTCCTGCGCGGCTTCAAGCACCGCTTCAACGACGGCCGCGACGTGGCCTGCCTGCTCTTGTTCCTGAAGCAGATGCGGAACGAAGCGGGATCGGTGGAAGGCTTCTTCCTGAAGGGCCACGACCCGGACATGGCCGACGCGCTCACTTCGTTCTCCGAGCGCACGCTGGCCCTCGACCACGGCGGCCTCTATGCGGGGCGCCGCCTGCCCGCCGACGCCGGCGTCCGCTTCTTCTTCCCTTCACCGCGCGACGGCAGCGCCTGCAAGCGGCTCAACTTGTACCTGCGCTGGATGGTACGCAAGGACGGAGTCGACCTCGGGGTCTGGAAGGGCATGGATCCGGCGCAGCTCGTGATTCCGCTCGACGCGCACATCTACACGATCGCGCGCCGCGTCGGGCTCACCCGCTATCGCTCGCCCGGCTGGCCGATGGCCCTCGACATCACGCGGCGCCTGCGCAAGCTCGACCCGCGCGATCCCGTGAAGTACGACTTCGCCTTCCATCGCATGGGCCTGTGGAAGCGCGAGGCGGAGATCGCGTCACTGAAACGCTGACGACCCGCCGTCCACAACCGGATTCGCGACGAACGCGCCCACCAGCGCGGTCCAGCGGTCCGGGTTCGACGACAGGCACGAGGCGTGGCCGACGGCGGGACACAGATAGAGACGTTTGGGTCCAGGGAGCGCCTCGAAGATGTGGCGCGTCTCGTCCGGCGTGACCCAGGGATCGCGAGCACCCGCCATCAAGAGGACCGGTGCGTTCACCGAGGAAGCGTAGGTGAGCGCTCCGTGCCGGAAGGGATTGAACCCGAGCTGCACGCCGCCCCAGAAGAGGAGCGCATGCGCGGCGGGGAAGGCGGGCAGTCCCACCGTCTCGAAGCGA
>Ga0207648_10007077_pt1 | contig 11071 bp, 9 predicted proteins | sample KBSMisM32_FD_184310 | JGI IMG/M metagenome (GOLD analysis project Ga0207648, IMG submission 184310) | Miscanthus rhizosphere microbial communities from Kellogg Biological Station, Michigan, USA - KBS Miscanthus M3-2 (SPAdes) (version 2) | ecosystem: Host-associated > Plants > Roots > Rhizosphere... | reverse complement strand
CCGCAACCCTGCTGCATGACGATGTGGTGGACGAAAGCGCGCTGCGCCGGGGCAAGGTTTCGGCCAACCTGATGTGGGGCAACAAGCCCAGCGTGCTGGTGGGTGATTTCCTGTTCTCCCGGGCGTTTCAGCTGATGGTGGAGACGGACAATCTTGCGGTGCTCGACATCCTGGCCGGGGCGGCGGCGGTGATCGCCGAAGGCGAAGTGATGCAGCTCAAATCGTCCAACAACCTGTCGGTGACGGAGGAGCATTATCTAAAGGTGGTTTCGTCCAAGACAGCGGCGCTGTTCGCGGCGGCCGCTGAATCCGGCGCGCTGCTGTCGGGTTTTGGGGATGCGTTTGTTTCGGGCCTGCGCGCCTATGGCGAAAATCTCGGAATCGCCTTCCAGCTGGTCGATGACGCGCTGGACTATTCCGGCCGCCAGGCGCTGATGGGCAAGACGGTGGGCGACGACTTCCGCGAGGCCAAGATGACTTTGCCCTTGATCCTGGCCTATGCCCGCTCGGGCGACGCGGATCGCCCCTTTTGGAAACGCGTGATCGAGACCGGCAACCAGACCGAGACCGACCTCGACCGCGCCATCACCCTGATCGAGCAGACCGGCGCCATGCAGGAGACCATGACCCGCGCGCGCGCCTATGCCGACGTGGCGAAAGCGGCGCTGCAGGTGATGCCCGACAGCGACATCAAACGGGCGCTGGCCGACATCGCGGATTTCTGCGTTGAGCGGGCCTACTAAAGGCCGTCCGGTGTGGGGCCTATGTCTTGGCCCGCAGTCTCATGCACGATGCCTGCTTCCGGAACATGAGTCGGCGCCACCCACCATCCGGGATGCGCTTGCTTCAGCGTGTCGGCGGCGCGGCGGCAACATTCGTCATCGGCGAAGATGCCGAAACAGGTGGCGCCACTGCCCGACATGCGCACCAGCAAGGCACCGGCGAGCGCGTTGATGGCGTTGAGCACCTCGCCAATTACCGGCTGGAGGCGCCGCGCCGGCGCTTCCAGATCGTTGCAGGTGGTCTCCAGGAAGCGCAGCAGATCGGCGGTGTCCGCAAAGCGCCCGCGCGGCAGCACCATCTCGACGCCACTGCGATTCTGAAGCGCCGCAAAGACATCCTTGGTCGGCACCGCCACACCGGGGTTGACCAACAACATGGGCAGGTACGGCATGGATTCCGCCGGATGCAGGATTTCGCCCCGCCCTTCCATGAAACAAGGTTGCGATAGGACACAAGCGGGAACGTCCGACCCCAGACCGGCTGCAATGTCGCGCAACGCAACGTCATCCTTACCTAGGCCCCACAATTGACTGAGGCCCCTGAGCGCCGCCGCCGCATCCGCCGAGCCGCCGCCTATTCCGGAGGCCACTGGCAGATTCTTGGTCAGAGTAAGGCTCGCGCTTTTTGTGCCCAGAGCGCGCCCGGCACGCAACACCAGATTGTCGTCCTCAGTCTCCAAGCCCTTGGCGAAAGGACCGTCGATCGCCAGCGACAGTCCTGGCGCCGGCTGGATCGTCAACACGTCGCCCAAGGCGGTGAACACCGCCAAGCTCTGCAGGGGATGAAAGCCGTCGGCGCGCCTGTCGCCGACATGCAGGAACAGATTGATCTTTGCTAAGGCCTGCTCGGTGAACACGTTAGGCGGGCTTCTCGCTCAATCCCGTCTTGAGCTTGCGCTCGATGGCCGCCTTGTCCGTATCGTTGTCGCTGAAGGTCAGCGCGTGGTTCCATTGAAAGCGGGCATCGATACGCCGCCCGGCGCGCCACAGCGCGTCGCCAAGATGGTCGTTGATGGTGGGATCGCCGGGCACCAGCAGCACCGCCGCTTCCAAGGTCTTGGCGGCGTCTTCATAGCGGCCCAGCTGATAATAGGCCCAGCCCACACTGTCCACGATATAGCCGTCATAGGGCCGCAAGGAGCGCGCCTTTTCGAGCATGGTCAGGGCTTGCGGAATGTTGCGGCCGCGGTCCACCCAGCTGTAGCCGAGATAGTTCAACAGCTCCGGCTGTTCGGGCGACAGCTTCAGCGCCACTTGGATGTCGTTTTCGGAATCGTCCAGGCGCTTGAGCTTCTCCTTGGCCATGGCGCGGGCATAGAACATCGGCCAATCGCGCCGCGAGGGCCGCGCGATCGCTTTCTCGGCCCGGTCATAGGCCTCGACCGCTTCCGCGAATTTGCTGGAGGCGCGATAGGTATCGCCCAAGGCCACCCAGGATTCACCGTCATTGCTGTCGACCGCTACCAGCTTCTTGAGGCCGGCGATCGCCTCATCGTTCTTGCCCAGACGCTGCAGGTCCAGCGCCGACTGCACCTGCGCCATGCGGTAGTAAGGCGAGTTCGGCTCGATGCTCTGGTAGATGGCAATGGCGGACTCGAATTTGCGCAGGGTTTCGAACCGGTCGGCGAGCAGAAGCTGGGCTAATCCCAAGTCGGGCCGCAGATAAAGCGCCATCCGCAAATAGAGGATCGAAACATCCGCGCTTTGCGCATCGCCCAGCGACGCGGCAATCCCGAACAAGGTCTCGGCGGCGCCGTCGGAGGGTGACCGGATCAGGCTCTCAGGCTTTTGTCTCGCCGCTATGCGCGCCAGACCGGGACGGACAACACTCACCAGCCCACCCTCGGCTGCATGGGACTGATAGAGTTTGGCGGCATCCTGGCCGCGGCCGTTGCGTTCCAAAAAGCGGCCATAGGCTTCCAACACCCGCGGGGTAGGTTGCCCGGTGCCCAGCGCTTTCTTGTAGGCGGGCTCGGCCGCCGTGGCATTGCCCAGAAAGTCCTGGATCAGGCCGGTGTGGAAAGCCGCCATGTTTTCGGCGCCGCTTTGCCCCCCCAAGGTCTGCAGGTCACTTTGTATGGCGGCATTGTCGCGCAAGGCGGCCGCGGCCCAGGCGTCCAACAAAGAAGATGTCAGGGTGGTGAAGGGTCCTTTGGCGGAAAGGGCGAGTTGCTTGCGGACATCGGCATGATCCTTGTGCTTGAAGCCGATCACCGCCAGCGCCAGCCGCGCGGCCCGGTCGTCCGGATTGGCCGCCACCACTGACTGCGCATATTTGCCGGCAGCGTCGAAATCGCCGGAGGTGGTCGAATAGAAGAAGGACAAAGCCAGCAGAGACGGATTGCCCGGATCGTTCGACAAGGCGCGGCCGTAATAGCGCGCCGCCTGAGGCAGGTCATGCTCGCCGGCGGCGAACCGCGCCGACAGATAAGTCGAGAAGGCGGCCGACTGTGTATCGGGCTTGGTTTGACCAGGAATGATCGATTGGCCGGCACAACCGGCCAGGAGCAAAGCCATCAAGGGCAGGACGCGGCGCATACTCCTCCTACAAATTCGTATAATTGGGACCACCGCCACCTTCCGGCGTGACCCAGGTAATGTTCTGCGACGGATCCTTGATGTCGCAGGTTTTGCAATGCACGCAATTCTGGGCGTTGATCTGGAAGCGTGGCCCGGAACCGGCATCCACCACCTCATAAACGCCCGCCGGACAATAGCGCTGCGCCGGCTCCCCATACTCGGGCAAATTCACCGAAATGGGAATGGCCGGGTCCCCAAGCACCAAGTGAACCGGCTGATCTTCCTCATGATTGGTGCCGGAAAGAAACACACTGGACAGCCGGTCGAAGGTTAACCGCCCGTCGGGCCTGGGATAAGCAATTTTAACGCTCGCGGCGGCGGGCTTCAAAGTGGCGAAATCCGGGCCGCCATGCCCAAGGGTTCCGAACAGGGAAAAGCCCAGCAATTGGTTGGTCCAGAGGTCCAGCCCGATGAATGGCAATGCGATCAGGCTGCCTAGCTTGGACCATAAGGGCTTGGCATTGCGGACGAGATAAAGGTCCTTGGCCACCCAGCTTGCGGCATAGGCCTTGTCGTAATCCTCCAGCCGGTCGCCCATTTTTCCGGCCTTCAACGCATCCGCCACGGCATCCGCCGCCAGCATTCCGGTCTTCATGGCATTGTGGCTGCCCTTGATGCGCGGCAGATTCACAAAGCCCGCGGCACAGCCGATCAGCGCGCCGCCGGGAAAAGAAAGTTGCGGCACCGATTGATAACCGCCTTCGGTTATTGCGCGCGCGCCATAGCCGATGCGCTTGCCGCCGGACAGCATTTTGGCGATCGCGGGATGAGTCTTGGCGCGCTGGAATTCGCCGAACGGATCCAGCCAAGGATTCTTGTAATTCAGATGAACCACAAAGCCGACGGAACAGAAATTGTCGCCCCAGTGATACAGGAACAGCCCGCCGCCGGTATCGTTTTGCAGCGGCCAGCCCATGCCGTGCAGCACCATTCCCTTTTTGTGCTGGGCCGCAGGCAACTCCCAAAGTTCTTTGAGACCGATGCCGAATTTCTGCGGCTGACGCCCCTCCTGCAGGCCGAACTCTGCGCACAGTTGTTTTGACAGCGAACCGCGGGCGCCTTCCGCGAACAGCGTGTACTTGCCGCGCAGCTCCATGCCCGCCGTATAACTGTCCTTGTGACGGCCATCCTTGGCCACGCCCAGGTCGCCCGTGATCACGCCCTTGACCACACCGTCTTCGAGGATCAACTCGCGCGCGGGAAAGCCTGGATAGATTTCCACGCCCAGGCTTTCGGCTTGTTGACCCAGCCATTTGCACAAGTTGGAAAGGCTGACGATGAAGTTGCCGCGATTGCTCATCAGCGGCGGGAACAGAATATGCGGCAGCGGAATGGCCGCGCCCCGGGTGAAAAAGACAAAGCGGTCGTCGCGCACTTGCGTCTCGAGCGGCGCCCCCTTTTCCTTCCATTCGGGGATGAGTTCGTTCAGCGCCTTGGGATCGATCACCGCGCCGGACAGGATATGGGCGCCGATCTCCGAGCCCTTTTCCAGCAGGCAGACGCTGATGTCGGGAGAAAGCTGCTTGAGCCGGATCGCTGCCGAAAGCCCCGCCGGGCCTCCGCCGACGATCACCACGTCATAGGCCATGCTTTCGCGGGTGGGGTCTTCTGGCATGAATCGCCTTGTTGTTGGGTTCTTTTCTAACTGGCCTGATGGGATGCGGAAAGCCTAAGATGGTGTCGTGAACGACACGCTCTCAATCCTCAATTGGCTGGTGGAAGCCGGCGCAGATGAAGCCGTCGCCGAAGCGCCGGTCGATAGGTTGGCGGTCAAGGCGTCGCCGGTCTCTGTGCAGCCGATAGCTGCGCCGGCCCCTCGCTCCGCGCCTCCCCGCGCAGCGGTGACACTTCCGCCGGCCGGTGATGCTGTTGGGGGCGCCATGGCTGCCGCGGCCGCTGCCGCGAGTTTGGCGGAACTCAAAGCCTCGCTTGAGGCCTTTGACGGCTGCGGCCTGAAACGTACCGCCACCAACACCGTCTTTGCCGATGGCGTGGCCGAAGGCGGCGTGATGCTGATCGGCGAAGCACCGGGGCGCGACGAAGACCGGCTGGGCAAGCCGTTTGTGGGACGCGCGGGGCAATTGCTCGACAAGATGCTTGCCTCGATCGCGCTGGACCGCAAAACCAACGCCTACATTACCAATGTCATAAACTGGCGGCCGCCGGACAATCGCGATCCCGCGCCGGAGGAAGCAGCCGCATGCCTGCCTTTCCTGCGCCGCCATATCGAACTCGCCAAACCCGGCCTGATCATCCTGCTGGGCGCGGTGGCGGCGCGGCATGTGGTGGGCATTTCCGACGGGATTATGAAATTGCGTGGACGTTGGCTGGAGTATCGCGTCGGCGATCGCATGGTTCCGTTGATGCCGACTTTGCACCCCGCCTATCTGCTGCGTCAGCCGGCGCACAAGAAACTGGCCTGGCGCGATTTACAGGCGGTAAAGGAAAAAATGCGCATGCTTGGCTTGCCACAAAGCCGCGACGCGCAGTAGGAGCGTTGGCGAGAGCCAAAGCGACCATTAAAGGCACGACAAGGCTGTTTCGAAGGGTTTGAAACTATTCGCGCATTTCTAGTTTTGGCAGGATTCCTGCTCGCCACGACCGAGGTGCTGGCCCAGCCCGCCGTACCGGTTGGTTCCACGATCGTGCCGGCCGCATCAAGTTCCCTGGCGGGAACCGCGGGGCCGGCTTCCGTGGCCGTCCTCAGCGACGAAGACGTCTCGCTCTACAAGGAGATCATGGCGGCACAGCGAAAGGGCGACACGGCCCGCATCAAGCGGCTGTCCGCAAAAGTCAGCGATCCCTCCTTGTTGGGATATGCGCAAGCCCTGCACTTCCTGTCGGCCGCGCCACGACGCGTCACTCTCAAGCCGCTGGTGGAGTGGCTGAAGCAATATCGCGAACTGGCCGTGGCCGACCGCATCTACCGTCTTGCGGTGGCGCGCTCGACCCGGAAAGTTCGCCGCAATCGCAAGACGGTAACGGTGGCGGTGGTGACCAACATTCCCGTACCGGAGGGCGTGGGAAAACGCACTGGCGGTTATGAAGATCTGGAGCTTCCCGAGCCTTGGCCATCGGAAGGCGCCGCGCGGGGAGTCATGTCAGGCATCTTGGCCGCCATCAAGGACGGGCAGCCCGACCGGGCCTTGGCCTTGATGCAATCGGTGCAGGCAAGCTCCACCCCGGCCGACACCGCCGTGCTGGCGCATCGCGTCGCCTCTTCCTATCGCGCCGAAGGCCGAGATGCCGATGCCTACAGATTGGCGATTTCGGTAACGGATCCCAATGCACTGACTCAGGTGCCGCAGCTGATGTGGGACGCGGGTTTTGCCGCGTATCGCTTGGGCGATTGGGCCAATGCCGAGGCTTGGCTGGAGAAGCTCGCCGAAACGCCGAACGCGCAGAACAGTTTGCGGGCTCAAGGCGCTTTCTGGGCGGCGCGCGCCCATATGCAATCGGGCGATCCGCTCAAGGTCGTGACCTTGCTCAACTTTGCCGCCGAGAAGGAGCCCAGCTTTTATGGCCTGATCTCCGAGCGCATGCTGGGGATCGATACCCAGACGGGCTTTGCCGACGCGGTGCTGCATGAAGCGGACTTCCACGACCTGATGTCGGTTGCTTCGGCGCGGCGCGCGGTCGCTCTCTGGCAGATCGGCGAGAAGGAATTTGTCGGCCCTGAGCTCAACCGCGCCTTTGTCAACAATAATGAGCGTCTCGACCCCGCCATGGCGGCCTTGGCGCGGACGATCGGCGTGCCCAATATCGAGCTTCGAGCCAGTGAGGCCAGCGCGGCGCGCGGCTTGATGTTTACCGGCCTGTTTCCGGTGCCGCCTTACAGTCCCAATGGCGGTTACCAGATCGACAGTTCGCTGGTGCTGGCCTTTGCGCGCATCGAAAGCCGCTTCCTGCCCCAGGCGACGTCTTCGGTCGGCGCGCGCGGACTGATGCAGCTTATGCCCAACACCGCAAAGCATCTGGGCGTGAGCGATCCCGACACGCTTTACGAAGCCGAAACCTCCTTGGCGGTGGGTCAGCGTTATATCGTTCAATTGTTGGAGCGGCTGGACGGCAATCTGCTGGAATTGGGCGGGGCCTATAATGCCGGGCCCATGGCCGTGGACCGCTGGCGCACCACCAAGGCGGGCGGCAACGATCCGCTCTTGTTCGTGGAAAGCATTCCTGTGGCCGAAACCCGCTCGTATGTGAAGCGCCTGCTGCTCTATCACTGGCTCTATCGCCGCCGCTTCGGGCAAGAGGCGCAGAGCCTGCAGGAGACCGCCAGCGGCCAATGGCCGACTTATCATCCGCCGGTAAGCGCCGCGGCCTCGTCCAATGGGCTGAAGCTGAGCGGCCAGTAGCTTAAAGGTTCACCAACAACCGCGACGGAATGCGCAGCGCATGCGCCAGCGTCAGCGCCAGTCCGCGCCAGGCGCTCTTATGCGGACGGGAGGCATTGATCGCCCGGGCGCGCAGGCGGATCAGCCGGCGGCGGCCGATACGGCGCACCAGATCGGCATCCTCCATATCGCGCAAAGCGCGATAGCCGCCGATCTTGTGATAGAGACGCTTGGGGATCAGAAGCCCCTGGTCGCCGTAAGGCAGCGCGAACAACATGGTGCGCAGCGCCGCCTTGGCTTCGGCGCGGCGCGCGTCGCCGCCAAAATCCTCCAGCGCGAAACGAAACACCGCCGCGCGCGGACGCTCCAGCACCTCCTGGCCGATGAAGGATTCCGCTTCCACGTCCCAGCCCTGCTCCAAGGCGGTTTCGGGATGAAGAAACAGCAGCCAATCGCTTTTGGCCGTGGCCGCGCCATCCATCAACTGGGCGCCGCGGCCTTTTCGGGTGCGCACCACATGGGCGCCGGCTGCGTCGGCAATCGCCAAGGTGCCGTCACTGGAACCGGCGTCGGCCACGATCACTTCGCGCACCATGCCGCCCACCGCGGCCGGGATCAGGCTGTCGAAGCAGCGCGCCAGATGGCGTTCGCAATTCAGGGTGGGGATCACGACGGAAATCATGACACCATCATGACAAATTCGCTGCGCCGCGCCAGAGAACTTCCGGTCGCAGCCAACTGCTGCTCGGTCCATGAAGCGCCCGTAAGGTCTAGTGAATTCTCTTTGGGAATTGCCCAAACTTTGGTCGCCCGGCTTCATTTTGTTCTTGATTTGTTCTCATGAAGGCGTATGGTCCATCCATGACCGTTGTCCTGGACACCACCATCCGGCCGGAACTGTTGCGCGGCCGGGGCGCCCTTTCCAATGCCGTGGGACGCTATGAGAAGCAGACCCGCGTTCTTCTAGATGATGGGTGGGACGACGGTTGGCGGGCGGATGACGACTCCCCTCCTCCCATCCGCACCGAAGTGATCCACGATTCCACCCGCACCATCATCGCCCGCAACAAATCGCCCGACATAAGCTTCGAGCAATCCATCAATCCCTATCGTGGCTGCGAGCATGGCTGCATCTATTGTTTCGCGCGGCCCACCCACGCCTATCTCGGCATGTCGCCGGGCGTGGATTTCGAGAGCCGGTTGTTCGCCAAGCCCAATGCCGCCGAACTGCTGGCCAAGGAATTGAGCGCGCCAGGTTATGTGCCCAAGGTGATCGCCATGGGCACCAACACCGATCCCTATCAGCCGCTGGAAAAGAAGATGCGCATCACGCGCTCCATCTTGGAAGTGCTGAGGGAATTCCGTCATCCCGTTGGCATCGTCACCAAATCCCCATTGATCTTGCGCGATGTCGATATTCTCTCCGACATGGCAAAGATGGGCCTGGCCAAGGTCGCGCTGTCGGTCACCACTTTGGATCGAAGGCTGGCGCGATTGATGGAGCCGCGCGCCGGCACGCCGACACGGCGGCTGCAGGCGATCCAGGGACTCGGCGATGCGGGCATTCCCACCGGGGTGATGTTCGCGCCGGCCATTCCCGCCCTCAACGATCATGAAATGGAAGCGGTGTTGAGCGCGGCCGCCGATCATGGCGCGCGCACGGCGGGTTATGTGCTGTTGCGCCTGCCGCTGGAGATCAAGGATCTGTTCCGGGAGTGGCTGGAAGCCAATGTTCCCGACCGCGCCAAGCATGTGATGACGCTGGTGCGCTCCATGCGCGGCGGCAAGGACTATGATAGCGCCTGGAACACCCGCATGAAGGGAACCGGCGCCTATGCGGAGGTGATGGCGCGGCGGTTTCACATGGCGGTGAAGCGGCTGGGGCTCAACCAGCCTTCCGCGCCGTTGGCTGTCCACAAGTTCAAGCGCCCTCCCCGGCTGGGAGACCAACTGGCTCTTTTCTAAAAGCTGCGCCTTACCCTAAGAGTAAGGCATGCCGCATTTCATCTATGAGTCGCGCCTGCTCAAGACCATGGCCGGTCCTGTTTGCGGCGTGGACGAAGCCGGGCGCGGCCCGCTGGCGGGGCCGGTGGTGGCGGCGGCAGTGATCCTGGACCGCAAGCGCTTTCCCAAGGGGTTGAACGATTCCAAGCAACTCGACGAAGATACACGCGAGGAACTTTTCCCGCTGATCATGGAAATGGCGGTGGCGGTAGGGGTGGGAGAAGCCAGTGTCGGCGAGATCGACTTGGTCAATATCCGCCAGGCCACGCATCTGGCGATGGCCCGTGCGGTGCGCGCGCTGCAGGTTCCAGCGGTTTTCGCGCTGGTGGACGGCAATGATGCGCCGGCGCTTCCCTGCAAGTGCGACACATTGATCGGGGGCGACGGGCGCAGCCTTTCCATCGCCGCCGCTTCGATCGTCGCCAAAGTGACGCGCGACCGTTTGATGACGCAGCTTCATCGCGAGCATCCCGGCTACAATTGGTGCAGTAACAAGGGATACGGTACGCCCGAGCATTATTCCGGACTCAAGTTGCATGGCGTGACGGTGCATCATCGCCGCAGTTTCGCGCCGATCCGCGAGATCCTCACCGGCGCGGAACCGGTGCCGGAGATGAGCGTTGAGGATTGAACCCACGCGCGATTGCGCGGGAACCTCAATAGCGAAATCGGGTAAAATTGCGGCAATGAGAATCTTTGCATCACCTGGCCACAAATCCGACCCGCTGAAATTGCACGGTGCCTTGATGGCATCCACCAAATCTCCCATCCGCTCGCGCAGCCGCTGCCCGAATTGCGGCAGCTCGCTCTATTACGTGAATACGCTTTTCGGATTCCTGACCGGTCACAAGAAGCGCGTTTGCATGGCCGCCAATTGCGATTTCGTGGAACAGCGCCGTTTCAAGCTCGTGATGCGCTGATATTCAGGGCGCATCGCAAGAAACAAGACGTCCCTCGGGATCGAAATGGACCATGACGCGCGCGCCACAATTCGTCACCTTGCCTGACGTGTCTGTCAGTGGCGTGCCCGTCTCGCCGCCATTGTCCAAGGTACAGGATTCGATTCGTCCGTTGGGATAGAACATTGCCGGCTTTCCGCCGGCGCATTTCACCACCGAGCTGGCGCGCTGGGTGCGCGAAATCGGAACGGCCGGACCGAGCAGGCTGAAGCTCTGACCATAACCGTCGGCCGCCGCCGCAAGCACGCAGCCGTTGCGGTCCCCGCGTTGCTCGCCATTTTCGCAAAGCGCCCCGCTGCTCGCGGAATCGGCATTGGCTGCATCGCTGCCGGACCCTCCTGCCGGCTCGAGCAGAACCGCGGATGAGAAGTTTGATGGGGGAAGATAGGCACGTCCTCCCAGACAGGTC
>Ga0207648_10007076_pt1 | contig 11071 bp, 7 predicted proteins | sample KBSMisM32_FD_184310 | JGI IMG/M metagenome (GOLD analysis project Ga0207648, IMG submission 184310) | Miscanthus rhizosphere microbial communities from Kellogg Biological Station, Michigan, USA - KBS Miscanthus M3-2 (SPAdes) (version 2) | ecosystem: Host-associated > Plants > Roots > Rhizosphere... | reverse complement strand
ACGCATCGTCGCCTGCGACGTGAGCGAGGAATGGACCGCGATCGCGCGCCGCTACTGGGAGAAGGCCGGGGTCGCGAACAAGATCGACCTGCGCCTGGGCCGTGCGACCGCGACCCTGGACCAGATCCTCGCCGACGAGGGCGAGGGCGGCTACGACTTCGCCTTCATCGACGCGGACAAGGGCGCCTACCGGGAATACTTCGAGCGCTGCCTGCGCCTCACGCGCCCCAACGGCCTCATCGCCATCGACAACACGTTGTGGTCGGGTGACGTGGCGGATCCGGCGAACACCAAGCCCGACACGGTGGCCCTGCGCGCCCTCAACGACGCCCTGCACCACGACGAGCGCGTGGACATCGCGCTGCTGCCGCTGGGCGACGGCGTCACGCTCGCGCGCAAGCGCTAGCCTCGCCTTCCTCCGGGGGCCTGACCTTGCGGAAGGTCGCGAGGAGCGCCAGGTCGTAGGCGATCTTGATGCCGCCGGCGGCCACCAGCGGCCAGCCGAAGGGCGAAGCGCCGAGCATCACGCCCGCGATCACCGGGCCCGCCGCGGAGGCGAGGCTCCTGGGCACCGTGGTGATGCTCGCGGCCGCGGGCCTTTCCTCCGGAAGCACGATCGCCATCACGTATGAGCTGCGCGTGGGCACGTCCATCTGCGACAACAGGCCGCGGATGAGCAGCAGCACCACCACCACGCCCAGGCTGTCGACGAAGGGGATCGCGGCCAGGCACAGGTTCGCCGGGATGTGGGTGAACACCATGGTGTTCACCAGCCCCACGCGTTCGGCGATGCGCACCGCGATGAGGAACGAGATCGCCGCGAGCAGGCTGGTGAAGAAGAAGATCACGCCCGCCTCCGCGGGCCCGACCCCATGCCGCTGGTAGAGCCAGAGCGCGATCATCGACTGCGCGACGAGGCCGCCGGCGAACGCGTCGACACTGAAGAGCGCGGCCAACATGTAGACCAGGCGCCGGGAGCGCGTGAGCGGCGCGGGCACCTTGCGGGCCTGCGCATCGATCCGACCGGGAAGCCCGCGGTAGACGATCGCCGTGGCCAGGGCCAGGCCGGCGTAGAACACGAACATCGCCTGCATCGCGGCCACCGCCGGGACGTCCCATTCGGCGGCAAGCCAGGCGGGCACGCCCGCGGCGAGCGCGCCCGTGGCGCCGGACAACGCGCCCACGAGGCTGTAGCGCGCGAATGCCGCGGTGCGATCCCCGTCGGCCACGACGCGCGAGAGCAGCGCGTGCTCCAGCGGCAGGAACACGCTCACGTCGCCGCTCGACGGGTTGAGGGTGCCGGCCACGGCGATGGCGAGCAGCGGCCAGAAGGACGTCACCGTGGCGAAACCGACCCCCGTCGCCAACATGAGCGCGGCAGAGGCCAGCAGCAGCGTGCGGATGTGGAATCGATACGCATGCAGGCCCACGCCGAGCGTCATCACGCCCGAGCCCACCAGCGTCGCGGTCGCGATGACCCCGACCTGTAGCGGCGCGTAGCCGATCGCCAGCAGGTAGGCGGGGAGCAGGAGGCTCACGTAGCCGTCGCCGAAGGCTCGAAGGCCCTTGGCGAGGAGGACGCGACGTGCGGAGCTGCGATCGGTGTCCATGCGCTTTCCTCCGGAGTCCGGCGAGGCGCAGTCGTTGGACGGGGACACCGTCTTGGAATCACCGGGATGCTGCGATCCCGATGCGTTGCTGAGGAAATCCTACACCAAAGAAAAAGGCCGCCCGAAGGCGGCCCTTCCCTTTCCCGCCGAGGCGGAAATTACTTGCCCATCGCCTGGTTGGTCGAGGGCTTGCCCGTCACTTCCTGCTTGGCCTTGCCCGCGAGCTCCTTGGTCTTGTCGACCGGCTTCTCCATCGCGGTGCGGAACTTGCCTTCCTTCTCCGTGCCCAGGACCTTGCCGTTGCCGGCGTCGATGAACACTTCGGTCTGGCCCTTGCCGTCGGCGACGTGGTACGAGTAGACCAGGCAGCCGTCTTCGGTCTCGATGCCGCCCTTGTTGATCTTGCTGCCCTTCACCTCGTCCATCGCGATCTTCTTGGCCTCTTCCGGCTTGACCTTGGCCATGGCGATGAGGTCGGACTTCTTCGCCGTCTTGTCGGCTTTGACGCTGCAGGCATCCTTGAACGTGCCGTTGGCGGCAACGGCGGCGAACGGCGCCGCGACCAGCAGGGCGGCGATGAGGGTACGTTTCATGTGTGTCTCTCCAGAGAGTGAGTTGGGGTCTTACTGCTCCCTTGGATGAGCGCGACGGGAATAAAGTTTGGCAACGCCGGCGCGTTCTTGCGTCGGCGGATTCCTACGGCGCAAACCGGATTTCAGGCGATGAAATCCCGGCTAGCGCGCGATCAGGCCCGCGACCAGCAGCGCCAGGACCGCGACGATGAGGGCGAGCACCCGCGTCTGGTAGCGCTGCGCCGCGGCGATGCGCTCCAGGCCCGCTTCCAGCCTGCGCGTGGTGGGCGCTTCGGCCAGCAGGCGGTGCGCCAGGCGCGGCAGCTGCGGCAGCGTGCGAGCCCACGCCGGGGCCTCGTCGCGCAGGCTCTTCGCCAGCCCGCGCAACCCGACCTGCTCGTTCATCCAGCGCTCCAGGATCGGCTGCGCGGTGCGGCGCAGGTCGAGCTCCGGATCGAGCTGGCGCCCCAGCCCTTCCACCTGCAGCAGCGTCTTCTGCAGCAGCACGAGCTGCGGCTGCACCTCCATGCGGAAGCGGCGCGACACCTCGAACAGTCGCAGCAGCAGCGCGCCGAAGTAGATGTCCTTGAGCGGCCGGTCGAAGATCGGCTCGCACACCGAGCGGATCGCGCCCTCGAACTCGTCGGGGCGCGTTTCGGGCGGCACCCAGCCCGCCTCGATGTGGGCCAGGGCCACGCGGTGGTAGTCGCGGTGGAAGAACGCCATGAAGTTGGTGGCGAGGTAGTTCTTGTCCTCGTCCGAGAGCGTTCCCATGATCCCGAAGTCCACGCCGCAATAGCGGCCGTCGCGCGCGACGAAGATGTTCCCGGGGTGCATGTCGGCGTGGAAGAAGCCGTCGCGGAACACCTGCGTGAAGAAGATCTCGACGCCGTCGCGCGCGAGCTTCGGGATGTCGATGCCCTCGCGGCGCAGGCGCTCGGCGGCGTTCACGGGGATGCCGTCGAGCCGCTCCATCACCATGACCTCGCGGTTGCACCAGTCCCAGTAAACCTCCGGGACGATCAGCAGCCGCCCGTCGGCGAAGTTGCGCCGCAGCTGGCTCGCGTTGCCGGCCTCGCGCAGCAAGTCGAGCTCCTCGCCGATGGTCTTCTCGAATTCCGCCACCACCTCGCGCGGGCGCAGCCGCCGGCCGTCGGCGCTGCGGCCCACGATGTCCGCGAGCACGTACAGCAGCGCCACGTCCTTGGCGATCACCTGGCGGATGTCCGGGCGCAGCACCTTCACCGCGGCCTCGCGCCCGTCCGGCAGCACCGCGAAGTGCACCTGCGCGACCGAGGCGCTCGCGACCGGCACCTGGTCGATGCTGCGGAAGACCTCCGTGAGCGGGCGCCCGTAGGCGCGGTCGAGCGTCGCCTGGACGTGCGACCAGTCGAAGGGCGGCACGCTGTCCTGCAGCTTCGCCAGCTCCAGCGCCACGTCCTCGGGGATGAGGTCCGGCCGCACCGACAGCAGCTGGCCGAACTTCACGAACACGGGGCCGAGCGACTCCAGCGCCAGGCGCAGCCGCGCGCCGCGCGGGCGGGCGCCTCCGGCCCAGAAATAAAGGAGGCCGAAGAGCGCGCGCAGCCCCGGCCGTGGCAGGAACTCGTCGAGGCGGAACCGCCCGACGGTGTGCACGATGCGAAGGAAGCGGAACGCGCGCATGGAAGCCGGATTCTACAGGCGGGGAAGCGGGGGTAAGGAAGCGCTCACAGGCGGTTACCCCTGAAATTTGACCCCGCACGGGGCGGTGCTAATCTGACGCCAACATGACGTACCAGGCCGATCGCCCCTTCACCCTTTACTTCGTCCGCCACGGCGTGACGGAGCCCAACTTCCGCGGCTACCGCTGCGGCGGCGACCTCGACCTGCCGCTGATGGACATCGGCTGCGACCAGGCCTACCTGCTCGCCAAGCAGATCGAGAAGATGAACCTGCGCATCGGCGTGATCGTCACCGGGTCGCTCATCCGCACGCGCCAGACCGCGGCCATCATCAGCGGGGTGCTCGCCAACGTGCCGGTCGAGATCGAGCCGCTGTTCAACGAGCGCCGCCTGGGCCAGTGGAACAACCGCCCGATCGCCGAGACCGAGGATCTGCTCAAGGCCAAGGTCACGCCGCCCGGCGGCGAGGCCGAGGACGACTTCACGCGGCGCGTCTCCGCGGGCCTCGACAACCTGCGCCCGCACCTCGATCGCCGGCCGCTGCTGGTGAGCAGCAAGGGCGTGGGCCGCGTGCTGCACGCCTTGCTCGGCGGCCAGGAACGCATGCAGATCGGCAACGGCGAGATCGTGGAATTCGCCGTCGCGCGCGAGCGCGGGGCGCAGGTCCTGCACGTCGCCCGCCCGCACCAGGGCTAGGCCGGCTCCGCCACCCGCTTCCTCGTCCTTCCCTTCGCGGGCGCGGGCTCCTCGGGCGCATCGCGCAGCCGCGCATGCAGCACCGACCACTCGCGCGCATCCGTCCGGCCGCACAGCCACTCGTGGATGAACCAGTTCTGGTTGCGGTCCGAGAGCACCGGCGTGTGCCCCGTGTCGGGCACGTGCATGACGGTGACGCGGGGATTCTCCTTCATGCGCTTGATGGTGGGCTCCAGCAGCGCGTCCGAGAGCATCCCGTGGATGAGGAGCACGGGGCACTTCACGCGCTTCCAGAGGCTCCACTGGTCGAGGCTTTCCTGCGCGTCGGCGCGATAGGCCTGGAGCGCGCGCACGTCGTGGCGGTAGATGCGCCCGCCCTCCTCGTCCGACCACTTGGTCTGGTGGAAGGTCACGTTGAAGCGGATGTCGTCGCTGATGGGGCCGTCGTTCTTCTGCGAGGCGCCGATCTTGCGCAGCAGGTCCGCGGGATCGCGGAACACGTAGTGGCGCGCGAGCGTCTGCGAGCGCCGCAGGCGCCGCTTCTTCGGAATGTAGGGGCCGATGTCGTTCAGGATCAGCGCGCTCACCATCTCGGGATGGCGCGCCGCGAGCTCCAGGGCCGCGCTGCCGCCCATCGAGGATCCGAGCACCGTCACCGGGCCCACGCCCAGGTGGTCGATCATCTGGCGCAGCTGCTCCACGTACGTCCCGAGGGAGTAATCGCGCTCGTCGGCCATCCACGCCGAGCGGCCGCGGCCCACCCAGTCCATGCACACCACGCGGAAATGCGGCTCCAGGTCGGATGCGAGGTAGTTGAAGCGCATCGCGGTGTTGGCCACGCCGCCGCAGCACAGCACCACCGGGTTCTCGGTGTCGCCCCAGTCGGTGAACGCGACCTTCACCGGGTAGAGCTTGCGGAAGCGCATGGCGCACTTCTGCAGCCGCTCCGGATGCTGGTAGTCGAAGTGCCGCAGGTCGAACTTGGTGTCGAAGCGCTCGATGATCCGCTTGGCGAGCGCCATGTACTCGTCCCAGTTGTGCAGGACGCGGCGGCGTCCCGGGATCGGCGGCTCCCAGTCCGGATCGTGCCGGCGGCGCCTCGACGGGGCGCTACTGGGCCGCGCCGCCACTCCCCTCGTCCTTCTCGTAGCCCAGCTGCACCGCCCGGCGCCGCTCGCGTTCGCGCTCGCGCTGGCGCAGCACGTCGATCATGACGTTGAAGGTGCGCGCGAGCTGGCCGATCTCGTCGTTGTGACGCACGGGAATGTTGGCCTTGTCGTAGTCCCCGGCCTTGAGCGCGTGCGCGGCGGTGGTGAGCCGCTGGATCGGCGTCACGATGCTGCGCGCGAAGATCATCGCCAGCAGCAGGAAGATGGTGCCCGCGAGCGCCACGCTCACGAGGGTGTTCTGGAAGAGGCGGTTCAGCGGCGCGGCGAAGTAGTCGCGCGATTCCGAAACCCCCACCGTCCAGGTGTGGCCGGGCACCGGCGCGAAGCCCGCGATCTCGTCGCGGCCGGTCACGGTCGAGAAGTAGGCCACGTTGCCGGGCTGCTTCGCGTTGATCATGTTCTTCGCCAGCCACGGCTGGTTGAGCGACTCGATCTTGGGCCGGCGGAAGCGCTGGTCGGCCACGATCTCGTCCATCTGGTCCTTCGTGAGCGGCACCAGCGACTTGAACATGAGCTTCTCGTCCGGGTGCCACACGATCACGCCGTCCTCGTCGATGAGGAACGGCAGGCGCTCGTTGCCGACCTTGGTGTTGGCGAGGATCCGACCGATGGGGTCGGCCTTGATGCGCATCACCACCGCGCCGATCACCTTGCCCTGCGGGTCGAGCACCGGCCGCGAATAAAACACGCCCGCCGCCCCCGCAACCGCGCCCACGATGATGCCGGTCATGAACGGCCGGCCCTCCATCGCGGTCTTGAAGTACTCGCGGAACTTGAAGTTCTTGCCCATCACGTTCGGGTCGGTCGCGACGATCGCGTTGCCGGCCGGGTCCATCACCATCGTGAACTGGATGTCGGGGTTCGACTTGATGAGGCCCTGCAGCTTCGACAGCGTCGCATCCACGCCCGCCTTGGTGGGCTTCTGCAGGAACGCGACGAAGTCGTCGTCGGTGCCCACGTAGTCGGCGAGGTTGCGGCTGTCGCCCAGCAGCTGCGCGATGCGCCCGGCCGTGCTCTGCGCCAGCTGCTCGAGGTTGCGCAGCTCGACCGCGGCCACGTGCTCCTGGGTCTTCTCCAGGTTGTAGTACGCGGTGATCATCATCGGCAGGAGCGCCGTGGCCATCATCGCGAGCGTCATCTTGACGGCGATCGGCCAGGACGCCGGCCGAAGCGTGGCGCGCATCACCCCGGCCATGCGCGCGCGCAGCAGGCGCGGGCTCTTGAGCGCCATGCGCCACGTCACCTGGTGGCCGGCTTCCTCGTCGCCCTTGCGCAGCGCCTCCTGCAGGCCCAGCGCGCCGGCGTGCGAGGAGAAGAGCGCCGAGCGGAACGCGCCTACGTCCTGCGGCCGGTCCGACGGATGCATCTTGAGCGCCCAGTCGATGGCGTTCAGGAATTCCGGGCTGTAGCGGCCCTGGCCCAGCAGCTGCGCCGAAGGCAGGGGATCCGGATCCTCCAGGCGGGCGGGCGCCTCGATCGGCTTCTTGCCGGTGACCACCCAGAAGAGGGTGGCGCCCATGGCGTAGAGGTCGGTCCAGGGGCCCTGGCGTCCGCCGCCGGCGTACTGCTCGATGGGGCCGTAGCCGGGGGTGACCACGGTGCCGATCTCGGCCTTTTCCGTGGCGGTCTGGCGGGCGGCGCCGAAGTCGAGCAGCACCAGGCTGCCGTCGGCGTCGCGCACATAGATGTTGTCGGGCTTGATGTCGCGGTGCAGGTAGCCGGCGGCATGGACCTCGGACAGGCCGTCCAGCAGCGGCGCGAACAGCGTGACCAGCATCGCCTCGGGAATGTTCTCGTGCTTCTTGCGATACGACTTGAGCGACTGGCCGCGCTCGTACTCCAGCACCATGTACGCGGTGCGGTTTGCCTCGAAGAAGCGGGCCACGCGCACGATGTTCGGATGGCGGAAGGTCGCCAGCGTCCGGGCTTCCACGAGGAACGCGTCCAGGCCGCTCTGGTAGAAATCCTGGTCCTCGTCGGCACGCGCCGAGACCGTATGGTCGACCGCGCGGTAGGCGAAGTCCTCCGGCAGGTATTCCTTGATCACCACCTTCTGGTTCAGGTTGACGTCGGTGGCGGCGTACGCGATCCCGAACCCGCCCTGGCCCAGGATGCCGTCGATCCGGTACTCGAACAGCCGGAAGCCGATCGGCAGGGCGATGTTGGGGGCGGCAGGCTTGGAGGGGATGGCCCGGCGGGGCTCGTTGGCGGCAGAGGCGCCCTCGCCCGCAGCCGGCTCCACCGGCGAGGTTCCCAGGCTGAACGTGTTGTTCCGGACGGTCGGCTCGACCACGACGTTGTCCTGGGCGTACCGGCGGGTAGCCACGTTCGGATCGAAAATGGTGCGTTCCGGCTTGTCGTCGGGCTTGTCGGACATGCGAAATCCCTGGCATCCCGGACCCCCCGCCCGGGCATCCCCAAACGCTACCACACTCCCGGCCCGAAACCCCGAAAAAGCCCAAGAGACAACAACTTACAGTTGAAATTTTAGGGTTTACACAAGGGTCGTGGTACCATGCGGCGATAAAACACGAGGGGCGGGCGAGGTCTCGGGGATGGGGACGATTCGCGTTCGGTTCATTCTGGTCGCACTGGTGGTGAGCTTCTTCGCCGTCGGTATGTCCGCGTTCCTGAATTACTTCAAGTACAAGAGCACCATCGGCAACATCGTGAAGTCGCGCGTGCTGGTGGTGGGGCGCGGCATCGAGAACAGCGTGCAAGCTTCGCTTCAGCTTGGGATGCAGTTCTCGGAGCTCTCGCAGCTTCCCCAGCTGATGCAGCGCGAGAAGTCGACCGACCGCCTGGTGCGCGGCATCGACGTCTTCGACTACAGCGGCCAGATCATCTACAGCACGGATCGCGCGCGCGTGGGCCAGAAGGTGCCCTCGACGTGGACGCAGGCCGCCGAGCGCTCCAAGACCACCGAGTGGACCGCCGACGAGAGCAACGAATACGTGGCCGGCATCTCGGTCAAGAACGCGTTCGACCTCACCGTCGGGTTCCTCGCGCTGCGCTATGGGCGCGACGAGGTGGAGAACGCGGCGGCCAAGGCCGGACGGGAAATCCTGCTCGCCGCCATCGCGTCGTTCCTCGGCATCGCCATCGTGGCGCCGCTGGCGCTCATCGTGGTGATCCGGCGTTTCGAGCGCGACCTGCGCACGCTCGAGGCCGCGGCGAGCCACCTCGAGGACCGGGCGCAGACGCAGCTGTCCTCCGGCAGCGCATTCGACTCGGCCATCGGGCACCTGCGGGCATCGCTGCGCGATGCCAACACCTCGCTCGACGACCTGCGCGGCAAGCTCGACGGGGCCGGGTGACGCCATGACCGGCATGCTGGAGAAGAACTACCTCTGGCGCGTCTACTGGCGCCTGGCGGGCGTGATCATGGCCTGCGTCGTGGTCGCCCTCGCGGTGGTGTCGTACTACTCGCACCGGGTGTTCGACGAGCAGCTCGTCCCCGAGACGCAGCACAAGGCGGCCACGGTGGCGGCCTCGGTGCGCGCGCTCATCCTCAAGGCCACCGGCTACGGCGTGCAGTTCAACCAGCTCTACGGCGTCGAGCAGACGTTCGGCGAGGTGTTCGAGGAGAACCCGGAGTTCAGCTTCGCCGCGGTCACCGACCTCGACGGCAAGGTGCTCTTCGCGCGCGGGCGCGAGCCGGACCAGGCGCGCGAGTACTTCCGCCGCGACACGGTGCTCGCGGTGGGCCTCGATCCGACGGCCACGTGGACCGCGTCGCCCGCGGCCATCGGCGGGCAGTATTTCGTGAGCACGCCGATCGCCTCCGACAAGCCGCTGGGGATGCTGCACATCGGCATCGACGGCAAGTTCGTCGACAACGTCCTGCTCGAGGTGATGCTGGACGTGGTGGTGGTGCTGGTGGTGTCGCTCTTCTTCACGCTCGAGCTGCTGAACTTCATGGCGGGCGCGCGCCTGGCCTCCGGGCTGGGCGAGTTCGGCCAGCAGGTCGACCGCATGCGCTCCGGCGACTTCACCGCGACCGCGCGCATCCGCGCCAACGACGAGATCGGGCGCCTGCTGCGGCGCATCGACGCGGCCATCGACCACCTGAACGTGCGCTACGAGTTCCTGGTGGGCGAGCTCGAGGACAAGCTGCGCGCGGCCACCGGCCCGCGGCGCGAGCAGCTGCGCCCCGCGATGCAGGCGCTCGAGGGCATCCGCGCCCGCTTCCGGTTCGGCTCCGCGCCCAAGGATTCCGAGGGCGACGAGATGAACCTGAACCGCATCCGCGCGCCGCTCTTCGCCTTCATCCTCGCCGAGGAGATGACGCGCTCGTACCTGCCCACGTACGTGAACCAGCTGCTGGTCGCGATCCCCGGCGTGTCGCCGCAGGTGGTGATCGGCCTGCCGATCATGCTGTTCATGCTGATCGTGGCGCTGGGGCAGCCCTACCTGGGCAGCTGGAGCGAGCGCGTCGGCCGCCGCCGCGCGATGCTGATCGGCGCCTCGATCGCGACCGTGGGATTCGCCGCCACGGCGCTGGCGATCAACCTCTACGACCTGCTGCTGTGGCGCTCGCTGTGCGCGCTCGGGTACGCGATGGTGTTCGTGGCGGCGCAGGGATACGTGCTGGATCGAACCGGCCACGACAACCGCGCGCAGGGCTTCGCCCTCTTCATCGGCGCGATCATGGTGGCCACGGTGTGCGGCCCGTCGATCGGCGGCATCCTCGCCGACAACATCGGCTTCCGCGCCTCGTTCGGCGTCTCCGCGGTGATGGCGCTCACGTCGCTGCTGGCGATCGCGCGCCTGCCCACCATCGAGGTGCGCACCAACACCAGCCCGCGCCCCTCGCGTGGCCCGCGCATGCGCGAGGTGGTGGCGCTGCTCATGAACAAGCGCTTCATGACCCTCACCGGCTTCGCCGCCATCCCCGCGAAGGTGATCCTCACCGGCGTGTGCTTCTACCTGGTGCCGCTCTACATCGTGTCCATCGGCAACACCTCGGCCATGGCCGGCCGGATGCTGATGGTGTACGCGGTGATGATGGTGCTGATCGTGCCGCTGTCGGCGAGCCTCTCGGACGCCTCGATGCGGCGTGACCGCTACGTGTCGGTGGGCCTCATCATCTCCGGCCTCTCGGGCCTGCTGCTGCTCGTCTCCGACAGCTTCCTCGTGCTCTTCGGCGTGGTCTTCCTGCTGGGCCTGGGACAGGCGCTGTCGATCGCCGCGCAGAGCGCGCTCGTGGCCGAGCACTGCCACGAGGAGATCCGCATCTACGGCAGCGACGCGGTGTACGGCGTCTACCGCCTGCTGGAGCGCCTGGGCAACGCGCTGGGCCCGCTCATCGCCTCGATCCTGGTGATCTTCTGGGGCTACCAGGGCGCCTTCATCGCCAT
>Ga0207648_10007075_pt1 | contig 11071 bp, 8 predicted proteins | sample KBSMisM32_FD_184310 | JGI IMG/M metagenome (GOLD analysis project Ga0207648, IMG submission 184310) | Miscanthus rhizosphere microbial communities from Kellogg Biological Station, Michigan, USA - KBS Miscanthus M3-2 (SPAdes) (version 2) | ecosystem: Host-associated > Plants > Roots > Rhizosphere... | reverse complement strand
AGACAGGTCAGGCTTTAGCTCTCCTCGACCGCGGAGAGCACCGCCTCCGCGGCGCGGTCCAGCACCCCGGGGGCGCCGAGCTTCCTCCGGACGCCGCGCAGGGACTCGCGCACCCGCTCGGCCTCCGCCGGGGAATCGAGATAGCGGGCCAGCGCTCCCGCGATCGCCTCCTCGGTCACGGCCCCCTGGAAGAGCTCGGGGACAATCCCTTCCCCCGCGATGAGGTTCGGCAGGGAGATGATGCGATACGGCTGCTTCTTCCGGAGCATGTGCTCGTGCACGCGGAAGGTCATCTCGATGTCCTCGCAGGTGAAGTTCGGCGAGAAGCCGCCCACCTCGATCACCACGTCGCGCCGCCACATGCCGTAGCCGCCCGACACGCACATCATGCATTCCAGCTTGCTCCACGCCGCGCGATAGTCCACGAAGGCGCGCATCATGTCGAGGAGCTGGAAGTCGCCGAGCAGATGGTCGTTCGTCGTCGGACCATCGTAGCCCGGCTCGCCGATCGTCTCCGGCGTGAGGCTGATCCCGAAGAAGCTCGCCGCACCGACGATCCGCGCCGGATCGCGCGAGATCATCGTCATCGCCTTCAGCACCGCGTCCGGCGTGAACATCGTGTCGCCGTCCACGCAGCAGAGATAGCGGAAGCGGGCGAAGTTGATCCCGCAGTTGAGCGCGTCCGCCTTGCCGCCGTTCTCCTTCGACACGACGGTGAGCCGCGGATCCTTGCGGCTGCGGTAGACCATCTTGACCGGCTTGGTCTCGAGCGAGCTCCGATAGAACACCTGGCGCGGCTCGAGGTCGTACTCCTTGATCATCGCGGCGAGCGTCCCGTCGGTCGAGCCGTCGTCCACCGCGATGACTTCGATGTTGGGATACGCCTGGCCGAGCAGCGACTTGAGCACGGGCACCGCCATCAGCTCCTCGTTGTACGAGGGCGCGATGATGGTGACGGGGATCGAGTGCGCGGACTCGAGCACCGACTCGTAGTCCTCCGCGTGGTCCTGATTGCGCCGGAATCCCGCTTCGATCACGGCGAGGATCCCCATCATGAGCGCGTAGCAGGCGAGCAGGCCGGAATAGACGAACGTGATGATGATCGCCCAGTGCAGGAAGGTCAGCACGCCTGGTGTGGGTTGGATCACGACGCCGCGCCCTCGAGCTGAAGGGTCCGCAACAGCTCGTCCACTCCCTGAATCGGCTCGTCCTTCGAGCGCAGGGCAGCCGCCCGCGACATTGCCACTCCTCCCTCACGCAGCGCGCGTCGCAGCACGTCCACCGCTTCGTCGGTGGGATGCGCGCCGCTCGCGATGCCGCGCAGCGTCCAATCGAGTACGCCGAGGTTCTGGAGCACCTCGGCAGCGCCATTGCGCGCGAATCCGTCGGTCGACGAGAGTTCCGCCGCCACCTCGCGCCACGTGCCGGGGCCGAGGCGTACCAGCGCATCCTTCGCCGAAGCGCGCACCGACCACTCGCGATCGGCGAGCAGCGGACAGATCGACGACGCGATCGCCTTGCGGCGCGCGCGATCGGGAGAGCGCTCGCCTGCCTGGGCCAGCGCACGGATCGCCGCACTGCGCACGAAAGGCGCGGGATCGGTGAGCCGGCGCGTCGCAACGCGTGCGACGCCCATCGGCACCATGGCGCCGAGCGTCAGGAGCGCCGCCTTCCGCACGGGCGCATCGGTGTCGTCCACGAGCGGCATGAGCGCCGTGGAGAGGCCATTCTCGTCGTGATTCTCGCGCAGGAGCGTCGCCGCCCAGTAGCGCATCTCGGGGCGCTCGTCGGCGAGCATCGGGCGCAGAAGGTCGACGAGCGGGATCGTGAACCGCTCCAGCCGCGCCGCGATCCGCGACGCCGGCAGCCGCGAGATCCGCAGCCCTTCGATCAGGATCTGCGCCGCGCGCTCGTCGCCGATCCGCTGGAGCACCGTCGCCGCCGCGCTGGCGACGTCGGGATCGGGATCGGAGAGCGCCGCGCGCAGCAGCGCGTGGATCGCCGACGGCCGAACGTGCAGCAGCACGTGCAGCGCCGAGACGCGCCGCCACTTGGCGCGGGCGCCGCGATGGGGCGTGGCGTCGCGCAGCGTCTGCGGCAGCCCGAGCACAGCGAGCGCCATCCGCGCGCATTCCTCGCGCACCCACGCTGGAAGCTCGTCGTCGCCCGCCATCCGGTAGATGACGTGCGTCGGCACACGGTCCATCAGCTGTCTCACGAACTCGGCACGCTCGGCGTACGACAGCTCGGCGAGTCGCGGATCGCTGAGCGAGCGATGGATGAGGCCGAGCTGCCGCTTGCGCCGGTCGTAAGCCAGACGGTCGAGCACCACCCAGACCGACAACACGAGCCAGAGTACAACCGTGATCACGAAGCCCGCAGCAAGCAGTGGCTCGACCCGGGCCTCGAAGATCGGGAACATCACGCCACCCGGACCGGGTGACGCGGAGCGACGGGCGCGCGCTGCGCGGAGCGCTCCTGGCGCGCCAGGAACGAGCGCATCACCGAATCGACGATCTCGTCGATGTCCGTCGTCGGCGCGAAGCCGACCAGGTTGCGCAGCTTGGACGTATCGGGGACGCGGCGGGGCATGTCCTCGTAGCCCGACTCGTAGGCGTCCTCGTACGGGATCAGCACGATCGGCGACTCGGACTTCGTCAGCGCCTTCACGCGCTGCGCGAGCTGGAGGATCGTGATCTCGGTCGATCCGCCGATGTTGTAGATCTGCCCCGCGGCCTCCGGACGGTCCATGAGCGCGATCAGCGCCTTCACGACATCCTTCACGAAGCCGAAGCAGCGTGACTGCGAGCCGTCGCCGAACACCGTGATCGGCTTCCCCGTCATCGCCTGCTGCACGAGCGAGGGGATGACCATGCCGTAGTGGCCCGTCTGCCGCGGACCCACCGTGTTGAACAGGCGGACGACCGTCACCGGCATGTTCCGCTCGTGGTAGTACGCGAGGGCGAGGAACTCGTCGAGCGCCTTGGAGCAGGCGTAGCTCCAGCGTCCCTTGGACGCCGAACCCATGACGATGTTGCCGTCCTCACGGTAGGGAAGGTCGGTGCTCAGCCCATACACCTCCGACGTGGAGGTGAAGAGCACCCGCTTCCCCTTCTTCGCGGCGGCCGAGAAGACGACCTCGGTGGCCTGCACGTTGTTCTCGATCGTGCTGATCGGACTGTCGATCACGCGGCGCACGCCGACCTCGGCCGCGAGGTGGTAGACCACGTCCACGCGGTCCACCAGCTCGGCCGTCACGCGCTCGTTCTGAACGCGGTCGATCGTGTAATGGAAGTACGGGTGCCGCTTCAGGTACTCGATATTGTCGATGCTGCCGGTCGACAGGTCATCGAGAACGAACACCTGGTCGCCGCGCAGGAGGCATGCATCCGCGAGATGGCTTCCTACGAATCCGGCGCCGCCAGTGATCAGTACGCGCATCTGTTTGTATGTCCCCTAGGGTCTCCAAGGGGGACGACCAAACAGACCCGGCTGTAACGGGGGTCACAGCCCTGGTGGGGCGTAACGTCTCAGGTGCGACGGGTCCGGGGGGAGGCGGTCTTTTTCTTCGCGGGGGCAGGCGTCTCGGCGAGCTTCCAGAACTGCCGTTCGCCGATCACCGTCACCTTGATCCCCTCGGCGGCCAGCCGGCGCACCTCGATCAGCTTGGACCCGCCATCCCGGCCGGCGATCTGCAGCGCGTTCGGCCGGCCGCGCACGAGGATGTCCGTCGACTGGCCCGGCTTGGACTGGACGAGCGCCCCCGCCTTGCGCGCCGCCTTGATCGCGTCGGCGCGGGGGCGGACGAGGAATCCGGTGAACGAGACGCGCTTCCCCTTCAGGCCCGCCACGCGGCCGAGGCTCGGCTCCTTCGGCGGCTTCCGGAGGGCGGCGATCAGCTCGCGCGCCGACTCGTAGCGCTTGCCGCGCGAGCCGAGGCAGCAGTGGATCACCTCCTTGAGGTGGTCGCTGCAGGGGAGGTTGCGGACGTCCTTGCTCCGCATCGGGCTCGTGATGTCGCCGCGGAGCAGCATCGCGGCGAGGAGCCCGATCTGATAGACGTCGTCGCGCTTCTGCCAGCGCCGCACCCGTCCCCAGGCGATCTCGTTCGGGACGTGGAACAGGTTGAAGGCGTCCGCCGTCACCCCGCGCCGGCTGAGCTGATGCGTCGCGATGCCGAAGTCGCCCAGCTTGAGCTCATTGCCTGCGCACACGAACACGTTGAATGGCGTGAGGTCGCGGTGCATTGCATGTCCGCGATGCAGCGCGTCGAGCGCGCCGGCGATGGCGGAGAGCTCGCGCCGGACGAACCGCTCCGACTGCGCGCCGACCTTCTCGAGCCATGTGCCGAGGTCGCCGTGCTCGGCGTACTCCATGGCGAGGCAGTAGCGCATCTCCCCGTTCACCGAGTCGACGAAGCGATCGAAGACGCGGAGGGCGCGCGGCTCGCGTGCCAGCAGCTCGGCGAAGTACGCCTCGCGCAGCCAGCCGGAGAGCCTGTCGCTGATCTTGACGCAGACCCTGTCGGGGGAGCCGGCGCTCGAGGGGGTGGCGAGGTACACCTCGCCGAAGCCGCCCTTTCCGATGAGGCGATCGAGCCGGTAGGAGCGCCCCGTCTCCGAGCTGTACGCCGAGCCGGCCGGCGCGGGCTGCGCCTCGGCGGGGGGCAGCTGGCGGTCGACGTGGCGGGTGTAGCTCGCGCGCCTGGTGAGGGCGGGCCGGGTGGGAGTGGACATACGGCAGACCGATCGAAGGGACGCTGGCGGGCCCGGTGACGGATGCCACCCAGCTCCGTGGAGTGTGCAGCAGGCACCTCGCTAACGCCAGCGCACGATGCCCAGACGAGTTACAAGATCGCCTCCACCCGAAGTGCCTCGCACAACTTTACCACTGAAGTCGCAATCGCGAACTGCTCATTTGGGGTCGAGACCGCGTTTCCGCGTACATGCAATCCCACTGCACGTGAACTGACGGGATCGTACCACACGGCGCCCGAGTCGCCGCCCACAGCGATTGGTCCCTCGTCGAGGCCGCGCGCAACCTGCTTGAGGTGAAAGCCTGGACCCAGTCCTTCGAAGAGACCGATCCCGTCGACCTCGGCCTGCGTCACACATGATACCGAGCCCGCCTTCACGAGAATGGTACCCAGGTCGGCGAAGTCGGAATCCAAGATGAGGTCCCCTGTCTGCGCGACCCGGTTGGTGAGCGATCGAGAGCCATCGTCCACATAACGAGCAAGCGCTGCGTCGAAGATGATCGACCGCCGAGTGAGACTTGCAACCGCGTCGATGGCGCTCCCTCCGTCCTCGCGACCTGGCTGAATGATCGGATCTCCTGGAGTCGGATTGGCCACGTCTGCCAGCACGTGGTCGGCGCTCAACACGTAAACGGAGTTGGAGTCCTCGTCGACGCCTCGCACGAACATTCCCAGAGTGCCGGCAGAGCCGCGAACGTTTCCAATGCTGATCCCGGGTTGCAGCGTCTGCAGCTTTTGCTTCCGGTCGTCGCAGTGGACCACCGTGGTGCCGTGCTCGACGTACTCTCCCTGAATGACGTCGGTCCACAAACCTTCAAAACGTCCAGGGATCAGCTGCGAACGCGGAATCTGTCGGCGCGCTCGCTTGTCGCGTACGTGAATGCGGACGCAGTATCCGGCGTCGGAATCGGTGTCATGATCCTTCAGCTTGATTCCAACATCGATCGCCGTGACGTTGTCGCGCGTCGCGAACGTCGATACGGCACGGAAGTATTTGCTCACGATGTCGTCCGGAACTCCTGCGGCGGCGAGCATCGCGCGTGCGACGGCGAAGCCGGGCAGCACGCGCCGGGAATCGGTGGCTCGTGCGCGCAATCGGCCCTGGAGATTGCGGCTCATTGCGATCTCGACGCGAGGCGTGGCGCGAACGAGAGGTGTATGGCGCCCCACGCGTGCGAGCGTTGCCGAGGCCCATTGAATTCGGGGGTTCGGCCGGCCGCCATGACCCGGCCGGTGAACGTTCCTCCCAGGATCGTCCACGCACCGGCTAGGCCGGCCTCACCCTCGAGGAGTGCGTGGTTCACCTGGCTTCCGGAGAAGGTGTGCACGCTTTCCCGGAACTGTCCTTGAAGCAGAGCGTTGTAGCCGACGAGCCGTCCGCGCGCGCCGGCGAACGCGTATGCCTCCCATGGATGTCGGTCATCGCTGGCCTCGATTCGCTGCTGAATCGAGTTCAGTGGATTCGAGTTGAATTCCCAGAAGTTGGTGCGAATGCGCCCGATTCGACCCGCCACTCCCATCGCGACGTTGGTGTAGTAGCCGGCACTCGCTTGTGCATCCCACGTGGCCTGTCCGTGCAATCCCGGATCGACCGGTGACGGTCCGGCGAGCAGCTGCTCGATTCCCACCGTGTACAGCAGCGTGGGCTCCCCGCCGTTCGAGATCTGGTTGCCCCAGCCCTGCGGATCGACGGGTGTCGACTTACCGGACCTGCGGCGCAGGCTTCGGTGGAGATCCGTTTGAAGTGCCTTGGCCAGATTCCATCCGAGTGCCGCGATCGTCAGCTCGCTCCAGACGGCACGGCGCGAGAGCTTGAGCGGGTCGTCCTTGCGGCGCACGCTGACTCGACGAAGCTGGAAACCGAAAAGGGATGCGTACGGACGATCGTCCACGATCGGTGTGGAGATTCCGAGGTCTGCGCGCCGAGGAGTGAAAGCAGAGCCCAGAATCGTCAGCGTATGTAACGAAACCTCACGATTCCGGTGTGCGCGCCTCATGTGTACCACGGGATCGGATAGCAGGTCGAACAGCGACAACGGACCCGTCAGCCCCGACTCGGAGACCCATCGGCCGCCGAGCGAGAAGGCGAAGCCACCCGTGTAATTCTGGTCGGTCTCGAAGCCGAACACGTCGTTCTCGGCGTAGAACCCGAAACCCGACGACGCCGGCTCCAATGAGATGTCTTGCGGTCTCGGTAGGAACGGATCGGGCATCTTGGGGGGCGCTGCCGCCTTCGCCGGAACGGTGTCCTGCGCAGCTCCTTGCGACGGTCTGAGCAACGCGAGCAACGCGAAAGCCACGACGGCGATGCGGCGCATGGGACGCTCACTGAAAAGGGAGACGCTGAGGGGAACCCAATGTAGAGCTCCCTTTTCCGGCGGCAACCGCACCGTGTGGGCAAAACACCGAGATCTTGGGTCACTCTTCGTCTGTCGTGCGCCGCTCCGTCCGCTCTAGCGCCGTGACTTCCTGACTCCCACCTTCCCGTCACCTCCACCCCAGTCTATGGCTGACGACTCGACGCTGATCGCCGCCGGGCTCGACGACCGCTACGTCATCGAGCGTGAGCTCGGCGCCGGTGGCATGGCCGTCGTCTACCTCGCCCGCGATCGCAAACTCGACCGCGAGGTCGCCCTCAAGGTCCTCCGTCCCGAGCTCGGTGCAGTGCTCGGCTCCGAGCGCTTCCTCGCCGAGATCAAGATCTCGGCGCGGCTCGACCATCCGCACATCCTCACGCTCATCGACTCCGGCGAGTCGAACGGCTTCCTGTACTACGTGCTGCCGTTCGTGCGCGGCGAGTCGCTGCGCGACAAGCTGCATCGCGAGCACCAGCTCGGGATCGAGGAATCGCTGACGATCGCGAAGCAGGTGGCGAGCGCGCTCGACTACGCGCATCGGCAGGGGCTCGTGCATCGCGACATCAAGCCGGAGAACATCCTCCTCCAGGAAGGGGAGGCGATGCTCGCCGACTTCGGCATCGCGCTCGCCGTGAAGGAAGCGGGTGGCAATCGGCTGACGCAGACGGGTCTCTCGCTCGGCACGCCGCAGTACATGTCCCCCGAGCAGGCGACGGGCGACCGCGGCATCGACGCGCGCAGCGACGTCTACTCCCTCGCCGCCGTGCTCTACGAGATGATTGCCGGCGAGCCGCCGGTCACCGGCGCGACCGCGCAGTCGATGATCGCGAAGCTGATGACGGAGAACCCGACGCACCTGCGCGTGCTGCGGGACACCGTCTCCCCCGAGCTCGACGCCGCGGTGGCGAAGGCGCTCTCCAAGACGCCGGCCGACCGGTTCGGGAGCGCGGGAGAGTTCGTGCGCGCGCTCGAGGTGAAGCACGCGACGTCCCCGACGATCGTCACGCCCGCGGCGAAGCCGTTCAATCGGCGCAACCAGATGGTCGGCGCGGTCGTCGTCCTCGGCGCGGTCGCGGCGCTCACTGCCTCCGCCATGCGGAGCAGAACGCCGGGTCCCGCGACGCTCGGGACGAAGACGCAGCTCACGTCGACGGGAACGGTCCTCTTCCCCGCAATCTCCTCCGACGGGAAGCAGCTCGCCTACCTGCAGCGCCACTGCGTGTCGGCCAACTGCACGTACTCCGCCGTCGTGCAGGACGTCGGCGGTGCGACGACGCGCACGATCCTCGAGGGAACGACGGCTGGCTACAACCTCGAGTGGAGTCCCGACCGGCGGAACCTGATGTTCAGTGGGACAATCCGCGGACGCGCCGGCACCTACCTCCTGTCCGCGCTCGGCGGGGAACCGCGGTTCCTCACCCCCGGTGTCGCGACCTTCTACGCGGGTGGCGACTCGCTGCTCCTCGGGCCGGCACCGCGGCCGGACTCCGTGTACTACGCGCGCGTCGCCGCGCTCGACGGCGTGGCGCGCGACAGCATCAGGATCGCCGGACCTGGCAACGGCCTCTGGGCGCTCTCCGTCGTGCCGGGGACGAACTGGATCCTCACGCTCGTCGTCCAGCCGCCGCACGGGCTCTGGCAGATCGTCGATCGTTCGGGGAAGGTTGCCGATCGCGTCGTCAACGCATGCACCTGCGGCGGACTCGCCGCCACGGATGCGGTCTGGCTCGCGCGCGCCGGCGACGGCCTCGAGGAAGCGGTCGTGCGCATCGCGATCGACCGGAACAGCGGCCGCTTCTCGGCGCGACAGGACACGATGACGCGCGGCGTGTTCACGGCGTTCACTCTCACTGGCGACGGGGCCGGGATGGTGATGGACGAGGGCACGTTCGATCACTCGGTGTGGGCGGTGCCGTTCACCGACGTGATGAAGGGCAACCTGCCGGACGAGCGCCGCGTCGCGCACGCGTCGACTCAGGTGGGGGCGCAGATCTCGCCGAGCGGGTCGACGCTGCTCGTGCGCCGCACGGTGCCGACGACGGCGGGCCACGCGGAGGTGCGCTACTCACTGATGCCGTTCGAGGGCGGTGCGGAGTCGCCGCTCCCGGGCGCGGGGTCGATCAAGCGCGCGGTGTGGTCAGACTCGCAGCACGTGGCCACGTGGACCACGCTCGCGAGCGGCGGTGTGCGGCTCTCGGAGGTGGACGTGCGCACCGGCGCCCAGCGCAACACCTTCGAGCTTCCCGATTCGACGATCGCCGACTTCGCCGCACTGCCGAATGGCTGGGCGTGGATCCCGGCGAAGCGCGATCGGGTCGTCGTGTCCGAAGCGGGACGCCGCCACGAGTATCGCCTGCTGCCCTGGTTCAGTGGTGCCCGCTATGTCGTGGCGGATCGCGCGAGACACCGCGTGTTCTACGGCGGGTTCGGGAGCGCGACGGGCGATTCGCTCGGCGTCGGCGCAATCACGCTGGATGACGGCAAGCAGGCGCTGTGGGCGACGCACTTCGCCGAGGACGGTCGCATCTGGGCGGGCGGCACGCACGCCGTGATCATGGCCGTCGCCGAGACGCAGGATTCCTGGGCGCTGTATGCGATGGACGGACCGGGGCAGGTGACGCCGCTCGGCACCGTCGGTCGGCCGATCGTCGGCTTCACCGCGTCGGCGGATCTGAGCCGCGCGACGGTGATGGTGCGCGACTATCGCGCCGACGCCTGGCTGAACAAGGTCGTCGTGCACTGAGACGCGGCTCGCGCGACGTGATCGTCGCGCGAGCATCCGCAACTAGAGGTCGCGCCGCGCCTGCGTGCCGACGATGATGGTGATGTTGTCGGTCCCGCCGCCGTCGAGCGCGTCCTGGAGCAGCTGCTCGCACACCTGCTTCGCGGTCGTCATGGTGCGCAGCCGCTCGGCGATCTTCTCGTCGCTCACGTGCTTCGTGAGGCCGTCGCTGCAGAACAGGTGCGTGTTGTTCCAGTCGGCCTGAAGGCGCGTCACCACCGGCTCCGCCGTGTCGGCGCCGAGTGCGCTCGAGAGCACGTGCGCGAACTGCGTGTGCGGCGCCTGCGCGCGCGTGAGGATCCCCTGGTCAACGAGCTCCTGCGCGACCGTCTGATCGCGCGTGAGCTGCGTCAGCTGGCCATCGCGCCAGAGGTAGTAGCGCGAGTCGCCGACCTGGACGACGTAATACACCGGCCACACGCCCATGAACAGCGTGAGCGTCGTCGCCATCGTCCCTTCCTGACCGCTCTCCGCCCGCCGCGCGAGGATCGCGTCGTGCGAGCGCAGCACGCATTGCTGTAGCTGCTCGGTGAACGCCTTCTCCGTGACGTTGCGGTCGTAGAGGCACGACATGCTGTCGTTCACGTACTGCATCACCGACTCGAGCGCCGTGGCGCTCGCCTCTGCGCCTCCCTCGAGCCCGCCCACGCCGTCGGCCACCATGGCGATGAACGCGACCCGCTGCTCGCCGATTGGGAGATGCTTCTGTGGGCCGAGATTCGTCGCCAGGACGTTGACCTGCTTGTTGACCGTGGCGAGGAGGAAGTGATCCTGATTGTCCTTGCGGACCTTTCCGACGTGCGTCAATCCGTGGACGTCGATCTCGTCGTCGCGAGGCTTGCGATCAGCGGTGGAGATGAGGGTGGTGGCCATGGCACGCCTGTCGTGGTTGTCAGCGTTAATCTGACGCACACGGCGGGGGTGGTCGCAAGGGTGGGGAGGATCTCCTAGGCCCTCGAGCGGTCGCGTCCGGCACGGGCGGAAATCTTTCGGCCATCGGCCAGCGGGGAGCGGTTCAGGTGAGCTCAAGCCGTGAGCGGTTCAGGTGAGCTTGAGCCGTGAGCGGTTCAGGTGAGCCCAGCGGCGAGCGGGCAGCGGCGAGCGGCCAGCTGTCAGAGGGCAGTCAGCGGTCAGCTACGCTCACCGCTCGCTGCTGATCCGCTGACCGCTCGCCGC
>Ga0207648_10007072_pt1 | contig 11072 bp, 8 predicted proteins | sample KBSMisM32_FD_184310 | JGI IMG/M metagenome (GOLD analysis project Ga0207648, IMG submission 184310) | Miscanthus rhizosphere microbial communities from Kellogg Biological Station, Michigan, USA - KBS Miscanthus M3-2 (SPAdes) (version 2) | ecosystem: Host-associated > Plants > Roots > Rhizosphere... | reverse complement strand
CACGGCCGAGCGTGCTACCGTCATCACCCCCATCTCCGCCATGCCCCCCGCCATCGCGCGCGAAAGGACGGCACCCCGAATGAGCTCGGCCCAGGACGACGACGATCTCGAGGCGCGGCTCCGGCGCGTGCTGCGGCAGGAGCTCGGGCTCACCCACGTCGTGCCCGCCGACAAGTGGCGGGGCGGCGAGCTGGTGCTGCGGCCGGGCAAGCCCGGGCTGCAGGAGAAGAAGTGGCCGATCGACAGCTTCTTCCACAAGATCGTGATGATCCGCAACAAGCTGCGGACCCTCGAGCAGCAGGTCAACGCCTCCGAGCTGCCCGACGACGCGAAGGTCCGGCTGCAGTCCTACATCAGCGGCTGCTACGGCACGCTCACCAGCTTCAACGTGCTCTTCGCCGACGAGGAGGACCAGTTCAAGGGCTCCGGCGGGGACTGATCGCGGGCGTGCTCGCGGCCGCGGCCGGCGCTCAAGCCGCGCCCGCGCCGCCGCCGCCGCCCCGGCTCGCTCCCCTCGGCTACGTCTGTGCGCGGACCTCGGGGCCGATCGTGGTGGACGGGCGCCTGGACGATGCGGGGTGGCGGGACGCGCCCTGGACGGCCGACTTCGTCGACATCGAAGGCGAAGCGCGGCCACGACCCACGCTTCGCACGCGCGCGAAGATGGCCTGGGACGACGCGTTCTTCTACGTCGCGGCGGAGCTGGTCGAGCCCCACCTCTGGGCCACTCTCACCCGCCACGACGCCGTCATCTTCCAGGACCACGATTTCGAGGTCTTCATCGATCCCAACGGCGACAGCCACGAGTACTACGAGTTCGAGATCAACGCGCTCGGCACGGGCTGGGACCTGCTGCTCCCGCGTCCGTACAAGGACGGAGGGCGCGCCGTCCACGACTGGGAGATCGCGGGGCTGCAGAGCGCCGTCCACCTCGACGGGACGGTGAACGATCCTTCGGACGCGGACCGGGGCTGGACGGTCGAGCTCGCCTTCCCCTGGCCCGCGCTGGCCGAGGTGGCGCGCCGCCCCGCGCCCCCGCACGACGGGGACCAGTGGCGCGTCAACTTCTCGCGCGTCGAGTGGACCCTGCGCACGGCGGGAGGCCGCTACGAGAAGGTTCCGGGGACGAGGGAGAACAACTGGGTCTGGTCTCCCCAGGGCGTGATCAACATGCACCGGCCCGAAGCCTGGGGCTACGTCCAGTTCTCCACGAGCCCGCCCGGCGCCGCCTCGCTGCGGCCCGATGCCACGCTCCCCGCGCGCCGCTGGCTGCACGAGGTCTACTACGCGCAGCGCGCGTACCGCGAAGCGCACCAGCGCTGGGCGCGCACGCTGGACGAGCTGGGCGTGGCCGCTCCCGCGGACCCCGCTCTCGCGCGGCCGGCCCTGGAGGTGACGTCCGCGCTCTTCCAGGCCTCGGTGGAGCTTCGAGGTCCGGACGGCGCCCCCCAGCGGTGGAACATCCGGCAGGACGCCTTGATCTGGCCGGACTGACGCCGGCGGTCAGGGCTTCGGGGACGCGGTCGGGGCCGCAGCCAGGAACTCGAGGGCCAGCCGGTTGAACTCCTCCGGCTGCTCCATATGCACCAGGTGCCCCGCGTTGCGCACGACCACGCGCCGGGCGCCCGCGATGCCGGCCTGGATGGCTCCGCCGTGGGCGTGCACATCGGGCATGTCTTCGGCCCCGATCACGATCAGGGTCGGGGCCTTGATCTCGCCGAGCCGGCCCAGCGCAGGCACGCGTGGGCCGCGCAACAGCGCCCAGGGCACGCGCAGGTTCTGCGGGTTCGCAGTCAGGAGCGCCTTCACCCGCTGCCTGGCCGCCGCGCTGCCCGGCGCGACGAAGTAGGGATCGTCCGTGCTCCAGTAGGCGATCGCCTTCGTGGTGTCGTCCCGGATCTCCGGCGGGTAGTGACCGCCGCGGTCGAGGAAATGCGCGCTGGGGGCGAGACCGCTCACGACCGCGCCCACCAGCATCAGCTTCTCCACGAGCTCCGGATGGGCCAGCGTGAAATCGATGGCGAGCCCGCCGCCCGCGGAGCAACCGATGAGCGTGGCTTTCTGCTTCCCCAGCACGGCGGAGTACACGTCCTCCAGGTCGTCGACGTTCGAGAAGGGCACGGTGGGCACGTCGGATTTCCCGTAGCCGCGGCGGTCATAGCGGAAGACGTGGAACTGCTTCGCGAAGGTCGCGAACTGGTCGTCCCAGGTCTCGCGGTGCACGAGCCCGTCGTGGATGAGGACGACGTTCGGGCCTTCGCCGGCCACTTCGTAGAAGAGGCGCCCCGTCTCCGTGGTCACGTATCCGGATGCGGGCGCGGAGGGCGCCGCCGTCGACGCCTGGGCGGCCAGGAGGACGGTCGCAGCGACGAGCGTCATGGACGTCGCCTCCGCGAGCTAGGCCGCCCCACCGCCGCCCGCGCGCCACCGTCCGGGGTCGTGCCGCGCCAGGAGGTCGGCGCAGCGGTCGTCCGCGATGGGCTGACTGAGCAGGTAGCCCTGCACGCGATCGCATTTCCTCTCGGAGAGAAACGCGAGCTGCTCCGGCGTCTCCACTCCCTCCGCCACGACCTTCAGCCGCAGCGAGTGCGCGAGCGTGATGACCGCGGTCGCGATGGCGGCGTCTCCCGGGTCGGTGCTGATGTCTCGCACGAACGAGCGGTCGATCTTGAGGGTGTCGATGGGCAGGCGCTGGAGCTGGCTGAGGGACGAGTAGCCCATCCCGAAGTCGTCGATGGACACGCGCACGCCCAGCGACTTCAAGGCGTTGAGCGTCTGGATGGTCGCCTCCGGGTTCTGCATGGCGCTGCTCTCGGTGATCTCGAGCTCCAGGAGCGAGGCCTCCAGCCCGACGCCGTCGAGGGCCTCCACCACGTGGCGGACGAGGTCGACATGGTGGAGCTGGCGCGGCGAGATGTTCACGGCCACGCTCACGCGCTCGGCCACGCTCTGCCAGGCCTTGGCCTGCGCGCACGCCTTCTTGAGCACCCAGGGACCGATGGACGAGAGCAACCCCGTCCGCTCCGCGATGGGGATGAACTCCGAGGGCGGGACGAGGCCGTGCTCCGCGTTCCTCCAGCGGAGGAGCGCCTCCATGTTCTGGATTCGCCCCGTCACGAGGTCCACCACCGGCTGGTAGTGGACGAAGAGCTCGTCCCGGGCCAGGGCCCGCCGCAGCTCGCTCTCCAGGCGCAGCCGCTGCACGGCTTCCGCGTTCATGGAGGCGGCGAAGAGCCGGAAGCTGTCGAGGCCCTGCTCCTTCGCCCGATGGAGGGCGGTGTCCGAGTTCTTGAGCAGCGTCTCCACGTCCGTGCCGTCGTTGGGATAGATGCTGATGCCGATGGAGCCGGTCACGAACAGCTCGCGCCCGCCCGCCATCAGCGGCTCGCGCAACGCGCCCTGGATCAGCTCCGCGACCTTGGCCGTGTCGACGGGATGGTGGACGTTGCGGATCACGACCGTGAACTCGTCCCCGCCCACGCGGGCCACGGTGTCGCCCTTGCGGACCGTGCCCTTCAGGCGGACGGCCACTCCTTGCAGCACCTCGTCGCCGATGGTGTGGCCGAGGGAGTCGTTGATGACCTTGAACCGGTCGAGGTCGAGGAAGAGCACGGCGATCTGGCTCTTGTCGCGGCGGGCCTGCGCCACCGCCAGCTCCAGCCGGTCCAGCAGGAGGCGCCGGTTGGGCAGGCCGGTCAGGGTGTCGTGGTACGCGAGGTGCTCGATCCGCGCCTCCGCCGTCTTGCGCTCCAGGGCGGACGCGATCTGATGGGAGACGAACGTGAGCATGTCCTTGTCCGCCTCCGCGAAGCGCACCGCGGGGTCGTAGCTCTGCACCACCAGCACGCCGAACGCGCGTCCCTGCTTCTTCAAGGGCACGCCCAGCCAGTCCACGGACGGGCTCCCCACCATCTCCACTTCCCCGCGCTCGACCATGTCCGAGAACACGGCGGGCGAGGCGAGCAGGGGCTCGCCGGTGCGCAGGACGTAGTCGGTCAGGGTCTTGGCCTCCTTCATCGCGGGGGGCGCGGCGTCCGCCTCGTCCACGAAGTAGGGGAAGCTCACCGTCCCTTCGCTCTCGTTGCGGACCGCGATGTAGAAGTTCCGCGCGTACATGAACTCGCCCACGATGCGATGGATGGCGACGTAGAGGCCCTCCATGTCCTCGATGGCGGCGCCGGCGTCGGAGATGCGGTAGAGCGCGGCCTGCAGCCGCTCCGCGCGCTTCTGGTTCGTGATGTCGCGCAGGTGCGCCGTGAAGAAGGCCTTGCCCTTCACGTGCGTGCGCGTCACCGTGATCTCGGCCGGGATGTCCTCGCCGTCCGCGCGGCGGGCCGTGATCTCCATGCGCTGGCCGAGGAGAGGGCCGCCGCCGGTGGCGAGGTGGCGGGCCAGGGCGCGCCGGCGCGGGTGCTCGTCCGAGGGTGGGGCGAAGGTCTCGGCGATGGTCTTCCCCGTCATCTGGGCCCGGCTGTAACCGAGCGTGCGCTCCGCGGCCCGGTTGACCTCCACGATGCGGCCCTCGTGGTTCATGATCAGGACGGCGTCGGGGGCCGACTCCAGCATGGCCGCCTTGAGGGCCTCGCTCTCGCGCAGCGCCGCTTCCCACTCCGTGCCTTCCGTCGAGCCCATGGCCGGCTGCACGGACACGCCCGGACGCGAGGCCGAGCCCGATTCCACGAAGGCCCGGATCGCCTCCCGCGCGTCGCCGCGCAGGACGAGGAACTTGATCCCGCTGCGCGGGCGCCCTTCCTGGCGCACCACTTCGCCCAGGGCCTGGAGCTCGCCGTCGTACGTGGGCAGGCGGAAGCGCAGGTCGAGCTTCGTTCCGACCTCGAGGGGCACCGGCGACTCGAAGAGCAGGCCGTTCACGCTGATGTTGAGGGCGCTGCCTTCCACGACGTCGCCGTCCTCGGAGACGCGCGACCACGTCTCCAGGCGCACGGGGATGCGCGCGTCACGCCGGCGCGGCACCCGCAGCAGCTCGTCGAGGCGCGCGTCCCACAAGGTCGGGTCCGCCTGCAGCGGGATCACGACGTTCGCGCCCGCCGCGCGCAGGATGTCCGCGTCGGCCAGGAACGGATGGCGGCTCACGGCCGCGATCGCGGCCGGGCGCGTCTCCGGATCCTCGCGCAGGCGGCGGATGGCGCCGGGCGCGTCGGCGGGGGCGGCGTCGAGCACGACCAGGTTGGGCACGATCGTGCCCATGGCCTCCAGGGCGCGGTCGATGTCGGGAGCGAAGGCGCGCTCGATGTCGCTACGCCAGAGCACGGTGCGCCCGAGGTCGGCGCTGAGGTCGGACGCAGAGATGATGAGGACCTTCAGCATGGAGGGCGCTGCCGCGGCGCGAGTCTAGCAGAATGGCCGGACCGCGGTCCTACTTGGGGCGCGGAAGGCGGCGCTTCGTTCCCTCGATGTCCTCGAGGGCGGCGCGCACGGCGAGGGTCGCCTGGACCATGGCCTCATCGAGGTTGCGCAGGGCCACGGCCAGCCGCTCCTGCTGCCGCGCGGGGTCGTCTCCGCGCGCCGCGTCCGCGGTGGCCTCGACGACGGGGCCCGCGGTCGCGGCGACGCCTTCGATCGTGCCCGTGATGGCGGCCAGGAGCGCCGGCGCCACGCGGCGAGGCAACCCGCGCCGCGCGGGCGCGGTCATGGCCGCGACGAGGTCCGCGGCGGTCTGGGGACTACGGCGACGGCTGGACTTGAGGCGCCGTTCCTGCATGAAACCAGCTTAGCATCGCTCAGCGCCCCTTCTCGATGATGACCTCCACGCGACGATTCCGCTGCCGGCCCTCGGCCGTGCCGTTGTCCGCGACCGGCTTCCCTTCCCCGAAGCCGCGGGGGGTCAGCCGGCCCGCTTCGACACCTTTGGCGGCCAGCCAGGCCTGCACGGACGCGGCTCGCCGCTCGGACAGCTTCTGGTTGTAGTCGTCCGAGGCCACCGAGTCCGTGTGGCCCTCGATGCGCGCGGGACGCTTGGCGTACCCCTTGATGACCTCGGCGACCTCGGCCAGCGTGCGCTCCGCGTCCGGACGGATCTGGGCGGAGTCGAAGTCGAACAACACGGAACCGGGCAGGCGGATGGTGACCTCGGTGCCCGTCACTTCCGCGCCCAGCCGGGCCAGGCGCTGATCCAGCGAGGTCGCGTCGGGGGCGACGGCGCTCCGGAATCCTTGCAGTCCGGTCCTCGTGTCCACGAGCGTGGTCATGCTCATCGTGAGGTGGGTAACCTTGTCCTGGTTCCAGGCGGCGGACACGACCTGCTCCGCGATCTCCTGCGCGCCCGGCGGCTCCGGATCGACCCAGGGCGCCGCGACGACACCGGTGGCCCTGGCGGTGCCGGCGGACGTCGAGGAGGCCGCGGATGTCGCCGGGGTCACGCGGCCCGCACCCTGGACGCCGCCGCCCGCGGCGCCGCTCCGCGTCTCCTCTTTCCCGCCCGGGAGCCCGCACGCGGTCAGGCCCGCCGCCGCGACGGCCAGCGCGAATCGCCCGCGCATCGTTACTTGTCCGCGATCGCGACCGACTCGAAGGGCTCCACCTTGCTGATGAAGATGCTGATGGCCTTCACCGCCGGCGGCGGCGCGGGGAGCTTCATCCAGTAGCGCCCGGTCGCGCCCGGCTCGACCTGGTCCTCGATCCCGTAGGTGTCGCCGCCGATGTAGGCGTGCTCGGACGCCAGCGCGTGCTTCTCCTTGTCGGTGAGGACGTAGTACTTCGTGCCGCTGTCCTCGTCCACGGCGTAGGTGCTCTGGTCGCGGCCGACCAGGCCGAACTTCAGATCGGCCCGCTTGGCCGCTCCGTTCCGCACCGCCCACTTGACGGTCAGGATGCTGCCCTTGCGCTCGACGGACATGAGGTCGGCGACGACCCCGTCGCCCCAGTTCGTCGCGTTCGACGCGATCGGCTTGGCCGGCGCCGGCGCTTGGGCGCGCGCGGGCACGGCGGCGGTCCCCACGAGAGCCGCACAGAGGGCGGCCCGAATGGCTCTCATCTTCATTCGCACCCCCAGGAGGGGATGAGTCTAGTCCAACCCTTGCCCATACAATCGGGGGATCGATGCGACGCGCGCTCCTCCTGGCCCTGGGCGTCCTGCTGGCGAGGTCCGCGGCCGCCCCCCCCACACCCGAAGCGCCGTTCCGGGTCCCCTTCGCCGACGTCCTGGACGCGATCACCCGGCGCCACGGGTACGACCTCCTCGCCACCGCGAACGGAGGCCGGCTACAGGCGGAGGTGCTCCTGGACCTGGCCCGGGTCGCACAGGAGAAGCGGCCCGACGGGCCGCCCCTGCTCATCGGCCACGACGAATGGTTCCGCGCCCTCACCCAGGTGGCGGGCGTGCCCGCCGAGCGTGCGCCGATCTACACGCGCCTGGCCTGGCAGAACAAGCAGGATGTCGTGGTCGAGTACCGGCCCTCCCGCGTGATCCGCGAAGTGGTCAAGGGCCCGGCGCCGCGCCTCGCCGTGGACGTCACCATCTCCTGGCCGGCGGCGCCCGGCGCTCCCTCGGAATATTCCTACGAGGACACGCAGAGCACGCCCCACCTGAAGGTCACGGACAAGCGCGTGATCACGTACCACCTCCTCGACTACGGGGACATGGTCGTCCTCGACCAGATCGAAGGGCTCACCGGCCGTCCGACCTCGGGAGCGCTGGGCGTCCTCTTCTCGGTGCTCGGCGAAGGGCGCATCGTCGAATACCGGATGGTGGTGATGCCGGACGGCCTGCAGGTCTCGCGCGGACGCGCGCGCAAGGCGTTCTTCGAAGTGGCCACCACGCTCACCGTCCGGCCGGATGGGCGGACGGAGAAAGGCGTCCCGGCCGAGCCGCGCTTCCGCGACATCGAGACCCGCCTCGCCGCGCCTCTCGAGATCCGCTACGTGAACTGAGACGATCGCGTATAGTGCCGCCGCATGAGCACGGCCGAGCTCATCGGGCCCCGCACCGCCGGCGACTCGCCCTCGACGCCCCTCGTCGCTGCCCGCGAGATGCCGCCCGACCTCCTGCGCGAGGCGGGCCGCCGTCTGCAGCTGGCCAGCCTCTTCGTGGCCGCCGCCTTCGCCTTCGCCCTCGTCATCCATCCGATCGTCCGCGTGGCCGGCTGGTACGCGCTGCCCCGCCCGCGCACGCACGCGGTGATGAGCGTCGTGATGATCGTCGTCTCCCTCCTCGTGGCCTGGATCGCGCGCCGGGGCCTCCTGACGCCGCCCCGCCTCCTCGACCTCGGCCTCGCCTACGAGATCGTCGTGGCCATGGGCATCGCGATCGGCGACAACCTCACCCCTCTCGCCGCGGAGCGGCCCCTGGAGTCGATCTCGTGGCTCTGCGTCTGGATCGTGATCTTCCCGCTGGTGGTCCCGGCCACGCCGGGCAAGGCGATCGCGGCCAGCCTGGCCGCCGCCTCCACCTGGCCGCTCGCCTACGTACTGGGCCTGCGCCTCGGGAACCCGCCCGCCGCCGCGGCCACCTTCCTCCTCAACTCCCTCGAGAACTACCTGGCCGCGATGCTCGCCCTGCTCCCGAGCCTCGTCCTCCGCCGGCTGGGAGCGGCCGTGCGGAAGGCCCGCGAGATGGGCAGCTACGAGCTCGTGGAGCGCCTCGACCGCGGCGGGATGGGCGAGGTCTGGCGAGCGCGGCACCGGATGCTCGCGCGCCCGGCCGCGATCAAGCTCATCCGGCCCGACCGCCTCGGCCTCGCCCACGGTCCGGCCGCGAACAACATCGTCCTCCGCTTCGAGCGCGAGGCCCAGGCCACCGCGGCCCTTCACTCGCCGCACACGGTGGAGCTGTACGACTTCGGGGTGACGCGCGAGGGGACTTTCTACTACGTGATGGAGATCCTCGACGGCCTCGACCTGGAGTCGCTGGTGCGCCGTTTCGGCCCGCTGGCCGCGGAGCGCGCCGCCCACTTCGTCTGGCAAGCCTGCGACTCCCTCGACGACGCGCACTACGTGGGCCTCGTGCACCGCGACATCAAGCCCGCCAATCTCTACGCCTGCCGCCTCGGCCGCCGGCACGACTTCCTGAAGGTCCTCGACTTCGGGCTCGTGAAGTCGAGCTGGGCCGATGCCTCCTCGGACCCGGCCCTCAGCCGCGAGAGCGCGATCACGGGCACGCCCGCGTACCTCGCCCCCGAGGTCGTGATGGGCGAGCGCGCGATCGACGGGCGCGTGGACATCTACGGCCTGGGCTGCGTCGCGTATTGGCTGGTCTCGGGCCAGCGCGTCTTCGAAGGCACGACGCCGATGGAGCTCGTGCTCCACCACGTGCAGACGGCGCCGGTGCCGCCGTCGCAGCGTGGCGGGGTCGCCGTGCCGCGGGCGCTGGAAGACTTGATCCTGGCCTGCCTCGAGAAGAACCCGGCGCACCGGCCGGCCAGCGCCGCCGAGCTGGCCCGGCGGCTGGAAGCCACCGGCCTTCCGCAACGCTGGACGCCGGACAAGGCGCGCCACTGGTGGGACACGCACTTGCCGCCGGCCGCGGCCGCCGCCCGCTGATTCCTACCAGGTCGCGGACTGGAACACGGCGGGCGCGAGCGGCTCCGTGGTCACGCGCGGCGGCGGCGCGGGCGTCAGCGGGAGATCGATCGGATCGCCGGGGCGAATGGCCAGACGCGTCGGCGGTGGCGTCAGCCCGCGACGGCGCACCGCGCGCAGCTGGGTGACAGCGTCGGGCAGCGCGTACTGCTCCCCGTCGAACCCGGCGACGAACCGTCCCCCACGGATCTCGCCGCGCGCTTCCATCTGCCGGCAGGCGCGCACGACGTCGCGCCACAACACGGGCAGGCGCTCGCGGGCGATCGTCTTCCGGAACACGACCCCGGTGCGCCGCAGGAGCTGGCGGGCCACGAACTCCGCGGGATTCCCCTCGCCGCCCGCCTCGACGCGCAGGACGCTCCAGCGGCCCGCGCTGAGGTTCGCGGAGCGTCGCCGTGACGCGGGCACGAGGAGCCAGCGCAGCCCGCCGTAGGAATCGCAGGTGGCACGGCCCAGCGCGACCAGCTCGCCCAACGCCAGCTCGACCGACACCGCGGGCAGGCGCGCCCCGCGCCCGATCTCCTGCGCGAACATCGCCCCGCGCGTGGACAGGACGTCGTGCACCGCCTGCGCCTCCGGCCGCAGCTCCGGCCTGACCGTCGCCGCGGCCAGGCCGCCCCAGCTCTCGAGGTCCTGCCGGAGCACGAGGCTGATCGGCGTACGGCGCGGCACGGCCAGGCCGGCGCCCCACAGCCGGCCCCAGGTGACTTCACCCGAAAGCGTGAGCTGGTCGAGCCACTCGCGCTTGTAGCCGCGCACGCGCGCGGGAAGGATGCTGCCTTCCCAGGCGGGCGCGAGCGCTTCGAACCCGGCGAGCTGCTCGACGACCGCGGCCACTCCGCGCGGTCCCTCCAGCTTGTACGCGGGATCGACGTGTTGCCAGCCGGCCAGGAAGTGCAGGAACTGCGCAGCGGTGACGGGCTCGATCTCCTTGCGCAGGCGGTCGAGCGTGTAGCGATGGATGCGCGCGAGCAGCCGGCGGTCGCACCAGGCGGAGGCCCCCTCGATGCGTACGCGCAGGACGACGCCCTCGGCCTCGAGGTGCACCATCAGCGGGTCGTCGCTGAAGACGGGACCCAGCGCTTCCATGCGGCCGCGCAGCACCGCCTTGGGATCGCGCGTGGCTTCCGTCGCGAACCAGCGATCGCCTTCGCGCACGACGCGGCCGTCCGCGGCCAGGGCGTCGAGCCACTCCTGCCACGGCCGCCCCTCTTCGTCCGTCACGTACCCCATCCAAAGCAGCGCCTCGTGCACTTCCTCGGCGCTCGCGGGCTGCGGCCAGGCTTCTTCCTTGACGCGCGCGATGGCATCGGGGTCCAGAGCGCCGATGGTGTCCGCGCTCCGCGCGTCCAGAGTGCGCCGGGACATCACGGCCTGCGTCCGCCGCTCTTCGAGGGGCGCGTCGTCGAGGAACGTGTAGGGTTGGCTGGACAGGATGCCGCGCGCGAACGCCGAGGGCTCGGGGGTGTCGATGGCGCGCCGCTCGATGGATCCGTCGCGCAGGCCGTGGAGCACTTCGAGGAACCCGTCCAGGT
>Ga0207648_10007071_pt1 | contig 11073 bp, 8 predicted proteins | sample KBSMisM32_FD_184310 | JGI IMG/M metagenome (GOLD analysis project Ga0207648, IMG submission 184310) | Miscanthus rhizosphere microbial communities from Kellogg Biological Station, Michigan, USA - KBS Miscanthus M3-2 (SPAdes) (version 2) | ecosystem: Host-associated > Plants > Roots > Rhizosphere... | reverse complement strand
CCGGCCCATCAGTTGTTCAATACCCTGGTGGAAGTAGATAGCCAATTGCATATTGTTCCTTCACTGGCCAGAAGCTGGGAAGTTTCCGCAGACAGATTGGTATATACCTTTCATTTAAGAGATGATGTTTTCTTTCATGATGATCCCGCCTTTGAAAATGGCAAGGGCAGAAAGCTGAATGCAAATGATATCGTGTTCAGTTTCTCCAGGTTGATCGATAAAAAGCTGGCCAGCCCGGGAGCGTGGATCTTCAATCGCAAAGTAGATTCGCTTCAGCCTTTTGTTGCTGTTAATGATTCGGTATTCCAGTTAAAATTGCTCAGACCCTATAATCCGGTATTAGGCATTCTTTCCATGCAATATTGTTCCATTGTAGCACCTGAAGCAGTAAAGAAATATGGACCTGATTTTCGACGTCACCCGGTAGGCACGGGGCCATTCCGTTTTGTTGCCTGGGAAGAAGGCCAGGCGCTGGTATTGGGAAGAAATGATCATTATTTTGAAACGGATGCCCGTGGTGCGCGACTTCCATATCTCGATGGTATAAAGATCACATTCTTTGATAGCAAGGCTACTGAATTCCTTTTGTTCAGGCAGAGGAAACTGGATTTTATCAATGATATAGATCCTTCCTTTAAAGATGAACTACTCACCAAGCAGGGAGCGTTGAGAAAAGACTGGCAGGGAAAAGTAGAACTACAGATCATTCCTTATCTCAATGTTGAATATTTAGGAATACTGGTTGATTCAACCAATGCATTGGTAAAAGCTTCTCCTTTACGAATGAAGAAGATCAGGCAGGCAATCAATTATGGATTTGATCGCCGTAAGATGATGTTGTACCTGAGGAACTCATTAAGTTCACCAGCAGAATCCGGGTTTGTACCCGAGGGACTGCCTTCTTTTGATTCTACTAAAGTGAGGGGGTATACTTATGATCCTGCAAGAAGTGCACGATTGTTGACAGAAGCCGGTTTTCCCAATGGGAAAAACCTGCCGGTGATAAAACTACTGACCATTGCCATTTATTCTGATATGGCTGATTTCATTGCCAAACAATTAAGTGAGATCGGAATTCCTGTACAGGTTGAAACAGTTCAGAAAGCGCTTTTACTGGAAATGACCTCCAATTCCCGGGCTCTTTTTTTCAGGGCCAGCTGGATTGCCGATTACCCGGATGCCGAGAATTATTTATCGGTATTTTATTCCAAAAATCCTTCTCCTCCCAATTATACGAGATATAAAAGCGAACAATTTGATGCGCTCTTTGAAAAAGCTCTCCAGGAACAAAATGATTCAACAAGGTACAACCTGTACCAGCAGGCAGACCAGCTGGCTATTAATGATGCCCCGGTGGTGCCGCTCTGGTATGATAAAGCCATCCACCTGGTACAACCCAATGTGAATGGCTTTTATGCTAATTCCTTAAATCTGCTTGAATTGAGAAGGACGAAGATCAATGCTTCAACTTATCCTTGAACACTTTTCTGAACTTATCTACTTTAGGTCTGATCACAATGCGGCAATAAGGATTATTTCCTTCATTGTTCTCAAAATATTGCTGATGATAATCTTCAGCAGGATAGAATTTGGTGAATGGAGTGATCTCAGTCACGATCGGTTTGTCGAAGGCACCGCTTTTATCCAGTTCAGCCTTATACTTTTCTGCCTTTGCTTTTTGTTCAGCATTATGATAAAAAACGGCGCTACGGTATTGAGTACCTTCATCAGCCCCCTGCTTGTTAAGTGTGGTGGGATCATGGGTTTCCCAAAAAACTTCCAGCAGTTCATCAAATGATATTTTGGAAGGATCATAGGTGATCTGCAGGCATTCAGCATGACCGGTTTCGCCGGTACACACTTCTTTATAAGTAGGATTTGCTTTTTGGCCGCCACTGTAGCCGGAAACTGCGCTGATAACACCATCCAGTTCTTCAAATATCGCCTCGGTGCACCAGAAACAGCCGTTTGCAAAAGTAGCCACTTCTGTTCCTTTCGGAGTAATTGTACTGTCCATAGTTGTATTGTTATTGGTATTCGTCAAATGAGTTCCTGAACTTGAGTTTTGGGCGCAGGAGGTGAGTGTAGTCATTGCCAGCAATAAATAGCTGAGTGCTGCTTTCATACTTAATGTTTTATTATTCACGGGCCTAAATTTCGGACAAATTAGACTCTTGCGGGTCTTCATTTTGTAAGTTGTGCGACAGGAGAAATCCTTTTAAGAAATTGACAACAGAAATTGACGACACATATACGGTAATAACATCCACCAGGTTCTAAAGTTCAATACTTTAACAAATCCGGTATAATACGCCCGATAAAAATGGTAATGATTTGGACCGGTAAGAAAATCGGGAGTACATTTGACCCCTGAAATTTTAAGGAGTCCCCAAAGATGGCGGGGAGTGAAAAATGAAATTATACCCGGAATCGGCGTTTCTACAGCTGGAATTTGATAAGGTGAGAGCTCTCCTGGCAGCCCATTGCCAGACCCAGCATGCCCGTGAAAAGGCAACCAGCCTCCGCATTCATACCCGTAAGGAATTTATTGATATTGAGCTCAAACAGAGCCATGAATACCTTCAGTTACTTCAAAACGGTATCTATTTTCCCAACGATTTCATTTCCAATCTTTCCAAAGAGTTAAAGCTGCTGGGTATTCCCGGGGCCGTACTCAATGGTGAGGAGGTGTTGCAGATAAGACGGCTGACTGAAAACATTGAGAAAGTATTCCGCTGGTTTGATAATGAACGAAGGCAGGCTTACCCGGGAATTGCACAGGTAATTGCAGATACTTATTATGAGAAAGCGATCATTAAAATGATCGATGAGGTACTGGATGAGGATGGACAGGTAAAGGACAGTGCTTCCAATGATCTGAAAAATATCCGTCTTTCCTTATACCGGAAACGAAATGAACTCAGGCGTGTTTTTGAAAAGATAATTGCCCGTTTGAATAAGCAGGGATATTTGGCAGAGATCGAGGAAAGTTTCATGAACAGCAGGAGAGTGGTTGCAATTTTTGCGGAACAGAAAAGAACGGTGAAAGGTATTCTGCATGGAGAAAGTGAAAGCCGAAAAACTGCATTCATTGAGCCTGAAGAAACCATTCAGCTCAATAACGAGGTTACGGAACTGGAGAATGATGAACGAAAGGAAGTGTATCGCATTCTTCGTGAGCTTACCAGTCAGTTATCATCCTTTGCCGGTCTCCTGGGAGTATACCATACCATTTGCGGTGAGTATGATTTTATGAGAGCCAAGGCCAGGCTGGCCGTGGATATAAAAGGAGAATACCCGGTAGTGGTTGACAAAGCACATGTGCAACTGGTAAAAGCATATCATCCTTTATTATATCTCTATAATCAGCGCTCTTCCAAACCTACCATTCCCGTAGACCTCACCCTGGATGAATCAAAAAGGATCCTGGTGATCAGTGGACCCAATGCTGGTGGTAAAACAGTAACATTGAAAACTGTAGGCTTGCTGCAAATGATGGTGCAAAGCGGGCTACTGGTTCCTGTGCATGCATCTTCCGTATTCGGCATATTCAAACAGCTATTTATCCATATTGGAGATACGCAAAACCTGGAATTTGAATTAAGCACCTATAGCAGCCACCTGATCCACATGAAATATTTCATGGAGAACGGAAGTGGAAAGACATTATTCTTCATTGATGAACTGGGTAGCGGTAGTGATCCCAATCTTGGTGGCGCTTTTGCAGAAGTCATCCTCCAGGAACTGGCAAAGAAACATGCATACGGCATAGTGACCACGCATTACCTGAATCTGAAAGTGATGGCTGGAAAAACTGCTGGCATTATTAATGGAGCCATGGCTTTTGATGAAAAGAACCTGCAGCCTCAATACCGGTTGATCATTGGTAAGCCGGGAAGTTCCTATACATTTTCAATAGCAGAGCGGATTGGACTGGACCCCTCATTGATCAACCGTGCAAGATCACTGGTGGATGAAGATCATTTTCGCCTGGATAAACTGCTCAACCGTACGGAGCAGGACCTTCAGGGGATTCAGAAGAAAGAAAAAGAATTACATCAACTGGTCAAAGAGAATGAGCGATTGAAAAAGGAAATGGAGCAGGTGATGAGCAAAGAGAAACATCAGCAGCAGGTAGAGATACTGAAGGAACAGAACAAGGTTTCGCAGGACCGGATAGCCTACCTGAAGGATATGGAACGGAAATTGAAACAGTTGTTGATTGAATGGAGAAAAGAAGAAGACAAGAATAAAGTGATCAAACAGATGCAGGCCTTGCTGTTCCGGAAAAATGAAGAGAAAACGGTGAGCAAAATGCAGAAAAAGATCGATTCAAAATTTGCAGAGGTTGGGGGCGATATAAAAGTAGGAGCCAAAGTAAAAATGAAGAGAAACCACCAGGTAGGTGAGGTAATGGAACTCAGGGGTAAACGTGCAGTAGTGAAAATAGGATTATTGCCAATGCAGGTGGATATTGCCGATCTTGTTGTGGTTAAAGAAAAGTCTACGGAAAGCTGAAAACTGTCCGGATTAATGTAATGGTTCGTGAGGCGCCTGAATGAAGGCGCGTAAACCATGGCGGGCAAAGCACTGTACCAGGGTTCATGCCTCACGAGCCACGACCGGGAATCTGCAATTGCCATGGTTCGTGGCTTACGAACCATTTACTTAGGAACTGATAATTATTCGCCGGTAAACAAAGCTTTCAATTCCTTGGCATCATCTGGTTTCATTTTGCCTCCCAGGATAAGCCGGATCTGTCTTCTTCTCAGCGCCCCCTCAAACAATCTCTTTTCATCGTCAGTTTCGGGAATAAGGGGAGGAACGGGCGTGGGTTTATTATTGGGATTCAATGCTACAAAAGTATAATAGGCTTCATTGCTCTTGTATTTGTATTGTTGCTTCAGGTCTTCACCCCAAACCCGCATATGTACTTCCATGGAAGAATTGAATGCGCGGGTTACTTTGGCTTCAATCGTCACAACATTTCCGAGTCTGATAGGATTTTCAAAACTGATATTGTCGACAGAAGCAGTAACAACCGGAGCATTACAATGTTTTTGTGCAGCCAGTGCAGAGGCGATATCCATCCAGTACATGAGTCGGCCACCCATCAGGTTCCCAAACACATTGGTATCATTGGGTAAAACCAGTTCGGTCATAACTATAAGGCTGGATGATGCTTTGCGTGGCTCCATTAAAAAAACTTTATGCAAATGTAAGGGGTTATGGATGTAATGACATGAGCCCTATCTTTGCACCCACACTTACATAGATAGTATGACATCACCCGCTGTTATTTCTTTTGATAACACTGAATTCGCATTTGAACATAAGACCGATAAGCAACTAAAGAAAGCCCGCTTCCTTTTTTCCTCTATGTCAAAGCCCTGGCTGGTAAAGCTGGGAACCAATATTACTCCCTGGGCTATTAGAGTAGGATTACCAATAAAAGGCATTATCAGGGATACCATCTTCGCTCAATTTGTTGGAGGGGAAACCCTGGCAGAAACTGCCCTTGTAGCAAAAAAACTTGGAGCCTATCATGTACAGGTGATCCTTGATTATGGAGTGGAAGGTGGTAATGATGGTGAGAGTGGATTTGATCATTCAACGGATGAGTTTATTCGAGTGATCAATTATGCGGCAACACAACCGAATATTCCATTCATGAGTGTTAAGGTAACAGGATTTGCACGCTTCAGTCTATTGGAAAAACTGGATGCAATGATGCATGAACGGGAAGGTACACTTATGAAAAAATACCTCAGGGCAATCGATGATTTGCCTGTTGAAGAAAGGGAAGAGTGGCACCGGGTACGGCTACGCATGATGCGAATTTGTGAAACAGCAGCAGCAAAGAAGATAGGAGTACTGGTGGATGCGGAAGAAACATGGATACAGGATCCTGTTGATGCACTGACCATCCTGGTAATGGATAGTTTCAATAAAGAAAGACCTGTTATATATAATACCATACAGCATTACCGGCACGACAGGCTGGCTTTTCTAAAGGCCTGTTATGAAGCAGCTGCTGAACGAAATTTTATTTTGGGAGCCAAACTGGTGAGAGGTGCCTATATGGAAAAAGAAAGAAAAAGGGCAGATGAAAAAGGATATCCATCACCAATACAGCCAGATAAAGAAAGTACTGACAGGGATTTTAATGCTGGTGTCAGTTTTTGTATAGAGCATATTGATAGAATAGCCCTGATTGTAGCATCGCATAATGAACATAGTAATTTGCTGGCAACTCAGTTGATGCAGCAAAAGGGCCTTGCACTTGATCATCCACATATTCACTTCAGTCAGTTATATGGAATGAGTGATAATATCACCTTCAATCTTGCGCATGCGGGATGCTCGGTGAGTAAATATCTACCCTTTGGTCCAATCAAAGATGTGATCCCATACCTGATGAGGAGGGCGCAGGAGAATACTTCAGTAAAAGGTCAAACAGGTCGTGAATTGGCATTGATCCGCAAAGAGTTTGAGAGAAGAAAAGATTCCTGATATCATTCCAAAGGTCCTGATATTTAATTACATGAATTCTTAATGTGTATTATTCCTTAGTAATTTAACTTTCTTTGGTATCATTCTTGCCAATTTGGAGCGCTAGGTGCATGTTTTAGTTTTTCACCAAAAACAATAAAATTATTGCTGATGAAGTTAATAGAGTAATAGTTTTCTGCCACATCTTCGTTAATTCCAGCCTGAGCCGAACCCCCTTAGTGATTTCCTGTAACCAATTAAAAACTGTGGATGCCTGATTTCTACGTAAATCATGACGAGAATGATTTTAGCTGCGGAGCCTTCTTTTGACTTTCTCAGGTTTATACAAATTGTTACTTGGATCATCGTTCCGGTATTTTTATCGGCAATGATGTTAACCATCTTTTTTCATTATCGAAAAAAGAAAAAGACCCGTACCCTGTATGATGAGGGGGAGAATGAATTTGTATTAGCTACTCCTGAGCAATTCAGCCACAATAAAGCTGATGGTGAATACATATTCTTTGATCATTCCGGCTTGATACGCGAATATAAAAGCCGGATGTTCTTTAATCAGGCGCGGTACCGGGCTCTCCGGAATGATTATGCTGCTCTGGAAGCCCGCTATGCTTCACTCTCTAACGATCAACCTACTTTATTGTCAAATAAAAAAAAGATTTACATGAAAAACCACAACGATGACATGCTCGCTGGTGATGATAATGCTATTGAAAAAAAGGAATTATCTGACAAACTGGAGCAATTGAACAGATCATACCAACGCCTCGAGGAAGAAAACAGGTTTTTGCAGGAGCAGATCAGCCTGGAAACAGCAGGAGAGGATGAAAAGGACAGGATTTTGGCCAGATGGAAGGAAGAGAATATTAAGTTAAGGAATAAGGTTTCAGAGCAGGACTACCTTGAAGAAGTGTTGGAAGAGAAAAAAGCGCAGATCGTTTTTCTCCAACAGCAACTGGAGCAAAGGATTAAAAACCAGCACCGGGCTGATCAGCAAAACCAGCAAGCCAGATTGGAAATGCAGGATGCGCAGGATCAGCGTCAGGCAGTGCAGGCTGAGTTTGAAGCGCTGAAAAATGAAATACAACAAAAACAGGAGAAGGCAGATAGTCTGTCAACAACACTCCTGGAGAAAGAAGAACGGCTTTCTGAAATTCAGCAACAGTTTAAATCCAAACTGGATCACATCACTTACCTGGAGAATGCCCTCACTGAACTTAAAGATCAAAATGCATTGCTACATGCCGAATCCGCAGATGAACGGGATCAGGTAAATGCGCTGAAACAATTGTTGGAAGATGAGCGTTCCCACCAGCAACAGACAGAACAAAAATTACAGAACAACAGGCAACAGATCCAACGCATATATAAAGAATTGGCGCTTTGCCTGAATGAAGAACAGCAGGCATCACCTATTGTATCCTTAAGGCCATCCTATATAAGGGATGAATCCAAAGTGCATTAAGTTAATTACGGGTGGAGAACCTTAAGAAGGCAAATTCCGGTTTCTTCCTACCTTGCGCCCATGCAACAATATCTCGATCTTCTCCGGCATATTCTCAATACCGGAACGGAAAAAACAGATCGTACAGGTACAGGGACCAAAAGTGTATTTGGGTACCAGATGCGATTTGATCTTCAGCAGGGATTTCCTTTGGTCACTACCAAAAAAGTTCACCTGAAGAGCATTATTTATGAGCTGTTGTGGTTCCTGAAAGGCGAGACCAATATTGCTTATTTAAAAGACCATGGAGTTAAAATCTGGGATGAATGGGCTGATGAACGGGGAGAACTGGGGCCTGTTTACGGTAAGCAATGGAGAAGTTGGGAAGGGGCCAATGGTAAGGTAGTTGACCAGGTAACTGAACTCATTGACCAGATCAAAAAGAACCCTGATAGCCGCCGGCTTATTATCAGTGCCTGGAATGTGGCAGACCTGCCCAAAATGGCCCTTATGCCCTGTCATACCATTTTCCAGTTCTATGTAGCAGATGGTAAATTAAGCTGCCAGTTATATCAGCGCTCTGCTGATGTGTTTTTGGGAGTTCCTTTCAATATTGCATCGTATGCCTTGCTGACAATGATGATCGCACAGGTTTGTGACCTTCAGCCTGGTGAATTCATACATACTTTCGGGGATGTGCATATTTATAATAACCATACGGAACAGGTGAATATCCAGCTTTCACGCACACCATTTCCACTTCCAACAATGAAGCTCAATCCTGCAGTCAAAAATATTTTTGATTTCAGTTTTGAAGATTTTACACTGGAGAATTACCAGAGTCATCCGGCCATCAAGGCTCCGGTTGCGGTTTGATAAGGAATCTATAGTAGCTTCGCGGGCATAAATTTCTATATGTTCATTTCTTTCGTTGTAGCTGCGGCAAAGAATAATGTTATTGGTAAGGATAACCAGTTGGTCTGGAACCTGCCCAATGATATGAAATTCTTCAAGAACGTTACCTGGGGCATGCCTGTTGTGATGGGCAGGAAGTCCTTTGAGTCATTGGGTAAGGCATTGCCTGGTCGGAAGAATATTGTATTGACAAGACAGGAGGACTGGAAAGCAAAGGATGTTATTGTTGTAAAGTCAATGGAAGAAGCTAAAGAAGCGGTGAAAGAGATGGATGTAAAAGAAATGATGGTGATAGGTGGGGGCGAGATATTCAAAATGGTTATGCCCGAAGCTAAACGTATCTACCTTACCCGTGTGGATGCCGAACCGGATGGTGATGCTTATTTCCCCGAAGTTGATCCTGCCGAATGGAAACTGGTAAGTAAAAAGGATCATGAAGCAGATAGCAAACATGCTTATAATTACTCATTCCAGATCTGGGAAAGAAAGTAAAGCAGTTATACTCCATGTATTCCAGGATTCAACTGGCCATTAAATACCTCTCTTATTATTTTTCTGCATCAAACGGAAAAGGACATGGTACGCATTCTCCGTTTGTTTTTGATTTTATTATTAACGTGTTGAATCACTCAGATGGATATGCTGAATTTAATCTGTCGGAAACGATGCGGTTAGAAATGTTGAGGGATGATCGAATGCTTGTCGTTACAGATTTTGGCGCAGGTTCCTCCCATAGTTCCAGTAACCAGCGAAGCATTGCTTCAATAGCACGCAGTGCAGTAAAGCCGAAAAAATATGGTCAGTTATTATTCCGAATGGTAAATAAATACCGGCCTTCCACCATACTTGAACTGGGAACTTCATTGGGAATAACAACCTCCTATCTTGCATACGGTAATCCGGAGGCACGAGTGATCACTATGGAAGGTGCCGAGACAATTGCTGCAGTTGCAAAAAACAATTTTAAGGAATACGGATTGGAAAATATTGAGCTGGTGCAGGGAGATTTTCAGCAGACCCTGCCAGCCGTTTTATCCAGTCTTTCCACCATAGATTTCGTATTTGTGGATGGGAACCACCGAAAGGAGCCAACCCTGAATTATTTTAATCAACTGTTACTGAAGATAAGGCCGGAAACCATCCTGGTATTTGATGATATCCACTGGAGCCGCGAAATGGAGGAGGCCTGGGAGCTTATAAAATCCCATCCATCGGTAAAATGTGCAATTGACCTGTTTTTTATAGGGGTTATTTTTTTTCGTGAAGAATTTAAGGAAAAGCAGGATTTTATTATCCGCTTTTGAGGGACATGAGGCCGTAGTTCGTTAGACCATGGTTCGTGAGACACGAACCATGGCGAAATCATTTGTTATTGGGATAATTACTCGTGCACGACAAAAAAATAATCAATATCTTTCGCCGCAGAAATCGTAAATCTGAAAATCCAAACCAGTATTTCGCATGACCATTGGCGTTCTCAAGGAACCATCGCATGAAACAAGAGTATCCCTGCTGGCTGAATCCGTATCAGCCCTCACCAAAAAGGGAATCACTGTCTGGGTTGAAAAAGGAGCGGGAGAAAAAGCTTATTGCAGTGATGCCGAGTATGAAAAAGCAGGCGCGCAGGTCAAATCAAGAGGTGAAGTGCTCTCTTCCTCCCAAATTGTACTGGGAATCCATCCCCCGGAGTCTTCAGATATAGCCCAACTATCTTCAAATGTGCTGATTGGCGTTTATCAGCCACTGTACAACCAGGGGATAATGAAAGACTGGGCTTCCAAAAATGTAACTGTATTTTCCTTAGATATGTTGCCCAGGACCACCCGGGCACAGGCCATGGATGTTCTGAGTTCCCAGGCCAATATTGCAGGTTATAAGGCTGTGGTTACTGCTGCCAATTCATACTCCCGTTATTTCCCTATGTTCATGACAGCTGCCGGAAGCATTGCACCGGCAAAAGTATTGATCCTGGGGGCCGGTGTGGCCGGTTTGCAGGCTATTGCTACTGCTAAAAGATTGGGTGCTGTGGTGGAAGTATTTGATACCCGTCCGGCAGTAAAGGAAGAAGTAATGAGCCTCGGCGCCAAATTCATAGAAGTAGAAGGTGCCGCTGATGCGTCCAAAGCCGGAGGTTATGCTGTTGAACAGACAGAAGAATACAAACAAAAACAGCAACAGCGAATAGCTGAAAACTGTGCCAAAGC
>Ga0207648_10007070_pt1 | contig 11076 bp, 8 predicted proteins | sample KBSMisM32_FD_184310 | JGI IMG/M metagenome (GOLD analysis project Ga0207648, IMG submission 184310) | Miscanthus rhizosphere microbial communities from Kellogg Biological Station, Michigan, USA - KBS Miscanthus M3-2 (SPAdes) (version 2) | ecosystem: Host-associated > Plants > Roots > Rhizosphere... | reverse complement strand
CTGCTGATGCCCGCGCCCGCGTCCACGCCCGCGTCCACGCCCACGCCCACGCCATAGTCCCGGGCGCGCCGCTGCACTAAGATCCGGCGATATGAACGCCGGGACGGGCGCGGGTGTGGCTCCGACTTCCGCGTTCGCGCGCGTCTTCCTCGGCGTGGCGCTGGCCCTCGCGGCGACGATCCCGTCGTACGCGCAACTCTCGATCCCGTCGTCTCCTCAGCCGGGCTCGGCTCCCGACGAGGAAGTCGGCGCCGACCCCTACGGCCGCGAGACCCCTCGCGGCTGCCTCTACGGATTCCTCCGCGCCTGCCGGCGCGGAAACATGAAGGCCGCCGCGGCCTACCTGGAGATCCCGCCCTCGGTCCAGGGCGCGCGCGAAGCGATCGCCCATCAGCTCGCCGTCGTCTTCGACCACCGGTTCATGACGACGAGCCTCGATCAGGTCAGCCGCTCGAAGCGCGGCTCCCGCGAGGACGACCTCGAGCCGGACACCGATCGGGTGGGCGAGCTGCGCGGAGAGGATGGGCTCATCGACGTCCTCGTCGTGCGCCGGGAGCGGCCGAACTCTCCGCCGATCTGGCTCATCTCCTGGGAGACGGTCCGGGAGTGTCGGCGCCTCTACGAATCTCTGGGGCTGCCGGACATCGAGGCCCGTCTGCCGCGGCTGCTGGTCGATACCCGTATGGCCGGAATGGCTCTCTGGCAGGTGCTTGGCGCAATCCTGCTCCTGCCCGTTCTCTACGGCGTGGCCTGGGTGGTCGTGAGCGCCCTCGTCGGCACGGTTCGCCGACTCCGGCGCGAGAGCGCCGCCGCGGGACTCTGGGCCCATTCCGCGCGGAACCCGGCCACGGTCCTCCTCACGCTCGTCCTGCACCGCATCGCGGTCGTCTTTCTCGGGATGCCGGCGCTCTACCGGCTCTTCTACGACCGCGTCCTGCGCGTCCTGCTGCTCGCCGGACTTCTGTGGTTCCTGCTGCGCCTCATCGACAACTTCGACCGGCGCGTGCTGTCACGCATCCTGCCGGCGGGCGCGAGCGCCCGACACGCGACGCTCTCGCTGGGCCGCCGGTTCCTGAAGATCGCGGCCTTCATCTTCATCGTTCTGCTGGGCCTCGCCTCCTTCGGCGTGAACCTCACGGCAACCCTCGCGGGGCTCGGCATCGGCGGGCTGGCGATCGCGTTTGCGGCGCAGAAGAGCCTGGCCAACCTTTTCGGCGGAGTTGCCGTGCTCGCCGACAACCTCATCCGGGTCGGCGACACCTGCCGGATCGGCGGCCAGACGGGCGAGATCGAGGACGTGACTCTCTGGTCCACGCGGCTCCGCACGAACGAGCGGACGGTCGTCAGCATCCCCAACGGCGTGGTCATGGAGTCGCAGATCGAGAACCTGACGCGTCGCGACAAGTTCTGGTTTCATCCCGTCGTGGGCCTCGCCTACGAGACAACCGCCGACCAGCTCCACCGCGTCCTGGAAGGCTTCCGCGGTATGCTCGCGACCGATCCTCGCGTGGATACAGCCGACGCGCGCGTCCGGTTCCTGCGGCTGGGAGAATCCTCGCTCGACCTGGAGGTTTTCGCGTACGTGCGCAGCGCAACGTATTCGGAGTTTCTGGCGGTCCAGGAGGAGCTTCTCCTGAGGCTACTCGAGATCGTGGCCGAAGCCGGTACGGCCATCGCGTTTCCCTCGCGGACCGTCTACCTCGCCGGACGGGGAACGGCCGAGCCCGCGTGAGACGGGCCGCCGGAGCTCTTCTCGCCGCCCTTCTCGCCGGCGCGCCCGCGGCGCGCGCGTCGGCCGAGGTGCTCGAATCCGTATCCTCCGAAGCCTTCGCGTCGGGCTCGGGCTTCGCCGAGTCCTTCGCCGCGGTCGTGCGCCCCGAGGCGGCGTTCGAGACGATCGCCATTCCGCCTCCGACGCTCGAGACCCATCTTCTCGATTCGGCGTCCGCGCCGCCCCAGCCCAAGTGGATCTGGGTCGGCGTCGGAGCGGTCTTCGCGATCGGCGGTTCCGCCTACAGCGCCTACACCGAAGAGCCGAAGTTCCCGTGGCACTTCACGAGCGAGGGCTGGTTCGGTCAGAACACCTACGTCGGAGGCGCCGACAAGGCCTCGCACTTCGTGTCCTACTACGGGGTCCAGCGGATCCTGTCCCTGTACAACCAGGCGTTTCACGTGCCGAGGAACCAGTCCGCATGGGTTGCGACCGGGACCGCCGTCCTCGCCGGCCTCATGACCGAGATCGGCGACGGCACGAACAAGTACGGGTTCTCGTGGGAGGACCTCACGATGGACACCCTCGGGGCCTTTTCCGGTCTCGCCATCGTGAATTTCGGCCTCGACGACGTGATGGGTTTTCGCTACGGCTTTGTGCCGGGCTCGCCGGACCCGGAACGCGGCGGCCTCGGCCGGGACTACTCGAGCGAGATCTACACGGCGGATCTGAAGTTCCAGGGCCTCGGCCGGCGGCTGTGCTTCGACCCGGGACCGGCGAAGTTCTTCCTCTTTTCGGTGACTTACGGAACCAAGGGCTACCCGTACGACACGCCCGAGGTCCGCGAGAGGCAGATCGGCCTGGAGATCGGCATCAACTTCGCGCCCATCCTGGAAGCGCTCCACGTGCCGAGGACGAAGTGGTGGGGGGCCATTCTCTACACGCTCTTCGACATCGTCCGCTTCCCGTACACCGCGATCGGCTGGCGCTACGACCTGAACCACGACAAGTGGATCGGGCCGGACACCGGAAACACCTATCCGACCGGCGGCCTGAAACCGGGAGCGGTCAAGGCTCGCTGACCGAGAACTGAAAGAGCTGCCCGGCCTTCTCGTCGAGCAGCTTGGCGATCAGGCCCGTCCATCCCGTCTGGTGCGAGGCGCCGAGGCCCTTGCCCGTGTCGCCGTGGAAGTACTCGTGGAACAGGACGAGGTCCCGCCAGTGGGGATCGTTCCGGTAGATGTCGATGCCCTGGAACACCGGCCTCTCGCCCCGTTCGTCGGGCAGGAAGATCGTGGAGAGCCTCCGGGCGAGCTCGTGGAACACTTCGAGGAGCGTCATCATCTGCCCGGAGCCGGTCGGGCACTCGACCCGGAAGTCGTCGCCCAGATACTGGTGGTATCGCCGGAGCGACTCCAGGATCAGGTAGTTGATCGGCAACCAGATCGGGCCTCGCCAGTTCGAGTTGCCGCCGAACATTCCCGTCGTCGATTCTCCGGGGTCGTAGCTCATCCGGTACTCGACCCCCCCCGTCTTCATCACGTAGGGGTGGTCCCGGTGATACATCGACACCGATCGGATGCCGTGCGGCGAGAGAAACTCGTTCTCGTCGAGCATGAAACGCAGGACGCGCCGCAGCTGCTCCGGCGTGACCAGGGAGAACAGGGCCCGCGCGCCGTCGGGCCGCTGCGTCATGGAGGCGCACGACTCGATGAGGTCCTGGCGGTTTTCAGAGAACCACTGCATCCGCCGCTTGAAGCCCGGAAACCGGTCGAGGAGCGAGACCTCTCCGGTGACGACCGCCGAGAGCGGAATCAGTCCGACGAGCGTGCGGATCCGAATCGTCTCGTGGGAGCCGTCGGGCCGACGGAGGACGTCATAGAAGAAGCCGTCCTCCTCGTCCCAGAGGTTGAAGCCCTCTTCGCCGACGTGGTGCATGGCATAGGCGATGTAGACGAAGTGCTCCCAGAACTTGCTCGCCACGTCTTCGTAGGCCTGGTCCTCGAGAGCGAGCTCGAGGGCCATCCCGAGGAGATTGAGGCAGTACATCGCCATCCAGCTCGTCCCGTCCGCCTGCCCGAGGATCCAGCCGGGCGGGAGCTCGGTGTTGCGATCGAAGAGGCCGATGTTGTCGAGACCGAGGAAACCTCCCTGGAAGATGTTGTTGCCGAGCTCGTCCTTGCGGTTGACCCACCAGTCGAAGTTGAGGAGCAGCTTGTGGAAGATGCGCTCGAGGAAGACGCGGTCGAGGCGGCCCGTCTTGTGCTTCTCGATCTGGGCCACGCGGATGGCGGCCCAGGCGTGGACCGGAGGATTGACGTCGCCGAAGGCCCACTCGTACGCCGGGATCTGGCCGTTCGGGTGCGTGTACCACTCCCGGAGCATGAGCACGAGCTGATCCTTCGCGAATTGCGGGTCGATCAACGCGAAGACGACGCAGTGGAAGGCAAGGTCCCAGGCTGCGAACCACGGGAACTCCCACGTGTCCGGCATCGAAAGCACGTCGCCGGCGTAGAGGTGCGTCCACTCCCGGTTGCGCCCTCGCCGCCGGCTCGCGGGCGGCGGCGGCTGCGCGGGATCCCCCAGGAGCCAGCGCCGGACGTCGTAGCCGTAGTACTGCTTCGACCAGATCATCCCGGCGAAGGCCTGCCGCATGACCCGACGCTCTTCCGCCGAAAGGATCGCCGGAAGGATCGTCGCGTAGTACTCGTCGGCCTCGCTGCGCGCGCGCCTCATCGCCACGTCGAAGCTCCGGCCGAGAGGGTCGCGCGCCTTCCTGTTCTCCGGGGCGAAGCGGAGGCGCATCCTGGCCTCACCGCCCGCGGGCACCTCGAGCCGCTGCCAGGCCGCCGCTTTCGTGCCGCGGCGCTCGGGATGGACCGCGTCGCGCCGTCCTCCGATCAGGTATGCGTGAAAGGCATCTTTGACGTGCGGCGTCGCGTTCGGTGAGCCGTAGAGGCGCTCGGTGTTCGTGTCGTTCTCGGTGAACAGCAGTTCGGCGCCCGGTGGGCAGTGGAGCGTGCGCCGTCCGTACTCCGGATCCTCGACGAGGATGCCCCCCGCCCCGTCCGCGGCGAGGCTCGGGCGCGGAGAGCCGTCCCAGGACCACGTGTTGCGAAACCAGATCGTCGGGAGCAGGTCGAGCGTCGCGGGCTCCGGACCGCGGTTGAAGACCGCGATCTCGACGAGGATGTCCTCGGGCGAGGCCTTGGCGTACTCGACGAACACGTCGAAGTAGCGGCCGCCGTCGAAGATGCCGGTGTCGATCAGCTCGTACTCCGGCGCCGCCACTCCGCGCCGGCGGTTCTCTTCGAGCAGATGCGCGTACGGATATTCCGCCTGCGGATACTTGTAGAGGCCCTTCAGGTAGGAGTGCGTCGGCGTGGCGTCGAGATAGAACCAGCACTCCTTGACGTCCTCGCCATGATTGCCCTCCGAGTTCGTCAGTCCGAAGAAGCGCTCCTTGAGGATCGGGTCTTTCCCGTTCCAGAGCGCGAGGGCGAAACAGATGCGCTGGTGGCGGTCGCTGAGACCCAGGATCCCGTCCTCGCTCCAGCGATACGCCCGCGATCGCGCGTGATCGTGCGGGAAGTAGTCCCACGCGGTCCCGTTCGGGCTGTAGTCCTCGCGCACGGTGCCCCAGGCGCGCGCGGAGAGGAAGGGGCCCCAGCGATTCCAGTGCGCCTTCCGGGCGTCGTTGTCGGCGAGGCGGCGGCCCTCAGCCGTCTCCGCGGCTTTCAAGCGTCTTTGGCCGGGTCGTGCCAGCCCTCGTGGTTCGCCGTCAGACCGTCCGCCTCCTTCGGCCCCCAGGTGCCAGGGGCATAGGGGTGGACCGGCGTGGCGTCGTCGAGGATGCCCTCGACGACCACCCATGCGGCCTCGACCGCGTCCTCGCGCACGAAGAGCGTCGGGTCGCCTTCCATCGCGTCGGTCAGCAGGCGCTCGTAGGCATCGAGCGCGCCTGCACTGTCGATCTCGACGGCCTTCAGCTCGGTCGGCATGGACACCATGTCGGGCCCGGGCTTCTTGGCGCGGGCGCCGATGGAAATCGCGATTTTCGGCCCGAGGCGAAAACGGATGTAGTTGCTCTCTTCCGGCGAGAGGCGCGAGAGCGGCGGCCTCTTGAGGTCGACCATCACCTCGGTCGCCGTCAGCGGAAGGCACTTTCCGGCGCGGATGAAGAACGGCACGCCCGCCCACCGCCAGGAGTCGATCTCGAGCCGCACGGCCGCGTACGTCTCGACGGTGGAGCCCGGCTTGACGCCCGGCTCCTTCAGGTAACCGTTGAACTGGCCGCGCACGACGTTCTCGGGCTTGAGGGGCTTGATGGCCCGGAAGATCTTGACCTGCTCGTCACGGAGGCGGTCCGCGTCCACGGAGTTGGGCGGCTCCATCGCGAGGTACCCCACGACCTGGAGGAGATGGTTCTCGATGACGTCGCGGATGGCGCCGGTCTCGTCGTAGAACTTGCCCCGTCCCTGCACGCCGAACTCTTCCGCCATGGTGATCTGGACGCAATCCACGTAATTGCGGTTCCAGATGGGCTCGAGGAACGTGTTGGCGAAACGGAAGAAGAGAAGATTCTCGACGGCCTCCTTGCCGAGGTAGTGATCGATGCGGAAGACGGAGCTCTCCGGAAAGACGGTATGGAGGGTCTGGTTGAGCGCATGGGCGGTCTCGAGGTTGTGGCCGAAGGGCTTTTCGATGACGACGCGGGCGCCGTCCGCGCAGCCGGACTTGCCCAGCGATTCGACGACGCTGCCGAACAGGCTGGGCGGGATGGCGAGGTAATGCGTCGGGTGCTTCGCCGCGCCGAGGGCTTTGCGGAGCCTCGTGAACGTGGCGAGGTCGGAGTAGTCGCCGTCGATGTACTGGAGCTGGGACTTCAACTTCGCGAACGCACCCTCGTCCACGCCGCCGCCGTACTCTTTGAGGCTCGCGCGCGCCCGGTCCAGGAGCTGATCGACGCTCCAGCCCGACTTCGCGACACCGATCACCGGGACGGAGAGGTGCCCGTGGCGGATCATGCTCTGAAGGGACGGAAAGATCTTCTTGTAGGCGAGATCTCCGGTCGCGCCGAAGAAAACGAGCGCGTCCGACTGGATGGCGTTCTGTTTCATCGGGACGCGCTCCTCATGCGCCCATGCGGGGATGCGCGCGCTCGCTCCGCCAGAGGGCGATTCCGCCGGTGAGACCCGCGAGGTTGGAGACGAGCTTGACCCGCGGCGGAAGGTCCAGAGTCACCTTTTTCGCGTTTCCGCCGCCGATGTACAGACGGTCGAAATTGAAGAGGGCGTCGAGCGAGGCAATGGCCTTGCCGAGCCGGCGGTTCCATTTCTTCTTGCCGGCCTTCTCGAAGGCCTTCGCCCCGAGCTCCTCCTCGTACGTTTTCCGGCCCCAGCCCGCGTGGTGGGCAAGCTGGACGTTCGGCACGAGGTGCCCGTCGACGAACAGCGAGGAGCCGAAACCGGTCCCGAGCGTGATGACGAGCTCCACGCCCTCGCCCCGGATGACGCCGAGGCCCTGGACGTCGGCGTCGTTCGCCGTTCGGACCGGCTTGCGAAGAGCCTTCGCCAGCGCGGAACGCAGGTCCGTGCCGACCCAGCGCGGATCCAGGTTCCACGCGGTCTCGGTGACGCCGCGCCGGACGACCCCGGGGAAGCCGACGGAAACACGCTCGAAGTCGCCTTGCTGCTTCGCCATGCCGACGATCGCGGTGAGCACCGCCTTGGGCGTGGCGGGACGGGGCGTGTCGACGCGCAGTCTTTCGGTGACGGACTTGCCCGCGGCGTCGAGGACGATCGTCTTCAGGCCGGTGCCACCGATGTCGACGGAGAGCGTGCGCGCACCGGTGGCCAAGCGCCTAGTCCTTTTTCTCGACGTGTCCGCCGAACTCGTAGCGCATGGCCGACATGAGCTTGTTCGCGAAGTCGGCCTCGCCGCGAGATTCGAAGCGCTCGTAGAGCGCGGCGGTCAGGACCGCGGCCGGCGTGCCCTCGTCGATCGCCGCGAGGATCGTCCATCGGCCCTCGCCGGAGTCGGAGACGCGGCCCGAGAAGTTCGCGAGGTCGGGAGATTTCAGGAGCGCGATGGCCGTCAGGTCGAGGAGCCACGAGGCGATGACGCTGCCGCGCCGCCACACTTCGGCGACGTCGGGAAGATTCAGGTCGTACTGGTAGTGCTCGGGGTTGCGGAGCGGCGTCGTCTCGGCATCGACGTCGCGCGTTCCCTTGCCGACGTTGGCGTGCTTGAGGATGTTCAGTCCCTCGGCGTAGGCCGCCATGATCCCGTACTCGATGCCGTTGTGGACCATCTTCACGAAGTGGCCGGCGCCGGAGGGGCCGCAGTGGAGATAGCCGTCTTCGGCCGTCCCGCCGGCCTTCTCGCGGCCGGGGGTGCGGTCGATGTCGCCGCGGCCCGGCGCGAGCGTTTTGAAGATCGGATCGAGACGACGGACGGCGTCTGTGTCGCCGCCGATCATCATGCAGTACCCGCGCTCGAGTCCCCAGACTCCGCCGGAAGTGCCGACGTCGACGTAGTGGATGCCTTTCGGCCGCAGGTCGTTCTGCCGGCGGATGTCGTCGATGTAATACGAGTTGCCGCCGTCGATGAGGACGTCGTCCTTCTGGAGCTTCGGCGCGAGCTGGCCGATCGACGTATCGACCACGCCCGCCGGGACCATGAGCCACACGGCGCGGGGCGGGGAGAGCTTCGCGACGAAGTCGTCGATCGAGCCGGCGCCCTTCGCGCCCTCGTCGGCCAGTCCCTTCACACTCGCGGCGTTCATGTCCCAGACCACGCACTCGTGGCCGGCCTTCATGAGGCGCCGCACCATGTTCGCCCCCATCCGACCGAGGCCGATCATCCCGAGCTGCATGGTTCCTCCCGAAGTCGAGGCCTTTCTATCACGCCGGCCTTCGATTCGATTTGATAGGCTGCGCCCGAAAACAAGGAGGGAAGCTCATGATCCGAGGGACTCGCATCCTGGCAGTCGTCGCGCTGAGTCTGCTGGTCGGCGCGGCATCGCTTCTGGCCCAGTCGGCGCCCCAGGCGCCCGTGAAGGTGAATCCGCCCGCCGCCGTGAAGTCGAAGACTCCGCCCCCGAACGCCGGCAAAGGCACGTCGATCGGCAAGGGCAAGGCCTCGACCACGACCGCCAATGCCGCCGGGGACACCGACTCCGTGTGGGCCGAGAAAGTCGACATCGACGGCGACGGGAATGTCGACGACACCAACTTTCTGTGGGACGACGAAGACAAGGTCCTGTACTTCTCCAAGGACGGCACCTTCACGTGCACCAACGGCGGCACGGGAAGCGGCGGGATGCTCGTGGCGGTCTATGCCGAGGGGAACACGCACGGCAAGCCGGCCAACTCGGGCTGGTGGGTCGCGGAGGTCGACAAGGACGAGTGCGGCGCGAAGGCGGCCGGCCTCGTCGGATGCAAGTTCGACGGCTCCGGCGCCTACACGTCCTGCGGCGTGGCGGTGATCGACGCAAAGACCGACGACATCACGGTGGCGTCCGTCTCGCGCTAGTCGCCCCGGGGAATCGCGAGAGCCCCCGCGCGAGCGGGGGCTTTCTCTTTGGAGAGCGGAACGACATGATCCGGACTCCATGAGTTGGGCTCCATGAGCTGGACGACGGTTCTCTGGTCGATGGACGCGGCGGCGTGCCTGACGCTGGCGACGATCCACCTGGTCATCGGCTTGAGGCGCCGCGCTCCCGCCAACCTGCTCTTCGCGCTCATGGCGGTCTCGGCGGCGGTCATGGCCGCGCTCGAGCTCTTCCTGATGCACTCGCCCGTGCCCGAGGTGCATGCCGGCATCGTGCGCTGGGCCCACGCGGTGTTCTTCGTCCTCTTTCTCAGCCTCGTGTTCTTCGTTCGCACTTACTTTCGTGCCGGTCGGACCTGGCTCCTCTGGACGGTCGTCGTGGTGCGCGGAGTTTCGGTGGCCCTGAACTTCCTCATCGATCCGAATCTCAACTACGTGCGAATCACCGGCGTGCGCCCGCTCAGGTTTCTCGGGGAGACGATCTATCTGACGGAGGGTGTGTTCTCGGAACGCACGCGCATTGCCCAGCTGAGCTCGCTGCTCCTGCTGATTTATCTCATCGACGCCGCCCGGACCGTCTGGCGCCGGGGGGACCGGCGCCGGGCGGTCCTCATCGGGAGCAGCACGACCATTTTCGTCGCCGTCGCGGCGGTGCACACGGCCCTCGTCATGCAGGCGGGGCTTCGATCGCCCTACCTCATCAGCGTCGCCTACCTCGGCGTCGTCGCCGCGATGGCCTACGAGCTCACCTTCGACGTCATCCGGTCCTCGGAGCTCGCGCGCAGGCTTCAGATCGCCGACGCCGAGCTGCGCGAGGGCGAGCAGCGGATGACGCTCGCGGCCGAAGCCGCGAACGCCGTTCTCTGGCACTTCGACGTCGAACGGAACGAGATCTGGATGAGCGAGCGCGGACGGGAGATCCGCGGATACGGAGGCGGGGAGCGGATCGACTTCCGCCGATTCCAGGAGTCGGTCCACCCCGAGGATCTCGAGGGCTTTCGTGCAGCGGTCGACGCCGCACTGCGGACGGGCGGCGAGTTCGAGCGCGAGTACCGGGTTGTGCGGCCGGACGGCGAGACGCGCTGGATCGCGGCGCGCGGCCGCGTCGAGACCGGGGTGGGCTCGGGCACCCGGCTGCGCGGCATCTCGATCGACGTGACGCCCCGCATGCTGGCCCAGCTCGAGAGCGAGCGCCAGCGCAGCGAGCTGACGCACCTCTCCCGCGTCACGATGCTCGGCGAGCTCTCCGGATCGCTCGCCCACGAGCTCAACCAACCGCTGACCGCGATCCTCGCCAACGCGCAGGCGGCGGAACGGTTCCTGTCGCAGGAGGGACCCGACCTCGACGAGGTCCGCGCGATCCTCGCCGACATCGTCGAGGAGGACAAGCGGGCGGGCGAGGTCATCCGCCGGCTGCGCGTGCTTCTGAAGAAGGGCGAGGTGGAACGCCAGTCCCTGCCGCTTTCCGAGGTCGTGCGGGACGCCCTCGAGCTCATGCGCAGCGATCTCGTGAACCGCACCATTGCCACGGTGCGCAATAATCTTTTTGAAGGCGCGGTTCTCGTCATCGCGGTTTTGTTTGGCCTGCTGGGTAATTGGCGCGCGGCCTTGATCGTCGCGTCGGAAGAGATAAGATTCCGAGCCATTGCAGTAACTGCTGAATTTTTGAGCAGATCTAGCCGAGTTACTGCACAAGTTACTGCAAACCTCGCGAGAACTCAAGACCAGTGCAGGAACTTCTCCGGACAAGAAAAAAGCCCTAGAGCGTTGATTCTCTAAGGCTTTTTGGACTTCTCAGGACATCTTTGGAT
>Ga0207648_10007069_pt1 | contig 11079 bp, 11 predicted proteins | sample KBSMisM32_FD_184310 | JGI IMG/M metagenome (GOLD analysis project Ga0207648, IMG submission 184310) | Miscanthus rhizosphere microbial communities from Kellogg Biological Station, Michigan, USA - KBS Miscanthus M3-2 (SPAdes) (version 2) | ecosystem: Host-associated > Plants > Roots >... | reverse complement strand
CGACGCGCTCGAGGGCGACGACGTCGAGGTCGTGCCGATCGGCATCGCGCGCGACGGACGGTGGTTCCTCCTGCCCGGGCCGCCGGCGCTGCCGTCGGAGTCGGGCCGGATGCCCGAGGTCGTCGCCGACATGGCTGCGCTCGCTCGCCTGGCCGGCGACGACGGCACGCCGGCGCTGGTCCTCGCCGATGGATCCCGGTCGGCGGTCGACGTGGTCTTCCCGGTGCTGCACGGGCCGCGCGGTGAGGACGGCGCGATCCAAGGGCTGCTCGAGGTCGCGGGTGTGCCGTACGTCGGCGCCGGGGTGCTCGGCAGCGCGCTCGGGATGGACAAAGCGATGCAGAAGGCGCTGTGGTCCGCCGCGGGGTTGCCCGTCGTGCGGTACCTCGTCGTCGGGGAACCGGATTGGAGCGACGATCAGGAGGGCGTCCTCACGCGTGCGAGCGACCTGGGATTCCCGTTGTTCACGAAACCCGCGTCGCTCGGCTCATCGGTGGGCATCACCAAGGTCTCCGAGGCGGCCGGGCTCCCCGCGGCGATCGCGACCGCCTTCCGGTTCGAGCGCAAGATCGTGATCGAGCAGGGGGTCGATCCGGTCCGCGAGATCGAGGTTGCGGTGCTCGGCAACGACGACCCGGTCGCGTCCGTATGCGGCGAGATCGTGCCCGAGGGGCACGCGTTCTACGACTACGAGGCGAAGTACCTCGACGAGCACGGCGCGCGGCTCGTGATCCCCGCGCCCCTCGAGCCCGCGCTCGCGTCGCGCGTGCAGCAGCTGGCCGTCACGGCGTTCACGACGATCGCGTGCGCAGGTATGGCGCGCGTCGACTGCTTCGTCCAGGACGACACGGTCTGGCTGAACGAGATCAACACGATCCCGGGCTTCACGTCGATCTCGATGTACCCGAAGCTGTGGGAGGCGAGTGGTCTCCCGTACCCCGACCTCGTCACGAAGCTCCTGGACCTCGGGATCGAACGGTTCGAGGCGGAGCGCGCCAAGCGCGTCGACGTGCCGGAACTGCACGAGGGCGCGGAGCGCTCTTAGAGGTGAACCACCGGGCAGGTCAGCGTGCGCGTGATGCCTTCGACCGACTGGATCCTCGCCACGACCAGCTTGCCGAGGTCGTCCACGGTCTCGGCCTCCGCACGGACGATCACGTCGTAGGGCCCCGTGACGTCCTCCGCTTCGGTCACCCCTGCGACGGAACGGACCTCGGCTGCGACCGCGGCGGCCTTGCCGACCTCGGTCTGGATCAGGACGTACGCGTGCACCATCGGTTGGGCCTCCTCCGCGTTGACGAGCGCACATGCTACGGCCCGGGCGCGAGCGGGCGCAACGCCGGATGATGTCCGGATGGCCGCGCCTCCGTTCCTCGATCGCCGCGATGCGGGAGACCAGCTCGCCGACGCGCTCCGCGACATGGTCGAGCCGCCCGCGGCGGTGCTCGGCATCCCACGCGGCGGCGTGGTCGTCGCCGCCCGGGTCTCGACGGGTCTCGGCCTGCCGCTCGGCGTGGTCGTGACGAAGAAGCTCGGCGCGCCGGGCAACCCCGAGCTCGGCATCGGTGCGGTCGCCCCCGGCGTACGGGTGGTCGACCGCGACATGCTGGTGTCGCTGGCGGTCAGCGAGCGGTGGCTCCAACGTGAGTCGGCGCGCGTCGAGGCGGAGGTCGAGCGCCGGGCCGGCGCCTACGGCGCGACGGTCGACGTGCGCGGGTCGACCGCGGTCGTCGTGGACGACGGGGTCGCGACCGGAAGCACCGCGCGCGCGGCCGGTCTGTGGGCCCGCCGGGCGGGGGCCACCCGCGTCGTGCTGGGGGTCCCGGTCGCACCGGTCGGTGTGGAGCGCCGGGTCGCCGACGCGTTCGACGACGTCATCGCCGTACATGAGCCGCCCGATCTCCGGGCCGTCGGCCTGTGCTACGCCGGATTCGACCAGGTCGGCGACGACGAGGTCCGGGCGTTGCTTCGGACGGCGGCAGGATGAGCGTGCTCGCCATCTCGGTGTTCCGCGTCGACATCGAGCCGGTCGAGCTCGCCCTCGCGCTCGTGTTCGCGGCGCTCGGTGTTCGCTCCGCGATCTATTGGATCCGCCATCCCGTCCGCACGACCGACGTCACCGACGAGTTGCTGTTCGCGGCGTTCGTTACGGGGCGCGTCGGTACGTGGCTGCTCGCGGCGGGCATGTTCGTGCTGTTCGGCATGATCCACACCGTGGGCCGCGCATACACCGATGACGCGAGCCAGTTCACGTGGCTGGTGATCGTGTTCCTGCTGCTCGGGGCGATGCAGCTGCTCGCAGCGTGGTTCCTCGGCGCGCGCGACGCCTGGTCGGGCGGGTCCGAACGCGACGAGGCCGGGGACGAGCCCCGGCCCCCTGCATCGTGACGGCGCGACGTGGCCGCCGGCCTCAGCCGACGGCCTTGATGATGTCCTCGGACAGCTGCGTGAACTGCTGCAGGTGTGCGACCCGCTCGTTCTTGAGCCGCTCGACGATCCCGCGGTACTCGTCGCCCCGGCCTTGCCCCTCGTAGAGGCGCCTCGGCTGGAGCTTCTCCGCGTCGTCGAGCTCGGGCACCGACGTCGCCACCTGGTAGCCGAAGTCGGGGTCCTCGTCGAAGACGATCGACTGCTCGGCGATGCCCTTCACACAGGCGGAGGTGTCGGGGATCCGGAGCTTCTTCGATCGGTCGTCCCCGTCCTTGCCGCCGACCCGCCCGGTGTTCAGCAGGTAGGTCTCGATCGGATGCGTGGCGAGGAGCTCGAGCAACCGGTTGCCCTGGAGCCCGTGCGGCAGAGGGAAGAACGGGTTCGTGCCGGGCACGCGGAGGAACTTGCCCTCCTCGGCGGCGCCGCCCGCGGCGGTCCCGGTCGTCTCGCCGAGCATGAAGAACGCGGCCGCCTGCTCCAGGTTCAGCTTCGCGACGGCGGGGATGATGTTCTCGTTCCGGTTGAGGATCAAGAGGTAGTCGACGGGCCCGACGTTGCGCGCGTCCTCGTACGAGAGCAGGTCCTGCATCTCGAACACCGCGCGCCCGTTCTTCGTGTAGTGCTCGTTGAAGAAGTCGACCGAGCCGTCGTCGTCTTGGTAGACGTTCTCCAGGTAGGTCGTCGGTTTCACGACCGCGCCGTGGATCGACGGCTCGAAGTCGGGGTCCAGACCGAACGTCTTGGCGAAGCAGCCGTTCTCGGTGCCGAAGGCGTGCCCGCCCGGCATCAGGCCGACGAAGTCGTCCTGGATCGGCCGGGAACCGTTCTGCGTCGTGAACGTCGTCGTGGTCTTGCCGGTGCCCGACAAGCCGATGATCATGAACACCTTGTCGCCGTCGCCGGTCGGGATGACCTTGAGCCCGGCATGCAGCGCGAGGCCGCCCTTGCGGTACACGATGTCGTTCCACATGCGCAGGCCGCCCTTCTTCGACTCACCGAAGTAGTCGGAGTTGAGGACGCGCGTCGTGTATGCGTCGAGGTCCACCGCGATCACGCGGTCGTCCGGGTAGCCCTCCGCCTTCAAGCCGGGCGTGTAGATCACCTGGACTTCTGGATCCCCGCCCGCCCCCGCACCGTCGCTGCGCTCGAAGTAGAGCTTCTGCTGCATCCCGGCGATGTTGGCGTAGCGCTTCTCCATCACGAGACGCGCGGCGGAGCGCATCTCGGGGTCGTTGCCGATGTAACCGTCGATCACGATCATGTCGTGCTCGGCGATATAGGCCTCTTGGGCGGCGGCTACCTTGTCGTAATCGGCGCGGCTCATCGTCTTGCCGCTGGATTCGCGGTCGACCACGTAGGTGGATCCCGCCGAGCGGGACAGCACCGTGGTCTGCACGTTGACGTTGCCGAATCCCGAGATCCGCGTCTCGGGCATCTCTTCTGTGAATGCCCGGAGCTCATCTGGGGAGGGGTTATCGAACATCTGTGACACGTGGGCCTCCTCGAATCGGAACGAAGACGCCGAGAGGCGGCGTCTCGGGAGCGGAGAACGCGCCAAGTGTATCTGACGACACCGCCCTCCCTCTCGACCGGACGCAGGAGGGGGCAGGGCTCCGCTGCAAGGGTTCCTGACCCGCGAACTAGTCCGCCGGGGCCAGACGCGGATGGGACATCGCTGCCGTCAAGTCGGCCGCGCGACCGGTCGACGTTTCGGGGGTGCGTCGCGACGGATGCGGCGCGGAGGAACGCATGCGCAAAGGGCTCACGTTCGAGGCCGCGAGGCAACAGCACCGCACACGCGGCCGCTGGCTGATCTTCGCTGGGATCGCCGCGCTCGCGATCGGCGTCACGCTTTCGTTCGTGGTGTCGTCGGCGTGGGGTGCGGACCGTCAGGATGCAGCGCAGGTGCGGTTCGACGACACGGTCACGTCCGGACGTATGAGCGTCGAGGACACCGTCCGAACGTACCGCCGGATGTTGACCGTGACCCGGGGGTTCCTCGAGGTGGCGGACCCGACGCCGGCACAGTTCGCGAAATTCTCCGACTCCCTCGAGCTCACGGACGCGCATCCTGCGGTGATCGGCCTGGAGTTCATCGAGCGTCGGCGCAGTGATACCTCGGGCGTGTGGAGCTATCCCGTCACGATGGTCGCCCCGATCACGGCGGCGCCAACCCTGCTGCACAGCGATCTGGCTGCCGACCCGAGCGCGCGCGAAGCGCTCCAACAGGCGGGGCGCAACGGCGGTCTGACGATGACGCCCCCCAAGGCCAATCCCTATCGACAGATGCGGATGCAGCTCGTCGTGCCCGTGCACCGTGACGGCAGGTTCGTCGGATGGGCGGGCGCGACGCTCGACCCCGCGATCCTCGCGCGCGAGATGCTGGGCGATGTCGCCACCGGTGTGGTCACATCCGTTCGCTGGGACACCGACGGCGCGATCATCGGCACCACCGTTGGCGAGGGCGCTTCCGGCAACGACCTTCCTGAGTTGACCACCGCGGACCACAACGTGATCGACGGTACCCCGTGGACGATCGAGGTGACGGCGACCGAGGCGTTCGCACCGGATGCGTTCGGCTTCCCCTGGTCGCCGTTCATCGGTGGGATCGCGGCCACCCTCCTCATCGCGACGGCGTTGTTCCTGCTCGGGCGCTCCCGCATCGCCGCGCTGGACCTGGCCGCTCGCCTCGGCATGGACCTCGCGGCGTCCGAGGCCCGGGCGAAGGCCGTGATGGACAGCGCGGTCGAAGCGATCGTCACGACCGACGCGTTGGGCCACATCGAGTCGGCGAACCCCGCCGCCGAGCAGCTGTTCTCATGGAGCGAGAACGAGCTCGTCGGCCGCCCGATCGGCGACCTGATCCCGGCGCTCGCGGTCTCCGAAGACGGCGGCGGTCTGCACGACGTCCGATGGGAGGAGCAGGAGCACATGGTGGAGGCGCAACGCAAGGACAGCGCGACCGTGCCCGTGGACGTGTCCCTCACCTCGACGTCGGTGCACGGCGTCGAGATGTTCACGCTGATCGCCCGCGACGCGACCGTCCGCAAGCTCCACGAGGATCAGCTCGAGCACCAGGCGACGCACGACCCGCTCACCGGCCTCGCGAACCGGAAGCTCTTCGACGAGCTGCTCGTGCGAGCGGTGTTCCGCGCCGAGCGGGGCCGGCGGGCGCTCGCTGTCCTGTACATGGACCTCGACGGCTTCAAGGACGTGAACGACGTGTTCGGCCATCAAGCCGGCGACCGCGTGTTGTCCGAGACCGCCCGGCGCCTCGAGTCGGTGATCCGGCCCGGCGACATCGTGGCCCGCCTCGGCGGCGACGAGTTCGTCGTGCTCTGCGAGAACCTCGCCGCGCCCGACGACGCCGAGAAGATCGCCACGCGCGTGGTGCAGGCGGTGGGCCAGCCGATCGCGGTGGCCGCCGGGGTCGCGACCGTCACCGCGAGCGTCGGTGTTGCGATCGGGGGGCTCGGGGAGTCCGCTGCCTCGGTCGTCGCGCGTGCCGACGAGGCGATGTACCGGACGAAGCAGGACGGGAAAGCGGGCTACCGCTTCGCCAACGCGATCATCGGATAGCGGCCGGTCAGCCGCGGGCCGCGCGGACGACCTTGCCGGCCTTGATGCAACTCGTGCAGGCGTTGACGCGCTTGGGCGAGCCGTTGATCAGCGCGCGCACGCGCTGCACGTTCGGGTCCCACCGCCGGTTGTTCCGCTTGTGCGAGAACGTGACGGACTTGCCGAACCAGGGCTTCTTCCCACAGATGTCGCAGACGGCTGCCATAGCCGAGCCAGGGTACCAAAGGCCTGTGCTCAACCCGCGATGGCCTGCAGGTTCGCGTCGAGCTGGTCCTTCGAGATCTGGCCCGGGAACGTCTTCACGAGGTTCCCGTCCGCGTCGAAGAACAGGGTGTCGGGTGGGCTGAACAGACCGTAGGACACGGCGATCTGATTCGACGGGTCGAACACGCTCGGGTAAGGGACCTGGTGCTGGGCGATGAAGTCCGTGGCGCCCGACCGGTCGTCTTGGATGTCGACCCCGATGAACCGCACCTTGTCGCCGTACTTCTGATGGGCTGCGACCAGGTCGGGCGCCTCGGCGACACAGGGGTCGCACCACGACGCCCAGATGTTGACCAGCACCGGATGGCCCTTCTGCTGCGCGATCAGATCGTGGAACGCGTTCGGGTCTAACGTTGGCAGCGCATCGACCGAGGTCGGCCACGACGGGCCTTGCGAGGTGGTGGGCGCTCCTCCCGAGGTGCAGGCCGACGTGCCGGCGGCGAGCGCGAGCAGCGCGACCGCCGCCGCGGCGATCCGCACGAGCCTCGATGTCATGTGAGCATGGTAGAACCGGTGCACGTGGAGGGCCCCCGATGTCACTGACGACCGGCGACCCGATCGTGGCGATCGACCGGCGGCTCGCGACGCGCCGGACGGGGCGGTCGAAGGGTCCCGAGGCCCACGTCGTCCTCGCCGATGCGCTCGGGATCGAGACGGTCGGCCAGCTGCTGCACCACTATCCGAGGCGCTACATCGACCGGTCGCTCGTGCTGCCGATCGGGCAGCTGAAGATCGACGCGTTCGCCACCGTGATCGCAACGGTCCGGTCGGTCAAGAAGCGCCAGACCCGGCGGCGCCAAGCGATGGTCACCGTCACCATAGGCGACGGCACGGGCTTCCTCGACCTCACGTTCTTCAATCAACCGTGGGCGGCGAACCTCTACCGGGAGGGGATGGAGGTCGCGGTGTCGGGCACGGTGCAGCTGTACCGGCATCGGCTCCAGCTCGCGAACCAGGAGATCGAGATCTTGCGGAGCGACGAGCAAGACCTGGTCCACACCGGCCGGATCACGCCGGTGCACCGGGCCACGGACGGCATCAGCCCTCGGACGATCCGCGAGCTGGTGTGGCGCGCGCTCGAGCAGGTGCCCACGCTTCCCGATCCGATCCCCGAGGACATCCGCACGGCGGAGTCGCTGACCGATCGCGATCAGGCCCTTCGGTGGATCCACTTCCCGGCCGACCAACGTGAGCTGGACACGGCGCGGGAGCGGCTGAAGTTCGACGAGCTGTTCACGTTGGAGCTCGGGGTCGGGTTCCGTCGCCGTCGGCTCGCGGCGGAGCGCACCGGGATCGCGCACCTGACGAGCGCCCCGATGCTCGACGCGTTCGGCGCGTCGCTCCCGTTCGAGCCAACCGGGGCCCAGCGGCGTGCGATCGCCGAGGTCGACCGGCGCATGGCAGCGCCGCAGCCGATGAACCTCCTGCTCCAAGGCGATGTGGGATCGGGCAAGACGCTCGTGGCCGTGCACGCGTGCCTCGTGGCGATCGCCTCGGGTCATCAAGCGGCCATCATGGCGCCGACGGAGGTGCTCGCCGGCCAGCACCTGCGTTCGGTGACGGAGCTGCTCGCCGGCATCGGCGCGGCGTCGTACCTGGAGCGACCCGCGGACGGGGCGCCGACCGATCAGGGTTCGCTGTTCGGCGACGCGAAGGCCGCGCCGCCGTCGATGTCCTACGCCTTGCTCTCGGGCAGCGTGACCGGGACCGATCGCGAACGTGTCGTCAAAGGCGCGGCCGACGGGTCGCTCGACCTCGTGATCGGGACGCACGCGTTGGTCCAGGAGGGCGTGACCTTCGCCGATCTCAGCCTCGCCGTGATCGACGAGCAGCATCGGTTCGGGCTCCATCAGCGCACCGCGCTGTCGGGCAAGGGCGCCGGCGACATCGACGTCCTGATCATGACGGCGACCCCGATCCCGCGAACCCTCGCGCTGACCTATTACGGCGACCTCGACGTGGCCGTGATCGACGAGATGCCGGCGGGACGCCGACCGGTACGCACGTGGGCGGCGCGCACGGCCGATGACCGCGGGGCCGCTGAGTCGCTCGTGCGTGACGAGGTCGCCGCGGGTCACCAGGCGTTCGTGGTCTGCGCGGCGATCGACGAGGGGAACCGTACGCAGGTGCGCGCCGCGGAGGCGGAGGCAGAGCGACTGCGAACCGACGTGTTCCCCCAGCTCGACGTCGCGCTGCTGCACGGCCGGATGCGTCCCAAAGAGAAGGACCACACGATGGAGCGGTTCCGCGCCGGCGACGCCGACGTCTTGATCTCGACCACGGTGATTGAGGTCGGGGTCGACGTGCCGAACGCCACCGTGATGCTCGTGGAGAACGCCGAGCGCTTCGGGCTCGCGCAGCTGCACCAGCTCCGCGGCCGGATCGGGCGTAGCGGCCTCCAAGCGACGTGCGTGCTGTTCGACGCGTCCGAGCCGGGCAACGAGGAAGCGCGGGCCCGGATCGACGCGATGGTCGCGACCACCGACGGGTTCGCGCTCGCCGACGAGGATCTGCGACTGCGCGGCGAGGGCACGCTGTTCGACGTGCGCCAGTCGGGGATGCCCGACCTGAAGCTCGCGCGCCTCGCCGAGGACGCCGACCTGATCGCCCGGGCACGCGACCGCGCGTTCGCCCTGATCGAGGACGACCCCACGCTCGACGGGCACCGCGATCTCTTGGCCGAGCTCGAGGACCGGTTCGCCGGCTCGATCGACTGGTTGTTCCGCTCCTGAGGGGCGCCGTCGAGGCGGCTAGGCTCGCGACCCGTGCGGGTGATCGCGGGGAGCGCCAAGGGCGTGCGGCTCACCCGGGTGCCCGCCGGCACGCGGCCGATGTCGGACATGGCCCGGGAGGGCCTGTTCGCGAGCCTCGCCGGGCTGGTCGACGGCGCCCGTTGCCTCGACCTGTTCGCGGGGACCGGGGCCGGCGGGGTCGAGGCGCTCTCCCGGGGCGCCGACGAGGCGACCTTCGTCGATCGGAGCACACAGGCCGTCGCGGCGATCCGCGAGAACCTCCGTCTGACGGGGTTCGCGGAAGACGCAACGGTCATCCGGGCGCCCGTCGAGCGCTGGCTCGCGAGAACCGGTGCGGCGCAGCGATCATTTGACCTTGTCCTCTGCGATCCGCCGTACGAGCTCGACGGGACGGCTCTCGGCGCGGTGCTGGGGGCCCTGGACACGGGATGGCTTGCCCCGGAGGGATGGACCGTCGTTGTGACCAGAGGTCATAAGAGTTCCATGCCTGTCGTTCCGGTACACTGGGCCGTCCGGAGGCAGCTTCGCTATGGAGACAGCCTCCTCACCCAGTACCGGGAGGAGCGATGGGCCTGACCGCCCTGTGTCCGGGAACGTTCGACCCGGTGACCAACGGGCACCTCGACGTCGTCCGGCGCGCCGCGGGCATGTTCGACGGGGTTGTGGTTGCCGTCTTGGAGAATCCGTCCAAGGCGCCGCTGTTCACCCTTCAGGAGCGCAGCGCCCTGTTGGAGGAGGCGCTCCGCGACCAGCCGAACGTCCGGATCGGCGCGTTCGGCGGCCTGCTCGTCGACTACGCCCGGTCCCAAGGTGCGGACCTGATCGTGAAAGGCCTGCGGGCCGTGAGTGACTACGAGTACGAGATCCAGATGGCACAGATGAATCAACGGATCGGCGGTATCGAGACGCTGTTCCTCGCGACGAGCCCGAAGTGGTCGTTCCTGTCGTCGTCCCTCGTGAAAGAGGTGGCGCGGCACGGCGGCGACGTGGAAGGGCTCGTCCCCGACGTCGTGCGCAAGGCGCTCGTCGACCGACTGGGAGCGGCCTGATGGACCGGCTTGGAGCCGCCTGATGGATCTGGCCGGCCGTTTGGCCCAGCTCGAGCAGATCGTGCGCGACGCGAAGTCGATGCCGCTGTCCTCGTCGGTGCTGATCAGCCGCGACGAGGTGCTGGAGATGCTGCACGAGATGCAGGAGTCGCTCCCCGAGGAGATCAAACAGGCGCGGTGGGTCGTGAAGGATCGCGAGGAGCTGCTCGCGAAGGCGCGCGCCGAGGGCGACCGGATCATCGAGCAGGCGCACGAGGACCAGCGTCGCATGTCGATGAAGGACGCCGTCGCCAAGCGTGCGCAGGAGGAGTCTGCGCGGATGCTCCAAGAGGCCGAGGTAATCGCCAGTCGTGTCGTGGACTCGGCGTGTCGATCTAGGGCCGAGACCCGGCGCGACGATGGACGAGAGGCACGAGCCCGCTCGCTGGAGCGTCGGACGCGAACTCTCGTCGAGCGCACTCCGGGCAGTAGGGCAGCAGTGAGGTGCCATTCGACCAGTACCTCCAGCCCTTCGCCACCGCGGTGAACTCGTCACCTCGTAGTTGCACTCGGTGCAGCGGATTGCTGTGTCGTCAATCGGCTGGTGTGCCTCATCGCCGCTCGACCAAACGGTCCCGTGTCGTATTCGGGGAGACTCCCCTGCGGACTGCAAGGAGCCTCCCCTATCAACGCACGCAGTGGTGGCGCGTCGAATCTTCACTCTTTCGCTGGTGTCACGAGGGGACAATCTCGAAACGCTGGGGCCCGGCAAGCCGGGCCCCTACGTCGAATGCGGTGCAGTCGAGCTACGCGGCAACCAGGACGCGGTCGCTGTGAGCAACGATCTTGCCGCTCGTGATCTTGGGCGCGTTGGGGAGAATCGTGTCGAGCTTCTCCTCGCGGAGCCACGTGGCGGCGAGCTTCGTCGACTCCATACCCTGCTCAGGCGTCTCGAAGAGACCGAGTGAGCTGAAGACGCCGTCGCCGGCATCGATCAGGTAGTAGCCCTTGAACCCCGGAAGCTT
>Ga0207648_10007068_pt1 | contig 11082 bp, 11 predicted proteins | sample KBSMisM32_FD_184310 | JGI IMG/M metagenome (GOLD analysis project Ga0207648, IMG submission 184310) | Miscanthus rhizosphere microbial communities from Kellogg Biological Station, Michigan, USA - KBS Miscanthus M3-2 (SPAdes) (version 2) | ecosystem: Host-associated > Plants > Roots >... | reverse complement strand
ACGAGGATCGGACGGATTGGTTCCAGGCGCTGACCCGTGCGCAGCAGGGCGAGACGCCGTCGCTTGCCGGGCCGGTCGGCGCGCCTTGGCGCCGTACCTGGGAGGGCTCGCGCCCGGTCCCGCGCAGGGGCCGCCCGCGCACCTGGGAGTGATCGATGCCACGAACAGGTGGGGAGCGACGGCGCACCACGATCGTCGAGGAAGCCATCCGCCAGTTCGGCACCGAGGGCTACACGGGGGCGTCGCTCGATTCGATCGCGCAGGAAGTCGGGGTCCGCAAGCAGACGATCCTGTACTACTTCCCGAACAAGGACGCGCTGTTGGAGGCGTGTCTCGCGGCCGCGGGAGCCCGTGTCGCCGAGGAGATCTCGACGGCGCTCGAGGCATCGCCCGATCCGGAGGAGCGAGCGGAGGCCGTGATCCATGCGGTCTACGAGCTGGCGGGCGAGTGGCCGGAGTTCCCGATGTTCATCCGTGAGGCCGGTCGGCTCGGTCCGAACGCCTTCGACCGGTTCGGCTCGTCGTTGGAGCCGCTGCGCGTACGCGCGATCGAGTTCCTGCGCGCCGGCATGGAGGCCGGTGAGATCCGAAAACAGGACCCGGCGCTGCTGCTGTTCACCCTGTACACCGCGGTGATCGGCTCGCTGACGGAGGCGAGTGTTTTGGCCTCGTTCGTCGGCAAGGACGACGCGAGGACGTCGCTCAAACGCCGCGAAGCCGAGGTGGTCGAGCTGGTGAGAGCCGCGCTCGCCCCCGCGAGCGGCTAGGCGTAGAACTCGACGATGAGGCGCTCTTCGAGTGGCACCGGGAGCGGGGTCTCGTCACGTGCCGGGTACCGGGTGAGCGTTCCCGAGCCTTCGTCCTTGTTCCGGTAGAGCCACGGGGGCGGCTCGGGTGAGATCTCGAGGGACTCGCGGACGAACACGAAGTTCTTCGCCTTGGACGAGAGCGTGATCTCCTGGCCTTCCTTGACCTGAGCGCTGGGGATGTCGATCCGGCGTCCGTCGAGGCTCACGTGACCGTGCGAGACGAGCTGGCGCGCCTGGCTGGTCGTCAATGCGAACCCGAGACGCAGGCAGACCGTGTCGAGACGGCACTCCAGCATCCGGATCATCTCTTCGCCCGTGACCGCCTTGCTGCGGGTGGCCTTGTCGAAGTAGCCGCGCATCTGCTTCTCGTTGACGCCGTAGATGTGGCGGAGCTTCTGCTTCTCGAGCAGCCGCGTCTGGTACTCCGAGATGCGCTTGCGGCCGCGGCCGTGCTGACCGGGCGGGTAGGGTCGCTTGTTGGATGGACAGTTGGGGCGCCCACACAGTGGTGCGCCCACGCGTCGACAGGTCTTGTGCTTGGGGCCGGTCTTATCCATAGCGAGCGGCCAGGCTACCAGACGTTGGATGCTGTGACCTGCAGATATGCTCCGGTGGCCTATGGAGACCTCGCAACGGGCGATCGGCAGCATCCTCGGTCTCGCGATCGGAGATGCGCTCGGCGCGCCGTTCGAGTTCCGCCGCAGGAGCCAGGTCGCGTTCCCGCTGCCGGCCTTCGAGCTCCCCTGGAACGGGATGCCCCCGGGCACCTGGACCGACGACACCGCGATGGCGATGAACCTCTGGACGTCTCTGATCGACCACGGGGGAGCGCTCGATCTGGGCGACGTCATGGATCGGCACCTGGCGTGGCTGGGCAGCGATCCACCCGACATCGGGAACCAGACGCGCGCGGCGCTGACGCTCGCCTGGGAGGGAACCGCGGACCCTGCGCGGGTCGTGTTCGAACGACGAGGCCCCGAGGTGAGTGCCGGCAACGGGTCGGTGATGTACTGCGCGCCGCTCGGCGTCGTCCGGGCCCGGCAACCGGAGCTGCTCGTCGAGGAGGCGCCGGCTCTGTCCCGGCTGACCCATTGGGACGGCCGATGCCAGACGGCGTGCCTGGCGGTGACGTCGGCGGTAGCCGCGTTGGTCCGGGGTGAGGCGGCGGATGCCGCCGTTCTCAACGGCCTCGCGGTCGTGGCCGACCGCGAGGGTGGCGAGGAGCTCGAGTTCCTGGTGGGCGAGGCCGGTCGAGCGCGCCAGATCGACGGGCCCGACATGGGGTTCGCCTTGTTCACCGCCGGGATCGCGTTGCAGGTCGCGGGCGAAGAGCTCGACTTCGAGGAGGGGCTCCGGTACGTGGTCGGACTCGGCGGCGACACCGACACGAACGCGGCCGTCGCCGGCGCGTTGCTGGGCGCGCTCCACGGGATCGACGCGATCCCGCCGGACTGGCTCGGCACGCTCGTCGCCGGCGGCACGATCCTGGAGGACGCGGTCGCGCTCGCCGCGCTGATCACACCCTGAGTCTCGTCACACCGTTCAGCCGCGACCGCACTAGGCTCCATCCGGTCGAACGACGAGGAGCCGCAAGAGTGGACGATGTGATCCAGGTGTACGGGGCCAGCTGGTGCGGTGACTGCCGCCGCGCCAAGCGCTTCCTGGCAGACCAGCGCGTCTCCTACGAATGGCACGACATCGAGCACGACCCCGACCTCGTGAAGGTCGTCCAGGAGCGGAACGACGGGAAGAACATCATCCCGACGATCGTCTTCCCGGACGGCTCCCACCTCGCGGAGCCGACCAACGAGGAGCTCGCCAACAAGCTCGGCCTCGAGCGGATGGCGATGCAACACGCCTACGACCTGATCATCGTGGGCGGTGGGCCGACGGGCCTCACGACCGCGATCTACGCCGCGCGCGAGAACCTCGAGACGCTGATCATCGACTCCAAGGGCCTCGGTGGTCAGGCGGGTGTGACCGAGCGGCTCGACAACTATCCGGGCTTCCCGGATGGGATCGGCGGCGCGGATCTGGCGGACCGGATCGTCCGCCAGGCCGAGCGCTACGGCGTGGAGATGCTGCAGGCGCTGTCGGTCACCGGGATCGAAGACGCCGGCGCCGAGGAGCTGCGCGTCTTCACCTCCAACGGTGATCACTACGAGGCGCGGGCGATCCTCATCGCGACGGGCTCTTCGTACCGGCGCACGGAGGCCGAGGGCGAGGAGGACCTGATCGGTGCCGGCATCCACTTCTGCGCGACCTGTGACGGGCCGTTCTACAAGGGCTCGAAGCAGCTGATGGTTCTCGGGGGCGGGAACAGCGGGCTCGAGGAGGGGCTGTTCCTCGCGCAGTTCACCGACAAGGTCTCCGTCGTCGAGTACAAGGACAAGCTCGCCGGCAGCCAGGTGCTGCAGGACAAGGTGGAGGCCGACCCGCGCATGGAGGTGCTCCTCGAGCGCAAGGTCGTCGGGTTCGAACCGAAGGATGACGGCAGCGGCAGGGTCGGCACCGTGCGGCTCGAGCACACCGGGACCGGGGAGACCGAGGAGCACCATCCCGACGGCGTGTTCGTCTTCATCGGGCTCGATCCGAACACGGAGTTCCTGAAAGGCGTCGTCGACCTCGACCCGCGTGGCTTCATCACGACCGACGACCGGTTCCAGACGTCGCTGGAGGGCGTGTTCGCCGCCGGCGATGTGCGGGATGGGTCGACCAAGCAGCTCGCGAGCGCGGTCGGCGAAGGCGCCGCGGTCGCGATCCAGATCCGAGGCTTCCTCGAACGTCAGCTCGAGGAAGCCGTGCACCCGGGAGGCTGAGCGTGGACGCCAAGGAGATCTTCGAGCTGATCATCAAGGCCGACGAGCGGGTCAAGTACTCGAACGAGGCGAACATGGAGCAGCGGAAGCAACAGGCGATCGGTCTGCTCACCCAGGCGCGCGACGCCGCGCGCGAAGCGGGGAACGAGCAGCTCGTGCAACAGGCCGAGACCCGCCTGATGGATCTCGGCGCTACGCCGTAGCCCAGTCGCGGAAGGCGTCTAGGAGTGTGGCTCGCTGCGCCGCGCTGACCTGCTCCTCGGTCAGCATGCCGGTGAGCTCGATCGTGCGACGGAACTGGGCGAGCATCATCGTGCAGCCATCGCACCTCGACAGGTGCTCCTCGACCGCCGCCCGCGTGTCGGCGGGCAGGTCGCCCTCGAGGTAGCCGGTGATCAGCTCCAGCACCTCACGGCAGACGACCTGTTGGCTCACGCGCTCACGCTCCTCAGGTGCTCCTCGATCGCGGCGCGCACCTTCGCGCGGGCACGGTGCAGCAGCACCCTCTGATTGGTGTCCGTCAGGTCCAAAGCGTTACGGACCTCATCCGACGTCCAGCCCAGCACGTCGCGCAACCGGATGACCTCGGCCTGCATCGGCGGCAGCGCGTCGATCGCCCGCCCGATCACGGCGAGCGTCTCCCGGGAGGTCACCCGTTCGTCGGGGATGCCCCGCCAATCGGTCGGCAACGTCGACCAGTGACCGGTCGCATCGAACGCGGTCGCGTCCAACGCCGGTTCATCGAGGTCGTCGCCCGCGAGCGCCGCGAACGGCACGCTCCGCGCCTCCCGCTGGCCGCGGGTCTTCGCGACGTTCACGAGGATCCGGAAGATCCAGGTTCGGAGTGACGCCCGCCCTTCGTAGCCGTTGATGCCCTGCAGGACGCCGAGCCACGTCTCCTGCACGCACTCATCGGCGACTGCGTCGGAGGAGACGAACATCCGGGCGACCCGGCGCATCGAGGGGGTCAGCCGCTCGACGAGCTCCATGAAGGCGGCTTCGTCGCGGGCTCGCAGCCGTTCGACCAAGGCAAGGTCGGCCGCAGAGGCTCGGGGTGGCTGCACGCCGGAAGAGTAGCGGGGCTGCGAGGACTAGCCGGGCCGGACCGCGCCCCACGGCCGGTCGTACCCGTACATCGAATCCACCTGGACCTCGCCGCCCGGCCCGGGGTGCCGTGCATGGACGATCTGGCCACCACCGATGTAGATCGCGACGTGCGGGCTGACGTTGCCGTAATAGATGATGTCGCCCGGCGCCACGGCATCGAGCGGCACCCGCGGGAGCGAGGAGTACTGCGCCGAGGCGGAGTGCGGGATCGAGACGCCGACCTGCGCCCAGGCCCACATGGTGAGGCCCGAGCAGTCGAACGCGTCAGGTCCTGCCGCGCCGAAGACATAGGGAGAGCCGACCTTCGACACGGCGGCGTTGGCGACCGTGCCGCCGTCTCCCGATGCAGGAGGCGGGTTGTAGTCGGGGGGAGGGGGTGGGGTCGGGCTGCTGGGGCTCTGGCTCTCGGCCTGCTGCTGTTGCTGCTGCAGCTGCTGGAGGGCCAGCTGCTGCTCCCGGACCCATTGGTCGTGTGCCGCCGTCGTGTCGCTCAGGATCTGCTGGGCGTCGGCGAGCTGCTGTGCCGCCTGCTGCCGCTGCCCGTCCAACTGGTCGATGATCGCCTGGCGGTCCGCGACGGCCTGGTCGTATGCCTGCTGGGCCCACGCAGCCTGCTGAGCGGCGGCGTCGGCCTGACTCGCGAGGTCCGCGTCGGTCTGGCTCATCGCCCCCAAGAACTCGAGGCGATCGGAGAACTCGGTCATCGAGTCCGAGGAGAGCAGCGCGTCGTACTGGGACCCCATGCCTGTGTAGGCGTCGACCGCGCGCTTGGACAGGCGAGCCCGAGCGGTGTCGGCCTCCTGCTGGGCCGCGGTGCGCATCGCCTCGGCCTCGGCCACGTGCTGCTGGGCCTGCTGAAGCTTGTAGAGGGCCTCGTTGTACTGCTCGTTCAGCGACGCGAGGCTCTGCTGGATCTGGTCGACCCGCTGCTGGGCGGAGGCGACATCCTGGGCGGTGGTGGCCGCGCGGGACGGCGAGATCGAGGCGACGACCGCGGGGACCACGAGGAGAGCGGCTATCGCGAGCCTCGTGAACCTCGGTCGTGTCCCGATCATCGTCCTCCTTGGACTGCCCGCCGATCGGGCGTTCCTCTTCGGCTCATATCTGGGCTTGGATAGCCTGAAGGCCCGGTCGCCCCAGGCCTTCGTAGGGACCACCGTAGGCACGTCGGTCGAGGGCCGTCAACCGGAATCGAACAGACGTTCGGGTCTGATTTCCCCATCCAAGGGCTTCTTCGAACGCTGAGGGGACGGTCTTGAGCGACCGTCCCCTCAGCTCCCGGGTCGGGACGGCGGGATTTGAACCCGCGACCTCAGCGTCCCGAACGCTGCGCGCTACCAAGCTGCGCTACGTCCCGGGGCTCGCCAGTCTAGCCGCCGGTCTTGGCCGCCGATCGTCGCCGGAGCCGAAGGATCGTGGCCTCCGGACGGCACCAGAAGCGGAACGGGGCGTACTTGCTCGTGCCCAACCCGCGCGAGGTGTGCAGGACCGCCGGACCCATCCGGATCAACCCGTCGACCAGGCGCCGGGGCATCGAGGAGTTCGTGACGAGCGCGCCCACGAACGGCAGGCACACCTGCCCGCCGTGGGTGTGGCCGGCCACCAGCAGGTCGTAGCCGAGCGCGGCGGTCTCCGGCGCCGAGTCAGGCGAGTGCATCACGGCGATGCCGAGCCCGGCGCGCTGCCTCGGCGCCACCCGGAGGTCGTGCCACCGGATGTGGGCGTCGTCGAGGCCGAGCAGCTCGACCCCCAACCCGTCGAGGGCGACCTCCCGTCGGGAGTTGGTCAGGTCGATCCAACCGTCGGCGTCGAGCTGTTCGACGAGCTCGCGCCACCGACCGCCTTGGGCCAGCCGTCGTCGCCGGTCCTTGCGGAAGTACGCGAAGTAGTTGAGCGGCGTCGGCACGAAGTAGTCGTTCGATCCGAGCACGAACCAGGAGGCCAGCCGGCCGCGGTTCGCACGGATCGCCGCCACGGCCGTCTCGACGGCCTCGGGCTCCGCGAGCAGATCGCCCGTCACGACGGTGACGTCGGCCGGCGGCAGCGACGCGAGGAAGCGCGCCTTCCCCGCGTCGCCGTGGACGAAGTGCAGATCGGACAGGTGCAGGACGTCCAGCCGTTCCGGACCGTTCGGTGGGAGGATGGCGAGGTCGTAGCCGCGGAGCCGGTACCAGCGGCGCTCGATGAGCGTGCCGTACGCGACGCACGCGACACCGAGGGCGGCGACGACCAGCAGCGCAACGAGCACGGAGAGGGAGTCTACGGTGGGTGCCTCGCTCAAGGATCAGGTGAAGACACAGACGACCGCGGCGATGAAGGCCGGTGACAAGGTCACGGTCGGCGCGCTCCGCATGCTGTCGGCCGCGATCACGAACCGCGAGAAGGACCTCCGTCACGAGCTCACCGACGACGAGGTCCGTGAGGTCGCCGGCAAGGAGGTCAAGAAGCGAGCCGAGTCGATCGAGGCGTTCGACGCTGCCGGTCGGACCGAGCTCGCGGACAAGGAGCGCGCCGAGCGCGAGGTGCTCGCGCCCTATGCCCCCACCCAGCTCGACGCCGGAGCCGTCGACGCCCTCATCGACGAGGCGTTCGCGACGACCGGGGCGTCCGGGCCCGAAGACATGGGCAAGGTGATGGGCTTCATCATGGGCAAGGCCAAGGGCCAGATCGACGGCGGCGTCGTGCAGCGGAAGGTGAAGGAGCGCCTGGGCTAGCGCCTCGCGACCACGATCCGCGTGTGGGTGCCGTTCCCGTTCCCGTTGCCATGGCCGTTGCCGTTGCCGCCGCCACCGGGGGAGGGACTCGGGCTCGGTGCTGGAAGAACCCAGGCGAACAGCGTCGCGCTCGAGCCCTCCACCACATCGGAGCCTGAGCTCGGGTTCACGTCGTAGACGATCCCGTCGAGCTTGCGATCGTTGGTCGTCTTCTCGACGACCGTCGAGAAGACGTGGATCGAGTCGAGCAGCGCCTTGGCCGCGGAGACCGTGAGTCCCTTCACGACGGGCATCGTGTGGTGCGGCGCCACGCCGTTGCTGACCTCGAGCTTGATCTTGGTCGCGCCAGGGATCGCCTGCGAGCCGGCCGCGGGATCCTGACTGATCACCTGCCCCTTGGGCAGGTAGGAGTCCACGATCGTGATCGTGTACTTGAACTTCGCTTGTTTCAGGATCTTGATCGCCTCGAGCTTCTGCAGGCCGATCAACTGGGGCACCCGGTCCAGCGGCGGCGGCGGGAACTTGATGGCCGGCTTGCCCTGGAGCACGTCGAGCATGAACGCCTTCCAGATCGGCGCCGCGATCGAACCGCCGAACACCGGATAACCCCAATAGTTGGTCATCGGGTACGGGGCGTGTGGCGATCCGACCCAGACCGCGGTCGTGACCTGGCGCGTGTAGCCGCCGAACCAGAGCTCCTTGTTCGAGTCGGCGGTGCCGGTCTTGCCGCGGATCGGCCACTTGCCCCAGCCGCTGGCGAACACCGACGCGGCCGTGCCGTACGTGACCGGGCCCTCGAGCAGGTCGTTCACGAGGTTCGCGACCGGTGCGCTGATCGTTCGCTCGCAGTCCGGTGTCTGGTCATAGATCACTCGGTTGTTCCGCAGGATCTGGCTCACGGCGAACGGCTTGCAGTGCATGCCCGAGTTGGCGAAGGTCTGGTACCCGGAGGCCTGATCGAGCGGCGTGATGCCCACCGAGCCGGTGCCCAGCGCGCACACCGCCGGCAGGTACGTCGTGATCCCAGCCTCATGTGCCGCGGCGACGACGTTGGCCGGGCCGACATCCTCCGTCAGGCGGGCGAACACCGCGTTCACCGACTCGGCGGTCGCGTCGTACAGGTTGAGCGAGCCGAGGCTGGTGCCCTCCGCGTTCGTGACGTCCCACAGGCTCCCGTCTCGGTTGTAGCAGCCGGCCACCGGCCCCTGCGCGCCGGAGTACGTCGCCGTCGGCGGGATCCCCTGTTCGAAGGCGGCGGCCAGGATGTACGGCTTGAACGAGGAGCCCGGCTGGTGCTGCGTGGTGACCAGGTTGAGCTGGTCGTGGAGGTAGTTGCGACCCGACAGCATCGCGCGGATCGCACCCGTCCTCGTCTCGAGCGAGACGAGCCCGACGTCGGGTTCCGGTTGGTAGCCGGGGTTCGAGGGCGTGCGATCCCACGGCGCGTTGGCGGCCTTCTGCGCGGCCTTCTGCCAGTTGGGCTGCAGCGTCGTGATGATCTTGAGACCGCCCTCCTGCAACGTCTGCTCGCGCGCCTGGGGTGTGTCGCCGAGCACGCGGTACCAGCCGTTGGGATCGTCGATCAGCTGCTGGCGCACGTAGTCGACCAGGAAGGGCGGGGTCGGCAGGTAGTCACCGCCGGCGTTGAGCCCGAGCGGCTGGTCCTTCGCCTTCTGTCCGATCTTCGCGGAGACACCGCCATCCAGCGAGCCGAGGGCGATCATCCGGTTCAGCACGTCGTTGCGTCGGAGGTAGGCGGCGTGATGGTGGGCGAGCGGGTCGTACTTCCCGGGGTCGCGGATGATGCCCGCCAGCAACGCGCTCTCGGCAAGGTTCAGATGGGCGGCCGGCTTGTGGAAGTAGAACCGAGCCGCCGTGCCGATCCCGTACACGTTGTTCGCCAGGAAGACCGCGTTCATGTACAGCTCGAGGATCTGATCCTTGGTGTAGTGCTGTTCGACCCGCTCGGCCAGCGCCAGTTCCTTGAACTTCCTGGAAAGCGTCTGGTCGCTCGGATCGGTCACGAGGGTGTTCTTGACGAGCTGCTGCGTGATGGTCGATCCGCCCTGCACGATCGCGCCGGCGCGCACGTTCGCGATCGCGGCTCGGATCATCGAGACGACGTTGATCGCACCGTGCTGATAGAACTCCGAGTCCTCCGCCGCCAGCACCGCTTTGATCGCCCAGGGGCTGATCTTGTGCAGAGGCACGACCTCGCGGTTGTCGAGATAGATGTGCGCGAGCACGGTCTTGCCGTCGGAGGCGTAGATGGTCGAGCGCTGCGGCAGGTGCGGGATCTTCGTGAAGTCGGCGCCCGCCGCGTCGAGCCGCGACTGGATCTCCTTGACCCCCATGCCGGCGGCCAGGAACGGCGGTGAGATCAAGACAGCGAGCAGCGCCGAGGATGCGATGAGGACGGCCAACAGCAAGAGGAGGGCGACCGGCTTGAACGCCCAACGGTCGCTGAGTGGGCGGGCGGGAGCCGCATGCGCCGGAGCCGTGTCCGCGGGTGGGGTGTCCGTCTTCATGGCTTTCCTTACCGGGGGATCCCTCGGAGGATACGCCCCGCCTCGGTACGATGGTTCGACCGATGCGACGTTCCTTGTGTTCCCTCGTGTTGTTCTCGTTGTTCCTGGTCGTCGCGGTATACCCCCGCGTGGCCATCGCCCAAGCTCCATCCGGCGATCGGGTCGATGTGATCAAGGTTGAGGGCGCGATCGACAGGCCCCTCCTCGGGTACCTGCAGGACCATCTGGACCAAGCCGTGGCCGACCGTGCGGTGCTCGTGTTGCAGCTGGACAGCGCGGGCACGATCGGTCGGGACGCCGTCGCGCTGGGCCAGCAACTGGTGGATCTGCCGGTGCCGGTGCTCGTGTGGGTGGGAACCGTGCCCGCGCGTGCGAGCGGCGGCGGGATGCTGTTGATGGATGCAGCCTCGCTGGCCTCGGTCGCACCGGGCTCGCAGACCGGGCCGCGCGACCCGATCGACCTGCTGCACCCCGAGGCGCCGCCCGCGAACCTGGACGCCACGATCCAGGGTTGGCTCGACGCGCGCGGCCGCACGGGCGTCGAGCTGTCGCATCAGAACGAGACGATGCCGGCGCAGCAGGCGATCGACTACGGGTTCGCCGATCTCGCGGCCACGTCGGTGATCGACCTGCTGAACCAGGTCGACGGGCGCAGCGTGCGGACCTCGACGGGACCGTGGGTGCTCCGGACGAAGGTCGCGACCACCGACGCCGACGTGCAGCACGGCGTCGGTGTCGATATCCGCTTCATCGAGCCGGGCTTGCTGGTGCGTGGTGCGCACGCGGTGTCGACGCCGACGATGGTGTTCGTGCTCGTGGTGCTCGGGCTCGCGTGCCTCGCGTTCGAGCTCACCCAACCGGGGTTCGGGTTTGCGGGCTTCGCGGGAGTGTTCCTGGTGGCGCTCGGGGTGTACGGGGCGACCGTGGCCGTACTACTCGCGTGGAGCGTCCTCGCAGTAGCGGCCAATGTACATCTCAAAGGCGGACCGTCGGCGGAGCCGACGTTCACCGACAACGGACTCACGTTGACCTCGACCGCGTCGCTCAGCGGCCTCGGCAACGGCGACGTCCTCGTCATCATCTCGGCTAGTGCAAACCCGACCGA
>Ga0207648_10007065_pt1 | contig 11084 bp, 7 predicted proteins | sample KBSMisM32_FD_184310 | JGI IMG/M metagenome (GOLD analysis project Ga0207648, IMG submission 184310) | Miscanthus rhizosphere microbial communities from Kellogg Biological Station, Michigan, USA - KBS Miscanthus M3-2 (SPAdes) (version 2) | ecosystem: Host-associated > Plants > Roots > Rhizosphere... | reverse complement strand
ATTATTGCCCGCATCGCAATGGATCATTTGACCATAAAATTCTTTGGGAAGTAATGAGCCTTCATAAACGATGATTCCCGTTGGCGAGCCGGCAAATGTTTGCAGCAAATTCGGTATAGAACCAGGATCATTCTGATGCCAGTGGCGAAGGGGAATAGAATCTTCAATATTGGTACGATTGGCTCTCCATCCTGCGCCGGTTATTTCATCAGTGAAACCATAATTGCCATAATCCATTATGTAATTGATGCGGGTGCTGCGGTTACCATCATCGTCATTATCACTTTGCCACATAGCCCCGTAGCTATCTACTGCCACTTCATAGTTATTCCTGAAATTATGTGCAAGGCATTCCACTTTTGATCCATCAGGGTTGCAGCGAAAAACCATTCCCTGCTGGTATTTTTTAGGGCCTATTTCATCGCCATCCTGGTCGAGCACTACTTTATTATTTTTATCCCTAAGCGTTTTTCCTTCGTTGCCGAAATTGAAATAGAGTTTTCCATCTGGTCCGAAATTAAATGTATGCATGCCATGATCATGCTGCTCGCCTCCAATTCCCTGGAATAGAATTTCTTTCCGGTCTGCTTTATCATCTCCGTTATCATCATAAAATGACCATACATAGGGGCTTTGAGATATCAATACCTGCTTACCTAATACACAAACGCCCAGCGGCGCATTTATTTCCGGGCCCTGGTAGAATACTGGGGTACGAAATACAACTGGCGTAAAGGAGAAGCGAGGTTGAACGCCTATCCCCAGTTCAAGACTATGATTGATGGGCTTGACATTCATTTCATACATGTAAAGTCTTCCCATCCAAATGCTTTACCTCTTATCATCACACATGGATGGCCTGGTTCCGTATTTGAACAAATAAAATTGATTGGCCCACTCACCGAGCCTACAAAATATGGCGGACGGGCAGAAGATGCATTTGATGTGGTGATCCCATCCCTGCCAGGATTTGGATTTTCAGACCAACCAACAGAAGAAGGCTGGGGACTGGACCGAATCGGCCGCGCCTGGGATGAATTGATGAAGCGATTGGGTTATAATAAATATGTAGCGCAAGGTGGAGATTGGGGTGCCGGGGTGGTTACAGCCATGGCAAGGCAGGGATCAAAATCCTTACTGGCCATTCATACCAATTTGCCTGCAGTTGTTACCAATGAAGTAGGCGCATTCCTGGGAGGCGGCCCGGTTCCTTCCAACTTTTCTGCTAAAGAGCGAAAGGCAATTGAGGATTTAAGCGCCTATCGCATGAATGGTGGCTTCGCTTACCTTTTGATGATGGGTTCAAGACCGCAAGCTGTTAGTTATGGTTTGACGGATTCCCCGGCTGGTTTAGCCGGCTGGATGCTTGTTCATGGAGGATTTGAGAAATGGTCCTATGGTAGGGACGCAAAACAGTCGCCCACCATTGATGATGTGCTGGATAATTTTACTCTTTACTGGCTTACAAACACGTCGGCATCAGCCGCAAGGATCTACTGGGAAAACAGGGGAAAGGAACTTATTAGTGCTTCAGCACAAAAAACAAATGACATTAAAATCCCTGTAGCTATTACTGTATTTCCTGATGAAGTTTTTCGTGCGCAGGAAAAATGGGCACGTGCCGCCTTTCCAACATTAATGTACTTCAGTGAGGTTGATCGCGGTGGTCATTTTGCAATGTGGGAATATCCGGAATTATTTGCCTCTGAATTAAGAGCGGCATTTAGATCAGTTCGTTAATAATAAAAAAGGGACCACTGACTGTGCTCCCTTTTTTATTCTAAATAATCATCCCGTTAGTGCTATGCTTGCTTTATTAGTTGTACCTCACATAATATATGAACCTCCTCTCCTACTACGAGTCCTCCTGTTTCCAAAAGAGCATGATAATCCAATCCCCATTCTTTACGGTTTATTTTTCCCGTAACACTGAACAATACTTTTTCTACGCCCCAGGAATCTTTAACAAAGGCGCCAAATTCAATATCCAGATTTACCGGTCTTGTAACTCCTTTCATCCTTAGTTTACCTATCATTTCAAAATTCCGGCCTTTGTCTGTCGATGTCAGGCTGTCCGAAACAAAACTAATTTCATTGAAATTATCTGTATCGAGAAAATCTACACTGCGCAGGTGTTTGTCTCTTGCCTCCGTACCGGTATCAATTGAAGCTGGATTTATTCTAACATCTACTTCAGCAGTGCTAAAATCTCCACCCGTCATATAAATATGTGCATTAAAATCCCTGAATTTCCCGCGTACATTGGAAAACATCAGGTGCTTTACCCTGAAAGCAATCTCACTGTGCGTCTGATCAATTGTCCATTTTGTTTTAGTAAGTTCTAAAGTTTTCATCTTGATTAGTTTTTATTAAGCTTCTAAATTATGCTTCTCTACTCTTTAATGGCAAGTGGAAACAAGACCAGGTGGACGTTCTAAATGCCGAATCAGTCATCGACCGGCTTACCAGCCAGTTTGTCCATTTCACCCACATAATGCTTTAAAACAGAGTGGGTCAACTTTATTTTTACTACAGGAACCACAACAAATATTGATTTCATAAAATAAAAAAAATGAATTGGCAGGATGTACTCCAGTTAACTAAAAGCAATCTCGTTCCTCCGAGACGAGTTGAAAAATCCAATCTGGAATGGATGCAGCTCTTAACAATGGAACAATACCGGGTTACCAGGCAGCATGGGACAGAAATACCTTTTAGCGGTGAGTATTGTGAATCTTATTCACCAGGCATGTATTCCTGTGTCTGTTGCGGAACAGCACTTTTTGATTCTACAAATAAATTTAACTCCAGTTCTGGTTGGCCTTCATTTGAGGAACCTGTAAGGCAAGAAGTAATCATGTACCGGAAAGATACCAGTTATGGTATGCAACGAATAGAAGTAATGTGCAATGTATGCAGCGCACATTTAGGGCATGTTTTCCCCGATGGGCCAACTTCAACGGGATTGCGCTTTTGCATAAATTCTGTTTCATTGAAAAAACAGGAGGCCACTGAAGAAGTAGTTAAGAAGGCTGTTTAATTAAGATAAAAACTATTGTAATAATATCATCCGGAATTTATGAGAAATAAAATAGCGCTGAATTGGATAAATAAGGAGTGGGTTGATAGCAGTAAATACAAAGAAAGCATTGATCCGGCTACAGGCAATGTGATAGGGATGTACGCCGACGGAGGAAAACAGGAAGCCGTAGCCGCCATCAATGCGGCCCACAACGCCTTTCAACATTCAATATGGAAAACAGACAGACAATTCCGGTATAGAGCCCTCAATATGCTGGCCGATTTATTCGAATTGAATCGTGAGCGACTGATTGAAATGTTAATGCTTGAAAATGGCAAAGTAAGGAAGGAAGCGGAATTTGAATTTGACCTGGTAGCGCCAAAACTGCGCTATTATGCTGCATTGGCAATAACGCAGTATGGCCGTGCAATGGAAACAAGGCCTGGTTCATTTAGCACTGTATTAACGGAACCAATTGGTGTAGCAGGAATTATTGTACCCTGGAATTCACCCATCATTTTACTGGTGCGCTCTCTTGCGCCAGCATTGGCTGCGGGGTGTACGGTTGTCATTAAAATGCCTTCACAGACCGCACAGCTGAATGCATTAATAAGCGAAGTGTTTGGAAAAGCAAAAGAAATTCCCGCCGGTGTACTGAACCTTTTTACAGAATCAGGTAGTGAAGGCGCAGCTTTTTTAATTGAATCACCCCATGTGCCTGTGATCAGTTATACAGGAAGTACTCGTACGGGTCAATTATTAATGCGCAACGGGTCAACGCAATTAAAGCGATTCAATTTTGAGTTGGGAGGTAAAACACCAATGATCGTGTTTGATGATGCCGACCTGGATATGACACTGGCAGTTCTTGAAAAAGCAATAACAGTTTTTGCCGGGCAGTTCTGCATGTGTGGAAGCAGAATACTTGTTCAGAAAGGAATTGCCGACAGATTAAAAAAAGGTTTATCTGCCAGGCTTGAAAAAGTAAAAGTAGGCCCTGCATCCAACGATGCAAGTGATATGGGTCCAATGATAGACCAGTCAAATGTTGACCGGGTTGATAATATTGTAGAGGACGCCATAAAGGCCGGCGCCAAAGTACTGACAAGAGGAGGAAAATTGACAGAGGGAATCTTACGCAATGGCGCATTTTACGCGCCAGTGTTACTGGAAGTGGTTGACAATAAAATGAAGATTATTCAGGAAGAAACATTTGGGCCTGTGGCTACAGTACAGGTGTTTGAGAAAGCAGAAGATGCTGTTATGCTGGCAAATGATAGTATATATGGATTGGCTGCATCAGTATGGAGTCAGGACGTTGACCTGCCTTTGCGGGTAGCGCGGGAACTGAAGGCAGGAACAGTCTGGATCAATAACTGGGCGCAGGTAAATGATGAATTTGAAGAAGGTGGATACAAAGGCAGTGGTATTGGACGATTAAACGGTATAAATGCAATTCAATCTTTCATAGAGCACAAGCACATCTATCACCATGCGGGAACAATAAGCAGGTAAAGCCTTTTCTATTCTGTCAAAATTCCCTCGCAATAAAAAATAAAATAATGAGCACAAGATTTAAAATGGTTGTTGTTCAGCCGAACGCCTATAAGGCCATGTTTGCATTAGACAAATTCATTAAGGAGTCAGCAGTTACACCCGTTCAGCGGGAGATGATCAACATTAAGGCCTCCCAGATCAATGGATGCGCCTATTGCGTGAACATCCATACAAGAGATGCCAGAAAGCTTGGAGAAACTGAGCAACGGATCTATCTCATGAGCGTATGGAGAGAAGCGCCGAATGTATTTAATGAAGAAGAACAACTCCTATTGGAAATGACAGAGCAAATTACGCTGATTCACAAAAAGGGGCTGAGTGAAAGCCTATATGATAAGGCAATCACACTATGGGGCGAAGAGAAGACGGCACAGGTTATTATGACAATTATTACCATCAATGCATGGAACCGTATTGGTGTGGGTCTGAATATGCACCCGGAACTATAATTAATAAAACAAATAAAACATTATTATGAAAAAAGCTAAAGAAATCCTCGCCACCACCGTGCTTTCAGGAGCCCTGGTTTTACAGGGTACCGTTGAAGCGCAGCAAAACTCGCAAACAGATGAAAAATCAACTGAATCTATTCGTCCATTCAAAATACATTTTCCTGACAAGGACCTGACAGCACTGCGGCAGCGGATCAGGGCCACCATATGGCCTGAAAAAGAAACTGTTTCCGATGTCTCCCAGGGTGTACAATTAAAAACCATTCAGCAACTCGCCAAATACTGGGCAACGGATTACGACTGGCGTAAAGCAGAAACAACACTGAATTCCTATCCCAACTTTATAACAAATATTGATGGCCTGGATATTCATTTTATACATGTGAAGTCCAAGCATCAAAATGCACTACCCATGATCGTCACACATGGCTGGCCAGGATCAATAATAGAACTTTTAAAGATCATTAAGCCACTTGCTGATCCCACCTCTTATGGTGGCAAGGCTGAAGATGCATTTGATATTGTAATTCCCTCTATACCGGGTTATGCTTTTTCTGAAAAACCTGCGGGTACTGGATGGGATCCTTCCCGGATCGCAAATGCATGGATTACATTAATGAACCGACTTGGTTATAAACGGTACGTAGCCCAGGGAGGCGATTGGGGTGATGCAATCACGGAACAAATGGCGATAATGGCGCCGCGAGAATTAATTGGCATTCATACCAACCTGCCTGCAGCTGTACCTATGGAAATTTTGCAGGCACTGGGATCACACCAACCAGCACCTGCTACGCTTTCAGCCGATGAAAGGAAAGCATATGATCAAATCGCCTATTTCCTGGAACGTGGCCTTGGTTATGCCATGGAAATGAAAAACCGGCCGCAAACCCTGTATGGGATTGCTGATTCACCAATAGGACTTGCAGCGTGGATACTGGATCATGATATCCGCAGCTATGAACTCATAGCACGTGTTTTTGATGAAGGAAAGGAAGGGCTCACAAAAGATGATATTCTGGATAATATTACTCTTTACTGGCTTACCAGTACCGCAATCTCATCAGCCCGCATTTATTGGGAAAACAAGTTTCCATTTTTTGTACCAAGAGGAGTTAAAATTCCTGTAGCAGTTAGTGCATTCCCGGATGAGATTTACCAGGCACCAAAAAGTTGGGTAGTACAATCATTTCCAAATCTTACCTATTATAACCGATTACCTAAAGGAGGTCATTTTGCAGCTTGGGAGCAACCTGAATTGTTTTGCCAGGAAATGCGTGCTTCGTTTAAACCATTGCGTTAAATGGATTGGTATTAATAGGCGGTGTACAACAAAGAATATTTGTTTATCAAAAGCAAAAGCAAGTTTTTTGGTAAGAGTTTCTAATAAATAGTTCAATACTATAAATAGTGGCAGAAGTCTTTTTGACCTTGTATAGCCCATTTTTCCAGCCTGTTATGGAAAGGAACGAGCGTTCTTTCTCTATTAGGATCCGGTACAATTGCAGGGCTTGTTTCATTGCAGAAATCTCCCTAAGTTTTTTCATAGTTTCAATACTTACCCCTACTCTAATTTTTACACTTTCGAGTGGGACGGAAAAGACGGTACCGGCATAACAAAATCGAACGATGCACTGTCCGGTTTTATAACATAACTAATTTTTTTTAGTTCTGCAATTTTTTGAAAATCAAGTAGCTTGTGAATCGGAATGATGATTGAAGACCCCAACAGTAATTGAGATCCTATTTTTTTAATATCAACCTTTTTGACCTCGTGTCCATTGGAACGCTTTTCTCTGGAATAATGCTTGCATTACTTTTAGGTTTGGCAAAGAGAGTTGATCAAAAAGCCAACCTGTTTTTAAGTGTCGCTTTAGTAGCAATTGTATTGAGGACCGGCGGGGTTACAGCATTTGTCTTACCAGCGCTGGGCCCATTACTTTATTTTTATGTACGGCAAATAAACAAACCGGAATTGCGGGTCAGCAGGAAAGATCTGCTGCATTTTTGCCCTTTGCTTGTGACTTTTTGGGTACCATCTCCACTAGTTTTAATTTCTGTCATATTTTATTTATACCTGTCACATCGGTTGATTCAAAACTTCTATCGCAGGTTGCGGCCGGTGCTGATGGATCGTCCACGTTTTGCCTTCCGGCGTCTTGAAAAGGCTTTGTTTCTGCTCGGCCTGGTTTGCGTATTATCGCTGTTTAATGATTTTTTTTATTTAATAGTTGCTTTTGTGCTGATGGGTATGGCCATGGAAGCGATGTTGAAACCGGATATCGCTGTCCAACTTTCAACACCAATAAACGATAGAATGGATGCCAGGGAAAAAGGCCGAAGGCTGAAAGAAACAGTAGCGACAAACCGTTTCTACGAGGACCCAGAATTGACATTAACCACATTAGCCGTAAAACTTAGAATCGCTCCACATGACTTATCCCGGATCATTAACACGGGATTGGAAAAAAACTTCAACGATTTTATCAATGAATTCAGGGTGCGTGAAATCGTATGGAAAATGTCAGACCCGGATTACGACCGGATGACACTTCTGGGTATCGCTTATGAAGCAGGGTTTAATTCCAAAACGACTTTCAACCGCGTTTTCAAAGAAATGACAGGCAAAACACCGGTAGAATTCAAAAACAGCCTGAAAAAAGAAGTCCCAAATGATAATTTGGCACCCCGGTCGCGAATAAGACCGGTAACATTGCGTTCGGATAGCCCGTGGAACCGGGCAATGGTAACATCAAAACGCAATAACATGTTTAGGAATTATCTGAAGGTAGCCTGGCGCAATATGCTCCATAGCAAAGTATACAGTTTGCTGAACATTATCGGCCTTGCAGTCGGAATGACCGTAGCTTTAATTATTGGCCTATGGATATTCAGCCAGTATTCTTTCAACCGTTTCTTACCAGGCTACGATCGTTTATACCAGGTAAAACTGAACTTTTACTATAGTGACGGGATAAGAACACAAACCGGATCTTCCTTGCCACTTATCGAAGAGCTTCGCAAAAATTACCCCGAAGTAAAGTTTGCATCAGAAACGGATTGGGGAGGTCAGCATAGCCTGGTCATTGGTGATAAAAAACTTTATCCCTGGGGGCTGGTAGTCGGTACAGATTTTTTAAAAATGTTTCCATTCCCTATGCTGAAGGGAAATGAGAGCAATGCTTTCGCGGATGCAAACTCCATCATTTTAACGGAATCAGTAGCAAAAGCCTTATTTGGTAACGAAGATCCGCTTAATAAAACGATCAGGGTCGATAATAAATCAGATGTTGTGGTTACCGGTGTAATGAAAGATGTACCGCCTAACTCAACGTTGCAGTTTAGCTATCTTTTACCCTATAGCTATATTGAACAAACCTATCCGAGAACGAAAAAAGACCGGGTCGACTGGGGCAACTATTCTTTTCCTGAATACCTGGAACTGCAACCCGGCACAGATGCGGTTGCATTTGAAAATAAAATCAAAAATATTATTGTAAAACACACCGACAAGGCAGATGAGAAAGTAGAAGTAATACTGCAACCTGCAAAGAACTGGCGCCTGCTGACGCAATTTAAGAATGGCAAAGCGACAGATGGTTTTATCTGGTATGTACGCCTTTTCGCTATTATCGGCATTCTCGTCCTGGTGATCGCTTGTATCAATTTTGTGAACCTTTCGACCGCCCGTGCTGAAAAGCGGGCGAGGGAAGTAGGTGTACGCAAAGCAATCGGCTCTTCCAGGAGAAATCTTATTATCCAGTTCCTGATGGAATCATTGCTGGTTACCTTCCTGTCATTTGTGGTATCGATACTCATTGCACAACTTCTATTGCCATCATTTAACAACCTGACAAATAGCAGTATTGTCATTCCATACGGCAAAGGAATGTTCTGGCTTATTATGTTGGGCTATTTGTTGATCACAGCACTACTCGCCGGATGCCGCCCTGCTTTCTATCTTTCTTCTTTTCAACCGGTCAGGGTATTGAAGGGAACTGTTCAAATGGGAAAGGGCGCAACTCTTCCGCGTAAGATACTAGTGGTAGTACAATTTTCCTGTTCAATAGCACTTATTATCAGTACGCTTGTTATTTATCAGCAAATTGACTATGCGAAGAACAGGCCAAAGGGTTACAATCCGGATAACCTGTTAATGATGAACAGCAGCGACGACCTCAATAGAAATTATGATGTGTTGAAGCGTGATCTGCTGCAAAGCGGACAAGTAATAAGTGTTACCAGATCAGCAAGTAACATGAGTTATTTCCCGGCCTCATTCTCCATAAGGGACTTTCCTGGTAAAAAAACCAGTGAATCATTAGAGATGGCCACTTCAGCTATCTCTCCGGACTATTTCAAAACCATTGGAACAAAGTTTATATCAGGACACGATTATGCAACAGGTGCAGGAGCAGATACCTCGAATCTTATTATTAATGAAGCAGCTGCCGAACGACTGAGATTAAAAGAACCATTGAATCAACTTATCACGTTTAACTATAGCAAGAATCCCATGCGTATTATCGGAGTGGTAGAAAACGCTATAGTCGGCTCGCCATTTTATTCAGCAGAACCTGCACTATATGTGTACAATCCCGGATGGTCGGGAGCAATCATGTTCCGGATTAACCCGGCTGTAAATAAGCAAGACGCGATTAAAAAAATTGCACCCCTGTTCAATAAATACAATCCGTCCTACCCCTTCGATTACCGTTTTGCAGATGAAGCCTATACCTCTTCTTACAAATTGGAAGAACTGGTGGGTACGCTCGCAGGTATTTTTGCAGGTCTTGCGATATTTATTTCCTGTCTGGGTTTATTTGGTCTTGCGGCATATATGGCAGAGCAGCGGAAAAAGGAGATTGGCATCAGGAAAGTTTTGGGAGCATCGGTTTCACAGATCTGGGTTTTATTATCAAGAGATTTCGTAGCGCTTGTTATCATCAGTGGAATAATCGCATCAGCAGTTGCTTTCTACTTCCTGCATGGATGGCTCGAAAAGTATGATTACCGAATAAGCATCGGGCCGTCAGCTTTTTTAGTCGCTATAATTGTAACAGTTATCATTACCATAATTACGGTAAGTTACCAGGCCATCAATACCGGATTGACAAACCCCGTAAAGTCATTGCGAACAGAGTGAGGTATACCGGGCACATTCCGGTCATACTCTACTTCATTTGCCGATTGCAACAGATTCAACATCCACCCCTGGTGGGTATGGCATAGATCACGTTGCCTGAAACAAATAAATTGAAGAAGACCTTATCTTTTACAGAAGGAAGTAATAATTTCCATGTTTTTCCCTTGTCTGTTGATCTGAAAATGCCGTCACGATGAGCACATAAGTAGTTTTCACCAACCTGGATAATTGAAGTCGCGAAGCGTTTTGCAAAATGGCGATCATTCCAGGTCCGCCCTATTGAATCAGCTTTGTTCTGAAGGCCGGCATCAATGGGCTGCCAGGTTTTACCTTCGTCGTAGGATGTCATTAGGCTTCTGGGATTCGTCTCTGAAGTAGAAGTGATAGCAGCGAATCCACCTTTGATCTGTTTTACATCGAAAGCCAGATAGCCCTCACTGCTCACCACCTCCCAGTTTTCGCCATTATCGGTCGATCTTATTATCTTTCTCATACTGGTCGCCAGCAGTACGCCATTCGACTCTGTCATATTTCCTACCAAATCTCCGACATGGACAAGTTTCCAGGTTTTTCCATCGTTAGCAGTTTTAAAAAAGCCTTTGTCGGTGCCGAGGAAAATTGCACCTCCGGCAGTCTCAAAAATGGTGCGTATTCGCGGCACCTGATCATTTTCGAATATCGGAGACCATACACTCGTTCCGTTTATTTTTTTCAAATTTACACCCCACTTGTTGGCAAATATCCCGGACTTACTGGAGGCAATGCTGCTTTGTTCGTATGGGTAAATCTCTTTGGTCCAAAAAGGAGCTGTGGCATTTGGTGTACTGTGATAGAGTCCGTCTGGAACGCTTAAAAACAGCCCTTTATCATTTACAAAGAAGCTAATTCGCCGGATACTATCTTCCAG
>Ga0207648_10007063_pt1 | contig 11087 bp, 11 predicted proteins | sample KBSMisM32_FD_184310 | JGI IMG/M metagenome (GOLD analysis project Ga0207648, IMG submission 184310) | Miscanthus rhizosphere microbial communities from Kellogg Biological Station, Michigan, USA - KBS Miscanthus M3-2 (SPAdes) (version 2) | ecosystem: Host-associated > Plants > Roots >... | reverse complement strand
ACTTCGACATCAACGACAACCTGGATCAGGACCTGCTGGAGTATCGCAGCGACCTGCTCGAGATCTTCCCGCGACGGCCGCCGCGCGCCCGTGCCATCGCCGCGCGCGGCCTGCAGTCACGCACCGCCAACGCGCAGTCGGCGGCGCGCTTCATCCAGCAGCACCAGAACATCATCGCCGACCGGATCAAGCGCTGGATCGGCGACAGCGACAAGCGCGAGATCAGCCAGCTCCTGCGCCAGATGCAGGCGCTGTGCACCGCCGAGCACATGGTCGTTCCCGACAGCCTTCGCACCGAAAAGCTGATCGAGCTGACCGTCGTCGCCACCTGGCACGTCGTCGACGGTATCCACCGACTGAGCTGACCCCGCGTTGACAGCCGCCGACAGCACGTTTATATGACGTGTCCGCGCGAGGATGGCGGAACTGGTAGACGCGCTAGCTTGAGGTGCTAGTGGATAACATCCATCGGGGTTCGAGTCCCCGTCCTCGCACAGCCTAGGGCCCTCGGGTCCAGAGGAAGCTCGCATGGAGGGCGGACTGGGCGGCGGCGTAAGCGAGCACTGCGCCGCGGGCGCCCGCCCAGCGGAGCAGCTCGTCGAGAAAGACGAAGCCCAGGAAGCACAGCCCGAGCAGCGCGGGCAACACCAGCCGCGCGAGCCAGTAGCCGTGGAGATAGGCGTACTGCATGAACGGCAGGAACAGGCTGATGTTGGCGAAGAACGCGACGCTGAAGGCGAGCACGATCAGGATCATCGGCGATAGCGCGTAGCTGCCGTCGTGAGACCGCCGCTGTCGCACGGACCGCAGCAGATAAATGACCGTCGCGGCGATCATCAGCACGCTCAGAGGGATGGCGGACCGCACCGCCACCGTCATCAAGCCTTGATGCATTTCGTCCCGGGGTCTGAAGTAGGAATCGCTGGGGTCGGATTGAAAGATGTTCAGGACGTCGGTGAACATCGAGAGATGGAGGAGAGCGGGGTAGCTGTGTCGGTTGTTCACCAGCAGGTTGTAGACTTCGGCGCCGTCGCCTGGCTTCTGGTCGAGATACTGGGGCGCGCGAAGGACCTCGCGATCGGCGGCGCGGAGCATGAACACGCTCCGCCACTCCATCTCGCGCGCCCAGTATTGCAGGCCAGGTCCGTCGTGCGGGACGCGGCGGTACTGCAGCACGCTGAACAGGCCGGGGAGGACCACCAGCATGACCAGGGCACCGGTCCGGATCTTTGGCGACGACAAACGCCGCCAGAAAACGAGCAACAGGGCGAGCGTGACCGGCACGGCCGACACCATCGTGTACTTCGAGACGATTCCCGCCATGAGCGCCGCGCCGAGGGCGACGAGCAGCCGGATCTGGCGGCGAGGCTCGGACGCCCGGAACAGCGCATACGTCAGCCAGATGACGAGCGTGAACGGAAGCACCGCGAGCGCGTCCGCCGCGAACACCGTCGTGTGAATCAGCCGGAACGGCAAGAAGGCGAGGGTGAGGATCGCGGCGATCCGCAGGCTCGGCTGGCGAATCGTCTTCTGCGCCAGGTGCGCCCACACGTACAGGGCGATCACGTTGAGCACCACCAGGACGAGGCTGGTGGCCGCGATGTACGCCGATGATCCGGTCACGCACCGAACCAGGGCGCTCAGCCAGTACAACCCCGGCGGGTTGGTCCCGATGTAGACGATCCACCGGGGCGGCGGCAATCGGATCGCCTCGCCGGCGGCCGATTGGTGGATGGCCCAGTCCTGTCCCATGAAGCTGTGGTGGAGGATGGCGTTCGCCTGCACGATCGCCGTCGCCAGCAAGATGGCGAACACCACCGGCCGCTCGACGCGGGCGAGCGCTGACTCGAAGGCGCCGGGCGGACGTGGGGACGGGATCTCCAAGGCTGCCGTGCCGCCTGTGCAAGAGGTGCGCCCACCACAACCGCGCGTTTGCGCGGAGATCGGAGCGTTCGAAGCGCGCCAACCGCGACATTGCTGCCGCGGTTCGGGCCTCGGATATATGATCGCGCGCGAGCGCCGAGATGCCCCCGCACCGTTCTCTGTTCGTGAGCTGCTTGACGTACGAGCTGACCCGCCAGGTGGGCGTCGAGCGCTCCGGCGAGGCGTTCATCCAGATGGTGAACGCTCCCGACATCAACTCGTTGCCCGCCGCGCGCACCGTTGCGCGGCTGATCCAGCTGGGAGAGGTGGGCCTGTTTCACGGCGTCAGCTCGTGCCTGCCGAAGGCGCGATCCCGCGCGGCGGCGGGGGCCTTCAAGTCCCACGCCGAATACTGGGTGATGTGCGACGACGACGTCGAGGCGCCGACGGGGACGCTGGTCGACCTGATCAACGTCGCCGGGCCGCCGAGCGAGCCCCGGATCGCGGTGCTGCCCTGCCTGATCCGCGGCAGCGCGAACCGCCATAACTGCGAGTTCAGCGGCGAGGCCCGGCTGAACGTCGAGGCCGCGGCGTGGGTGCGACCGGTGAGCCTCGCCGGCTGCGGGCTGATGGTGGTGACGCGGGGGGCGATCGATCGACTCTTCAGCGTGTACCGCGAGCAGCTGGCCTTCACGGACGACGACGGCGAGCAGAAGGTCGCGCTGTTCGACATGCTGCTCGAGCCGCCGCTCTGGTACGGCGAGGACTTCTCGTTCTGCGTGCGCGCCGGACGGGCGGGCATTCCCATCGACGCGCTGGTGCAGGGGTCGAGCGCGCACGACGGCCAGACGCTCGAGCTCGACACGGTCCGCGGATGACGTTTTCAGGACGCGGGCGATGATCAGATTTGAGATGTTGTGGGAAAGCTCGCGCGCGTGCTTCTGCCTGTGGTGTGCTTGAGCGCTGTTCACGCACCGGTCGTGCTGGCGCAGCTCGGCACGGCGCCGACACAGGCGCCGGGTTCGGCGCCGGTCGGCGTCACCGGTAACGGGATCGGCGCGCCGCCTGGCACCGCGCCCTCGTCGACCGTCACGACCGCGCCGGTCGGGACCTCGTCGGGCGCGAGCACGCCGGCGCCCGTGACATCCGGAAGCACCGCGTACCCGCTCGGCAGCCCATCGGCGGCGCCGCTGACCTCGACGCCCTCGACAAATGCGGTGGGCGCAACCCCGCCGTCGCTGACGGTGCCGTCGTTCGTCACGCCGTCGCCGCTAGCGGATTCGCCCACCGAGTCGCTCCCCGGGGCGCCCAACGTTCCCGTCGGACCGTCCGTTTCGACCGGCGGGGTCGGCAGCGGCAGCACGATGGGCGAATCGCCTTCGCTGGGCGGGACGTCCATGACGCCGTCGACTCCGACGACGCCCGCGGTTGGCGGCACGCCGTCGCGGTGACCGATCAGTGCGCCGCGCGCCAACCGATGCCGCGGCACGCGGAACAGAGACCCGCGGCGAGCCGGCCGGTTCCGTTGCACTCGTGACAGTCCGGCGTGCCGGGCGGACGCGGCGGGAGCAGCCGCAGGAGATCGCGCAGGCCTGTCTTGCGCGCGCCGACGACGATGGCGGCGTACGCCTCGCCGCGCGTCGGCTCGACGTCCCACGTGTCATCGTCCCAGAGGATGCGGCCGTCCGCGGCGAGGTAGGTCGGCGGGCCCACTCCGGGATCGAGCAAGAACGCATCGTGCGCGCTTTCGATCTCGTCGGCCGCGCGGTTGGCGCGCAGGCTGCGCAGCTGTTCCAGCAGATCGCCGGGCACCTCGAAGTACTTCTCCGAGATCACGAGTCGCCTTTCTGACGCGAGGCTCACCGAAGCATTATCGCTCCGATCGAACCACCGTCTCTCTTGATTCGGCGGACGAACTTGTTTATCGGATCAGCCGCCGCCGGTGCGGCGGAAGTCGTCGAGCAGACGCCAGTAGGCGTCCCACGCCTCCTCGTCGTTCACGCTGAGGAGTCGGATCGTCGGGATCGTGCCCTGCGAGAGGCTCCGGCCCAACTCGCGTTCGAGGAACATCCAGAACCGTTCGTAGAACTCCACGCCCACGTCGGTGATCCGATGCGCGCGGACGGCCTCGCTGTAGCCGACGATCCATGTCTCCAGGCGATCGAGCATGGTGCCGTAGCTGGGCGGGCCGACACCCAGATACATGTTGGGACGGCGCCTGATCTGATCCAGCCGTTCCATCAGCGACGCTTGAGGCGTGGGATCGGTGACGGCCATGTCGATCACCACCTGTCCGCGTAGCGCGCGGCGACCTGCTGCGTGCGCGCGGGACGGCTCTCGGGCGGGCCGGGGTCAGCCGCGATCATCGCCGCGAGAAAATCCAGCGCCGCCTGATCGGCCGCGCCGTACTTGACGCGGCCGACGAACTCGCCTTCGCAGCGAAGCTCCCACTCGAGATCGTGCTCGCGCGACCAGCGCGCCAGCTGGCTGATCGTGAACGTGGCGTCGCGCCAGGCCATCAGCGAGTCGTCGTCCGGGTCGACCTCGCGGAAGCCGCCACCTTCCGTGCTGTAGCCGATGAGGAACAGCTTGGTTCGGCCCAGCAGAAAGCCGACGCCGTGGCGGTCGGGACCGACGCCCAGCGCCTCCGACCACCAGTCATACTGCAGGCCCTCCGCATCCGATTCGATCGCTCGCCGCACGGTCTCGGGCACGGGCGCTGTCGTCACGAAGTTGAGAGAGACGCCCATGCGCCGATTGTGCCGGACCGACCTCGTCCTGAAAAGCCTTTCGGCCGCGCGCACGTCCGCGGCGCGTCCGGCTCCGTAAACCATCCGGAGAATGCAGATGTTCCGACGACGGTCGATGACATGGCAGAGCCTCTCCCTGGCGATCGGAGCGCTTGCCATCGGTTGTAAGCTCGCTGGGTCCGAACCGCGGCAGACCGGTGCCGGCGGCACCGGTGGCGCCGGCCCTCCTGGCGGCATCGGCGGCGGCGGGACAGGAGGCGGCGCGGGCGCGGGCGGCCGAATGACGCCGAACATCGGAGGCTTTCCTGGGAAGGACGGCGGCATGGATGCGCTGCCGCCGCCGCTCACGGATTTTCCCGCCGATCCGATCATCGATTCCTCGGCGCCCTCGAATGCGCCCGGCCTGTTCGACGGCACCGCGCCGCGCGCGGGCGGCGCGCCCTGCATCGCTTCGCCGATCGCGGGGACGCTGATGCCGCGCAACTGGCTGCGCCCGCGCTTCACGCTGACGCCCGCCGCCGCAGAGAACCTGTTCGAGATCGACCTGGCGGTGCCCGGGTTCGCGCACCAGCTGCGCGTGTTCACGCGCGATCCGAACATGGCGCTGCCGGCCGATCTCTGGAACGGCCTGCGCACGTCGATCAACGACCAGACCATCACCGTGCGCGTGCGCGCGCTGCAGACCGACGCGACGGGCGCGGTGGCGGTGGCGCCTTCGGCCGCCGCGGAGTCCACCTTCGTGATCGCGCCGGTCGATGCGCCCGGCAAGATCGTCTACTGGGCGCTGGCCGACGACATGGGGACGAAGGTCGGTTCGCTGAAGGGCTTCGGCATCGGCGAGGAGGGCGTTCGCGACGTGCTGGTGCCCAGCCAGGTCGCGTCGCGCACGTCGAGCGAGACCTGCGTCGGCTGCCACACCGCCACGCCCGACGGCAACGGCGTCGGGTTCTCGATGGGGCCGTCGAACTATTTCGGCAACCTCGCCGACATCCGCCAGGGCAGCACGGGCACGCTCCCCAGCTACGTCAACGCGGGCGCGATGTCAGCCATCCGCGCGCTGCGCGGCATCCCGGCCTACTCGAAGGGGCACTGGAGCGACGGCGATCGCATCGTCTTGCTCAGCGACACCGGCACGCTGAACTGGGTCCAGGTCGACGGCACCGCGCGCGGCACGCTGGCGCGCACCGGCGACGCGAACAAGGCGACCGAGCCGGCGTGGAGCCACGACGGTCAGCAGGTCGTCTACGCATCGGCCACGTCGCTGATCGACGGCCGCCTCGGCAACGGTCCGGCCGATCTGTACTCGATTCCGTACGGCAACCGCGCCGGCGGCACCGCCACGCCGCTGGCGGGCGCGTCGGATCCGGCGGCGACGGAGTTCTACCCGTCGTTCTCGCCCGACGACGCGTACATCGCCTTCACGCGCCTGGCCGGCAACGGCAGCTCCTACAGCAACCCGGCGTCGGAGGTCTACGTGGTCCCGTCGGCGGGCGGCACGGCGGTGCGGCTGGCGGCCAACGACGCGGCCGCGTGCCAGACGACACTGGCCAGTCCGGGCCTGACGAACGACTGGCCGAAGTGGTCGCCCCAGGCGACGACCGCAAACGGCAAGACGTACTACTGGTTGACGTTCTCGTCGAAGCGCACGGGAACCGCCAATGCCCAGCTCTACGTCACGGCGCTGGTGGTCGACGGCAGCGGCAAGGTCACCACGCACCCCGCGCTGTACCTCTGGAACCAGCCCGACGCCGACGGCAACCACACGCCGTCCTGGGACGACTTCTCGATCCCGCCGATCATCATCGGCTACCAGAAAAAATAGCCGCACGCCCGCCGCTACGCTCCGGCCGGGCCTGCTAGCGTTGGGCCATGGCGAGCATCGGGCACGTGCTGATCGGTGCCGCTGCTTCGAAGGCGTACCGCACGGGCCAGAAGACCCGCTGGCCGCCGGTCGCGGCCGCCGTGCTGTGGTCGGGCCTGTCGCTGTTGCCCGACATCGACGTGATCGGATTTCCGCTCGGCGTCAGGTACGCGGACGAGTGGGGTCATCGCGGCGCCACGCATTCGCTGGTGTTCGCGCTGGGCGTCGCCGCGGTCGTCGGGCTCGTCGCCCGGGCGATGCGCGCGCCGGCCTGGCGAACGGCGCTGATCGCCGCGGTCGTGGTCGCCAGCCATTCGTTGCTCGACACCATGACCGACGGTGGCCTCGGCTGCGCGCTGCTCTGGCCGTTCAGCAACGAGCGCTTCTTCGCACCCTGGCGGCCGATCCCGGTGGCGCCGATCGGCCCGGCGTTCATCTCGATGCGCGGCCTGCGCATCGCCGTCACCGAGGTGATCGCGATGTCGCCGTTCCTGATCTACACGCTGTGGCCGCGGCGTCGGCGCGCCTGACGCGCGCGTCCGCTCAGCTGCTCCACTGGAAGCTGTACTCGGCCTCGTTGGGCGTGGCCAGGTAGCGACGGACGTCGGCGCAGCGGTTGGTCAGCGTCTGCGTGCGCGCGTCGAGGCGAAAACGGATCGACGCCACCTTGTCGCGCAGCGGATGACCGGTCAGCCGCGCGATGCTGCGATCAAGCACGGCGCGTACACCGTCGGGCGTCAGCACCTGTTCCAGCACCTCGAGGTTCTCGGCGCGCCAGCTCTCCTCCAGCACGTGGCCGCGGTAGTGCCACAGACAGGGCGGGCCGCCGCCGTGCTCGCGCGTCCACGCATCGAACACCGGGTTGGCCGTCTCGTCGTAGATCAGGCACGACGCATACTGGGCCGCCGCCAGCGCGCGGCCTTCGGTCTCGACCCCCCACCAGGTCGACCACAGCTTGTCGACGTCGCGGCGTAACAGGCCGTAGGTCGACAGCGCGTGGAACCAGGCGTAAACGGGCGCCTTCGATCCCTTGAACGACAGGCCCTTCTGCGCGTCGATCTGCGCGAGGATCGTCTCGCGCATGAAGTCGCCCACCGCCGCCGTCTGCTCGGGAGACAGCTCGCCGTTGAACACGTTGCCCCTGATCAGCGCCGGATAGAACTCGTCGACGAACGTCTCGTAGCGTCCGAACGGCGAAACCAGGTCATCGCGCCAGGCGCGCAGGCAGAACGGCAGCACGTGCAGGAACAGATCCGTCTGGATCTGCTCGTACTTGAAGTCCAGCGCGTACGCCACCAGATCGCCGGGCTCCGCCTCCTGGTCCGGGGCCAGCGCCGCCAGCCGGTGGAGGTGCGTGACGTCGTAATCGAACGGTTTCTGCCAGACGGCCTCGGCGGGCAGCGGCCGTGGATCGCCGAACGCGCGGCGAATCGCGGCGATGGCGCGCGTGGCGGTGAGGTCGGCGGTTTTGCGGTCGGCGGTCACGGCGGTCAAGTTACTCAACGACGAAGTGTCTCCTTGCGATGAGCTGGGAGGCGTCCGTCAGCAAATCTACTCTCCACGACCCCGGTTTGGGCGATCCCGTCGAGGAGGAAGTCCGGTAACCCTGCTCGCGCCCGCCGACGATCTCGCGCGCCGATACGTTGCCCACGCGGTCGCCGTCGCGGTACCACTCGAAGCGGATCCCCTGGCGGTAGTGGCGCGGCACCTGCACCTGAAACCAGGCGTACACGCGCTTGGTGCCCGCGGGAAATCGGTCCGCCGCGCCCTCGATCTCGCGGTCCTGGACGCCGGTTCCGGTGGCGGATGCGGTGCACGCCACCGGCACCGGCGGCAGCAGCGGAGCCGCCAGCGCGAAGATCAGCCCCGCGACCAGCGCGCCGGCGCCCAGCTCGATCCGACCCACGCGCGTCGTGAGCGGCGTGCGCGACGTCGCCAGGCTGGACGCCAGCCACGCGACGCCCGCCGCCAGCGCCATCGACAGCCGCGGCGACGCGGAGATCTCGACCGCCGCGGCCGGCACCAGCGCGATGAACAGGACCACGGAACAGTAGATGGTCCGGATGCGCGGGCTCTCGAGCATGGTCTGCCGGAACTTGTTCGGGAAACACGAGAACAGCGCGCCACCCGCGAGCAGCAGCGGCGCGAACATGTTGGCCGCGCCCAGCGTCGACGACGCGAACCAGATCGGCACCAGGAAGAAGAGAACGTTGCGGAACAAGCCGACCGTGACCAGCGCGGCCGCCTTTCGCAGCAGGTTGCGCCAGCGCGCGTGCCGCTCGTCGGGCTTCGCCTCGGGCAGCCATTCACCCAGCCCCGCCGCCAGCGCCCACGCCACGGCCAGCAGCGCCACCGCCTTGGGCGCGAACGTGATCGTGTGCTTCGCCTGCATCTGCGACAGGATTCCCAGGCCCAGGGCGATCGCCGGCGTGAGCTGTTCCAGCACCTTCCGCCTGTCCACGCGCGCGAGGCGCTCGCGGATCGTCGTGCCGGCTGCTGGCGCGGGCTCGGGCGGGATTGCCGGAACACCGTCCGGCGCGGGTAGCTGCAACTCGGCCATGACGGGCAAAAAATACCCGACCGGGGAAGAAAAATCGACGCTGGCGGAGGCCGTCAGGTCGTCGCTTCGCGCATCCGGTAGCCGACGCCCGGTTCCGTCTGCAAGAGGCGCGGGCGCGCCGGCTCCACCTCGATCTTGCGCCGCAACTGAGCCATGTAGACGCGCAGGTAGTGCGTCTCGCCGGTATGCCCCGGCCCCCACACCTCCTTGAGGATCTGGCCGTGGGTCAACACCCGCCCGGCGTTCTGGGCCAGGAGGGCGAGCAAGCGATATTCGATGGGCGTCAGGTGCACCTCGGCGTCGTCCAGCTTGACCTCACGCCGGGCGAGATCGATGCGCAGCGGCCCGATCTCGATGATCGGTGCCTCCGTCCCCGCCGCTTGCTGCGCGTGCCGGAGCGCGACGCGCATGCGCGCCAGCAGCTCGCCGACGCCGAACGGTTTGGTCAGGTAGTCGTCGGCGCCCGCGTCCAGCACGGCCACCTTGTCCGCCTCCCGCCCGCGCGCCGAGATGACGATGATCGGGACGCGCGACCACTCGCGCAGCCGGCGCGTCAGGTCCACGCCGTCCTCGTCGGGCAAGCCCAGGTCCAGCAGCACCATCTCGGGGTTGCGGCTGGTGGCCAGCGCGACCGCCTCGGCCGCCGTGGCGGCTTCGCACAGCTGATAGCCGTGCGACGTCAGCGACGCACGCAGGAACCGCCGCATCTGCGGCTCGTCCTCGACGACCATCACCAGCGGTTCGGGCGCGCCCACCGCGTCTATCTTAGCGCCGACGGTCATGACGGCGTCAGGCCCACGCGGCCGACCTCTGCAAGCAGGCGCGCCCCCGGAAACAGGCCGGGGGGGCGAAGTTCCCGGGGGCGCGCCAGATCCAGCTCGACAGGAAGGACAATCATCGGGACGCCGCGCTGCTGCAGGCGGCGCTGGATCACCAGCGCCGTCTGGTTGTGCAGCAGCCGGTTCCACATCGTGTCCTCGGCGAAGATGATCTGGCCGGCGACGACGACCACCTTCGGGTACCACTGCACCAGTCCGACCGCCAGCTGCTCCGCCTCGACGGCGACCTCGGTGCCGACCGCGTAGGCGCTGGTCGACGGCAGTCCCAGCGCGGTCGCGAAACATTCGTATTCGGCGAGGCTGGCGCGGGTCCGCGCCTCCAGCGCCGGGATCTCGGCGGCGCCCTTGAACGCGTCGGAGTCGACGACCGCCACGCTGACGAACACCACGCCGTGAAAGTGCCCCGGGAACATGCGCAGCAGGGTCAGCAGCGCGTGGCGCCCGAGGCCGCTGTAGCCGCCGACCAGCAGCACGGCGATCGGCTTCGACGGATCGAGGTCGCGCCGGGCGTCGCCGGCGCGACAAGGATAAAGGTCGGGTCGCGCGGCGGGCGTGGGGATATCGGCGTCCAGCCGGCCGAGCGCGTTGACCACGACGCGATAGTGGCGCCGGACGGCGAAGCAGAACGCGATCAGCGCGGCCGTGATCACCAGCGTCAGCCAGCCGCCCTCCAGGAATTTCTGGGTGACCGTGACCACGAGGATCAGCAGGCACAGCGCCGCGGCGGCGACGTGCGCCGGCAGATGGCGCGCCCACGATGGATCCTTCGAGCGCCGGCGCAGCCAGAACACCGTCATCGCGATGTTCGATAGTGAGAACGTCACGAACACGTTGATCGCGTACATGACGACCAGCTTCGAGACCTGGCCCCGCGTGTAGATCAGCGCCGCCAGCGCCGTGCCGCCCATCAGCAGGATGCCGTTGCGCATGGTCAGGCGCTCGGACAGCGCCGAGAATCGATGGGGCAGCCACGAATCCACCGCCATGTTCGCCATCACGCGCGGGCCGTCCACGAAGCCGGCCTGCGCCGCGACGAACAGCAGCGCGCCTTCGCTGAGCAGGGCGATCACGACGAAGGCGTGCCCGACGTGAACGCCGCCCAGCGACCAGCCGCCCGCCACGCGCTCGAGCAGCACGGCGTTCATGGTCTTGCCGTCGACGGGCCGCGCCTGCCAGAGCAGGTAGCTGACCAGCAGGCCCGACGCCGTGATCGC
>Ga0207648_10007062_pt1 | contig 11089 bp, 8 predicted proteins | sample KBSMisM32_FD_184310 | JGI IMG/M metagenome (GOLD analysis project Ga0207648, IMG submission 184310) | Miscanthus rhizosphere microbial communities from Kellogg Biological Station, Michigan, USA - KBS Miscanthus M3-2 (SPAdes) (version 2) | ecosystem: Host-associated > Plants > Roots > Rhizosphere... | reverse complement strand
CGGCCACCAGACTCGACGTCACAACTCGACGCCTTCGTCGAGGCACCAGCGGACGCTGGCCCGCATTCCGTCGTAGAGCTCGACCCTCGGGTCGTAGCCGAGCTCATTCATCGCCCTCGAGATGTCGCACGCGATCGTGTGGTTCATCTCGCCGAGCACGTGCAGTTGTTGCTGATACCTGCCGAGGCGTTGGACGATGCGATCGCCGAACTCGGCCGTGCGTCCGGCGATCGCCGGAACGTGGACATTGTTGGGTTTCACTTCGAGTCCCTCGTCGGCGAGCGCGCGACCGACGGTCTCGACGATCTCGTTGACCGTGTACGGGCGGCGATCGGCGATCCAGTACGCGTTGCCGCTGGCGGCGGGTGTCAGCTCGGCGGCGACCACGCCGTCGACGAGATTGTCGATGTAGACCATCGAACGCCGTTGCTCGCCGTCGCCGACGACAGGGAACCTGCCCGCCCGGATCATGCGGAAGAAGACGGTTTGCCGCGGCGGTTGGAACGGTCCGTAGAACCACGGCGGCCGCACGATCGTCGCGTCGAGTCCGCGGTCGATCGCCTCGAACACGGCCAGCTCGGCTTGCATCTTCGACACGCCGTACCCGTAGTACGGGTTGTAGGGCTCGTTGGCGCGGAACGTGTCGTTGGCATGGGGATTGGTGCCGAAGGGGCTGTTCGAGGAGACGTGGACGAGCCGCCGAACACGGTGTCCGCCGGCGGCCTCGACGAGATGCCTTGTGCCGTTGGCGTTGATCTCGAAGAACTCCCGCGTCAGTCGCGGGTGGATGATGCCGGCGGTGTGGATCACGTCGCAGTCCGTGCCAGCGCCGTGCAACAGCCGACGCGCCGTGTCAGGTCGGCCGATGTCGCCGATCACGATCTCGACATCGCCGAGCGAGGCGAGCGCGTGAGCCTCCGCGGTGCTGTGGGCCAGCAGCTTCACATGGCGTCGCGCCGGGTCGTGGAGAAAGCGGTGCACCAGTCCTCGACCCAGCCATCCGCCGGCACCGGTGACGACGGTCGTACGCGGCGCGGCGAATTGCTCAGCCACGGTGCCGCCCACTTGCCGCGAATCGTCGAGCGTTGCGGATGGCGAGCGCCATGACCGTGCCCTGCGGGTTCACCCCTGGGGCGGTCGGCAGCAGCGAAGCGTCGTTCACCCACACGTTGTCCGTCCCGTGAACACGTCCGAACGAGTCCGCGCCGCACTGCGCCCTGTCCTGTCCCATGGGGATGGTCGAACACAGATGCACCGTCATCACGCTGGCCTTGCTCGCCGAGAACGAACCGTTCATGGTGGCCACGTCCTTCGGCGCGCGCACGATCGGAGCACCACGGAACGACGGGTAGACCTCCTCGGCGCCGGCTTCGAGCATCAGCAGGGTGAGGCGCGCCAAGCCGCTGCCGAGCAGCGCCCGATCCCGCCGAGTCAACCCGTACGTCACGATCGGGTCGTGCAGCCCGCGGACCGTTCGCACGCGACCCCGGCCCTCACTGGTGATGGCCGCGTAGTACAGGCTGATCCTGCGCCAGTCGGTGATCGCCTTGGAGAATGTGGCCCACTGATCGCTGAGCGCCAACGCCACGAGTCCCGGCTGGCTCGCCGAACCTCCGAAGGAGAGCTCCGGCGCGAACTCCTTGACCTGGTGCACGGCGACATCGTCGGGCACGTTGAGCTCGTCGGCGAAGCGTGCCGCCAACTTGACGGTGGGATGCACCGCGAGAGAACGCCCGATGGGGCCGTCGATGCGCGACCGCTGCAGCAACGCGGGGGACTGAATGGCACCGCCGCACACGAAGACGTCGCCGAAGCGAATCGTTCCCCGCCGCCCGTCCGGCAACGTCGTCGACGCCGATCGGGCCGTGCGGCCGCCCATCTCGAGTGAGTCGATGCGACAGCCGGTGGCGATGCGCGCCCCGGCAGCCATGGCCCGTGGGAGGTACGTCCGCGTCATGCTCTGACGTTGCCCCGACCCGCCGTTCGTGTACTTCATCCACCGCGGGATCTCACTGTGCTGCCAGCCCAACCGCTCCGCGCCGCGACGCAGCACATCGCTCGGCGCCGTTGACGGGCCAGGGACAACTCCGACGTCGAGCGCCTCTTCAACGTCACCGGCGATGCTCACCACTTCGTCGTAGTCGAGGTCGGCGATGTCGAAGTCGCGTGTCCATCGTTCGATGACGTCGGCAGGCGGGCGGCGGTAGAGGCCGCTGTTGATCTCCGTGCCACCGCCGGCGCACCGGCCCTCGGTGTAGGCAATCGACGGAAGGCCGAGTGCGACGGTGACACCGCCGGCCCGGTACTGGCGGTCCATCTGCTCGAGTGAGAACGGCACGATCGAACCCTGCTCGATCCATTCGCCCTCCTCGACGACCAGCACGTCGAGGCCCGCCTCGGCGAGCACCGCGGCGGTTGTGGCACCGCCCGCGCCGGAACCGATCACCAGTACATCGGCGTCCATTCGAGGCGTTGCCGGGACGATGGTCATCGCCGGCCGCCGGTCGACGTCGTGTCGGGCCAACGATCCCAGATGTAGGCGTAGCCGAGTGAGCGGACGAGGCGCGGGTAGTCGCCAACGATCGGAATCGGTCTCGCCGCGAGGGTGCAGGCGATCCGTCCACCACCGGGCGCTGCCATCAACATCCGGTAGAGCGCGCCGATCACGAATACGCCGAAGCGCGTGAAACTGGGCAGCGTCACCGCCCGGCGCTCGATGAAGCGGACCACCTCGGCGCGCCTGTCCGGAGGCAGATCGGGGAAGTCGTCCGCCAGCAGCACGTCGGCGAAAGGTGCGACGATCCTGCCGACTTGCCGGCAGCCGAACCCTGCGAATGAAGATGGAGACGGCACCGACACCATGCGAGCCGGTCAGGTTAGCCCACGGCCCAACAGCGCCCATTGGCGACAGTCGGTGGCCGACAGTCGGCGGCTACGCTCGCTGCCCGTGCGTACCGTCGTCGTGCTGCCGACCTACAACGAGGCGGAGAACATCGTGCGGTTCCTGCACGCCGTGCGCGAGGCTGCGCCCGACGCCGATGTGCTGGTCGTGGACGACAACAGCCCCGATGGAACCGCCGCGCTCGCCGAGGAGACAGCCTCGGAACTGGGTCGCATCAAGGTTCTGCACCGCGGCGGCAAGCAGGGTCTCGGTGCGGCGTATCGGCACGGATTCACCACGGCGTTCGACGAGGGCTACGAGGCGATCGTCTCGATGGACTCCGACTTCTCCCACGACCCGACGGTGATCCCGTCCATGCTCGCCCTGCTGGCGGGCGGCGCGGACGTGGTGATCGGCTCGCGGTACGTGCCGGGCGGCGCCACGGTCGACTGGCCGCTGCGCCGCCGGGTGCTGTCGAAGTGGGGCAACCGCTACACGGCCGCCGTTCTGCGCCTGCCGGTGAGCGACTGCACGTCGGGATTTCGGGCCTACCGGGCAGATGCCTTGCGGGGGATCGACCCGGCGTCGACCACGGCCGAGGGTTACGCGTTCCTCACCGAACTGGTACGGAAGTTGAGCGCCGACGGAGCGAACATCGTCGAGACGCCGATCGTTTTCCGCGACCGCCAGTTCGGCACGTCGAAGATGTCGGGCCGGATCATCGTCGAATCGATGCTGCTCGTCACGAAGTGGGGTGTGTTCGACCGCACCGGTAGATCCGGGGCGTGAGCATCTCGCCAGTGCCCGTGCGGAACTCGGGTCGCACGATTGCGTCGTAACGGATCGGTCCTTCGTGCTTGCGTCCGCGCAACGGCAATGTGAACGCGGTCGTCAGGACGCGTCCGGCGACGGTCTCGCCGCCGCGGTGGTGGGCGTCGGCGGACTGCGCCGCGGCAATCAGCTCGGGTGGCGGTGTGCCGACGACACGACAGGTGATGTCGCCCTGCCACGCCAACTCGATGACGCGGTCGTCGAGGTTCTTGTCGAGCAGATCGGCCACCTGTTGGCGCATCCCGCTCGTCGTGAGGTAGCGGTCGATGTCGGCGTCGAAGTAGGGCGTGGTCTTCGCGGTGAAGACAAGGATCCCGTCCTCTTCGGTGACCCACCACAGATGACTCGGGAAGTCGACGATCTTCGCGCTTGCTGCCTCGGGTACTTCGACGTACCCCGCCTTGGCGACGCGGCTCAGTTCGGCGACCACGCGATCCGGGTGCTCGACGTGCTCCAGGACGTGCGAGCAGATCACGTAGTCGAACACCTTGTCGGCGAACGGCATGTCGGCCGCGTCGGCATCGAACATCGGGCGATCGACGCGCGCTGCGGCGGCGCCGGACCTCTGTCCGCCATGGGTGTCGTCGATGAAGCGATCGAGCAGCACGTCGGCGCGCCAATGGGGTTTGTCGCCGCTCCCGACGTCGAGCACGATCGCCGAGGCGTCGGCAGGGATCGTGATGCGGCGGCGGCGGAAGGAGCGCAGCTGATCGACGATGCTCACGCCGCACACCGGTGGAACAGGTGCACCAGCCCATTCTGGTAGCTGCGCACCTCGCAGAAGTCCTTGGCCAGCACCTGGTTCGGGGCATCGGACCCGTAGTCCATCGAGTTGTTCGGTTCACGCCATCCGTCCCAGAACCCGGTGGTGATCACCCAGTCCGACGATGCGACCTCGGCCGCCAACGGTGAATCGGTGGCGTTCGCCAGACCCGGATCCATCTCGATGAAGTAGGTCGCCGGCGTCAGTTCCGGGAACAGGTAGTAGAAGAACGCATCGCTGTACCAGGTTCGGCGGAGGTCGTTCGGACCCACCAGCAACCGCTCGCCGGGTTTCGCCAGCGCGTTCAGGTCGGTGATCACATCGCGCGTCGCGAGATATGGACCGAAATCGCCGAGATAGAACCGGCGTCCGTCACGAGAGACCGGGAACGGCGTCTGCACATTGCCGAGGCTGACGCGAGTGTGCAGCAGGTAGTAGCGGAACGTGAACAACGGGGCGACGAACAACGTGAGGGCGAGCGTGGCCGCAACGCCCGCCGCGAGACCTTGCCGGGCAGTCGTCGCCGGCCGGCGCTCGGCGAGGTACTCGATGATCGCGAGGATGAGGAACGGGAACGAGACACACGTGACCCACGACAGGTGGGTGGAGTCCGGTCGCTGCAACGCCTGCGGCACCAGCCCGAGGCTCAACAATCCGCCGGCCACCAACGTCGTCGCTCGCACCGATGGTGCGCGTCGCGTCGCACGAATGCCGATCCACAGCACGACGACCGGGACGATCAGCATCGCGAAGAACCAGAAGAACAGCGACTTGTCGGCGGCGAGGTGCGGCACCTTCCACCACGGCGGTACGAGCTCGGCGATCGCCTGCAGCGAGCCGTCGAGATGACTCCACGACGGTGGTCGGGGGAGAGCCCGCCCGGCGCGCAGTTTGAAGACCGGGTCGATGACCATGCCGCGGAATGCCGTGCTCGGCCCGACCAGGGCGACGTGCACCCAGATCGGCAACAGGCCGACGACGCCGGCGAGCACGACGGTGAGCCACCGCGGGTTGCGCCACAGGTACCAGGCGTAGACGACCACCAAGGCGAACGCGAGGTCGGGCCGGTAGGTCAACGAGAGACCGGCCAGGAGCCCGGCGGCGATCAGCGACCAAGTGGGTTTGGCCACTGCGCGGGCGCGTAACGCGAACACCACGCTCCACAGGCACAGTGCCAGCCCGCCGTTCCAGGCCATCGCCGTCAGCCCGATCGGCGTCAGCACGTAGAACACGGCCAGGCCGGCGACACATGCCGCGGCAACACGACCCCACGGCCGGGCCAGCACGAAGAGGGCGAAGATGATCGCGAGGTGCTGGATGAGGCCGAAGGTGCGTTCGGACTCGAGCGACAGGCCGAACAGCTTGTACCAACCGACGAGCACCTGCAGCGATCCGGGGCCGTAGAGATGCAGGAAGTCGCGGTTCGGCAGGTCGCCCTTCATCATCCGTTCGGGGAACACCATCATGAAGGCTTCCTCCATGGTGCCCCCGGTCGTGTGGTACAGCCCGCGCAAGGGCAGCGCGATCAGCGCCAGCACCGACCCGATCGCGGCCCACGTCGCCAGGGCACCACGCTGCCAGGCGCCGCCGAGTCGCGGTCGGAGGCCCTTCGATCCACCGGCCACGAACGGTGCTCCGATCACAGCGTCGACAACGTCGCTGGGAGGCGAGGGGCGGGCGAGCCATCCTCGGGCGAGAGCGACGACCGGCACGAGTCCCATGGCACCCAGCACGCACAGTGCAGGTTCGGCGGGAGCGCGGAATCGAACAGTGCCGTACGTGTACGCCGCGGTGATGGTGACACCGAGGAACTGCACGCCGAGTGGCAGCAACGGAATGCGGCGCCGCCACATGGAGACCGCACCGACAATGGACAACGCCCCGAGGCCGTAGAACATCAGCAGCCCCATCGTGCTGGCGTCGACGTTGCGCCCCTCGATCCCGGCCAACCTGACGTTCTGCAACGGACGGAACAGCTCCCATTGTCGCAGCACGCGCAGCGTGACCACTCGGGGCAACTCGCCGACGTGGTCACGCGCGTAGTCGAACCCGAGCGACCGCCAGTACAACGCGGTCTGGGATTCGTCGCCGGGCGGATCACCGATCGCCTCGCGGATGCGTTCCTGGCACTGGAAGTCCCAGTAGCCGACGTTCGGCCCGTTGTACGCGGTCGGGCAGTTGGCGTAGACCATGACCTCGTTGCCGTTGGTGGACAGCGGCACGAAGTCCGCGAACGTGGTGGCATTGCGGATCATCCACGGGGCGAGCACGGCGCCGCACGCCACAACCACGACGACGAGATGTCGCCATCGCGCCCGCCACGTCAGCGACCGGGTCAGAAGGATCCACGGAATCGCCAGCAGAGGGATCAACAGGATCGCTTCACCGCGTGCCAGCGCTGCGAGGGCGATCATGGCTCCGAGCCACGCCGCAGTCGACCAGCGCGGCCGGTCACGCCATCGATACGCCAGGATGATCGTGATGGTGACCAGCAGGGCCATGAGACCCTCCGGGTACAGCAAGCTGTCGATCTGCCACAGGTTCGGATAGATCGCGGCGAGGCCGGCGGCGACCAGCCCGACGACCGTCCCACCGAGCTGTCGACCGAGGATCGCTGCCGCCAGCACGACGGCGGTGCCGATGACGATCGACATCATCTTGTGGTCGAAGTAGCTCGTGCCGCCGAAGCGCGAGCTGATCGACAGGACGACCGGGTACAGCGGCCCGTGGAACGCACTCGGCCGGTGGATCCCGAACTCCCTCCAGTTCAACGGCTCCGGAAAGCCACGGCCTCGAGCCAGGACGTTGGCAGTGGTGTGGTAGAAGAGCGGGTCGCCGCCGTCGGTGCGTTCGGGAGCAACGGTCAGCAACGTGACGACACGGACGAAGAACCCCGTGGCGACAACGGTCGGTAGCGCGAGCCGCGATTGCATGATCGCTCGCCACTGGCGGTCGCGCAGCAGACCGACAGTACCTACCACCGCAACGACGACCACGCCGAACGCGCAACTGATCAGAAACGACCAGACGAACGGGGCGACGATGTTGCCCTGCAGGAAAACTCCGCCGTCGAACTCGAGGACCCGTTCGTGATACTGATGGGCGACGAGGGTGAACGCCGGTCCGCCGACGAGAAGAATGCCCGGAGCCGCGATCGCCAATGCGCATGCGGTCCGCGGCATCGTCCGACGTGTGAAGACGGGCGGTAACAGACACACAGCGCAGAGCACCGCTGCCGAGAAGACCACAGCGACCATTGCGAAGCGGTGGATGTCCGCCGACGAACTGAGCAGTGGTGACCTCGGCAGTCCGAGCGCGAACGCCGCGACGAAAAAGGTGACGATCGCGACGGCAATGCCCGCGATGCGCACCCCTCGACGCAGACGAACGTCGGTCAGCCGACCGTCGATCAGCGCCAACGCCAGCCCGACGCCGATGAGGTCGAGGTAGTTCGGCAACCAACTGAGCGGGCCGAACAGCGCGGTGTGTGCGGTCGAGGTGCACAGGATCCGATAGGCGAGTGCGACCACGGCGAGACCGACGGGCACAACCCAGGGTCGGGCGACGAGTGCAGGACGACGGGCGAGCCCGACGAACACCGGCATCAACACCACCGTTGACGCGACCACGAGGATCAGCGGGCCTGCGCCGAGACCCTCGAGCGGGGTTCCGACGACGCGGAAGATCACCAACGTGGACAGGAACTGCCCGGCCGTTGCCTGCACGTGGAGGGCCGCCTTGGCGAACAGCATCGTCAATGCCCACGCGATGTAGATGGCCGGGAGGCGGGCAAGACCGCCGCCGTCGGACAGCGGTGACGACAGGCTGCGCCGCGCGGTGAGGAACGCCACGAGGGCCACCAGCAACGGGACTGCGAGGTCGAACCTGGCCACGATCGCGCCCGTGCCCCCGCTCGCCAGACGATTCCCGGCGATGCCCGCACGCTGCATCAACAGCCCCGTCGCGGCGATCGCGGTGAGCACACCGGCGCGCAAGGGCCATCGCGACGCTGACCAGTCTCCCACGGCTGCCGACCATACTCGCCTGCTACCCTCGCCACCTGGTGAGCGACGCACGCGGTTGGTTCCGACAGCTGATCTCCTCACCCATCAGGGTCGTGCTGATCGTGGCCGTCGTCGCCGGGCTGGTGTGGTGGCAGTGGCCGACGATCGACAACGAGGACAGTCGCACTGATGTCGTCTTGTTGACCGACCAATTCATGACCTCGGCAGAACAACCCGTCACGTACCGGATCCACGAGGACGGCCGCAGCCTGATCTGGGACTCGGGTGCGACGTCATGGTGCGATGCCGCCCAGGCCGTGCGCAAGGTCGCCCACGATGTCGATCCGGCGGCGATCGTGTTGTCGTTCGGCACTGCAACAGGGTGCGACGCGACAGCGGTCGCCGACGCGGTCCGGGCTGCGGATGGGCACCGAGTCGTGGTGGTCTCGCAGCCCGGCGGCAGCGGGGTGGAGGCGGCTGCCGGTCAGGCCGGAGCGACGGTCATCGACCCGACCCGGTTCATCGGCGACCAGCCGGTGGCCACGTCGATGCCGTGTCAATGGTGGGACACCTGCACCGCCGACGGCACGGTTCCCGTGCGCGCCGCCGACGGTGCATTGACGCCAGAGGGAGCCGATCGCGTCGGACGAATGATCGTCGCCGAACTGCCGTGACCCGACTGCTGGCCGTGTGTCGCAGGCATCCCATCGTGATGGCCGTGCCGGCTGCCCTGATCCTGATCGTCACACTCGGCGCCGTCGCCGGTTCGACGTGGCTGTTGACCGGCGACTTCTCGCACACCGAGTTCATGGTCCGGGCCATCCCGCGTCATCCGCCGCTGATCGGCGTCGCTGCGAGGGTGAAGGACCTCGGCTCGACACCTGGGCCGAGCATGGCGTACCTGCTGTACCCGTTCTACAAGCTGTTCGGCTCGTCGGCGTTCGGCCTCGCCGCGGCCGTCGACGTACTGCACCTCGCCGGCATCGCCGGTGCTGTCGTCGTGGCCCGGCGAGTGGGAGGCACGTCCATCGCCGCCTTCGTCGCCCTGACCCTGACCGCCACGTCGATGGCCGTCGCCCCACGATTCTTCCTCGAACCATGGAACGTGTGGGTGCCGGTGTTCGCCTTCGCCCTCTTCCTCGTGCTCGTGTGGGGATTGGTCTGCGAGCACGTGGCGATGCTGCCGATTGCGGTCGCTGTCGGCAGCCATTGCATACAGACGCACATCAGCTACACCGTGCTGGTCACCGGGTTGCTCGCCGGCGTTGCCCTGTGGCTCGGATACCTGTGGTGGCGCACCGATCGACTCGACGACCACCATCCTCTTCGATGGTTGCTGATCTCCGTCGGGGTCTTCGTGATCGCCTGGCTCCCACCCGTGATCGAGCAACTGCAACCGGGAACCGGCAACCTTCGCAAGCTGTACGACACGTTCAGCAATCCGGACGAACCGGTCGTCGGGGTGCGCGCCGCGATCAAGGCGTTCGTCGGGCGCTTCAACCTGTTCGGGCCGTGGATCATCGATGCCCACAAGAACCCGCGCAGCACGCCGAGCTACGTCGGTTTCGTGCTGTTCGTGATCCTTGTCGGAGTCTCCGCGTGGTGGGCTTGGAAGCGACGCGACCGCGTCGAGTTGTCGTTGTTCGCCGTGCTGTCGGGGGCGACCATTCTCGGACTGATCTCGACCACCCGGATCTTCGGGCCGTTCTTCGACTACGTGATCCGGTGGATGTCGCCATTGGTGGCGATGTGGATTGCAGCAAGCCTGTGGTCGTGCTGGCTCACGTGGAAAGCCCGTCGACCAGCCGAAGCAAGCGAGGGCCCACCGACCCGGATCGCCGCGGCGCTGATTGCCGTTGCCGCGCTCGTGACGGTGATCGGTATCACCCGCGCGGCCGACGCCGCGGTTCCCTACCAGCGAGACAGTGCGTTGACCAAGGAGCTGTCGGCTCAGTTGGAGCGTTCGCTCGATCCGAGCTCGCGCTACCAGATCAACGACATCGACCCGGTTTCGTTGGGCTCCGTCGCATACGGCCTGGCACTGGAGCTCGGCCGGCGGGGCATCGACGCCGGGGTCGGACCGTGGGGCACGGCCGGTGTCATGCCCTTCCGCGTCGTCGACGACGCCCACGCCGATTCCACGTTGTGGTACGTCGCCGGCGAGCCGGCGATCGAGGCGATCGCCGCGCTGCCAGGTGCGCAGGTGGACGCCTTCTCCGACGTGCGCTCTCCCGACGACGTGAAGCGTTCGGACGCGCTCGAGGCGCAGATCCTGCAGATGCTGTGCGACGTCGGGCATCCCGAGCTACGGCCCGTGCTGTTCGCCCGATGGGGCCACACGACGCTCGCATTCAATTCCGATGTGCCGCCCGAGGCGAAGGCCTTGCTGGACGAGTACACCGAACTGCGCCAGCCGGCGGCCGTGGTCGAACTGCCTGTCGGTGTCAGCGGCTACGGCCTCCCGCCCGTGCTACCTCCCTGTTGATCATCAGGGCGTTGATCGTCACGGCAGAGCCGCGCAGATCCCGGCAGGGTTGAGATAGCGGGGATCGTTGACCCAGTCGCCGGTCGCCCACTGGGCCGGTGGGGTCGGCACGAAATCGGCGAACC
>Ga0207648_10007061_pt1 | contig 11092 bp, 7 predicted proteins | sample KBSMisM32_FD_184310 | JGI IMG/M metagenome (GOLD analysis project Ga0207648, IMG submission 184310) | Miscanthus rhizosphere microbial communities from Kellogg Biological Station, Michigan, USA - KBS Miscanthus M3-2 (SPAdes) (version 2) | ecosystem: Host-associated > Plants > Roots > Rhizosphere... | reverse complement strand
GCTGGACCCCCTTAGGCACCGGCGGGGGATACTGGCCACGATGGTGGCCGGCGCCGGAAGCGTGTTCGTCGGACGCGCTCGCGAACTCGCGGAGCTCGAGGGCGCGCGGGACGCCGCGCGGGCAGGGCGCGGTGCGGCCGTGCTGCTCGGTGGCGATGCCGGGATCGGCAAGACGCGCCTGGTCTCGGAGCTCGCGCAGCGCGCCAGGACGGCGGGGTTCGTGGTGCTCCTCGGGCACTCGTTGGACCTCGCGGGGACCGAGCTCCCCTACCACCCGTTCGTCGAGGCACTGCGCCCGTGGGGCCAACCCTGGGGTGACTCCGGCGAGACCGGGTTCGGTTCCAAGCTTCGATTATTCGAGCGCACGCTTTCGCTGCTCGCGGAACGCGCGGCGTCCGACCCCGTGCTCCTGGTGCTCGAGGACGTGCACTGGGCCGACGTCTCGACGATCGACCTGACCGTCTATCTGGCACATCACATCGACATCCACCCGATCCTGTTGGTCGCAACCGCGAGGGTCGACGAGATCGGCTCCCGCGACCGCATCCGGATCCTCGCCGACGGGATCCGGCGCTCGCTGACTGGGCACGTGGTCGAGATGGCTCCTCTGGACACCGACGACGTCTTGGCTCTGATCGAGGGGGCGAGCACGGCGCCGCTGGCGACGGTCGCGGCCGAGGCGATCGCGGGCCGCTCGGAGGGGAACCCGTTCTTCGTCGAGGAGCTGCTCACGGTCGCGGGCAGCGGCGAGTACCCGCGGCTCCCTCTCAGCCTGCGCGACTTGCTGTTGCACCGCATCTCCGGGCTCGACGGGGCGGCGCTCGACGTGCTGCGGTTGGCTTCCGTAGTGGGGCGGGATGTGGCCTACGCCGCGCTGTACGAGGCGGCCGGAGCGCCAGAGGCCGTCGTACGCCAGTCCCTGCGGCAGGCCGTGGAACGGGGGATCCTTGTCGCGGGGCCGGACAGCGACGGCGTGCAGTTCCGGCACTCGCTGCTGGCGGAGGCCGTGTACGCGACAGTCCTGCCCGGGGAGCGTGAGGACCTCCACGCCAGGGTCGCGGCGTACCTGGCGACCATCCCCGACGCACCCCCTGCGGAGCTGGCCCGGCACTGGACGGCCGCCCGCCGCCCGGTCGACGCCCTGCCCGCCTCGATCGAGGCGGCGCGCCGGGCAGTGAGGATGTCGGGTCTGGCCGAAGCCCACGGCCATCTCGAGCGAGCGATCCGCCTGTGGGACGAGGTGCCTGCGGCGGCGGAGATCGCGGGACTCGAACTCGCGGAGGTGTGTGCATGGGCGGCCCAGCTGGCCGACCAGATCGGTGCCGCCCCGCGGGCGGTCGTGCTTGCCCGGCGCGCGATCGAGCTCACGCCGGACGAGTCCTGGCAACGGGTCGCCCTCCTGCACGTGCGCCTGGGCGAGTACCTGTACGGGACCGCCGAGGACAGCGCCTCACTCGACGCTCGGGCGCGCGCAGTCGCCGTGACGCGCGAGCACCCCGGATCGAGCGAGCGGGCCCACGCACTGTCGTCCCTTGCGGGTGGACTCATGGTGGCGTGGCGATTCGCCGAGTCGCTGCCGATGGCTCGCGAGGCGCTCGCACAGGCGCGGGCGGTGGGTGCACAGGGGGCGGAGGTGCGGGCACTGACCGTGCTCGGGGTCGACCTGGTGCACTTCGGCCATGCGGATGAAGGCATCGCGATCCTCGAGGAGGCGCTGGCGTTGGCCGAGCGGACCGGGGATCTGATCGGCCTCGAAAAGGCCTATGTCAACCTCACCGACATCCTCGCCACCCTCGGTCGCCAGCGCGCCGCCGCACGCCTGGGAGCCAGTGGGACGGCCGCGTTGCGCCGCCACGGCGTCGTCAGTCAGGTCCTGACTGCCAATCATGTCGAGGCCCTGCTCGCTCTCGGGGAGTGGGACGAGTGCGACCGCATCAGTTCTTCCGCACTGCGCGCAGCCACCGCCAGCTTCCCCTACATGAATCCCCTGCTCCGTGCCGACCTCGAGACCTGGCGGGGCGACTTCGACTCCGCGCGCGCGCATCTGGACGCTGCACGCGAGACGATGCGGGCCGACCACGGGTTCGGGATCTTCGAGGCCGGCGTCGCGGAGCTCGCGCTGTGGGAGCGGCGATGGACCGACGCCCACCGCCTTCTGCAGGAGGCGCGAGCGAGGGCCGGCTCCGACGAGACCGCGCTCCTCCGCGTCTGGTTCTGCGCCAAGGCGCTCTGGGCCCAAGCCGAGCTGACTGCCCTCGCTCGCGACTGCCACGATGCCGTGGCCACCCGCCGCTGGACCGTGATGGCGCAGCAAGTGATCACCGACGCCCGCCGGACCGCGGCGATCGCCTTACGCGTCACCCCGAACGCCGGGGGCTGGTTGGCCCTGGCGGAGGGCGAGTACTCCAGGGCCGGGGGCGGAACCGATGCCGTCCCGTGGGAAGTGGCCGCGGTCGCCTGGGAGCGGCTCGAGCGGCCACCTCTCGCGGCGTACTGCCGGTGGCGCGAGACAGAGGCGTTACTGGGGGCAGGAGCCGCCCGCTCCGAGGCGGCCGTGCCGCTCCGCTCGGCATACGCCGTGGCAACCGCGATACGCGCCGCACCGCTCGCCCGGGAACTTGAGGCACTGGCCCGACGCGTGCGCCTCGATCCGCGGGCGCCAGCACGAACCCAGCCGCCTGATCCAGAACTGACCGGGGCGCTCGGGCTGACCCCGCGGGAGGCGGAGGTGCTCACGCTGGTCGCCCAGGGATGCACGAACCGAGAGATCGCCCGGACGCTGGTCATCAGCGAGAAGACCACGGGGGTGCACGTGACACACATCCTGCGCAAGCTCGATGTGCCAACACGACTGCAGGCCGCGGCGATCGCTCACCGGTTGGCTCCGCTGCCCCCGCGTGGGAGTGACGGCCCGACCGGATCCTAACCAGTCGCCGTCGTGCGGGCATTCCCATCAAGGACCGTTCCGGTGCGACGTCGAACTGATTCGCCAAGCCGATCACTCCGAGGCACTGCCAACTACCCGATATGCACGGCGCCTCAGACACGCGCCCGGAAGGGCACCAGAGCCGTATCAGGGCGCCCACGTCTTGCCGAGATTCGTCCCATTTGACGCGCTCTTTGGTGAGGCGTATGCACGCTGCCGATGTTTGGTTTGGAGTAGAGAGCCGTCGGCCAACGCGAGCGAGGGGAGCGCGGTGCTCAGTCAGGTGCCGTGCTTTGCGTAGCGGCAGAGTTCTTGACAAGTCACATGCGGCGGGGAAAGCCACACTCGAGCCGGCGCTGGTGTCGGCGGTCTTGACCTTCACTGAGGGCGCCGAAGAACGACCTGAGATCCTGGATCATGGCGGCGGGTGTCTCCATCGCGGGGAAGTGCAGGCCGGCGTCGTGCTCGGCCCAGAACGAGCCGTCGGGTGCCGGGACGAGCTTGCGGACGGTCTCATCGGCGCCGAACAGAGAGAATCCGTGTGGCACCTGCGCGGGTGAGCCCCAGTCGTAGGAGTGCGCTTGCTCGTAGAGGACATGCGCGGCACCGCCGCCAACCGAATCCTGGCTCACGTCCTCGACGTTCTCGAGCCCGACGGACGCACACCAACGCGGCTGCTGTGACAGATCACCGCCCGAGCAACCGAAGATTCGGCAGGCGCGCGGGGTGGTCGCCGGCAGCGGAGCGAGGGTCGATCGCGGCGGTAAGCGGGGCGCCTGACGGCGTAGGTTGACCGGTACTGGTGTGGATTGCCCGGTCGAGCCCGGGATCTGTGGACCTCGCTCGTCGTGTGCGCCGGTCGTTTGCACTCTCCCTATCGCATGTTGGCGGGCGAGAGCATCTCCACACTGGGTGGATTCTCGATCGAGGCGAGGTGCTCTTGACCTGTCGGTTGCAACCGCGCGGGGTCCATGTCGCGGCTCGAGCGAAGGCACGCAGTGCGGGGTGGGCTCTCCGTATCGGTCAGTCGATGAGCCACTCTGCGATGTGGGAGAGGTAGTTGGTCGAGCGTCGTCCTTGGGGAGCGAGAGCGGGTGTGCTGTGTCGGAGCTGGGCCAGCCCGACGAAAGCGGTGTAGGTGAGCACGGCGCGGTGCGCGGCGGCCTTGGTGCCCATCTGCTTGTACTGGGCCTCGATGTAGCTCAACCGCTTCGTCGCAACTCTCGTCAGGGCGGCAGCGACGGCCGGATCCTGGGCGTCGGCGAGCAGTGCCGTGTCGATTCCGACGTCGCCTGCGTCACTGAAGACGACGCGGAAGAGCCATCGCAGGCGCTCTCGGGGATCGTCGATCTCCGAGGCCCGTTCGATGAGCTGGTCGGTGTCACGTCGCTCCCACTCCGCCAAGGCTGCGTCGATGAGGGCTGATCGGTTCGTGAAGTGCCAGTAGAAGCTGCCCTTGGTCGCTCCGAGCTCGGTGGCGAGCCGTTCGATGGACAGACTGCCGAGGCCGCCGACGGCGAGCTCGCGCAGCGCGGCGTCGACCCAGTCCGAGCGGCCTAGCCGCTGGCTGTTCGACCTGCCCGGCGTTCTGTCGGCAGGTGCCGAGGACGCGGGTCCTTCGAAGTCATTCGTCGGGGACTCCATGGGCCATACCCTAGCGTATGGGACTCCCTCGAATTCTTGACCAAGGACCATACCTATACGTATGGTCAATCCATACCACACCGTATGGAGGAAGTCATGAGGAAGTACGTCGCACTCATCCGACACGGCCCTCGCTGGATCGAAGGCAAGAGTGTCTACGCACAGGGCAAGCCGATCGAGGATCATCTGGCCGCGATGCGAGAGCACTACGACGCAGGCGTCCTGCAGCTGGGCGGGCCGTTCGACCACGGCGGAGGAATTGCCGTCCTGGATGTTCGGGACGAGGCGGCCGCCCGCGCGGTAATGGATGCCGACCCAGCTGTGCTGGCGGGTGTGATGGTCTATGAGATCCGGGCGCTGCGTCCCGTGTTCGACGTGGCCGGGGACCTGCGCACGGAAGGCTCTGTCGCGACCCTGAGTGAGGCTGACCGACCCGGCAGGCTCGAGGGCCGACCCGTGAGTGCCGACCAGTCAGGCAGAGGTCGCGCATGCACTGCGGGTGATGTGGCCGTCCAATATCCGGGGATCCTCAGATCCGGGCATTGATCGCCTGGTAGCCGGAGTCTTCTCGGGTGCCGCCCATGCCGTCACCAACGGTGCTGAAGTCAACGATCCACTCCACAGATCGGACGTACTTGACCATCTTGTACCCGTGGATGGACTCCACCCGCAGGCGCAGCGGCGCCCCGAACGTCCAGGGCAGGGACCGGTCATTCATCGACCACGCGAACATGGACTCGTCCTCCAGGCAGTCCGCCAGCGGGATGCAGGAGTAGTACGGCTCCAGCGGCCTGCCACCGTGCATCTTCTGCGCCGTCCCGAACGAGGTGACCAGGAGGTACCTGGTGTCGGCCGGCCGCTCGCCACCCAGCGCCATGAGGGTCATCACCTTCGGACCCTTCCACTTGGCGATGCCGGTCCACCCCTGCATGCAGGTGTGCATCGAGATCTGCTCTTGCTGGGGCAGCGCCTTGATCTGGTCGAAGGTGACGCGCAGGGGATGGTCCGACGGGCCGATCTCCAAGACGTAGTCACGGAAGTCGTTGGCCGCGAGGGCGTGCCACTCGGGGGACTCCTCCGGCGTCGGGTGTCTGCCATTGCTCCAGTGGTAGGGCGAGATGTCGGCCTCGGTATAGGTGCCCACCTCCCGGGTCCGCGACTTCATCTTGTTGACCGTGACGGCCCTGATCGGCTCAAGCAGGCGGAACAGGAACCGCTGGGTCGCGCGCACGTCGATGACGCTGAGATAACTGATCGCGATCCAGGCGGCGACCACCAGGACGGCCCCGAGCACCAAGAAGGTCGTGCCCTGCGCCACTCTGGCCGGGTCGTAGGCGCCGAAGACCATGTGCGTGGTGTTGTGGCCGCGGTGGACGATGAACACCAACGCGACGTGCATGACGATGAAGACAGTCAGGAAGGCCATTCCGAGGAAGTGGATGGAGCGAGCAGCCTGCCGTCCCCCGAAGATCTTCGGGTACCACGGGTACTGCCCGATTACGGCGGGGGACATCACCGGCCCAGTAGCCATCATCAGTGGGGCGACGATGAAGACGACCGTGAAGTACAACAGCTGCTGCAGCGAGTCGTACGGGGTGAAGTTCTCGATGCTCGGCACCCCAAGGCCGGCGTAGATCTTCAGCGAATCCCATGCCTGCGGGAACACCTCCCAAGAGGTCGGCACGATCCGGCGCCACTCGCCGGTCAGGAACAGCAGGCCGACATACATCGCGCCGTTGAGCACCCACAGGACAGAGACCAGCCCGTGCCAATGGCGTCCCAGCCCGATGTCCTTCCCGCCGGGCAGGGCCAGCCAGCGGGGAAGCGACGACTCGTCGTCCCGGGCCATGAACGCCCCCTCCTCCGGCGGCACTACCCGTTTGGTGAACTTGATCCACTCCGTGCCCGGGCCGCAGTCGTTGCGCCAGTAGAACCGGGGATGCGTCGCGACAATCTGCCACCCGGAACGGATCAGCAATCCGATAAGGAAGAAGTTGATCAGGTGGCTTGCCCGGAGCCAGAACGGGAATTCATACTCGGGCATGGGCGCCTCCACGAGACGGTTGTCGCGCTAACCCCGGGACTACCTCGCCACCCTAGACCACCCACTTGTCGAGATGTTTGCAGGCGATCCCAAGCACCTGCTGGCCGGCTGGCAGTCCAGGCTTTGAGCGGTACGACGCTTCATGCGGTGGCGTCGATCTCCCGCTGCATGGCAACCGACTGCGCCCTCATGTCTCTGGCGCGCGCCGCACTTGCGGGAAGGCTGCGTCCCGGCGGCCGGAAGCCCTGGCCGCTTGCTCGCGTTCAAGGTCGACACGTTGTTCCCGCGATCCCGCACGGCAGCGGTGTCGCCCGCTGACGAGCGTCTGCTCAGTCCTGCTTGCGTTCCTGCTTCTTCGCCTCGACCAGGTCGCCGAGGCGCTCGGCGTCGTCGCGGCTTTCGGCGGCTTCCTGCGCGGTCTTGCGGGCCTCGGCGCGCTCGGCTTCCGCCTTACGCTGGACAGCCTGCTTGTCGGCCTCTGCGGCAGAGTCGGCGATCTCCTTGCGCTGCTCGGCCGAGTCGATGCGGCTCGCGGCGCGCTTGTCCGCGGCGGCCTTCGTCGCTGCGGCCGCCTCGGTGGCCTCGGCCTTGGCTTCCTGCTTGCCGCGCGCCTCGGCGGCGGCGGCTTCCTCGAGGCCCGAGGCGGCACGGTCCTGCGCGGCCTTGCGCTTCTGCGCGGCCGCCTGGCGACGATCGGCGGTCGTCTCGGCGGCCTGCTCGCGTCGTTGGGCGGCGGCCTGCTCCAAGCGTGCAGCCGCCACGAGCTTGTCGGTGCGCTCGATGCGATCGGCACCGCGCTGGGCGATGACCCGGTTGCGGAGCACGGAGCCGGCGACCTTGTCGGCCGAGCCGATGGCCCGGTCGAGTGTTACGCGGGGCCCGGAGGTCTCCGGCAGCCGGTAGGCGAGCTTGCTGTCGACAAGGGTGAGCGGCAGGCGAGCGATCTCGTAGGGCAGTGCGATGAGGGTGCTGATCATGGTGGTCCTCAGTTCTCGGTCTGGGCGCGCAGCTGCGCGGCCTGGTTGTCGGCGATGGCGGCCTCCCGCTCCAGGCGGAGCTTCTCGGCGACGGCCTGTTGCTCGGTGGACGTGGCGTCGGCGGCGATCGCCTCGGCGTCACGCAGCCGTGACTCGGCGAGCTGTTCGGCTCGCTCCTCAGCGGCTTCGCGACCTGCGTTCTCCTGGCGCTCGGCCTCGACGGCGGCGGCCGCGTGCTCGGTCTCCCGCTGGCTCTCGGCGAGGGACTCCTCGTGCTGGGCCTGGGCGCGCGCCGTCTGCTTCTTCTCGGCGGCCTCGCGGGCGGCCTCGGTCAGCTCCTGGTTGGCTTCCGCCCGCTTGGCGTCGGCGACGGCTTCGTCCGCGACCGCGGCCTTGCGGTTGTGGGCCTCGGCCTGCTGGAGCTGGCCCTCCTCGACCAGGTCGTCCTGGCCACTCACGGCGCCGGCCACTTCCTTGGCCTTGCCGGTGACGCTGTCGAGCAGCCCTTCGCGGGCCTCGGATGCTTTGTCGTTGCTCATCTACTCCTGGTGCCCACCAGGCGCAGGTCCACACGCGACACCGACTGTGACCTGCGACGCACCAGGCGGTCGGCGACCATGCGCCACACGTCCGGAGAGTCCCATGCGATGTGGGTCGACGAGACTTCACGTGTTCGGCGTACGGCGAGAATCGGTCGATGCACGCCCCCCAGGACACGATCCGGTCCCGACGGGGGACACGACGGTCATCGTCATCTGGATGGGCGACTCGACGTCGAGCCGCTCAGCGACCGCGCGGCCACGACGCTCGCTGCGGACCGTAGGCGCGCGAGGGCGGTGAACCTGGGCCCAAGCACGACCGGGGTGCCGTAGTTGATCGCGTGGCGCGCGGCCTCGGGGTGCTGCCGCGCGAACTCACGGGCGACGACGCCGCCCAGGCTCCACCCGCCCAGGGTGACACGGGAGCCGCTGTCATTGACCATCTCCAGCACTCTGCGTGGGCGTCCAGAGCGCCGCTCGCCAGGCGGCGACGATCAGGGCCCGCCATCGGTGTCGGCTGGCAGGGACACCGTGGACGGTCGCGAGCGCCACCCACCGGTCTGGTCCGCAGCGTCCTGCTGAAGACGGGCTCGGTCCGCCGTGATGCGCATGACGCCCTGCTCAGTCGCTTGGCGTGGTACCGCGGAGCACGGCGCGCGCAGCCTCCAGCCTGGCCACCGGGATGCGGAACGGTGAGCACGAGACGTAGTCGAGCCCGGCGGCCTCGAAGAAGTGGATCGAGTCCGGGTCGCCCCCGTGCTCGCCGCAGACGCCGAGCGTGAGGTCGGGTCGTGTCCTTCGTCCCTTGGCCACCGCGGTGGTGATCAGCGAACCCACGCCCTCGGTGTCCAGCGACTCGAAGGGCGAGACGGCCAGGATCCCTTGGGTGAGGTACGCCGGGAAGAAGGCGGCCTCCACGTCGTCGCGGGAGAAGCCCCAGGTCATCTGGGTCAAGTCGTTGGTCCCGAAGGAGAAGAACTCCGCCTCACTCGCAATCTGGTCAGCCGTCAGCGCAGCGCGTGGTACCTCGATCATGGTCCCGATGCGGTGCGGTACGGCGAAGCCGCGCGCGGCCTCCACCTCGTCGGCCACGCCGGCCAGTTCTCGCCGCAGTCGCGCGAGCTCCCGCACGGTGGAGACGAGAGGCACCATGATCTCCGGCCGCGGATCGCCACCGGCCTCGATCAGGTCGGCCGCTGCCTCGAGGATCGCCCGCGCCTGCATGGCGACCAGGCCGGGAACGAGCAGTCCGAGCCGCACGCCGCGCAGGCCGAGCATCGGGTTCTGCTCGTGGGCGGCACGCACGGCCGCCAGGAGCGGGTGCGCGACGGGACCGTTCCCCCCACGCTCGTCCGCCAGGGCCGTGTCGACCGAGAGCTGAGTCAGGTCGGGCAGGAACTCGTGCAGGGGTGGGTCGATAAGCCGGATCGTGACCGGCAGCCCGTCCATCTCGGTGAGGATCCGGGAGAAGTCCTCCCGTTGCAGCGGCAACATGGCAGCCAGCGCCGCATCTCGATCCTCGTCGCCGGTGGCCAGCACCAGGTCCTGGATCAGGACCCGCCGGGCGCCCAGAAACATGTGCTCGGTCCGACACAGCCCGATGCCTTGGGCTCCGAACCGGCGGGCCCGTGCGGCGTCCTCAGGGGTATCGGCGTTCGCGTGCACGTCCATCCGGCGTACGCCGTCGGCGTGGGTCAGGAGGGTAGCCACGGCGTCGACGACGGGGTCGTCGACCTCCTTGCCGTCGAAGTAGCTGACGACGGCCGAGTCGACGACGGGAACGGCGCCGGCGAAGACCTCTCCGCTCGTCCCGTCGAGAGAGATGACGTCACCCTCGTGGAGGACCGGCCCGCCGCGGACCTGGACCTGTCGGTGCACGAGATCGACGGTCAGGGCCTCGGCTCCGCACACGCACGGGCGCCCCATGCCACGCGCCACGACGGCGGCGTGGGAGGTCTTGCCACCGCGGCTCGTGAGGGTGCCACGGGCAGCGACCATGCCCTGGAGGTCGTCGGGGTTGGTTTCCTCACGGACGAGGATGACGTCGTCGCCACGCACACTCCACTCCACGGCTGTCTCGGAATCGAGTGCTACCCGGCCCACGGCGGCGCCGGGAGAGGCGCTGACACCGACAGTCAGGAGTTCGCGTGTCGCCAGGTCATCGAACCGGGGGAACATCAGCCGCGCGAGCTGCGCGCCGTTCACCCGTCCGAGGGCCTCGTCGAGATCCAGTAGTCCTTCATCGACCATGGCGTGCGCGATCCGGAACGCCGCCTCGGGAGTGCGCTTGCCCACGCGGGTCTGGAGCATCCAGAGCTTGCCGCCCTCGATTGTGAACTCGATGTCGCACATGTCCCGGTAGTGATTCTCCAGGGTGGCCATGTTCTCGAGGAGCTCGTCGTAGGATGCCTCGTCCAGCTCGGCGAGGTCGCTCAGGGGAACCGTGTTGCGGGTGCCGGACACGACGTCCTCGCCCTGCGCGTGCTGCAGGTAGTCGCCGTACACGCCACTGGCACCCGTGGCCGGGTCGCGTGTGAAGGCCACGCCGGAGCCGGAGGACGCACCTCGGTTGCCGAAGACCATCGCCTGCACGTTCACCGCTGTGCCGAGCTCCTCCGAGATGTGTTCGCGCTGTCGGTAGTAGGCGGCCCGGGGTGTGTGCCAGGAGTCGAACACCGCTCGTACGGCGAGGTCGAGCTGCTCGCGGGGGTCCTGGGGAAAGCTGCGGCCTGTGTGTTGCAGAACGAGGGCGTGGTAGGTGGTCACGAGCTCGCGCAGGTCATCGGCGTCGAGGCCGGCATCGTCCGCGCGCGAGCGATCGTCCTTGAGCTCGGCGAGCGCGGTGGCGAACACCTTGGGCTCCATCCCGAGCACGGTGCTTCCGAACATCTGGATGAGGCGACGGTAGGAGTCGAAGGCGTAGCGTTCGCCACCGTGACGGGCCAGGCCGTGGACGGACTCG
>Ga0207648_10007051_pt1 | contig 11108 bp, 9 predicted proteins | sample KBSMisM32_FD_184310 | JGI IMG/M metagenome (GOLD analysis project Ga0207648, IMG submission 184310) | Miscanthus rhizosphere microbial communities from Kellogg Biological Station, Michigan, USA - KBS Miscanthus M3-2 (SPAdes) (version 2) | ecosystem: Host-associated > Plants > Roots > Rhizosphere... | reverse complement strand
CATTGGGTAATGGCGACTATCATAGCATTTTCGTTTCCGTACATCACAGATAAACTGGGTGGCGGCCACACTTTCATGTTCTTTACAGTGATGATGGTGTTTCAACTAATATTTGTATGGCGCATGATGCCGGAGACTAAAGGCAAGTCACTGGAGCAAATAGAACGCACCCTAACTATGCATTAATATGATGAATAAGACTAATTTTCTGATAATATGTTTGTTGGTCTCGACAGCTGCAATAGCCCAAAAGTCAACTTACAAAGAGCAATACCGTCCGCAAATACATTTTTCGCCGCCGGCACATTGGATGAACGACCCGAACGGGATGGTGTTTTATAAAGGGACATATCATCTGTTTTATCAATATTACCCTAAAGCCACTGTTTGGGGACCGATGCATTGGGGGCACGCTACAAGTGCTGATATGATCCATTGGAAAAATCAACCGGTGGCTTTATATCCAGATAGTTTGGGCTTGATTTTTTCCGGAAGTGCGGTAGTCGATTACAATAACACCAGTGGCTTAGGCAAAAACGGTCAGCCGCCATTGGTGGCTATTTTTACACATCACGATCAGGCTAAAGAAAAGGACGGCAAGAACGATACCGAAAATGAAAGTATAGCGTATAGTAATGACGAGGGCAAAACCTGGCACAAGTACGATCATAACCCGGTACTAAAAAATCCGGGTATATCTGATTTTCGTGATCCGAATGTAAACTGGTATGAGGCCGGAAAAAAATGGATAATGACCCTGGCTACAAAGGATAGAATAACCTTTTACTCATCCCCCAATCTGAAAGAGTGGAAAAAAGAAAGTGAATTCGGCGAACATCTGGGTGCGCACGGCGGTGTATGGGAATGCCCGGACCTATTCCAGATCACGGCAAACGATGGGAAGAAGCTGTGGGTACTTATTGTAAATATTAATCCCGGCGGACCTAATAGTGGTTCAGCAACACAATATTTTGTGGGTAATTTTGACGGAAATGCCTTTAGGCCACTTAATAATGATACCCGTTGGATTGATAGTGGTACTGATGAATACGCAGGGGTAACCTGGCATAATACCGGCAATCGGCATGTGTTTTTGGGATGGATGAGCAACTGGGAATATGCGACAACAGTTCCCACCCAAGTTTGGCGAAGTGCTAACACTGTTCCGCGCGAGTTGAAGCTGGTAAACATCGATCATAACTATTATGTCACGTCGGAGCCGGTTAAGGAATTAAACAGTTTAAGGACAACAACGATCGATCTGAAAAGTCTCAATGTAAAAGGGGAGAGGAATCTAACCAAACTTATAAAACGATCAGATAATCAATATGAATTGAAATTTTCATCAAAGCAATTGAAAAGCTTCTCGGTCACTTTGTCTAATAAAGGCGGAGAGCAATTGATAATGGGGTTTGACGCTGCTGAAAACAGCTGGTATATCGACCGTACCAAAGCCGGCGTTTCTGACTTCAACAAAAACTTTGCTAAACGCATGGTTTCCAAACGGATTGCAAATGAACCAGGCACGGATGTAACACTAATCGTAGATGTGGCTTCGGTAGAGCTATTTGCTGATAAAGGCTCGATAGTAATGACAGCTATTTTCTTCCCGAAAAAGCCTTATACTGATCTTGCTGTAAGTTCAAAAGGTGGATTTGATATGAGCAGTGTGACTTATAGCCCGCTCAAAAGCATTTGGCCATAAAACAAACAAGCCGGGCATCCTCAATGCCCGGCTTCACATCAGTTTAGTCAATTTAGATTTATACGAGGTTCTTTTTTATATAGCCAATACTTTGTGTAATGCTGTCGAACGGATTACCCGGACAAACATCCTGCTCTACAAAGAAGTATTTCAGTCCGGCAGTATTAGCTTTTGTAAATATCTTTTTAAAATCTATCACACCATTACCTACTTCAGTAAACATCTTTTTCTCGGTCTTATCCATATCCTTCACATGCCATAATGGGAAGCGGCCCGGATGTTTTTCGATCAGTGCAATAGGATCCTGGTTAGCTTTGGTCAACCAGTAAAGATCGATCTCCATTTTTACCAGGTTTTTATCGGTGTTGTCTAACAGGATCTCGTAAGGGTATTTCCCGTTTTCCTGTATAAACTCAAAATCGTGGTTGTGGTAACAGAATTGTACGCCTGCTTTTTTACAGGTTTCGCCTGCTTTATTAAAGTCTTCAGCCAATTTTTTGTAATGATCCAGATTACCACGTTCAGTGGGTGCCAGCCATGCGCAAACCATATATTTTTGGCCGACAGATGCCGCATCTTCTGCTGCTTTATCCCATCCATCTAATATGGTTCCTTTGCCTTTCATAGCCTCACCCAGCAAGTAATGGCTGCTTGGCATGATCAGGTTATTCTTCTTCAGAAGCTCGGCAAAAGCCTTTGGTTCAACGCCGTAGTATTTCCCGTCGCTGTAGCTTGCTTCAACTGAGGTGTAACCCAATTCAGCTACCTTCGCCAGTGTGCCGGCCACATCTTTGCCCATCGCATCGCGAACGGTATATAATTGCAGCCCGATATATTTCTTATCATAAGCAAATAACTTGGGGGCCACTAAAACTCCCGCCGAAAATAGGGCAGAGGTTTTCAGGAATTCACGCCTGTTAATCATGGTTTTTTTAGTTTAATTGGTCTATGTGTAAAAGTAACACAATAACTTATTTATGACTAATTTTTTTAAAATAAGTTTAAAACGGGTCTAAAATATACTTTAAAAAGCTAGAAGTACTAACTCTCTGTTGGATAATGATAAATGTTTATATCTTCGCTAAACCCTAATAATCAGCACAATGAATGCAAACCCCGCGGTAGTGCAAAAATACCGAATCGAATCCATCGATATACTTAGGGGAGCAGTGATGCTGATTATGGCAATAGACCATGTAAGGGACTTTTTCCATTACGGGCACCCGGAACCTAATGACCTGGCGGTAACTACGCCGTTGTTATTTTTTACTCGTTTTATTACTCATTTTTGTGCCCCGGCGTTCGTTTTACTTACCGGTGTGTCTGCGTACCTCGCCGGGACACGCAGGACGGAGAACCAGTTGAGCCTGTTTCTAATTAAACGTGGCTTATGGCTGATCATGATTGAATTGATTGTTATCACCTTTGCAATAACTTTAAACCCTTTTTACCCGGTGCTTATATTACAAGTGATATGGGCCATTGGCGGAAGCATGGTTATTTTAGGAGTGCTTGTAGCATTGAAGGCGTCATGGCGGGTAATTGCTATTATAGGCGCGATCATATTATTCGGACACAATATATCCGATGTTTTCAAGACCCACGCAGTTACGGATACTTTTTTAGGCAAGTTACTTTTAACCACAAGCCGCGGACCGGCAGGTTTTTGGCCGCTTGGGAAGGGCCACGGCCTGGCAATGGCTTATGCGCTCTTGCCATGGACGGGAGTAATGTTGATTGGTTATGCTTTCGGACAGCTGTATAAAAAGACATTTGATGTGGTTAAAAGAAGAAAAATACTTTTGTATTCGGGGTTGTTTCTGATCATTTTTTTTCTTGTTTTCAGGTATTTCAACATTTACGGTGATCCTTCACCATGGTCGATTCAAAAAACTACGGCTTTAACTGTGATATCATTTTTTAATGTTACCAAGTATCCGTGTTCGCTCTTATATCTGGCTATAACATTAGGCCCGGCGCTTATTATATTGTCGGTAACGGAAAATGTATCTAACAAGCTTACTCGTATCCTGATCGTATATGGTAATGTGCCTTTCTTCTATTATTTATGTCATTGGTACCTTATCAAAGCGCTCAATGTCATTGTTTTTTATACGTCAGGGTTTAACAATGGTCAAATAGTGAACCCACACAGAAGAAATTATTTCCAGCCTGATGACTTCGGGTTTAATCTTTTGGGGGTTTATGTTGTATGGCTGGTGGTAATACTCCTTTTATATTTCCCTTGCCGCTGGTACGGCAAATACAAAAGCACACATCATCAATGGTGGCTGAGTTATTTATAAAACTTTAAGGAGATGAACTGCAACTATTTTATACTCAAAACCTTAGGTTGAGTGAATCTTTTTTTATATTCGCTATCATAATCAATCCTTCACAATGACAACCACTACTTTGCCCGCGCCCAAGCATCGTATCGAATCCATCGACATACTAAGAGGTGCGGTGATGCTCATTATGGCTATCGATCATATCAGGGATTTTTATCATGGCTCGCCTGAGCCGACTGACCTCGCGGTGACCACGCCCATTTTGTTCTTCACAAGGTGGATCACCCATTTTTGCGCACCCGCATTTGTGTTTTTGAGTGGTGTCTCGGCTTATCTTGCTGGTATGCGCAGAACGGAGAATCAATTGGGTATATTTCTGATCAGGCGCGGTTTCTGGTTGCTATTTGTTGAAGTCGCAATTATTACATTAGCCATCACGCTTAATCCGTTTTATAATGTATTGATATTACAGGTAATATGGGCCATAGGTGGAAGTATGATCCTTTTGGGCTTGATGGTAATGCTAAAAGTGCCGGTTAAGGTTATTGTAGCCATTGGCGTGATCATATTCCTTGGCCACAATATATTTGACATCGACAAAGTAGATTTTGTTAATAATTCGGTAGCCGGTAAAATGCTGATCTCCGGTGCAGGGTTTGGCGCTTTTGTTCCTTTCGGGCCCAATCGCGGAATGCTGGTGGCCTATGCACTTTTGCCCTGGGCAGGCGTAATGTTTATGGGTTATGGTTTCGGACAGTTATACAAGAAAGGTTTTGATGTAGCCAGGAGAAGGAAGATATTACTGTACGCAGGTTTGGGAACTCTTACGTTTTTCCTGGTGTTCAGGTACTTCAATATTTATGGAGATCCAAGCCCATGGGCACCGCAAAAAACAACATCGCTTAGTATCATCTCTTTCTTTAATGTGACCAAATACCCATGTTCATTGCTCTATCTCTGCATGACGTTGGGTACAGCTTTAGTTATCTTGTCAGTAACAGAAAATATTAAGAGCAAGGTTACCGACTTCATGATCGTTTTTGGTAACGTGCCGTTTTTCTATTACGTATGTCACTGGTACCTGGTAAGGCTTTCTACAGTTATCATTTTCTTTGCGTCGGGATACAATTCAAGTCAGATTATAAATCCCAGGCAGCCAATTCTTTTTCAGCCGCAAGGCTTTGGAACAACCTTATTAGGGGTTTACGGGTTATGGATCGTCATAATCACTACCCTTTATTTCCCATGCAGGTGGTTCAGCAAATACAAGAAAACCCACGACCAGTGGTGGTTGAGTTATTTGTAATTGGCGTGGCGCTAGGCCCGTGGCGTAAGAAAGGCTGTAAAATCCGGGATAGTTCTGTTCGCATAGATGAACACTTTTGTTTATAAGTGTAGTTACCCCTTGCGCTAACCGCCGTCCGCCTTGCCCCCTTATATAAACTGCTCGGCTATCTGCTTCAACTGCGCCGCCTGAACTACACCGCTTTGACGCCATTTGGTTTCACCTTTTTTGAAGATCATCAGGGTAGGTACGCTGCTAATCTTATAAGCTTGTGCTGCAGCCGGGTTTTTGTCGATATCTATTTTGATGATAGTGATCTTATCGCCCAAAGTATCTTTTACGTCTTTCAGTATCGGCGGCATCATTTTACACGGTCCGCACCATTCAGCTGAGAAATCGATCAGTACCGGTGTTTCAGCATTTATTATTTCCTGGAAATTTGCCATCTGGTGATATCCTCCTGTTTTATTAACGCAGTTAAGCAAAATACGTTTGCAAAAATAGCGATCAACTCAATTGCAAGGCGTCAGCATTGTGCAACATTAAGCAAACCTTTCAGCTTTCCAATCTCTTATTTCACTTCCATCGGTCGGTCGGTAGACTTTAGGTATCCATTATCAGACAACCAATCGGCCAGCCGCTGAGGCCAGGTATTAATGGTTTTTAAACGTGACCGATTACCCATATTAAACCCATGATCACCCTTGGTATATAAGTGTACCTCAACCGGAACTTTCGCTTTGCGATAGGCATTTAGTAACCTAACTATAGATGGTGAACAACAAGCATCATCATTGGCAGCCAGCAAAAATGCAGGTGGAGAATCTTGCGGAATATCGTCTGGTACAGACAGCGGCCCCGGGTAAATTTGAACAAGGAAATTCGGCTTCGCACTCGCATTATCTATTGCATCACGGCGTGGCGTATCAGGTTCAAATGCCACCATGTCTACTATTTCTCCGCCGGCTGAAAAGCCCATTAACCCGATTTTATTTGGATCGATCCCAAATTCCGCAGCACGACTCCTAACTAATCGCATGGCCCGGCAGCCATCTTCTTTGCCGTGAACATCAATTTTATAAGATGGTGTGTTGGTGTCGCGACCCAGGCGGTACTTCAATACAAATACAGCCACACCCATATCACTCAGGAACTTGGCCGGTTCAATGCCTTCAGCATTAAAAACCAATAGCCTATGCCCGCCACCCGGGCAAACCACAATAGCCGACCCCGTGGCCTTATCCTTTGGCGGCATGAAAACTGTAAGGGTAGGGTTATTGATTGTTTTTACCCAATAATCCTTAGCCTGTTCGGGTACATCCTTTAATTTTTCAAAACCCGGAGCACCTTTTTCCCAAAGAGGAATTACAAATTGCCTGGTTTCGCCGATCCTATTCGGATCAAAAATGCCTTTATCTAACGGCCCTCCCGGGACAACGTTATGATATGTTTCTACCTGCAGCAATTTATCATTCACATAAAACTTGCATTTGGTTTCGCTCCATGCATTTTTTAGTGCGATGTGATCTTCAAAAAGCCCTTCTTCTTTGCTGTTATCCTCATATTTTATAAAACGCAAGGGAATCAGCCTTTGCTGATCAATCCACAATTGGTTTGCCTTTTCATCATCCTTGTCAGCACCGATCACATAAACTGGCTTGCCTTGCCAGGTAGCGGTATGAAATTTAGAAAGATCATAATGCAAAGCCTTAAAATGAGCCAGTACGTCATCAAACGGCACAAAGTAGAGTCCGCCTAAAAAGAAGATCAGCTCATTTTCATTCTTGAGCGACCGCGTTACTTTGTTATTATTAAAAATATAGGTCGAATCCTTCCTGAAGATTATTCCGTGGTCACTTTCCTTACTGCCAATATCAATGCGCAACATATCCGGGTAAGCAATACGCTCGTACCAGGTATCTGATTTTACTAAACTATCATTCTTGTACCGTTCTGTAGTTTGATTGAATGACAAACTGCTATGCCACCTGCCATGATATCTGGCATACATTTTTTGCAGCAGTGTAGTAGAGTTCAGTTCTTTTTGAGACGAGAACGGGAAAAAGAAAAGCAGGATAATCGAAACTATCTTCATGCGCTAAACTCCTCGTAAGCTGCTGTTAATCCACGGTCTATACCGTCACCTTGCCAGTCGGCTACGCCTGGGATGGATTTTGCCTGCAATATCTCCTCTTTGCTCTTTCCGGCTTTGATACCGCTTTGAACAAAGTCTGCCAGTTTTTCCATGAAGTTTTGCATCGCTTTCAAATCCTCCATCGTACCGGTTACTTTCAGCGGGTCATAAGCATGCCCGAAAACAAAAATGGTATCCTTGTTAAATGTTTTCTGCGCTTGCTCAAGCGTTACCGGCCAATTTTTAACAGATGCCCCGGCACTGCGATCAATAAACGGGTAACGGCGATTAAACATCAGGTCGCCCATGTGCACCACGTTGGCGTGCTCAAAATGGATCATACTGTCGCCATTGGTGTGGCCAGGACCGAAGTAATAGGCTCTAATACTTTCATCGCCTACTTTTATTTTCCACGAATCGGTGTAGGTTGTATCCGGGTATAATTGCTGGTCTTCTTTTTTCTGTGCTACGGCTGAGTTTTTTTGGTTAGTCAGGGAATTGGCATGTGCAGCAACATTTTTCACTAAACCTTTGAATGAGATATTCCCGCTGGTATGATCGCCATGATGATGTGTATTGATAAGCCATTGAAAGGGCTTGTCTGATTGCTCTTTTAGTTTTGCTATCAGGTGGGTTGCCTGCTCAGGGAATTCGGCGTCAACTACTGCAATGCCGTCCTTGTTGCTCAACCAGGCAATGGTGCCGCCTTTTTCGGCAAACATGCCCACATTACCACGTAGCAACTTAAACTGTACAGGATCATCGAAAACGGATGAAGCAAAGCTTCTTTTACCAAACAAGGTAAATGCACCTGCCGCTACGGCAGTATTCAATAAAAAACTACGTCGTTGCATGGTTGATGATTTTTGATTTGAAGTTAGGGAAATTTGTAATAAATCGAAGTATGATAATGTGAGTGGCGTTTCTTTTATTTATTCTTGTTCTTATAATTATGACTGAGAAGAGAACCTTTATCGATTTGTTTCAAGACCCATCCCCAGCATTAAATGTGAAATTTTCTAGCACATCGAATGAAGAGCCAAAGCAGATATTGGTGAAAAACTCTATTGGTTCATCAGCCGGTTGGTTTGGAAAAAGATACTTAAGATCAATATGTAAAGATCCAAGGCTTAGTGACTTTTTTGAATTTTTTAGCGCTCACAACGGATTGGAACTTTGTAGGCCGGTTTACCCAAATAACTGCTCAAAAACGCCTCTTTTAACCCTGGTTCCTGCACAATATATCTCAGCTTTTACAAAGCAATATATTAAAAACGGAGAATGGGCGTGGATCATCGATCACAACAAAAGCAAATCTATTTATAGAGGTAACGATGCCTGGGTGGCATTTGCCAAAGTTGATAGCGGGCCTTCATGTCTTACAATTTTTTTAGATGGGGAGAACGCGGGGAGTATTTACCTGGCACACCCTCAACCTCCATTTAATATTCTTAAACCTATAGCAAAATCGTTTAATATATTTCTTGAGAGAGTAGCAAACGACCCAGCAGCCTTTTTTAAATTGGTGAGATCGTATGTCAGCATGAAAGGCGTTGATGGTCAAAATTATGGACATGTTCCCGTCGAATATTTGGGCAATTCAAATATTAAAGGGTTATAAAATAAGGTCGGACCTTGGGGTGTTTACTTTAGTATTCATTATTCAAAATTCATTATTCGATATTACCTTTACCCCGTGAACGAACAAACCACAACAAATTTTAAATGGCTTTATATCCTCATCGCAGTAGCCGTTTTTGTAAATTTCAGCGGATTGTTCATTACTATCATCGGTCCCGACGGAACTTTATATGCCACCATCACCAAAACGATGGTGCTCAAACACGATTATATCAACCTGTATGCGCAAGGCACAGACTGGCTGGATAAACCCCACTTCCCTTTTTGGGTGACTGCCTTTTCGTTCAACCTGTTCGGCATTACTACCTGGGCTTATAAATTGCCGGGAATACTTTTTATGATGATGGGCGTATGGTATACTTACCTGTTCGCCAAAAGCCTGTACAACAAAGAAGTAGCCTTATGGTCGGCATTGATATTGCTGACCGCCCAACATATCGTCATCTCAAATTATGATGTCCGTGCCGAGCCTTACCTAACAGGGTTGGTAATTGCCTCGGTTTATCATTTTTATAAAGCCTATGATCAAAATAACTTCTGGCACTTACTGGCCGGATGCGTTTTTGCTGCCTGCTCAATAATGACCAAAGGTATGTTCGCCTTAATCCCAATAGGAGGGGCCATTGCCGGACATCTGATTATTACCAAACAGTGGAAACAACTTTTTCACTGGCGTTCGTTGGTAGCAATTGTGCTGACCATATTATTTACTCTGCCAGAGTTATACTGCCTGTACGAGCAATTTGATCTGCACCCCGAGAAGATCGTATTCGGGCACACAGGAGTTTCGGGTATCCGTTTCTTTTTTTGGGACAGCCAGTTTGGACGCTTTTTTAATACCGGGCCAATCAAAGGCAGCGGTGACCCAGCCTTCTTTGTTCATACTACTTTGTGGGCATTTTTGCCCTGGTCGCTTTTGCTGTTTGCTTCAGTCTTTCAGTTCATCCGCAAGGGAATTAAAAATGTGCAAAATGAAGAATGGTGTTGCATCTGCGGTTCGTTGCTTACTTTTCTGGTATTTTCTGCATCCAAATTTCAATTGCCGCATTATCTGAATATTGTATTCCCGTTTTTTGCCATCATTACAGCGCAATACCTCTACCGCCTAAGTGCCGAAAAAAGTATCATGGCAGTGCGAACTACTCAATTTATTGTTGCTGGCTTGTTATTTGTTTTGGTTGTTGCATTAAACTATTTCTTCAAACCTGAAGCATTCAATGTGCTGATAGGCATTATACTTTTGATAGTACTAGTCGCCTGGTTTGTATTGCCGTTAAAAATCACCAATAAAACTTTCTGGCGGATTGGTTACCAAACTTTATTGGTTTCTTTTTTTGTGAACCTTTATCTTAACCTGGCATTTTATCCATCACTATTACATTACCAGGCGCTTACCCAGGCAGCATTTTACATCAACAAAAACAACCCGGGTAAATTACCCGTTGCCCAAAGCGGTGATGTGCCTTTTGCCATGGAGTTTTACCTCGACCAGCCGCTAACCAACATCAACACAGATGGTACGGGCCCGCAGCCAGTAAAGCCATATCTACTTTTTGCCCAAACTGATATCATCAATGGCTTAAAAGCCAAAGGCTGGCAAATGCAGCATGTGAAAACTTTCGAGCGTTATTGGATATCGCGCCTTAAACCAGGTTTTCTGAATAAAAATACACGAGAAAAAGAACTCACTCATAGTGAGCTTGTAATTGTGAAATAGAAGATTTACGAAGTTTTAAAAACTTCGTAAATCTTATCCGTCAATATTGATGAAACCCTTGCGACACAAAGGCCAGCACCTCTGGTAACGACTCCCGCCAGTAGGTCCAGGTGTGGCCGCCATCGCGAACACGGAATTCATGAGGGATTTCCTTTTTTCGCATGGCAATATGCACAAGGCAGTTGCCTTCATATAAAAAATCATCATCGCCGTCGTCAATATACCAGCGTACAGCTTTTTTTTGATCGTCGGGTATATTATTAACCAATGCCATAACACTATGTCGATTATAGTAATTGGTTACAGTTGAATCGGCGATATTCGGATCAAGTCTT
>Ga0207648_10007050_pt1 | contig 11108 bp, 10 predicted proteins | sample KBSMisM32_FD_184310 | JGI IMG/M metagenome (GOLD analysis project Ga0207648, IMG submission 184310) | Miscanthus rhizosphere microbial communities from Kellogg Biological Station, Michigan, USA - KBS Miscanthus M3-2 (SPAdes) (version 2) | ecosystem: Host-associated > Plants > Roots >... | reverse complement strand
CGGCGAAGAACTGGACATCGTCGATCAGCAGCAGGTCGAGCGAGTGGTACTTGGCCTTTAGCTCGTCGAAGGTCTTGCGCTGGTAGTTCTTGACGACGTCCGTGATGAACTGCTCGGCATGCAGATAGAGGATGCCGGCATTGGGCCGGTCGGCGAGCAGCGCGTTGCCGACGGCATGAATCAGGTGCGTCTTGCCGAGTCCGACGCCGCCATAGATGAAGAGCGGGTTGTACATCTGGCCCGGTGCGCCGGCGACGTGCAGCGCGGCAGTTCGCGCCATCTGGTTGGCGCGGCCCGGCACGAGCGTATCGAAGCTCAACAGCGGATTCAGACGGCTGCGCGACGGTTGCGGCGATCCGAAGCTGCCGCCCGCCGCGGAGCGTTGAACGGCCGCGTCTCGCGCGGCTGGCGATCTGGCGACCAGTGGTGCCGGGTTGCCGACGGTCGCCCGCGTGTCGTCGGTCCGCGAATGCGCTGCGCCATTGTGCGAGGGCGCCGACATCCCGTCGCGCGCCGCGAGGGTCACGTCGAGACGGACGGGCTTGCCGGCGATCTCGCTGAGTAGCGTCTCGATGCGCCCTGCGTACTGGTTGCGGATCCAGTCGAGCTTGAAGCGGTTCGGCACGCGCAACGTGACCGTTGCCCCGACACCGTTGTCGCTCACTTCGCCCGCAGGCAGCGGACGAATCCAGGTGTTGAACTGCTGTTCGGGCAGTTCCGAGGCGAGGCGCTCGCAGCCGCGTTGCCAGAGGTCGGAGCTCATTGTGGAGAAGTACGTTCGAAGCGGCCCCATTGTAGGGCTTCGGCGAGCCGGCGGGGCGGGGTTATCCACAGTTGCCGACCCTGGGCTCGAGAGGCGTCGCTCGGCGCGGCAAAACCCTCCTCGTTGACGCTGCGCCGGCTCTTTGGTCTAATCGAGGGTTTCCCGGAAGGCGCTCCGCCTAGGCTGATCTTGCAGCCGCTTCGGGCAGCGCGCATCACGTCGACGTGGCCGCGTCGAATCCACTTCTGCGAGTCACCATGAAACGCACCTACCAAGCTTCTAAAGTCCGACGTGCCCGCACGCACGGGTTCCTCGTTCGCATGAAGACCCGAGGGGGCCGCGCGGTGATCAATGCGCGTCGTGCCAAGGGTCGCAAGCGGCTCGCGGTCTGATTCGGCGCCGGCAGGCGCGCATGTGAACGACGCTGCCGGGCCGGCGATCAACACCCGTCTCGTCAGGTCCGTCGATTTCGAACGTGTGCTGCGGGCCAGGCCTTGCGCCCTCAGCGCTCACTTCGCCCTTCATCACGTCCGCGCGCAGCCGCGGATCGTCCGTTGGACGCCGCGGGCGACCGATGGCAACGAGTTATCAACAGCGAGGCGTACGGAGATGGTGCGTTCTGTGGATGACTCGGTTTCCATGGTCGACCTGCCGGACTCTGCCGTGACGGGAAGCTGGCTCGGATGCGTCGTGCCGAAGCGGCACGCGCGTCGCGCGGTCACCCGAACCTTGCTGAAGCGACAGATCCGCAGCGCGGCCGCTGAGGCTGAGCTGGCGCCCGGTCTCTGGGTGATTCGCCTGCGCGCCGGTTTCGATCGCGTCGCCTTTCCGAGCGCGGCTTCGAACGCGCTGCAAACGGCGGCGCGCGGTGAACTCGATTCGCTGCTGGCGAAGGCGCCGCGGCCGGTCGCCGGCCGCTCTTGAGGTTTGCATGCCGCTCGCTTTGGCTGACCTGCCGCGTCGCATTCTCGTGATCGGGGTTCGCGGTTATCGCCTGCTGCTGAGTCCCTGGCTCGGCAGCTCATGCCGTTTCGAGCCGACCTGTTCGGCCTACACCCTCGAGGCACTCGAGCGCCACGGCGCAGCCGCGGGAACGTACCTCGGCGCCTTCCGGATCGCCCGTTGCCATCCTTGGTGTCGCGGTGGTCTCGATCCGGTGCCGCAACGTCCGCCGCGCCTGTTTGCCTGGCGCCATCCGCTGGCTGACGCGACATCGCGCCCTCTTCCCTCTTCGCATTCCGACCGCCCATGACCGATATTCGCCGCACTTTGTTGTGGGTCATCTTCTCGATGTCCTTGTTCCTGATCTGGGACGCCTGGAACAAGCACAACGGGCAGCCGTCGTTCTTCAGTCCGCCGGCACAGGCGATCAAGCCGGCCGCAGTCGGCGCTGCCTCGGGCGCGACGCCGGCTGCCGTGGGCGGGGTGCCGGTGCCCGGCCGCGCCGCGCCGGCGGCGGCGACCGCAGCGGTGCCGGCGGCCTCGGCTCCGGCCGCCACGGTCGCGGCCGAGCGCGTCACGATCACGACCGACGTCGTCAAGGCAACGCTCGACAGCCGGGGCGGCTCGCTCGACCGCGTCGAGCTTCTGCAGCAGGTCGATCCGTTCGACTCGGCCAAGCATGTCGTGCTGCTCGACCAGTCGGCCCAGCGGCTTTACGTCGCGCAGACCGGCCTCGTCCCACCGGCGGGCGGCGCCGGCCTGCCGAACCATCACACGCCGATGAAGATCGCGCCGGGCGAGCGCAACCTGCAGCCGGGCCAGAACCAGCTGCAGGTCCGCTTCGAGAGCGCGCCGGTCGGCGGGGTGAAGCTGGTCAAGACCTACACGTTCCGGCGCGGCGACTACCTGATCGGCGTGACCCACGAGGTCGTCAACGAGTCGGCCGCACCGGTCAACCCGCGCCTCTACCTGCAACTGGTCCGCGACGGCAATGCGCCGGAGGGCGAGTCGAGCTTCTACTTCACGTTCACCGGCCCGGCGGTCTACACCGACAGCGAGAAGTTCCACAAGATCGATTTCAAGACGATCGAGAAGCACAAGCCGGGCGACAAGCCCGACCATCCGACCGTCGCCGACAACGGCTGGGTCGCGATGGTGCAGCACTACTTCGCGTCGGCCTGGCTGATCGACAAGCCCGGTGCGCCGGTGTCGCGCGAGTTCTTCACCGGCAAGGTCGACACCAATACCTATTCGGTCGGCATGTTCGTGCCGGTCGGCGAGCTGGCGCCGGGTGCGAGCAAGACGCTCGATGCGAAGCTCTTCATCGGTCCGCAGGAAGAGAACAAGCTTGCGCAGATCGCGCCCGGCCTCGAGCTGGTCAAGGACTACGGCTGGTTCACGATCCTCGCGAAACCGCTGTTCTGGCTGCTGACGCAGCTGCACGCGTTGATCGGCAACTGGGGGTGGGCGATCGTCGGCCTCGTCGTGCTGTTGAAGATCGCGTTCTTTTGGCTCAACGCGACGGCCTACCGGTCGATGGCGAAGATGAAGGCCATCAACCCGAAGATCATGGAAATGCGCGAGCGGTTGAAGGACAAGCCGCAGCAGATGCAGCAGGAGATGATGCGCATCTACCGCGAGGAGAAGGTCAATCCGCTGGGCGGCTGCCTGCCGATCGTCGCGCAGATGCCGTTCTTCATTGCGCTCTACTGGGTGCTGCTGTCGAGCGTCGAGATGCGCCACGCGCCGTGGATCGGCTGGATCACCGACCTGTCGGCGAAGGACCCCTTCTTCATCCTGCCGCTGCTGATGACTGCGACCAGCGTGTTCCAGGTCTGGCTCAACCCGACCCCGCCGGACCCGGTGCAGGCCAAGATGATGTGGATCATGCCGCTCGTCTTCTCGGTGATGTTCTTCTTCTTCCCGGCGGGGCTGGTGCTCTACTGGCTCACCAACAACATCCTGTCGATCGCACAGCAGTGGCTGATCAACAAGCAGCTCGGCGTGCTCGGCAAGTAGCGGACATCCCGCAGCGCGCGACCGCTGCCATGGCGCGATGCGGCCCATGAGCGGCTGGCGCGGCTGAGCGGAGCAGATGTCGGCCGATGACCCGATCGTCGCCATTGCGACGGCGAGTGGCCGCGGCGCCGTTGGCATCGTGCGGGTGTCGGGGCGGGGTCTGCGCCCGCTGATCGAAGCGCTGTGCGGCGAGCTGCCGGAGGCGCGCCGCGCCACAGTCTTGCCGTTTCTCGATGCCGACCGTCAGCCGCTCGACCGCGGCCTCGCGATCCATTTTCCAGCGCCGCACTCCTACACCGGCGAAGACGTGCTCGAGCTGCAGGCGCACGGCGGCGTCGTGCTGCTGCAGCTGCTGCTGGCGCGATGCCTCGAAGCCGCAGCCGAGATCGATCCGACCACCGGGACCGCGCGGCTGCCGGATCTGCGCATCGCCCGCCCCGGTGAGTTCACTGAACGTGCGTTCCTGAACGACAAGCTCGATCTGGCTCAAGCCGAAGCGGTTGCCGATTTGATCGACGCCAGCACCGAAGCGGCCGCGCGTTCGGCCAGCCGCTCGTTGAGCGGCGCATTCTCGATTCAGGTCGGGAAGCTGCGCGATGCGCTGATCGAGCTGCGCATGCTGGTCGAGGCGACGCTCGACTTTCCCGAGGAGGAAATCGACTTCCTCGAGCGCGCCGATGCGCGGGGCCGCCTCGCGCGGATCGTCGCCGAACTGGCTGGGGTCCGCGACCGCGCGCGCCAGGGCGTGCTGCTGCGTGAGGGAATCAAGGTCGTGCTTGCGGGGCAGCCGAACGTCGGCAAGAGCTCGCTGCTGAACGCACTGGCCGGTGCCGAGTTGGCGATCGTCACGCCGATTCCCGGGACGACGCGCGACAAGGTCGCCGAAACGATCCAGATCCAGGGGGTGCCGATCCATGTGGTCGATACCGCCGGACTGCGCGAATCGAACGACGAAGTGGAGCGGATCGGCGTGGCGCGCAGCTGGGGCGAAATCGGCGACGCCGACGTGGTCGTCTTCCTGCACGACCTGTCGCGCGTCGGCGACCCGGCCTACGACGCCGACGACGCCCGCCTGGCCGAGCGCCTCGCGTCGCAGCAGGTGGTCCCCGGCCACCGCATCGATGTCTACAACAAGGCCGACATCGCGGCTGCGGCGGTGCCGAGCGACGGCCTGCGGATCTCGGCAAGGACCGGGCAGGGTTTGGACACGCTGGCCGGGCGGTTGCTCGAGATGGCCGGCTGGCGGGCCGAGCCCGAAGGTGTGTTCATCGCCCGCACCCGCCACCTCGATGCGCTGCAGCGGACGGCCGAGCACCTCCGGCTCGCTGAAGCGCATGCCCTGCAGCGCGACGCTGCGCTGGAGCTGTTCGCCGAGGAACTGCGATTGGCTCACGACGCCCTCGGCGAAATCACCGGCGCGTTCACGCCCGACGATCTGCTCGGGGTGATCTTCAGTCGGTTTTGCATCGGAAAGTGAAGATGCCCGCTTGATCCCGGCCGAGCAGACGCCGGATCCCGCCACCTTCTTGCGAGCGCGCCTTGCCAGACCGATCGGCATCCGGATAATTCAGGCAGGAGGCGCGCCCGGCAGCAGCGAAGGACCGTGGCGCCACACGGATGGACATCGATGAGCTGGTGCGTGCGGTACAGACCCTGAACGCCGAGGATGCGTTTCGGCCGCGTCTGTCGTTCGATCAATGGCGCACCTTGGCGCCGTATCTGGGCCGCCATGAGATCCGTGCCGGCGACATGCTGATCAAGCAGGGCGACGCCGACCGCTCGATGTACCTGATCTCGCAGGGCACGATGCAGATCTTCACGACCGGCGGCCCGCCGGGCGCCAGCAAGGTCGCGATCCTGCGCGCCGGCTCGGTGGTCGGCGAGCCGGGATTGTTCGGCGACACCCATCGCATGGCCAATGTCGAAGCGATGACGCCGTGCGTGGTCTGGGCGCTGCGCGGCCCGCGGATGGAAGAGCTCGCCCAGCGCTCGCCTGTTCTGGCGCTCGAGCTGCTGCGTGCCGCAGGGGCCGTGATGGCGGTCCGGATGCGCGCGAACATGACGCGCCAGACACCGATCTCCTGACCGAACGTTCGCGCAGCCGATCTGAGCCGCCGGGTCTAGCCGCGCCGCAGCAGCGAGCTCTCGGCGCGGGCGAGCGGCTCGGGCCGTCCTGACAGCACGAGCGTGTCGCCGGCACCCAGGACCAGTGCGGCGTCGGGTTGCTGGACGGCACCCGAAGCGCGCCGCACCGACACGACCGAAACGTCGTCGGTGAGCACCGAGTCGCCGATCGGGCGCCCGACGGCACGCGCGCCGGCCGGTACGGTGACAGTCAGCAGGCGGGCGTGCATCAGCTCGTCGACCGTGTCGTCGTCGGCGCCGTGGAAGTAGCCGCGCAACAGGCCGTAGCGTGCGTCGCGCTGTTCCTGGACGACGCGCAGCACCCGCCGCATCGGCACCCCGACCAGCGCCAGCGCGTGGCTCGCCAGCATCAGCGAGCCTTCGATCGCCTCGGGCACCACCTCGGTCGCGCCGGCCGCCTGCAGGCGCTCGAGATCGCTGTCGTCGAGCGTGCGGACGACGACCGGCACCTTAGGCGCGTGCGCCTGCACGAGCTGCAGGATCTTCAGCGCCGACGGCGTGTCGTGGTACGTCACGACGACCGCGCGCGCGCGGGCGAGACCGGCGGCCACCAGGCTCTGCACCCGGGCTGCGTCGCCGAACACGACGCTCTGGCCGGCGGCGGCGGCCTGGCGCACCCGGTCCGGGTCGAGGTCGAGGGCGATGTAGCCGATTCGCTCGGCATCGAGCAGCCGCGCCAGGTTCTGACCGCTGCGGCCGTAGCCGGCGATGATGATGTGGCCCTCGGTGTTGATGGAGCGCTTCGCGATCGACGTCATGGCGACCGACTGCATCAGCCAGTCGTTGGCCGATAGGCGCATCACGATGCGGTTGCTGTAGAGGATGAGCAACGGCGTCGCCAGCATCGACAGCACCATGCTGGCGAGGATCGGGCTCTGCAGTGAGGGCGGCAGCAGCTTCTGCTGGGTCGCGAGGGCGAGCAGTACGAAGCCGAATTCGCCGGCCTGCGCGAGGTAGAGGCCGGTGCGGAGCGCCACGCCGGGCGCCGCGCCGAAGATCCGGGCCAGCGCGGTGACCAGCGCGAACTTGAAGACCACCGGCAGGATCGTCAGCAGCAGGACCAGCGGCCACTGAAGGAACACGGCATGGGCGTCGAGCTTCATCCCGATCGTGATGAAGAAGAGGCCGAGCAACACGTCGTGGAACGGCCGGATGTCGGTCTCGACCTGATGCTTGAACTCTGTCTCGGCGATCAGCATGCCGGCGATGAACGCGCCGACGGCGAGCGACAGGCCGGCATGCTCGGTGAGCCATGCCAGGCCGAGCGTCACCAGCAGCAGGTTCAATACGAAGAGCTCCTCGCTCTTGCGCCGGACCACGATCGTGAGCCACCAGCGCATCACGACCTGCCCGCCGGCCAGCAGCACCGTCAGCAGGACGCCGGCCTTCAACGCCGCCAGCGCGAGCTCGCTCAGCAGCGCCTCGGGCGAAGAGCCGAGCGCCGGGATCAGCACCAGCAGCGGCACCACCGCCAAGTCCTGGAACAGCAGCACACCCATGACGCGGCGGCCGTGCTCGGTCTCGAGCTCGAGCCGCTCGGCCATCAGCTTGACGACGATCGCGGTGCTGCTCATCGCAAGCGCGCCGCCGAGTGCCACCGCGCTCTGCCAGCCGAGGCCCCACGAGCGCCCCCACCACGCATAGCCGACGCCGATCAGCAGGTTGCCGACCAACGCGGCCAGCATCGTCAGGCCGACCTGGCTGAGGCCGAGCCCGAACACAAGCTTCCGCATGCTGCGCAGCTTCGGCAGGTTGAATTCGAGGCCGATCACGAACATCAGGAACACGACGCCGAACTCGGCGAGGTAGTTCACCGCGGCCGAATCCTTCGCGAGCGCCATCGCGTTCGGGCCGATCAGCACGCCGACCGCGAGGTAGCCGAGCATCGGCGGCAGGCGCGCGAGACGACAGATCACCGCGCCTGCGACCGCGGCGACCAGGAAAAGCAGCACCAGTTCGAGCGTCGTGGCCATGCAAAAGCGAGCCCGCAGGACGCGTGCCATCACGCGTGAGCGGCAACCCTAGAATCGGTCGATCCTAACGGGCGCCCCGCGACGCAGTGACTGCCGATCTCACTTTCGATCCCGAACGCGCGCTCGAACTGGCGCGTGCGACGCTCGACATCGAGGCCAACGCGCTGATCCGATTGAAGGCGCGCCAAGGCGACGGCTTCACAAACGCGGTGCAGGCCATGCTCGCGTGCCGCGGACACGTCGTCGTGATGGGCATGGGCAAGAGCGGCCACGTCGGCCGCAAGATCGCCGCGACATTGGCCTCGACCGGGACGCCGGCGATGTTCGTGCACCCGGCCGAAGCCAGCCATGGCGACCTCGGGATGGTGACCGCCGGCGATGTGGTGCTGGCGATCTCGAACTCGGGCGAAAGCGATGAGCTGGCAGCGATCATTCCGGCGATGCGCCGCATCGGCGTCACGTTGGTCGCGATGACCGGCCGCGCCGAGAGCAACCTCGGTAAGATCGCCGACATCCGCTTGTCGAGTGCGGTCGATCAGGAGGCTTGCCCTCTGAACTTGGCGCCGACGGCAAGCACCACCGCACAGATGGCGCTCGGCGACGCGCTGGCGGTCGCGCTGCTCGATGCGCGCGGCTTTCGCGAAGAGGACTTCGCACGCTCGCATCCGGGCGGGAGTCTCGGCCGCAAGCTGCTGATCCGTGTTCGCGACCTGATGCGCAGCGGCGATGCACTGCCACAGGTCGGACCGGACACGGCGTTCACCGAGATGCTGCGCGAGATGACCGGCAAGGGACTCGGCTTCACCGCGGTGACCGACCCGACGCATCGCGTGCTCGGCATCTTCACCGACGGCGATCTGCGCCGGTTGATCGAGCGCGGCGGCGATCTGCGCGTGCTGCGCGCCGCCGATGTGATGCACACCGGGCCGAAGCTGGTGCGCGACGAGGCGCTCGCGGTCGATGCGGCGCAGGTGATGGAGCAGCACCGCATCACCAGCGTGCTGGTCGTCGACGCCGACGGTGCCCTCTGCGGCGCGCTGAACTCGAACGACCTGATGCGGGCGAAGGTGATCTGACGTGCGCCTGCCGTCGATCGAGCCGACCCTGACGTTTCCGCCCGAGCTGCTGCTCGCGGCGCGCGGCACCGGGTCCGGCATCCGCGCGGCCATTTTCGACGTCGACGGCGTCCTGACCGACGGCTCGATCTACATGAACGAGCACGGCGAGGTGCTGAAAGCCTTCTCGACGCTCGACGGCCACGGCCTGAAGCTGCTTGCGCGCGGCGGCATCCTGCCGCTCGTCGTGACCGGCCGCGATTCGCCGGCGGTGCGGCGCCGCGTCGCCGATCTCGGTATTGCGCATGCGCTCTACGGCGTCGGCGACAAGCTGGCGGCGGCGACGCCATTGCTCGCCCAACTCGGCGTCGATTGGGACGCGCTCGCCGTGATGGGCGACGACTGGCCCGACCTGCCACTGCTGAGTCGCGCCGGCTTCGCCTGCGCGCCGCCGAACGCCCATGCCGAAGTGCTGGCCCTCGCCGATCACGTGACGACCGCGCGCGGCGGTCACGGTGCCGCGCGTGAGTGCTGCGACCTACTGCTGATGGCAATCGGTCGCTACGCCGATCTGTTGCGCAGCGATCTGACCACGCTGGACCGCTCGCGGTGAACGACGTCTATGCCGGTGCCGCCGCGGCGGCGTTGCATTCGCCTGGGCGGCCGGTCGAGCCGTGGCGGACACGCCTCGGCCGGGCTGTGATGTCGTACCTCCCGCTCGTCGTGATGGCGCTGCTCGCCCTCGGCTCCTGGTGGCTGGTCGAGAACACGCCGGTCGCCGACGGCCCCGGCGTGGCGGCACCGCCCCGCCATGAGCCCGACTACACGATGCGCCAGTTCACGGTCCTGCGCTATGCCCGCGACGGCTCGCTTAGAACCCAGATCGAAGGCGACGTCGCACTCCACTTTCCGGACACCGACACGCTCGAGATCGAGAACCCGCGGATCCGCGCGGTCGCGCCGGATGGCAGCGTGACGCTCGCGTCGGCGCGGCGCGCGCTCGCCAACGGCGACGGCACCGAGGTTCAACTAATGGGCGGTGCCCACGTGACCCGCGAAGCGACCCCGACTGAGGAGGCGATCGATTTCTGGAGCGAGTTCCTGCACGTCTTCGTCAACACCGAGCGCGTGCGGTCGCATTTGCCGGTGCGGGTCAAGCAGGGCACGACCGAAGTTGAGGCCTCGGCGATGGAGTACGACAACCTGGGCCGGGTGATCGATCTGAAGGGACGCATGCGAGGTTTCTTCCCGCCGCCCGACCGAGACGGCCGGACCGACCGCAAAGGTCCCACGCCGTGAGCGCGGCGGCGCCGCTCGTCTACATCACCGGCGCGTCGAGCGGCATCGGCCAGGCGCTGGCGGCGCGCTTCCATGCAGAGGGCTATCGGCTCGCGGTGGTCGCGCGACGCGCTGGCGAATTGCAGACCTGGGCCGAGTCGATGAGTTTGCCTGCGGCGACCTTCGCGGTCTACGGGGCGGATGTACGCGACATCGACGCGATCACGGCCGCCGGGCGCCGCTGCATCGAGGCGCAAGGCCTGCCCGACGTCGTCATCGCGAATGCCGGCATCAGCGTCGGCATCGACACCGCGGCGTTCGACGACCTCGACGTCATGCGGAACACCTACGAGACCAACAACCTCGGCATGGCCGCGACATTCCAGCCGTTCGTCCGCGCCATGATCGAGCGGCGCACCGGCGCGCTGGTCGGCATCGCCAGCGTCGCCGGCATCCGCGGCCTGCCCGGCCACGGCGCGTACTGCTCGAGCAAGGCCGCCGTCATCAGCTATTGCGAGAGTCTTCGGGGCGAGTTGCGGTCGAGCGGCGTCAAGGTCGTGACGATCGTGCCTGGCTACATCGACACCCCGCTGACGCAGGGCAATCGCTATGGCATGCCATTCCTGATGCAGGCCGATGCGTTTGCCGACCGGGCCTATGCGGCGATCACCGCCGGCCACGCCTACCGCGTGATTCCGTGGCAGATGGGCGTCGTCGCGAAGCTGCTGCGTGCGCTGCCCAATCCGCTGTTCGACCGCCTGCTGGCCGGCCGGCCGAGAAAGCAGCGTCACACCGGCGCATGAAAAAAGGCGATGAACCGGAGCCCATCGCCTTTTTGCCGAGCGGTCCCTTCTGAGGGATCCGCCGCACGAGTCGCAGCCTAGTAGCCGCCGCGGCTGCCGCCGCCGCCACCGGAACGGCCACCACCGCCGC
>Ga0207648_10007049_pt1 | contig 11108 bp, 11 predicted proteins | sample KBSMisM32_FD_184310 | JGI IMG/M metagenome (GOLD analysis project Ga0207648, IMG submission 184310) | Miscanthus rhizosphere microbial communities from Kellogg Biological Station, Michigan, USA - KBS Miscanthus M3-2 (SPAdes) (version 2) | ecosystem: Host-associated > Plants > Roots >... | reverse complement strand
TATGAGGATGCAGATTTGTAAGCGAGGAAGCCCCGTTGCGGAAGATTAACTTGTTCAAAATCTGCTGATTTTATTCGCTTGCCAGTCCCATTCATACAATTATATTTGCATTTAGACGTTGGTATGCCGAAGTTTCGCCCCAGTCTTTGTCAGTCAAAAAACCAGATGTGACTGAGATGGCGAAGCCATGTAAAAATGAACAACCAGTTTAACAAGAAATGGCTTGCAATTTATACCCGTCCAAGATGGGAGAAGAAAGTAAACCTTCTTTTACAGGAAAAGGGCGTGGAAAGCTATTGCCCTTTGAATAAAGTAAAAAGGAAATGGAGCGATCGGGTAAAAATTATAGAAGAGCCCTTATTCAAGTCGTACGTTTTTGTAAAAGTAAGTGACGAGGAGAAGACAACGGTGAGAATGACCACGGGTGTAATGAATTTCGTTTACTGGAATAAAAAGCCTGCGATCATAAAAGAAAAAGAAATATTGACAATAAAGCGATTTCTTGATGAATACAGGGATGTTCATGTGTATCCAATTGACTTGAAATTGAATGATCGTGTACGTGTGACATCGGGATCGTTTATGGATCATGAGGGCAAAGTGCTTGGACTCCGGCATAAAATTGTAAAAGTGGCAATTGATAGTTTAGGTTATATTTTGGTGGCATATATTGAAAGAAGTAAGCTAATTTCGGTTCACTCGAAATGAAATTGGATATTATTTTTGTAAAAGGTTTGTACAACTCTAAAACCGGCGGATGAGATTATTTTGTCTTTTTTGTTCTCTGCTTATTGCTCTTTTCTTTATTTCATGCAATTCGCAAAAGAAAGCCGTTTACAATTATATTGAAAATGCGAATGATACACTTGTAAAAGATGCTGTAAAAAGTTTTGAGCCCATTATTCAAAAGAATGACCTTCTTTCGATCCAGGTTTACAGTAATTCTACCAAACCAGAAATTTCTGATGCATTGTATAACCCTGCTGCAGTAAGCGGAAGTTCAGCAGGGACCAGTGGCGGTGGAGGAGGTGGGAGTAGCGGCTACATGGTCGATATGGATGGAAATATCAGGTTTCCCCGTTTGGGTGTCATTCATGCCGAAGGACTAACAAAAAGGCAATTAGCTGATACGATCGTATCAAAGATTACTGACCTTGAGAATCCAACTGCCGTGATCCGGTTCCTTAACTATAGAATAACGGTTTTAGGAGAGGTGGGTCACCAGGGAAGTTTCAATATCCCTAACGAAAAAGTCACCATCTTTGAAGCACTTGGTCTTGCTGGAGATATTCCGGTTACGGGCAAGAAAGATAATGTTAGAGTGCTGAGAGAAGTAAATGGTGACAGGGAGATAGGGACTGTCGATCTAACATCAAAGAAAATTTTTGAAAGCCCGTATTATAACTTACAGCAGAATGACGTTGTTCTCGTGGATGTCAAAAAATCAAAAGTAAAGCAATCAGATCAGGCGCTAACATTGAGGCGCGTAGCGTTTGTCCTCAGCCTTGTGACAACAGTGGCTTTACTTTACAATATTTTCAAGTAACAATTAATCTATTATCGTTTGCAATCTACCGCAACAATAGAGGATCAATATATCGCGAATAAAGGCGAATTATCAAACCTGAGTATAAAGGATATGTTCTTTAAATATGTCAGGTTTTTGCCCGTTTTTCTGTTATCCCTGGCTTTAACACTCTTCGGCGCATGGGTGTATCTCCGTTATGCAACGCCTATCTTTCGTTCTTCAGGGACCCTGGAAATTAACGACGAAAGTCAGTCTGGAAATAATATTGACGATCCAAAATTGAACCAGCTTACCTTGAATACAGGTACCACCAATATACAGAATGAAATAGAGGTGCTAAAATCAAAGCCACTGATGGAACGTGTAGTGAAGGCTTTGAACCTGGAAGTAAGTTATAAAGCGATTGGAAAAATCAAATCACCTGACATTTACAAACAAGGACCTTTCCTGGTGCAGATTTTCGATTTGTATGATTCCTCAAAATCATTTTCGCTAGGCATAAAATTTTTAAATGATAGTGTTTTTACAGTTAATGACGAAAAAGAAAAGTTCAGTTTTGGTGAGCTATTCAGAAATAGATTTGGGGTTTTCAGATTGAACAAAAATTCATATACCTCACCGGGAAAAGAATATTCAGTATTATGGCTACCAACCGCACAGGTCGCCGCCGGCTTTGCCAATTCTGTCCAGGTTGCACCTTTAGCAGGAACCGATATATTGACAATTGGCATAGAGACCACAAATTCGCTGAAATCCTCTGACATCATTAACCAGTTGATGATAGAATATGGCGAAATGACCAAGGAAGATAAAAGCGAGGAGGCTGCCCTTACACTTGCCTTTGTTGATACTTCGCTAAAAAGCGTTCAGCATGAAATAGACAGTATCCAGAAAGAAAAAACAGAATACCAGACAGAGAATAACCTGATTGACCTGGCGAATCAAACACAAAGTTACCTGAGCAATATTGATGATGCTGATAAAAGTCTTAAAGACCAGGAAATTATGCTGAATTTGACAGGGGTGATAGAAAACTATCTGGAGAATAAGCAAAATGATTATAAAACGGTTCCTTCTTCATTGGGTCTTACTGATCCAACATTAAATGGAAAGATAGATGAATATAATAAAGCCCAATTATACAGGAAAAGCCTTTTGGAATCTCATATACCTCCCAACAATCCTACTATCAGGGAACAGGACGAAATGATCGAGAAATTACGCACCGATATTTTGGAGGCAATGAAAAATGTCAGGGCCTCCACAGGTGTTTCTATTAGCAGTTACAAGCAAAGAGAGGGCCTGGCACAGGGCCAGGTAAAATCTCTACCCCCGCAAATAAAAAGGTTAAATGAATTTGATGCAGACTTAAACAGTAAAATGGGCATTTATTCATACCTCATGGAGAAAAAATTAGCGACAACTATTTCACAAGCATCTACTCTCTCCAACTCTAAAATTATTGAAAGGTCAGTTCCGTCTACAAAACCAGTAAAACCCAATCGACGTTCAGTCCAATTGTTAGCTATCTTAGCAGGCATTGGGTTACCAGCCTTATTTATTTTTCTGCTGGAAGTTGTAAATGACAAGGTCACCACAAGATTTGATATTGAAAAAATTACACCCACCCCTATTTTAGGTGAAATTGGTCACTCACACTCAAATGATACTTTAGTTGTAAACAAGACAAGCCGGGGAATGGTGGCTGAGCAATTCAGAATCATCCGTTCTAATCTTCAATATGTTTTAAATAAGATCGATAAGCCTGTTATCCTGGTCACGTCATCGTATAGTGGTGAAGGAAAATCTTTTATCACCACTAACTTGGGCGCTGTAATGGCATTAGCAGGTAAAAAAACAATTGTCATCGAGTTTGACATTCGGAAACCAAAAATTTTTACAGGACTTGGACTTCAGAAGAAACCAGGTGTCACCAATTATATCTTAGGTAAAGCAGATATAAAGGACCTTCCAGTGTTGGTTCCGGGCTATGATAATTTATTTGCTCTTTCTTGCGGTCCGGTGCCTCCCAATCCCGCTGAATTGTTATTGGAGTCAAGGGTAGACGAATTGTTTGAGTACTTAAAACAGAATTTTGATGTGATTTTGGTCGATACGGCTCCTGTCGGTATGGTTAGTGATGCCATGACTTTGGGAAAGTTTGCCAACTGTACAATGTATATCGTCCGGCAAGGGCATACCTATAAAAAGCAAATTGGTTTGATTGATGAATTTTATAAAGAAGGAAAGCTTCCCAAAGTATCCATTATCATTAATGACGTAAAAGTAAAACCTGGTTACGGTTATTATGGCTCTGGGAGGTATGGATACGGATACGGATACAAATCCAAATATTACGAGGAAGAAAGCCCATCGGGTAATCTATTCAATCGCTTCTTCGGGTTATTTGATTTAAAAAACCGGAAAAATGGAAGGTCAAGAAGTTCATAAAAATCTGCTGTAGTATGAAAGTCCTGGTTACTGGTGGTGCTGGGTTTATCGGTTCAAATATTGTTGAGAGTTTACTTACGGATCAAAATATCGAACATGTAAGAATCCTTGATAACCTGGTTACAGGTTCAACTGATAATATCGGGGAATTTTATACCTCTTCTAAATTTGAATTTATACAAGCCGATATTCGGGACTACTCTGCTTGTCTTCATGCTTGTGATGGCATTGATCTCGTAAATCACCAGGCTGCTTTAGGCTCCGTTCCGCGTTCAATTGATGATCCACTTACGACCAACGAGGTTAACATTACGGGAACATTAAATGTTTTTTTAGCTGCTAAAGAAAAAAAAGTTAGAAGGATAATATATGCGGCCAGTTCTTCTACGTACGGCGACCATACGGCACTTCCTAAAGTTGAAGATAAAATCGGCAGGCCCCTGTCGCCCTACGCTGTTACGAAGTATGTAAATGAATTGTATGCGGATGTTTTTGCACGTACCTATAAAATGGAATTCATTGGTTTAAGGTATTTTAATGTTTTTGGACCCCGGCAAAACCCAAAGGGCCCTTATGCTGCGGTTATTCCCTTATTCATGGAATCTGCATTATCGGGACAATCGCCGGTAATTAATGGTGATGGGCAAACCAGCCGCGATTTTACTTTTGTAGCCAACGTGGTGCAGGCAAATCTTCTTTCATTGTTTACTGAAAATAAAATCGCCCTTAACCAGGTATACAATGTAGGCTTTGGACAGCAAACCTCTTTATTGCAACTGGTCCGATACCTGGCAAAGATTACAGGATCGGGCATTGAACCAATACATGCACCGGAAAGAGCGGGCGACGTAAAGCACAGCCTTGCGGATATTTCAAAGGCGAAAACCTTACTTGGATATGATCCCACTGTTTCGGTTGAAGAAGGACTAAGAAAAACTTATGAGTGGTATAAGTTGAAAAATGAACAGGTAAAAACTAAAAGCGTAAATCAGGGGAGTAGTGTTTAACATGTCAAAGACAATTGTCATAACCGGGGGCGCTGGTTTTATAGGTTCACACGTAGTGCGATTATTTGTAAACAAATATCCGGGGTACAAAATTGTGAACCTGGATGCGTTAACCTATGCCGGCAACCTGGAAAATTTGCGAGATGTAGAGCACGCATCAAATTATTATTTTGAAAAGGCAAATATTTTAAACGCGGAGGAACTAGAAAGGATCTTCGAAGCCTATAACCCCGACGGCATCATTCACCTTGCGGCGGAATCGCATGTCGATCGTTCTATTCTTTCCCCGATGGATTTTGTATATACGAATGTGATAGGCACCGTCAATTTGCTGAACACGGCAAAGAAACAATGGAAAGAAAATTACCCTGGAAAACTTTTTTACCATGTTTCTACTGATGAAGTATATGGCGCACTGGGTGAAACCGGGTTTTTTACAGAAGAATCTCCTTATGCGCCCAACTCCCCTTATTCAGCCTCAAAGGCTTCATCAGATCATTTCGTGCGAGCGTATGGTGAGACCTTCCACCTTCCTGTAATTATCACTCACTGCTCAAATAACTACGGTCCTAATCATTTTCCCGAAAAATTGATTCCGCTTCTTATTAATAACATTATTCAAAAAAAACCACTTCCTGTATATGGTGACGGCTTGTACACAAGAGACTGGCTTTTTGTAAAAGATCATGCTACGGCCATTGATACCGTATTTCACAAGGGAAAAATTTTTGACAGTTACAATATCGGGGGTTTTAATGAATGGAAAAATATTGATGTTGTGAAGCTGTTATGCAAGCTACTGGATGTAAAACTGGGTAGGCAACAGGGAGAAAGTGAAAAACTGATAACTTTTGTAAAAGACAGACCCGGGCATGACAGAAGGTATGCCATTGATGCCGGTAAGATCAATAAGGAACTGGGATGGACACCTGGTGTAACCTTTGAAGAAGGGCTCTCACAAACCATTGACTGGTATTTGGAAAATAAAGAGTGGTTGAAGCATGTGACTTCAGGAGAGTATCAGCACTACTATGAAAAGCAATATCATGAGAACTAATCACATCTTAAAACTAAAACACCCCTTTAGGGGATAGGGGCATGAAAGGTATCATTCTTGCAGGCGGGTCAGGTACAAGATTGTATCCCATTACGAAGGCAATATCAAAACAATTGATGCCTATCTATGACAAACCAATGATCTATTATCCATTGTCAATTTTGATGATGGCCGGCATCAGGGAAATTTTGATCATCACTACGCCGGAAGACAATTCTCAGTTTAAACGTTTGTTGAGTGATGGCAAACAGGTAGGTTGCCGGTTCGAATATGCTACACAGGAAGTTCCCAATGGATTAGCCCAGGCATTTGTAATAGGATCAAAGTTTATTGGCAACGATAAAGTTGCTCTGATACTAGGTGATAATATTTTTTATGGAAGTGGATTAGGCAGGCAATTGAAGGAACTCAACAATGTAAATGGAGGTTATGTTTTTGCTTACAAGGTTTCTGATCCTGAGCGCTATGGTGTGGTTGAGTTTGACGATAAAATGAATGCCATCTCTATCGAAGAGAAACCAAAGAAGCCAAAATCAAACTATGCAGTGCCTGGTTTATATTTTTATGATAATGAAGTGGTAGATATAGCAACGAAATTAAAACCTTCTGCAAGGGGCGAATATGAGATCACTGATGTAAACAAAGTTTACCTGGAAAAAGAAAAATTAAAGGTCTGTATTCTTGATAGGGGTACAGCCTGGTTGGATACAGGCACATTTGAATCGCTGAGTGATGCCAGTGAGTTTGTAAGGGTCATTGAAAAAAGACAGGACACAAAAATTGGTTGTATCGAAGAGGTCGCCTACCGCATGGGATATATAGGTAAGGATGAACTTTTGGAGATCTCATCTTATCTTGACAAAAGTGGTTATGGAGCGTATTTGAAAAACCTGCTAAAAGAATCATGAGTTATTTTGTCCATCCAACGGCTATTATTGATGACGGTTGCGAAATTGGTGAGGGAGTTAAGATCTGGCATTTTAGTCATGTTATGACAGGATGTAAAATTGGCGATGATTGTAACCTGGGGCAAAATGTAGTGGTGTCACCAAAAGTAGTTTTAGGAAAAAATGTTCGTGTCCAAAATAATGTTTCCATATATGAAGGAGTTATTTGTGAGGACGATGTTTTCCTGGGACCGTCGATGGTATTTACCAACGTTATTAATCCCAGGAGTGCCGTCAGTCGCAAACACGAATATTTAAAGACCCGCGTAAGAAGAGGTGCCAGTATAGGTGCAAATGCAACAATTGTTTGCGGAAATGAGATCGGAGAGTATGCATTTATAGGAGCCGGCACTGTAATTACAAAACCCGTTCCTGCTTATGCGTTGATAGTAGGCAATCCCGGCAAACAAATTGGCTGGATGAGTGAATACGGACACCGGCTGAATTTTGATGAAAAAGGTAGGGGCACGTGTCGTGAGACAGGAGAAAAATATATTTTACAAAACAACGTTGTTAGCAAAATCAAATAACTGATGAAAAATTTTGCCCTGATAGGCGCCGGTGGCTATATCGCTCCGCGACACATGAAGGCTGTTAAGGACACCGGTAATAATTTGATTGCTGCTCTTGACAAACATGATTCCGTTGGAATTTTGGATAGTTACTTTCCTGAAGCAGAATTTTTTGTTGAATTTGAAAGGTTCGATCGTCACATAGAAAAATTAAGGAGGTTGGGGACACAGACAGACTATGTAGCAGTATGCTCACCCAATTATCTTCATGATGCGCACATCCGGTTTGGTTTACGGATAGGGGCCAATGTAATTTGTGAAAAGCCACTCGTTCTTAATCCCTGGAATATTGACGGTTTAAAAGAAATTGAAAAAGAAACAGGTAAAAAGATATCTACTATTCTTCAACTTCGTTTGCATCCCGCCATCATTGCTCTTCGGGAAAAGATTCAGAAAAATTCATCCGGTAAAAAATACGAGATCGACCTGAGGTATATTACTTCACGTGGTCATTGGTATCATATCAGTTGGAAGGGTGATCCTCAAAAAAGTGGAGGTATTGCCACCAATATCGGCATCCATTTTTTTGATATGCTGATCTGGATATTCGGAGATGTAAAAATAAACGAGGTACATCAGCATACTGCAGAAACAGCATCGGGGAAACTCGGGCTGGAAAGAGCCAATGTAAATTGGTTTCTGAGTATCGACGCCAATACTTTGCCTGATGAAATAAAACAATCTGGAAAAAGAACATTCCGGTCACTTACTATTGATGGTGAAGCATTTGAATTCAGTGAAGGTTTTACTGAATTGCATACCCGTTCCTATGAGGAAATTCTTAAAGGAAATGGTTTTCCGGTGGAAGAAGCCAGGAAGTCAATTGAACTGGTACATGCAATAAGGAATAAGAGATAGCATATTTTTCAACTTTTGTGTAAGCCTTTTAAGGCCTGTAACCACTTAATTTTCAGAGGTGGTCTCCCTAATTAATCACTAGTATCAAAGAAAAATAGGAGCTTTTTCGGTCGCTGTCCGGGAGTCCATACGGAATAAATGTTTATCTTTCCAGATAGAAATGAGACAATAGAATAAAACTTTTCTGGACATGAAATTTCTTTATCCCGTAGATTCGAAAATTTCTTACGACAGGCGAAAAAAAAGATTGAGGCAAGAGCCGAAACTGATCTGGCTAACAGGTTTATCAGGTTCTGGAAAGTCTACTTTAGCAACTGGTCTTGAATATTATTTATTTGAAGCAGGATTTAAAGTGTATTTGCTGGATGGTGATAATATCAGGAAAGGAATTAACAATGATCTTGGCTTTTCATTAGCAGACAGAACAGAAAATATCAGGAGAATTGCAGAGGTGTCTAAGTTAATGCTCGATGCTGGTTTGATTATCATTTCTGCCTTTATTTCCCCTTTTCATGCTGACCGGGAGATGGTAAAGGAAATTGTTGGAGAGGATCGGTTTACGGAGATATTTATAAACTGCCCTTTGGAGATATGCGAAAAGCGCGACACTAAAGGTTTATATAAAAAAGCAAGGCAAGGTTTTATCCGGGATTTCACCGGTATCGATTCGCCATATGAGGTTCCTGAAAACCCTGATCTCATTGTTCATACACACAAGGAAAGTGTTGACGAATCACTCTCCAAAATAATAAACCATGTAGAATCCAAGCTGCCGGTAACTACTTTGTAATCCTTACCTGTCAGCTCCGTTGTTACATGAGTCGATCGGAATTTCTCCTTCGACATATCTACGCCATCCAGGTAAAATGGAAAATTCAACCTTGTTATTCATTGCTAAGGAAGCAGCACTTGAAGCCGGTACCGCGATCATGCAGGTGTACGAATCAATGAATTTTTCTGTTGAATATAAAAAAGATAATTCACCTCTTACTGCAGCGGATAAAGCAGCGCATGAGATCATTAAAAAAAAACTGGCCACAACTTCTATTCCTGTTCTATCTGAGGAAGATAAAATGATCCCGTATGAAGAACGCAGGCAATGGGATTATTTCTGGCTGGTGGATCCTTTGGATGGTACTAAAGAATTTATAAAACGCACAAAGGAATTTACAGTGAACATCGCTTTGATCAGAAACCAGCAACCTGTATTTGGGGTAGTGCAGGCACCGGCACTTGGATTATTGTACTGGAGTGATTTTGAGGGCAAGGCCTGGAAGCAACTAAATAATGACCCCGCTGAAGAAATGCATACGCATCCAACCAGGGGAAGAGTCCGGTACATTGTAGCAAGTAAATCACATCTGACACCAGAAACTGAAGAGTATATCAAACAATTTCCCGGTGCTTCGCTCCAAACCATCGGGAGCTCACTTAAGTTTATGCTCGTGGCTGAAGGAAAGGCTGATTGCTATCCTCGCTTCGGGCCTACGATGGAATGGGATACGGCTGCGGCACATGCTATTGCCAGGTCCTGCGACTGTCGGGTAGTCGATGCCAGTTTGAACGAAGAACTAAAGTATAACAAAGAAAACTTCCTGAATCCATCTTTCTTAGTCGTTCGGTAAATGTTCCAATTTGCTCAGCCCGTCCAGCAAGCGATTGTCCTGGGAGTAACCCTGGCGGTTCTTATCTTGTTATTTTTTGAAAAATTTCGTCCGGCTGCTGTCTTTTTTGTGGCTGTGCTGGTATTTCTGTTGACCGGCATTATAGAAACGAAGGATTTTTCCTCTGCGATCGCGAACGAATCCATCCTTTCCATTTTCTTGCTGATTTTTATCACGACCGGCATACATGACCACTTTAATATTATCGGCTGGTTGGACAAATTATTTGGGAGGACAAGCAACGGAAGAAGCTTTATGCTGAGGATGACTACAGGGGTCACGGCAATATCCGCCTTCATGAACAATACTCCCTTGGTCGCGATGATGATGCCTTACGTGGATCAATGGGCTAAACGAAACAACGTGTCCCGGAGTAAGCTCCTGATCCCTTTGTCGTATGCTGCGATAAGCGGCGGGATGATCACGGTGATCGGGACCTCTACCAACTTGGTGCTGAATGGTCTGATTCAATCAAAAAACCAGGTACCCCTGGGCCTCACGGATTATTTTTTTCCTGGCATTATGGTGAGCATTGCAGGCATTTTGTTTTTATATTTTTTCGGTTACAAACTACTGCCTGACCGGTCGGATCCAATGAAAGCGGTTGCCAGGCAGTCGCGGGAGTACTTAGTCGAAACCAAAATCAGAACGGGTTCCTCTATCATTGGCAAATCGGTTATTGAAGCTAATTTGAGAAACCTCACAGGCATTTATTTATTTGAGATCGTTCGTGGGGGTAAATTGATCACACCTGTGCATCCCGGGGAAATTCTGCGGGAGGGCGATTCGCTTTTTTTTGCAGGTGAAACACAAACTATAGTAGAATTGTTGGAACGAGATAATGGACTCTCGCTTCCACAATCTAACAGTGACTCTACTTACCAGAAAAGGCCGGATCTGGTCGAAACGGTGATCCCGGTTAATTCAGCGCTAACCGGGAAGACTTTAAAGCAGATCGCATTTAGGGAAAATTATGACGCGGCTGTCGTGGCTATTCACAGAGACGGGGAATAATTGAGAGGGA
>Ga0207648_10007047_pt1 | contig 11110 bp, 12 predicted proteins | sample KBSMisM32_FD_184310 | JGI IMG/M metagenome (GOLD analysis project Ga0207648, IMG submission 184310) | Miscanthus rhizosphere microbial communities from Kellogg Biological Station, Michigan, USA - KBS Miscanthus M3-2 (SPAdes) (version 2) | ecosystem: Host-associated > Plants > Roots >... | reverse complement strand
CGTCGCCGACAAGAAGTACGACGAGCTGCTCGGCGTCCACATGATCGGCCCGCGCTCGACCGAGCTGGTCGCCGAAGCGACCGTCGCCCTGCAGCTCGAATCGACCGTCGAAGAACTGATTCGCACCATCCACGCTCATCCCACCTTCGCCGAAGCCGTCGGCGAAGCAGCTCATGCTGTTCATGGCGCGGCCATTCACAGCTGACATTGCGGATTGCGGATTGCGGATTGATTGGGGATTAGGAGAGTGGGCGATGCGCGAATCAACAATTGAATCCGCAATCCGCAATCCGCAATCCGCAATGTCAGCGAGGACACGATGTCTACCGAAGTAGTGATGCCGCAGATGGGCGAGTCGATTGCCGAGGGCACGATCGTCCGCTGGATCAAGAAAGTCGGCGACAAGGTCGATCGGGACGAGCCGCTGTTCGAGATCTCGACCGACAAGGTCGATGCCGAGATCCCGTCGCCGGCCGCCGGCGTCGTGTCCGAGATCCGCGTCAAGGAAGGCGAGACGGTTCCGGTCAACAGCGTCGTCGCGGTGATCGGCGGCGCCGCGTCAGCCCCGGCGAAGGAACCCCCGGCGAAGCCCGTCGAGACCAAGGCCGCGCCGCAGGCCGACGGATCGCCGACCGCCTCCGCGCCGCCGAAGGAGCAGGCGCCTGCGGAGTCGGGCCACTACCACGCGCGCGAAGATCTCCCTCCGCCGCCGAAGGCAGCGCCCGCCTCCGCGCCGGCTTCGCCGACGACTAGCGCGGGCAAGCCCGCGCCGCAAGCGCCGGAGAAGAAAGTCGGTACGTCCGCCGAGGAAACGATCCGCGAGCGGTCATCGCCGCTGGTGCGCAAGATCGCGAAAGAGCACGACGTCGACATCTCGCAGATCCGGGGATCGGGGATCGCGGGGCGAGTGACGAAGGACGACATCCTGGCGTACGTCGAGCAAGGGGGAAAGGCTGAACGGCGCGAAGGCGGAAAGGTCGAAGGAGCGAAGGACGAAGGCGCGAAGGGCGAAGGCGCAAGAGTCGAAGGCAGGGTCGAAGGCAAGAAGGTCGAACGGATCGAAGGCAAAGCCGGCGGCGTGTCGGGCGCGCCGGTGCCGGCGCCGCCGACGTGGGCGCCGGGCGAGTCGGATCATGTCGAGCGGATGTCGCCGATGCGCAAGCGCATCGCCGAGCATATGGTCGTCAGCCGCCGCACCTCCGCGCATGTGCACTCGGTGTTCGAGGTGAACTTCTCGCGCATCGCCAGGATCCGCGAGATGAAAAAAGCCGACTTCGAGCGCGCCGGGGTCAAGGTGACCTATCTCTCCTTCATCTTCAAGGCGGTGGTCGACGCCTTGCGCGCCGTGCCGATCGTCAACGCCTCGGTCGACGGCGACAACATCGTCTACCACAAGGAGATCAACATCGGCATCGCGGTGGCGCTCGACTGGGGGCTGATCGTCCCGGTGGTGAAGCACGCCGACGAGAAGAACCTGGTGGGCATCAGCCGCGCGGTCGCCGATCTTGCCAACCGCGCGCGCGCCAAGCAGCTCAAGCCGGAGGAAGTTGCCGGCGGCACCTTCACGATCACCAACCCCGGCGTCTTCGGCGCGCTGTTCGGCACGCCGATCATCAGCCAGCCGCAGGTGGCGATTCTCGGCGTCGGCAACGTCGAGAAGCGGCCGGTCGTCGTCGACGATGCGATTGCGATTCGGCCGATGGCGTATTTGACGCTCGGCTACGACCACCGGGTGATCGACGGCGCGGTGGCCGACGAGTTCATGTCGATCATCAAGAAGACGCTCGAGAATTGGGAAGCGAGCTCAACGTAGGGGCGGAGCTTGCTCCGCCCGAAGGCGGGGCCGAGCAAGCTCGGCCCCCACAGGTGACGGCCGAGCAGGCGCGGCGGTTACGAGTTAAACATCTCGGCCTCGTGCCGTATGCCGAGGCGCTCGCGCTGCAGCGCTCGCTTGTCGACGAGCGGCGCGCGGGGACGATTGGCGACACGCTGCTGCTGCTCGAGCACCCGCACGTGATCACGCTCGGCGTCCGCGGCGACGGCGGGCGGTCGCATCTGCTGGCATCACCTGCGACGCTGGCTGCGCGCGGCATCGAGCTGCACGAGACCGGCCGCGGCGGCGACATCACCTACCACGGACCCGGCCAGCTGGTCGGCTACCCGATCGTCGATCTCAAACCGGATCGCTGCGACGTTCACCGCTATGTTCGCGATCTCGAAGAAGTGCTGATCCGGACCGCGTCCGATTACGGCGTCCGCGCCACGCGCGTCGAGGGCCTCACCGGCGTGTGGGTGGGAGGCGAGAAGCTGGCGGCGATCGGCGTCCGCATCGCGCGCTGGGTCACCAGCCACGGCTTTGCCCTGAACGTGTCGACCGACCTCGACTATTTCCAGCTCATCATTCCTTGCGGGATCGCCGACCGGGGCGTGACGTCCCTCGAGCGCCTGCTCGGCCGCACGATTCCCACGGCCGAGGTTGCCGGTCGAGTTACCTCACATTTCGCTAACGTATTCGACTTTCAGCAGTTAGAAAGATAGTTCACCGCTGGAATATTTATCGGTGGCTCGGGGTTCTAGTCCGCATCGAGGGACATCTCATGCAGGCTCCCGAACGCCATCCTCATCCCGACACACTCCTTGCCCGGCTGCAGGCGGGCGAGGAACAGGCCCTCACCGACCTGGCTCAGACCTACGGCACGAAGATCTACCAGCTCGCCTTCCGGTATCTGCGCAACAAGGAAGACGCGGAGGAAGTGACCCAGGACGTGCTCTTCAAGGTCTACCGCAAGGTCGGCGAATTCCGCGGCGACGCCGCGCTGTCGTCGTGGATCTATCGCATCACCTTCAACGCCGCGATGTCGCGCCTGCGCACCGCGCAGTACCAGCGGACGCAGGCGGAAGAGCGGCGTGAAGCGGCAAACGAGACGCCGTCCGGCGACGTGTTGCCCGCCGACGTCGCCGACTGGAGCGATCTCGCCGACGAGCGCGTGCTGCGCTCGCAGCTGCGCCAGCGGGTGATGCGCGCGATTCTCGCCCTGCCGGCGATCTACCGCGCGCCGGTGATGCTGCGCGACATCCAGGGGATGTCGACCGAGGAAGCCAGCGCGATGCTGAAGGTGAAGGATCAGACGCTGAAGTCGCGGCTGCACCGCGGCCGGTTGATCCTGCGCAAGCAGCTCGCCGACTTTGCCGGCGGCCTCTCGCTGCACCGGCCGATTTACGGAACGTAGGGCGACAGCGCCGTCTCGAGCGCGAGACGTTCCGCCGCGCTCAGGGACGGCGTCACCACCTCCACGACTCCACGCGCGTCGAGACGGACCGGCATCGCGCCGGCCCGCGCTCGCCGGCCGCTACCCTCGACGATCAATTCAGGCGCGACGAAGCAGCTGGGGAACCGGCGCGAGCGGCCGCCGATCGCGTCGATCGCGGTTGCCGCCGCGGCTGCGAGCGCGTAGGGGCCCGGCGGCCAGAGCGCGTTGACCCGCGCGGTGAGCCGGCGCCGCGCCGGCTCGTCGATCAGCCGCGTCAGCGCGAAGCCGGCGATGGTCGCGTCGGCCCAGGGAATCACGGTGTGATCCGGCGGCACGCCGAGCACCGACAGCGAGATGTCGCGCGGCGATCCGTCGACCGCCAGCGCCGCCAGCGCGCGCGCCCCGCCCGCCAGCGCCTCGGGCGCCGATCCGAAGATCCGCGCGCGGTCGATGCCAGGCCCGCCGGCGCCGCGTTCCACGAGATCCCGCTGCGTCGCGCCGGCGAAGACGACGATCGCCGCGCGTGCGCTGCCGATCACCCGCTTCAACAGCGCCAGCCCTTCTTCGCCCTGCCATTCGCCTCGGCCGGCGCGGTCGGCCACGACGATGACATCCGCGCCCGCCGCCATCGACACGTCGGTCGCGCCTGCCAGCTGCGCAGCAAAGCCTTCGACCGGCGCCGACTGGGCGATGTCGAGCGCCTTGCCCGCGGCGATCCGTCCGCTCTCGTCAATCAGCAGGATCGAGCGGGCGGCATCGCGCCGCGCGAGCGCGTGCGCGACGGCGCCGCCAAGCTCGCCGGCTCCGATGATGGCCACGCGCTGCATCGCTGCGATATTGTAATGGCTATGCAATCACTCCGCGGGCAGGTCGCGCTCGTCACCGGCGGGTCGCGCGGCATCGGTCTCGCGATCGCGCGCGCGCTCGTCGCCGACGGCGTTCAGGTGGCGGTGACGGGTCGCAGCGCGGCGCATCTCTCGTCCGCGCGCCACACGATCGAAGCGGCGGGCCCCGGCGGCGTCGAGACGCTGCAGGCCGACGTCCGCCGCTACGACGAGGTGAAGCGCGCCATCGATGCCACCGTCGCGCGCTTCGGCGGCCTCGACATCCTCGTCAACAACGCCGGGATCGGCATCTTCGTCGACGTCGCGTCGATGACGCCGGCGCAGTGGACCGAGCTCATCGAAACCAATCTCACCGGCGTCTTCAACGCCTGCCACGCGGCGCTGCCGCACATGCGGGCGCGCGGCGGCGGCTTCATCATCAACATCAGCAGCCTGGCGGGGAAGAATCCCTTCAAGGACGGCGCCGCCTACTGCGCCTCGAAAGCGGGGCTGAACGCCTTCAGCGAAGCGCTGATGCAGGAGGTCCGCTACGACAACATCCGCGTCAGCTACGTGATGCCGGGCTCGGTCGCCACCGCGTTCTCGAGCGGCGACGAGCAGAAAGGCGCCGACTGGAAGATCGCGCCCGAAGATGTCGGCGAGGTCGTCGTCAACCTGCTGCGCCACGATCCGCGCAGCCTGCCGAGCCGCGTCGAGCTGCGGCCGTCGAAGCCGAAGAAATAATCGTCAAGTCCGGCTTCAGCCGGACACATACCAATGTCCGTTTTCACCAAACATCACGACGCGCTCGAGCACCACGAAACGATGATGGGGCCGGCCCGCGGCAGGCTCGCGGTGGCGCTCGATCTGCTCACCGATTCGCTCGCCCTGGTCGGACAGCACGGCGTCTACTGCCGCAGCGATCGCTTCCCGGGAAAGCCGAAGCTCGATATCGCGCTCGTCCTGGAGCAGCTGGACGATGCGAAGCAGCTGGTGCAGAGCGCGATGCAGGAATTGAAGAAAGAGGGTCGGAAGGACTAGAAGAAGACCCGGGGTCAGGAGAACGTCCTGCCCTCTTGATCCACCGGGCCGATTTTTGGCGTGCTCGCCACCACGTCGGGCTGCGGCTCGTCGCCGTCCGCCTGGCGCCGTTCGAGCTCCTTCCACTTCATATCGGTAATCACCCACAGCACGCCGGGCACGCAGAACATCAATCCCAGCGCGAAGGCCAGCCGCCGCGGCGACCAGCCGGCGCGATCGAGCATGTAGCCGGTCCAGTAGCTCGACGCCGACGACAGCAGCGTCACCAGCGCCAGCTCCGCCGCGAAGACGCGGCCGCGGAAGCGGTCGGGCACTTCCAGCTGCAGCAGGACGGTGCTGAACACCCACAGGATCGCGCCGCCGAAATGCGCCAGCAGCACGCACAGCGCGCCGATCCACAGCGAGGGCGCGCCGGCGAGCGCGATGTAGAACGCGCCGACCATGAAGAACGCGCCGGCAATCGCCCGGCGCAGGCGCACCGGGTCCTGACCGATGATCCATCGCAGCAGGATCGGCCCGAGCCCCGCGCCGACGCCGCGGGCGCCGTAGAGCACGCCGATGCCGCCCGCCGATCCGGCGCCGATCGGGAAGACTCGTTCGCCGAAGACGGTCAGCAGCAGCAGCACGCCGCCGGCCAGGCCCCAGCCCGCCTTCACCATCATCAGCGCCGCCACGTGCCCGTGCCGGCGCACGTAGCGCATCCCGTCCACGAGATCGGTGATGCCGCTGAGCGCGAGAAACCCGGTCGGCCGCGGGCCCGCCGCCGGCGTGGAGTCGTAGTGCGTGCGGCCGATGAAATACGCCGAGGCGAAGAACGACAGCGCGTTGACCGTGAACGCGACATTGCGGCCGGCAATCGCCGTCACCACCCCGCCGATCGACGCCCCGATCGCGAGCATCGCCGACCAGGTCGCGCTCGACAGCGCGTTGGCAGGCATCAGCTCCTCGGCGGTGGTGACGTTGGGGATGGTTGCCGTACGCGCCGGCTCGAAGAAGCCCTGCGCGCCGACGATGATCGCCATCACCACGTAGGCGATCCACACCTGGTCGGGCCGGCGGATCAGCAGCAGCGCGAGCACCAGCGCGCCGCGCAACAGGTCGGTGATGATCATCAGCCGCCGCCGGTCGACGCGGTCGACGACGACGCCGGCCAGCGGGCCGACGATTGCCACCGGCAGGAACTGCACGATCATCATCCACGCGACCGCGGTTGCCGAGCCGGTGAGGTCGAGCAGCAGCGCGAATACCGCCACCGCGTTGAACCAGTCGCCGAGCTGCGAGATCGTCTGGCCGATGTAGAGCAGCCGGAAATTTCGGTTGTGGCGGAGCAGCGCGGTATAAGTCAAATGTAGTGTCCGCGTTCAGGCGGACCGGTAGCGTCCGGCTTCAGCCGGACCAGTCAGTATAATCGCGCCACATGATCGAGACGCTCGGTCAGTACAAGATCCTCGAGCGCATCGGCGCCGGCGGCCTCGGCGACGTGCTGCGCGCGCGCGACACACGGCTCGGCCGTACCGTCGCGATCAAGGTGATCGGCGAGCACATCGCCGGCGATCCGGAGAAGCGCCAGCGTTTCATCCAGGATGCGCGCGCGGCGACGAAGCTGTCGCACCCCAACATCGCCGAGCTCTATGAAGTCGGCGAGGATCAGGGTCACCTGTTTCTCGCCTGCGAGTTCGTGCCCGGCGAGCAGCTCGCGGCCGCGATCGGCGGCCGCCCGATGAACCCGCGCCGCGTCGTCGATCTCATCGGCCAGGCGGCTGATGCGCTGGCCGAAGCGCACGTCGAGGGGATCGTCCACCAGGACATCAGGCCGGCGACGATCATGGTGACGCACAAGGGCAACGCCAAGATCCTCGACTTCGGCCTGGCCGGCTGGACCAACGGCGGCGCCGCGCGGCGCGACGCGGCCGGCATGATCTCCTCGTCGGAGCCGGCGCTGGGAACGGTCGCACCGTACCTGTCGCCGGAGCAGGCGCTCGGCGAACGCGTCGATCACCGCACCGACATCTTCTCGCTCGGCATCGTCATGTTCGAGATGCTGACGGGCAAGCCGCCCTTCACGGGCGCGACCCGGTCGGCGGTCGCGCTGCAGATCGTGCAGGCGCCGGCGCCCGCGCCGTCGTCGCTGAACAGGGAGTCGCCGGTCGACCTCGATCCGATGGTGGCCAAGGCGCTCGCGAAGAGCCTGGACCAGCGCTACGAGTCGGCGGTGACGATGGCGGCGGAAGTGCGATCGGTGGGCGCGATTCTCGACTTGCGGAGCGATACCAGCCCGCCGCCGCCGATCCACGCGAGCGCGCGGCAGCCAAAGCAGCGGTCCGGCGCCGGCTGGATCGTGCTGCTGCTGGTGCTCGCGGCGCTGGCGGCGGTTGCGTGGATGCAGCGCGCGGCGATCGAGTCGTTCATTCGCCGCACGCTCGGGCTCGCGCCGCCCGTGATCGCGAGGGCGGCGCACGGGGCGGAGCAAGCTCGGTGTGAGGGGCGGAGCAAGCTCGGTGTGAGGGGCCGAGCAAGCTCGGTGTGAGGGGCCGAGCAAGCTCGGTGTGAGGGGCCGAGCAAGCTCGGTGTAAGGGGCCGAGCAAGCTCGGCCCCTACAGGGGAGAACTAAGCGCGGCTGGGTTACCGCGACCGCGCCAGAATCGGTGCGAGGCGGGTGCGATCGATGTTGCTGCCGCTCACGATCGCGGCGATGCGGCCGCCGCGCAGGCCGGCGCGGCCTCCGATGAGCGCCGCCACGGCTGCCGCGCCCGCGCCTTCGGCCACGAGATGCTCATGCTCGACCAGGCCGGCAATGGCGGCTGAGAGCTCGTCCTCGGTCACCGTGTCGATGCGGTCGACCAGCTCCTTGATGTAGCCAAAGGTGACCGTCTCCGGATCCGGGTTGCCGCCGAGCCCGTCGGCGATCGTCTCGCCGGGGACGATTTCCACCAGCCGCCCGGCACGCACGCTGACCTGGAACGCGTTCGACGCCGCCACCTCGATGCCGACGATCTCGCAGGCCGGCGCGACTGCCGTTGCCGCAACCGCGACGCCGCTGATCAGCCCGCCGCCGCCGATCGGGACGACCAGCGTCTCGATCTCCGGCACCTCTTCGAACATCTCGGTCGCGACCGTGGCCGCGCCGGCAATCACGTCGTCGTCGTTGTACGGCGAGATGAACGTGCCGCCGTCCTTCGACGCGAACTCCTTCGCCTGCTTCTCCGCCTCGTCGTAATCGCGCGCCTCGGCGCGCAGCGTGGCGCCGTGCCGGCGAATGGCGTCGAGCTTGGTGGCCGGCGCGTTGGCGGGCGTGAACACGACGAGCGGCAGCCCGAAGGTTTCGGCCGCCGCCGCCAGCGCGCGGCCGTGATTGCCGGCCGATGCCGTGACCAGCCGGGCCGGCGCGCCGCCTCGCTCGAGGAGCGCCATCACGGCGTTGAACGCGCCGCGCGATTTGAAGGAGTTCGCCACCTGCAGCGACTCCAGCTTCAACCAGACCTCGCCGCCGCATCGTTCGGACAACCACGCCGATCGCACCATCGGCGTCCGCCGGACGTGCGGAGCGATTCGGCAGCGCGCGCGCATTACGTCAACGAGGTTCAAGGTTCCAGGTTCGGGGTTCGGGGTTCTGGTTCTTGGTTCTGGGTTCTGGGTTCTGGGTTCGACTCGATCAGCGATGCCGCGTCAGGATGTCGCCGAGCTGCTGGGCGAACGCCGAGCGCGCGAGGACGTCGCGAACACCGGCCTGCCGGGCGGCGTTGATGATGTCGGTGTGCACGTGCGAGGCGAAGCCCAGCGTCGGGATGGACGCGAGCGCCGGGTCGCCCTGCATCGCCGTGACGATCGCCAGCGGGTCGAGGCGCTGCATGTTCAGGTCGAACAGGACCAGCGTGGTCGGGTTGCTCCGCATCGTCTCGATCGCGCCGTCGACCGACCGGGAGAAGCGCAGGTCGACGCCGAGCTGATTGGCCGCCGTCTTGATCTTGGAGCTGAACATCAGGTCGTCGACTACGGCTAAGATCATGGGACGATCATGATAGTAGAGACCGCCGCCGTCGGCCCCTTCTTCAAGAACGGCTTCGTCGTCGGCTGTGAAGAGACCCGCGAAGCGGTGCTGATCGATCCCGGCGACGAGGTGGCGTCGCTGCTCGCCGCCGCGGAACGGCGGGCGCTCTCGATTCGCCACATTCTGCTGACCCACGCCCATGTCGATCACGTCACCGGCGTGGCCGCCGCGAAGCGCGTGCTCGACGTGCCGGTCTACCTGCACCGTGACGACCAGTTTCTTTACGACCGGGCCGTCCAGTCGGGCGCGATGTTCGGCCTCGAGGTCGAGCCGCAGCCGCCGATCGATCGCTATTACGCCGCCGGGGACGTGATCGCGTTCGGGAACTACGAGGTGCGTCCGCACCACACGCCCGGCCATTGTCCCGGTGGCGTCTGCCTGCAAATCGGCCGCAAGGGGGAGAAGGGCAAGGAGCTCTTCGTCGGCGACACGCTCTTCGCCGGCTCGATCGGGCGAACCGACCTGCCGGGCGGCGACTTCAACGTGCTGATTGCCTCGATTCGCGACGTGCTGTTTGCGTTCGGCGACGATGCGGTCGTGCACCCGGGCCACGGGCCGGACACGACGATCGGCCGCGAGCGGGCGACGAATCCTTTTCTTCGCAGCGAAGGCCCTTAGAGCGCGTTTAAAAAAAGTACCGTAGCGCAGCCCTTTAGGGCTGCCCGCGCTGGTGGTCGGCAGGCCTGAAGGCCTGCGCTACGACAGCGGCGCTGCGCTACGGATGTTCAGCTCCACGCGGCCGATGCGCAGCCGGTCGCCGCTCTTGAGCTGCGCTTTGCCGACGCGCCTGTCGTTCACGAACGTGCCGTTCGTGCTTTTGAGGTCGACGACCTCGATTTTGTCGGCCGCGGCGGTCAGCCGGCAGTGCAGCCGTGACACCAGCGCCACGTCGAGGATGAAATCGGCGCGCGGCGCGCGGCCCACCGTCTTGATCGCGCCTGGGGTGAGCCGGAAGGTGCCCTCCGGGCTCTCCAGAATCCACATGCGCAGATTCTAGTACGTCCGCTCTTGAACTTCCTGCATCCCGATTTCGTCACAGTTCGTTATGCACGCAGGAGCAAGGAAGTCCCGGAAACGCCTGTACATCGGCGTCGGCGCAGCCGTCCTCGTTGTCGGCGGGGTGGCCGGATTCGCCACGCTCAACGGCGCCGCTCCCGAAATCGATCCGTCGCGCCTGGCTGCGGTCGAGCGCGGCACGATGGTCAAGTCGGTCGTCGCCACCGGCAAGGTGGAACCGATCACGAAAGTCGAAATCAAGTCGAAGGCGAACGGCATCATCCAGAAGCTGAACGCCGACATCGATCTCGCGGTCAACGAAGGCGACGTCCTCGTCGAGCTGGACCGGGAGCAGCTCGCCGCCGCCCTGCGCGGCGCCGAAGCGAACCTGCTCGCCGCCCGCGCGTCGCTCGAGGCGGCCGAGGCGCAGCTGCAGAAGAACCGCGTCGAGGCGGAAGGGCCCGAGGCCGAGTTCGCGCGCCGGGCCTACGAACGCGCGCAATCGCTCTTCTCGCAACACCTGATCGCGCAGTCGGCGCTGGACGACGCCCACAGCCTGGTCGACGTGGCCGACAATCGCAAGCGGGCGGCGCAGTCGCAACTGGTCGTCAGCCAGGCGAAAGTCGCCGAGGCGCGGGCGCAGGTGGCGCAGGCCAAAGCGGCCGCCGAGCGGGCCGCCGAAGACGTGGCGAACGCCACCATCCGCGCGCCGATTCGCGGCACCGTGCTCTCGCGCGACGTCGAGATCGGCAGCCCGGTGTCCTCGATCCTCAACCTCGGCGCGAACGCAACGCTGGTGATGACGCTCGGCGACATCACGCAGGTCTTCGTGCGCGGCAAGGTGGACGAGGCCGACATCGGCCGCGTGCGGCTCGGCCAGCAGGCGCGCATCCGGGTCGAGACCTTCAAGGACAAGACCTTCAACGGCCGCGTCACGCAGATCTCGCCGA
>Ga0207648_10007043_pt1 | contig 11115 bp, 7 predicted proteins | sample KBSMisM32_FD_184310 | JGI IMG/M metagenome (GOLD analysis project Ga0207648, IMG submission 184310) | Miscanthus rhizosphere microbial communities from Kellogg Biological Station, Michigan, USA - KBS Miscanthus M3-2 (SPAdes) (version 2) | ecosystem: Host-associated > Plants > Roots > Rhizosphere... | reverse complement strand
GCCGAGGGCACGCTGGTGAAGCGCAGCCGCGAGCTGCTCGAGGCCGAGATCGGCAATTTCTTCGTGATCGAGCACGACAACCGCATCGTCGGCTGCGCGGCGCTCTATCCGTTCCCCGACGACAAGGCCGCGGAGTTCGCCTGCCTCGCGGTGGCGCCGGGCGTGCGCGAAGCCGGCCACGGCGAGCGCCTGCTGAAAGCGTGCGAGGAGCGCGCGAAGAGCCTCAAGCTGCGCCGCCTGTTCGCGCTCACCACGCATGCCGCGCATTGGTTCGTCGAGCAAGGCTTCCGCGCCGCCGAAGTCGCCGCGCTGCCCGAGAAGCGCCAGGAAATGTACAACTGGCGCCGCAGCTCGAAGGTCTTTCTCAAGCGAATATAATTTCGCATGGCAAGAACAGTGAAGTGCGTCAAGCTCGGCCGCGAGGCCGAGGGCCTCGACTTTCCTCCCTACCCCGGACCGCTCGGCAAGCGCATCTGGGAGAACGTGTCCAAGGAAGCCTGGGCGCAGTGGCTCAAGCAGCAGACCATGCTGGTGAACGAGAACCGCCTGAACCTCGCCGACCAGCGCGCGCGCAAGTACCTCATGGAGCAGACCGAGCGCCACTTCTTCGGCGGCGGCGCCGACACCGCGTCGGGCTACGTCCCGCCCCCGCCCGAGAGGAAGTAATCCCGACAAGTACCGGGCGGCGCCTTGAATGCGGATGAGGCCGTAGCCGCGGCATTCGAGCTTCTCCGCGCAGGTGACGCCGGCAGCGCGGAAAGGCTGTTCCGCGAGGTGCTCGTCGTGCAAGCCGATCACGCCGGGGCGCTGCACGGCCTCGGCGCGGTGGGATTGCAAACCGGGCACTACCAGGAGGCGATCGAGCTGCTGTCGCGCGCGCTCGCGGCTGACCGCAGCCAGGTCGACGTGCAGTGCGACCTGGCGAGAGCGCTCACCGCAGATGACCGGCCGCAGGAAGCGCTGCCGCTCCTGCGCCGCGCGCTCCGTGCGAGGCCGGGTGCCTTCTTGCCTCACTACACGCACGCGCTGACGCTCTTCAAGCTCGGCCGCTACGACGAGGCGGAAACGGCCGTGCGGCGCGCGCTCGCGCTAGCCCCCGGCCACCCGGCCGCGCACCTTACCCGCGGGCTGATCCTCGAGGGGAAGGGCTGGTACCGGGCCGCGGCCGAGGACTACCGCCGCGTCGTCGAGCTCGAGCCGGGCAACGAGCGCGCGCGCGTGCGGCAGGGCAATGCACTTGTCCAGCTCGGGCGCATCGAAGAGGGGCTCGCGTTCGTCGACGGGCTTCTCGCCGCGGGCACGGACGATCGTATGGTCCAAGCGACCTGCCTGCTCGCGCTCCTGCATGGCGGCCGAACCGGCGACGACATCCGGCGGGCGCACGCCCGCGTCGCCGCAGGAATCGAAGCTTCGGTCGCGCGCCTTCCACCCGCACCGCCCCGACCTGAAGGGCGCAGGCTGCGGATCGGCTACCTGTCACCCGATTTCCGGCAGCATTCGGTCGCGTTCTTCTTCGAGCCGATCCTCGCGCGCCACGACCGCAAGCGCTTCGAGGTGTTCTGCTACCACTGCAACGCCTTCGCCGACGAAGTTACCGCGCGACTGAAGGGCCTCGCCGAGCGCTGGGTCGAATGCGGGCGGTTGGATGATGAAACGCTGGCCGCACAGATCCGCGCCGACGGCGTCGACGTGCTGGTCGACCTCGCCGGGCCGACCGCGGGCGGCCGGCCCGGCGTGCTCGCCCGCAAGCCCGCCCGGGCACAGGCGGAGTGGTTGGGCTATCCGGCGCCGAGCGGCTTGGCGTCGATCGACGTGCGGATATCGGACGCGCGCGCCGACCCGCCGCGAAGCGACGCCGGCGATGGCGTGGTGCGGCTCCCCGCCAGCTACTTCTGCTATGCGCCGCCGCGGGATGCCCCGGCGCCCTCCGGGCCGCCTTGCCGGAAAAAGGCAACCTTCACCTTCGGCTCGTTCAATACGCTCGCCAAGGTCTCGGACGAATGCGTGGCGCTCTGGGCCGGGGTGCTCGCGCGGGTGCCGGATGCGCGGCTGCTGTTGAAGGCGAAGGCGCTGGCCGAGCCGGCCGCGCGCGAGGAAACCGTGGCGCGCTTCGCCGCGTACGGGATCGCGCCGGAGCGGCTGCTGCTGCGGGGCTGGAGCGCCAAGCTCGCCGAGCACTTCGCCGCCTACAGCGAGGTGGACGTCGCGCTCGACAACTTTCCCTACAACGGCGGGACCACCACCTGCCATGCGCTCTGGATGGGCGTGCCGGTGGTCTCGCTGGTCGGAGAGCGCCAGGCCTCGCGCATGGGCCTCTCGATCCTCACCGCCGCCGGTCGCGCCGAGTGGTGCGCCGAAGATGCGAGCCGCTTCGCCGAAATCGCCGCGTCACTCGCCGCGGACACCGCGTCGCTGGCCGAGATCCGCGCACGCATGCGCGAACAGTTGCAGGCCTCCGCGCTCATGGATGCCGCCGCCTTCACCGCCGCACTTGAATCGGCGCTGGAGGTGCTCGGCTACGACCCCTCCGACAAGAAGTAGCGGAACGCCGCCGCGAGCGCGGCGAGACCCACTGCCGCACACAGGAAGACCGGCGGCGCCCCGGCGACATCGACGATGCGCGCCGCGAGCCAGACACCGCTCGCCTGACCGAGGAACAGGAACGTCGCGAACAACGCCACCGCCGAGCCGCGCTCCTCGGGCGCGACCTGCGTGACGTGGATCTGCACCGTGGTGTGCAGCATGTAGAAGCCGGCCCCGACCAGGGCGATGGCGATCGTTCCCGGCAGCGGAGTGCCGACGAACGCCATCGCGGTATAGCCCGCCGCGAGCGCCACGCCGCCCGCGGCGACCAGGCCGCGTTCGCCCAGCCGCCGCACCGCGCGCCGGGCAAGTAGCGCATAGCAGACTCCGCCCAGCGCGTAGGCGGCGACCAGCGTCCCCGCGAGTCCTGGCCCGATCCCGAAACGGCCCTGAAAGTAGGCGGCGACGAACGCGAGCGCGCCGAAGATGAACAGGCCTTCGGCGTAGGCGGTGCCGAAGAGCTTGCGCAGGCGGGCATCGGTCAGCATGCGCGGCATGCGGCGGAAGCTTTCTCGCATCGCGCCGGGCTGGCCGCCCCCGCTCCGCGTCAGTGCATTGGTTCGTAATTCGAGGAACAGCAATGCGGCAATGACGAGCAACAACAGCGAAAGCGCCATGAAGATCGCGCGCCAGCCGAAGTGCTCGCCGAGCAAGCCGGCGGCGGCGTTGCCGAACGCGACACCGGCCATCTGGCCGACGAGAAAGCGCGCGAGCAGCGGCTGGCGCTTCTCGTAGGCGACGGTATCGCCGATCCATGCCAGGGAGAGCGGGATGAAGGCGCCGATGGTCGCTCCGGAGACGAAGCGCGCCACGACCAGCGAATCGAGCGTCGGCGCGAACGCGCACGCCGCGGAGCCGAAGGCCGAGACCAGCGCGGCGGCGGCAATCGTGCGATAGCGGCCGAAGCGGTCGCCGAGCGGTCCGCAGACGACTTGCAGCAGGCCGTAGGAAAGCGCGAACGCGGTGATCGCCGCCGACGCCGCGCCGGTGGTGACGCCGTAATAGACGGCGATCTGCGGCAGCAGCGGGTCGGTCGCGCGCAGGCTCGCGGCGCTGGCGAACGCGGCCAGCGACAGCAGGAAGACCGCGCGACCCAACTAGCCCTTCTTGAGAGTCCTCACCCCGTTCGCTTCCGCAAGGAGGAGGACGTCAGCCGGGCGTCGCGCGAAAATGCCGTTCGTCACCACGCCTGCGATCTGGTTGAGCTCGCTCTCGGTCTTCGGCGGGTCGAGCAGCATGAGGCCGTGGCAGTCGAGGATCAGGTTGCCGTTGTCGGTGGTGAAGCCCTCGCGCAGCCGCGGCTGCGCGCCCATCTTGAGCAGCTGGCGCCCGACATGGCTGCGCGCCATCGGGATCACCTCCACCGGCAGCGGGAACTTGCCGAGCACCGGCACCAGCTTGGACGCATCGCAGATGCAGACGAACTTGCGCGCCACCGCGCCGGTGACCTTCTCGCGCGTGAGCGCGCCGCCGCCGCCCTTGATCATGTGCAGGTGCTCGGTGATCTCGTCGGCGCCGTCGATGTACACCGGCAGCTCGTTGACGCTGTTCAGGTCGAACACGCGGATGCCATGAGACTTGAGCCGTGCAGCGCTTGCTTCCGACGCGGCGACCGCGCCGTCGATCCGACCCTTGATCGTGGCCAGCGCATCGATGAACTTGAACACGGTGGAGCCCGAGCCGACGCCGACGACCGCGTCCTCCACCACGTGTTTCAGCGCTTCGCGCGCCACCAGTTCCTTCAGCTGATCCTGGGTCATTTCTTGCGCTGCGGCGGCAAATCGGTGCAGACACCCTCGAACACCTCGGCGGCCATGCCGACCGATTCGCTGGTGGTCGGATGCGGATGGATGGTCTTGCCGATGTCAGTGGCGTCGGCGCCCATTTCCACCGCGAGCGCCAGCTCGCTGATCAGGTCGCCAGCGCCGGTGCCGACGATCGCGCCGCCCACCACGCGGTGGCTCTCGGCGTCGAAGATCAGCTTGGTGAAACCCTCGTCGCGGCCGTTGGCGATCGCGCGGCCGGAAGCGGCCCACGGAAACTTCGCCACGCCGATCGGCGTGCCGTTCTTCTTGGCCTCGTCCTCGGTCAGCCCGACCCAGGCGATCTCGGGATCGGTGTAGGCCACCGACGGCACCACGCGCGCGTCGAAGTGCGACTTCATGCCGTTCGCCGCCTCGGCCGCGACGTGGCCTTCGTGCACCGCCTTGTGCGCGAGCATCGGGTTGCCCGCGATGTCGCCGATGGCGAAGATGTTGGAGACGTTGGTGCGCATCTGGCTGTCGACAGGAATAAATCCTTTGGGGTCGATGGTGACCCCCGCCTTTTCGGCGCCGATCTTCCTGCCGTTCGGCACGCGGCCGACCGACACCAGGATCATGTCGTAGGTCTTCGGCTCCGCGCCTTCGAACGACACGCGCAACCCGTCCTTCGCCGCCTCGACCTTGGTGGTCTTGGTCTTCAGCATCACCTTGTCGAAGCGCGATGCGTTGAACTTCTGCCACACGTTCACCAGGTCGCGGTCGGCGCCGAGCATCAGCCCGTCCATCATTTCCACCACATCGAGACGCGCGCCGAGCGTCGAGTAGACCGTGCCCATCTCCAGGCCGATGATGCCGCCGCCGATCACCAGAAGTTTTTTCGGCAGGCTGCGCAGCTCGAGCGCGCCGGTGGAATCGACGATGCGGGGGTCGTCCGGCAGGAACGGCAGTTTCGCCGCTTGCGAGCCCGCCGCGATGATCGCGTAGTTGAAGCGCACGCTCTTGCCGTCGACCTGCAGGCGGTTCTTGTCGAGAAACGTGGCGCTGCCCTGCACCACCGTGACCTTGCGCATCTTCGCCATGCTGGCGAGGCCGCCGGTCAGCTTGCCGACCACCTTGTTCTTGAAGTCGCGCAGCTTGGCGAGGTCGACCTTCGGCTCGCCGAACGAGATGCCGTGCGACGCCAGCGCGCGCGCGCCATCCACGATCGCCGCGGTGTGCAGCAGCGCCTTGGACGGAATGCAGCCGACGTTCAGGCACACGCCGCCGAGCGTCGGATAGCGCTCGACCAGCACCGTCTTCATGCCGAGGTCGGCAGCGCGGAACGCCGCCGAGTAGCCGCCGGGCCCGGCGCCGATCACCACCACGTCGCATTCGATGTCCGCACCGGCCGATGGCGCTGGCGGCGCCGCCTTCGGTGCTTCGGTTTTTGCCGGTTTCTGCGAAGACTCGAGCAACAGGATGGTCGAGCCCTTCGATACTTTGTCGCCGACCTTGATGCGCAGCTCCTGGACCACGCCCGCATCCGGCGACGGGATCTCCATCGTCGCCTTGTCGGACTCGAGCGTGACCAGCGACTGCTCCTTGGTGACGGCGTCACCCGGCTTGACCAGGACTTCGATGACCTCGACTTCCTTGAAGTCCCCGATGTCGGGGACCTTGACCTCTGTGCCTGCCATCTAGAGGACGATCTTCCGGATGTCCGAGAGCACGGAGGCGAGGTAGGCGGAGAAGCGCGCGGCGGTGGCGCCGTCGATCACGCGATGGTCGTAGGAGAGGGACAACGGCAGCATCAGCCGCGGCGAGAATTCCTTGCCGGTCCACACCGGGCGCGTGGCGCTGCGCGACACACCGAGGATCGCGACTTCGGGCGCGTTGATGATCGGCGTGAACGCGGTGCCGCCGATGCCGCCCAGGCTCGAGATCGAGAAGGTGCCGCCCTGCATGTCGCCGGGCTTGAGCTTGCCGTCGCGCGCCAGCTTGCTGATGTCCGAGAGCTCGCGCGCGATGTCGAACACGCCCTTGCGGTCGGCGTCGCGCACCACCGGCACGACCAGCCCGCCCGGGGTGTCGACCGCCACGCCGATGTGGAAGTACTTCTTGAGGATGATGCTCTCGCCCGACTTGTCGAGCGAGGAATTGAACTGCGGGTACTGGCGCAGGGCAGTGACGCAGGCCTTGATCATGAAGGCGAGCATCGTCAGCTTGAAGCCCTTCTTCTCGGTCTCGACGGTCTGCGCCTTGCGGAAGGCTTCGAGGTCGGTGATGTCGGCCTCGTCGAACTGCGTGACGTGCGGGATCGAGATCCAGTTGCGGTGCAGGTACGGGCCCGACAGCTTCTGGATGCGCGCCAGCGGCTTGGTCTCGATCGGGCCGAACTTCGCGAAGTCGACCTCGGGCCACGCCGGCAGGTTGAACGGCAGCGCGCCGCCCTGCCCGCCCTTCTCCGCGGGGCGCGGCGCCTTCTGCAGCGCGCCCTTCACGAACGCCTGCACGTCGGCGTGCAGGATGCGGCCCTTCGGCCCGCTGCCGGAGACGCGAGGGAGCTCGACCCCGAGCTCTCGCGCAAATTTGCGCACCGACGGGCTGGCGTGCGGCTTGGCGACGGTTTCGTCGCGCGGCTCGCGCGGCACCGGGCGAGTGGTCGGCTCGCGCGTTGGCGCCGGCACGGCCGAGGGTGCCGGTTTCGCCGCTTTGGGCGCTTCCGGGGCTGAGGCTTCCTTCGAATCGAGCACCAGGATGGCGGCTCCCTTCGACACCTTGTCGCCGACCTTGATCCTGATTTCCTTCACCACGCCGGCGGACGGCGAGGGGATTTCCATCGTCGCCTTGTCCGACTCGAGCGTGATCAGCGACTGCTCCTTGGTCACGCTGTCGCCGGGCTTCACCAGAACCTCGATGACTTCGACTTCCTTGAAGTCGCCGATGTCCGGGACGGGAACCGTCATGCCCCCGCCAGCGCTCACCTTCGGGGCTTCCGTCTTGGCCGGTTGCGGTTGCGCCTTCGGCTCGGGCGGCGCTTCGCCGTTGCTCTTGTCGTCGAGCACCAGGATGGGTGATCCCTTGGAAATCTTGTCGCCGACCTTGACCTTCAGCTCCTTCACCACGCCCGCGTTCGGCGACGGGATTTCCATCGTCGCCTTGTCGGACTCGAGCGTGATGAGCGACTGCTCCTTGGTGACGGCGTCGCCGGGCTTGACCAAAACCTCGATGACTTCCACTTCCTTGAAGTCGCCGATATCTGGAACGACAACCTGGCTCATACCGTGGTCGGGTCAGCCTTTTCCGGATCGATTCCGTACTTCTTGATCGCATCGGCCACGGTCTTCGCTTTCACCTCACCCTGGTCGGCGAGCGCCTTAAGGGCCGCGATGGCCACGAAGCAGCGGTTGACCTCGAAGAAGTGGCGCAGCCTGGAGCGCGAGTCCGAGCGGCCGAAGCCGTCGGTGCCGAGCACGCGGTAGCTGCGGTCCTTCGGAACGAACGGGCGGATCTGCTCCGCGAACGTCTTGATGTAGTCGCTTGCAGCGACCACCGGCCCCGCAGGCCTTTTCTGAAGCATTTCCGTCACGTAGGGAATTCGCGGCTTGGACTCGGGGTGCAGCATGTTCCAGCGCTCGGCGGCAAGGCCGTCGCGCCGCAACTCGGTGAAGCTGGGCGCGCTCCACACGTCGGCCGCGACGCCCCAATCCTTCTCGAGCAACTCGGCCGCGGCTTCCACCTCGCGCAGGATCGTGCCGCTGCCGAGGAGCTGAACACGCGATTTGGCTTTCGCCTTGGATTCGCGCAGCAGATACATCCCTTTCAGGATTCCCTGCTCGATCCCCGGCGGCATCGCCGGGTGCTCGTAGTTCTCGTTCATCAGGGTGATGTAGTAGTACACATCCTCCTGATTGGTGACCATGCGGCGCAGGCCGTCCTGGATGATCACCGCCACCTCGTAGCCGTAAGTCGGATCGTACGAGACGCAGTTCGGAATCACGGAAGAGAAGATGTGCGAGTGGCCGTCCTCGTGCTGCAGGCCCTCGCCGTTCAGCGTCGTGCGCCCGGCGGTGGCGCCGAGCAGGAAGCCGCGTGCGCGCTGGTCGGCCGCCGCCCAGGCGAGGTCGCCGACGCGCTGCATGCCGAACATGGAATAGAAGATATAGAACGGCACCGTCACTTCGTTCGAGTGGCTGTACGAGGTGGCGGCGGCGATCCACGACGAGAACGCGCCCGCCTCGTTGATGCCTTCCTCGAGGATCTGGCCCTGCTTGTCCTCGCGGTAGAACATCACCTGGTCCTTGTCGACCGGCTCGTATTTCTGTCCCTCGGCGGCGAAGATGCCGAGCTGGCGGAACATGCCCTCCATGCCGAAAGTGCGCGCCTCGTCAGGCACGATCGGCACCACGCGCTTGCCGAGCTCCTTGTCGCGCACCAGCGCGGTGAGCACGCGCACGAACGCCATCGTGGTCGAGATCTCGCGGCCTTCGCCCGAGCCCTTGAGCAGCGCTTCGAACGCGGAGAGCGGCGGCACCGCGGGAACCTTGTCCGCTTTCGGGCGCCGCTGCGGCAGGTAGCCGCCGAGCACCTTGCGCCGCTCGTGCAGGTACTTCATCTCCGGCGCGTCGTCGGGCGGAATGTAGAACGGCAGATCGTCGAGCTTGTCGTCCGGGATCGGGATCGCGAACTGGTCGCGCATCTCCTTGATGGTCGCGGTGTCGATCTTCTTCAGCTGGTGGGTCGGGTTCTTCGCCTGGCCCTGCTTGCCCAGGCCGAAGCCCTTGATGGTCTTCGCCAGGATCACGGTGGGCTGGCCCTTGTGCTTCACCGCCGCCGCGTACGCCGCGTACACCTTGTGCGGATCGTGCCCGCCGCGGTTCAGGCGCCAGATGTCCTCGTCGCTCATGCGCGCGACCAGCTCGGCCGCCTTCGGGTGCTTGCCGAAGAAATTCTTGCGCACGAAGGCGCCGTCGTTGGCCTTGTAATTCTGATACTCGCCATCCACCGTTTCTTCCATGATGCGCAGCAGGTGGCCTTCCTTGTCGCGCGCGAGCAGCGGGTCCCAGTACGAACCCCAGATCACCTTGATCACGTTCCAGCCCGCGCCGCGGAAATCGCCCTCCAGCTCCTGGATGATCTTGCCGTTGCCGCGCACCGGGCCGTCGAGGCGCTGCAGGTTGCAGTTGACGACGAACACCAGGTTGTCGAGCTTCTCGCGCGAGGCGAGGCCGATGGCGCCGAGCGACTCGGGCTCGTCCATCTCGCCGTCGCCGCAGAACACCCACACCTTGCGATTCGCGGTCTGCGCCAGGCCGCGCGCCTCGAGATACTTGAGGTAGCGCGCCATGTAGATCGCCTGGATCGGGCCGAGGCCCATCGACACGGTGGGGAACTGCCAGTAATCCGGCATCAGCCACGGGTGCGGATACGAGGACACGCCCTTGCCGTCGACCTCGCGGCGGAAGTTGAGCAGCCTCTCCTCGGGCATGCGCCCTTCCATCAGCGAGCGCGCATAGACGCCGGGCGAGGAGTGGCCCTGGAAGTAGATCAGGTCGCCGCCGTGGCCTTCATGCGGCGCGTGCCAGAAATGCTGCTGGCCGGTGCCGAACAGCGTGCCGACCGAAGCGAAGCTGGCAATGTGGCCGCCGAGCTCGTCGTCGCTCTTGTTCGCCTTCGCCACCAGCACCATCGCGTTCCAGCGGCAGATCGAGCGGATGCGCTCTTCCAGGGCCACGTTGCCGGGCGAGCGCTCCTCCATGTGCGGCGGGATGGTGTTGATGTACGCCGTGTTCGGCGAGAACGGGATGTAAGCGCCCGAGCGGCGCGCCTTGTCGATCAGGCGCTCGAGCAGGTAATGCGCGCGCTCAGCGCCCTCGCGCTCGAGCACCGCCTCGAGCGCGTCGAGCCACTCTTGCGTTTCGAGCGCGTCGGGGTCGTTTGCAGCGGGAAATTGTGGAACGGCAGCCATGTCGATGTGATCCGGTTTGCTGCAGGGGGGCGAGCCAAGCTTAACCAGAAAAGGGGCCCAATGCTAGACTGCGCCGCCTCCCATGGCCGCGCAAATCCTGGATGGAAAAACGCTTGCTGCGGCTATGCGCGCGGACCTCAAGCAGCGGGTCGCCGCGCTTGTGCAGCGCGGAGTGCGCCCCGGCCTTGCGGTGATCCTCGCGGGCGACGATCCCGCCTCGCGCGTCTACGTGCGAAACAAGACGCTCGCCGCCGAGCAGGCCGGCGTGGCTTCGAGCCTGATCGAGTTTCCGGGCTCGGTGACTGAAGCGCAGCTAATGGCTCGCATTAGCGCGCTGAATGCAGACCCTTCGGTCCACTCGATCCTGGTGCAGCTGCCGCTGCCCAAGCACATCGATGGCGCGCGCATTCTCGAAGCGATCGCGCCGGCCAAGGACGTGGACGGTTTCCACGAAGCGAACCTCGGCGCGCTGCTTGCAGGCCGTCCCGGCGTGGTGCCGTGCACGCCGGCGGGCGTGATGCGCCTGATCGAGCATGCGCGCGTGCCGCTCGCCGGGCGCCGCGCCGTCGTCATCGGGCGCTCGAACATCGTCGGCAAGCCGCTCGCGCTCCTGCTATTGCAAAAGGACGCCACCGTCACCATCTGCCATTCGAAATCCGGCAATCTTTCCGACCTCACGAAGCATGCGGACATTCTGGTGGGCGCGGTCGGCCGGGCGAAACTCGTCACTGCCGACATGGTCAAACCCGGGGCCTGCGTGATCGACGTGGGAATCAACCGCTTACCCGACGGCAAGCTCGCCGGCGACGTCGATTTCGCTTC